>Ga0302321_100002055_pt1 | contig 17253 bp, 10 predicted proteins | sample Fen_T0_1_FD_202505 | JGI IMG/M metagenome (GOLD analysis project Ga0302321, IMG submission 202505) | Peat permafrost microbial communities from Stordalen Mire near Abisko, Sweden - Fen_T0_1 | ecosystem: Environmental > Terrestrial > Soil > Wetlands > Permafrost | place: Sweden: Abisko...
GGGGCGGCCTTGAAGATGGCCTTCGAATCGGGGATCTGGCCATTGGTGGTCACAACGGTCGCGTCGCTCGGCAGGAAGGCAGCCGAGATCGCGACCGAGGCTTCGAGCAGACCGCCCGGATCGTTGCGCAGGTCGAGCACCAGGCCCTTGAGGTTCGGCTCGGCCTTGTAGATCTCTTCGAGCTTGCGCGAGAAATCATCGACCGTGCGGTCCTGGAACTGGCTCACCCGCAGCCACGCATAACCCGGCTCGACGACTTTGGAACGAACGCTCTGGGTGCGGATTTCCTCGCGCACGATGGTGACGGGGAAGCTGCGGTTCTCGCTCTTGCGGAAGAGCGTCAGCATGACCTTGGTGTTGGGCTCGCCGCGCATGCGCTTGACGGCCTGGTCCATCGTCAAACCTTTGACGGCGGTGTCGTCGATCTTGGTGATGAGGTCGCCGCTTTTCAGGCCGGCGCGAAAGGCGGGCGAGCCTTCGATCGGCGAGACCACCTTCACGAGGCCGTCTTCCATCCCGATCTCGATGCCGACACCGACGAAGCGGCCGGTCGTTCCCTCGCGGAATTCCTTGAAGGTCTTCTTGTCGAAATACTGCGAGTGCGGGTCGAGCCCGGCAACCATGCCGCCGATGGCGTCGGTGATGAGCTTCTTCTCGTCGACCGGTTCGACGTAATCGCTCTTGACCATGCCGAACACGGCGGCGAGTTGCTGCAGCTCTTCGAGCGGCAAGGCAGACACCGAATTGCGGGCGATTGCCTGCAACTGCATGGTGGTGAGAGCGCCGGCCACGGCGCCCAGCGCCAGCCATCCCGCGACCTTGAGTTTGGCACCCATGAAACGACCTTTCCAGACCACGAAAACGTGGCAATCAAGCATTGACAAGTCAGTATATTCCCGCAACGTCGGCTTGGAGGTGGCTGCACGGGGGAAAGTTGCACGCGCCGCGAGGCTTTCCCCCGCGCTTGCGGGGTCAGGCCTGGGCGAGTCGTGCAAAGGTGACGACGTGGTCTACCTCGGCACGAATGCCGATCCACTCGCCCAGCTGGTGGTCATGGTGCGAAGGCACGTGCGCCACCACCTGCTCGCCGCTGGGCAGGCGCAGTGTGTAAAGAAATTCGGAGCCGCGAAACGCCTTGCGCTCGATACACGCTCTTACAGGCGCGGCGTCGTCGTGGACGATGTCATCGGCGCGCAGGAGCACGTCGCACAGGCCGCCGGGGTAGGCGCCGGGCAGGGGGCATTCCGCGATGTCGGTCAGGTCGCCGAGCGGTGTGCGCACGATGCTGGTGCTCGCCGCACCAGCCAGCTTGGCGGGCACGCCAATGATCTGTGCCGGGGTGAACACGCCGTGGCCGATGAAGTCGGCCACGAAACGTGTCGCCGGCCGGTGGTAGAGGGTATAGGCGTCGTCCCACTGGGCGAGCTCGCCCTGGTTCATCACGCCGATCACGTCGCCGACGGCGAAGGCTTCGAGCTGGTCGTGGGTGACGAACAGCGCCGTTGTCGCGGCCTGCTTCAGGATCGCGCGGATCTCCTGCGCAAGGCGTTCGCGCAGGTCCACGTCGAGGCTTGAAAAGGGCTCGTCCAGCAACAGCAGGCGCGGCGCCGGCGCGAGCGCGCGGGCGAGGGCAATGCGCTGCTGCTGGCCGCCCGACAACTGATGCGGCGCGCGTTTGGCAGCGTGCGCCAAGCCGACCAGATCAAGTACCTCCAGCACCCGCGCGCGGCGCGGCGCACTGGCGAGGTGGTGGATGCCGAAGGCCACGTTCTCGGCAACGCTCAGGTGCGGGAACAGCGCGTAGTCCTGGAACACCATGCCGATGCGGCGCGTTTCGGGGGCCAGATGCACGGTCGGCCGGCTGTCGCCGCCGGCATCGCTGAGGACCGCGCCATTGATGAGGATGCGCCCCTGGCTCAAGCTCTCCAGCCCGGCCACGGCGCGCAGCAACGAGGTCTTGCCGCAGCCTGACGGACCGATCAGCACGCCGATCTGGCCGGGCTGCAAGGACAGCGACACCGACTCGACCGCGGCGCGCACGGCGGCTGTGCTGGCGTAGCGCACCGAGATCTGGTCCAGCTGCAAAAACATCGCCCTATGATATCGGCCCAGCGTCACAAATGAAAATCGTTCGCATCCTGGCCCGGCTCAGCGCGTGCCCTTTGCATCCAACGAACCCGCCGCGCCCCCGAGCCCTTGCATGTTTCGACTCCTGACGTTCGCCTGTCTGCTGCTGGCCGTGCCGGTGCTCGGTGTGATGGGTTCCTGGCTCGCGCTGGACGCGGCAGGTGTTGAGGCCCTGAGCCGGCAGGCCCACACCGTGCTGCCGGACTACGCGCTGAGCTCGCTGCTGCTCGTGGCGGTGGTGGCAGTCGGGGTGGCCGTGGTCGGCGGCGCCACGGCGGCGCTGGTCTCGCTGTTCGATTTCCCGCTGCGCCGTGTGTTCGAATGGGCCCTGCTGCTGCCGCTGGCGATGCCGGCCTATGTGCTCGCCTATGCCGCCACCGACTTCCTGCAGTACAGCGGCCCCTTGCAGATCGGCCTGCGTGCGCTCACCGGCGCGCAGGGCGCGCTCTGGCCCGATGTGCGCAGCCTGTGGGGCGCCGCGGTCCTGTTCGTGCTCTGCCTCTACCCCTACGTCTACCTGCTGACCCGCGCCGCGCTCAACGAACGCGGCGTCAAGCTGATGGAGGTGGCGCGCATGCTCGGCGCGGGCACCGGCCGCCGCATCCGCGAGGTGGCGCTGCCGTTGGCGCGCCCGGCCATCGCGGCGGGCGTGGCACTGGCGCTGATGGAAACGCTCGCCGACTACGGCGTCGGTTCGTACTTTGGCCTGCAGACCTTCACGACCGGCATCTACAAGGCCTGGCTGGTGATGAACGACCGCGACGGCGCCGCGCAGCTCGCCTCGCTGCTGCTGGTCGTCGTGTCGGTATTGCTCGCGCTCGAACGCAGCGCGCAGCAGCGCATGCGCTTCGCCAGCACACGCGGTGGCGCGACACACGGCACCGAGGCGCGCCCGCTGCACCTGGCCGGAGCTCGCGCGGCGCTGGCAGTGGCGGTGTGCGCCACGCCGGTGCTGCTGGGCTTCGTGCTGCCGGTGCTCGTGCTGCTGCGCCTGCTGTGGCAGGAAGCGGCACTCGGCGAGGGCGGCCTGCCGCTCGCCCGCTTCGCGGCCTGGGGCTGGACGAGCTTCAAGCTTGCCGGGGCCGGCGCGCTGCTCGCCACCGCCGTCGCACTCGCGCTCGGCTTCGCACTGCGCCTGCGCCCGACCCGGCCCCTGCGCTGGGCGGCACGCGTGGTCTCGCTCGGCTACGCGGTGCCGGGCGCGGTGATCGCCGTCGGCATCCTGCTGCCGCTCGGCTGGTTGCAGGTGCATGTGCCGCAGGCCGGCACGACGGCGCTCGTCACCGGCACGGTGTTCGGCCTGATGTACGCCTACCTGGTGCGCTTCTCGTCGGTGGCCTTGCAGTCGGTCGAGGCGGGATACGCGCGTCTGCCGGTGGCCGTGGACGAGACGGCGCGCATGCTCGGCAGTTCGCGCCGCCGGCTCTTCTTGGCGCTGCACGTTCCCCTGCTCAAGCGCGCTTCGTTCGCCGCCCTGCTGCTGGTCTTCGTCGACGTGATGAAGGAGCTGCCCGCCACGCTCGTGCTGCGGCCCTTCAACAGCGACACGCTGGCGGTCGTGGCCTATCAGCTGGCACGTGACGAGCGTTTGGGCGAGGCGGCTTTGCCCTCGCTGGCGATCGTGCTGGTCGGCCTGATCCCGGTGGTGCTGCTGTCGCGCGCGATGCGCGAGGCCTGAACAGCTCAGGTCTGTGTGTCGTGGCGTTCGACACGCCCATCGGCGTGTTTCGCGAATCGCACCGGCTCACGCCCGTGCACCGGCGCGTTGTCGTCCCAGGGCCAACCGCCGAACTGGGTGCGCTGGTAGTCGGCGAAGGCCTGCTCGATCTCGGCCCGCGTGTTCATCACGAAGGGCCCGTACTGCGCCACCGTCTCGCCGATCGGGCGGCCTTGCAGCAGCAGGAATTCGCTGGTCGTGTCGCCGTTGACGAGTTCGACATCGGCCGATGCGCGCAGCTCGATCGCTGCCGATTTGTCCACCGTCTGCCCATCGACCGTGACCCGTGCGCCCTTGAAGAAATAGAGCTGTCGGCGGGTGTTGGCACCGGCGGCGGCGGGCACGGTCCAACGCGCGCCGGGCGCCATCTTGAGCGTCCAGATCGCGACATCGGCCTCGGCCTGCGAGGCCCATGAATCGGGCGGCGGCGACAAGGGCGCATCGACATCGGCCAGCCGGCCGGCGATGCAGCTGACGTCGGTGGTGGCGCCATCGCTGTCGGCGAACACCCGGTGCGGGATGTTCTCCGACCACAGCATCGTGAAATGTGGCGCCACCATCTTGCTCTTGGCCGGCAGGTTGAGCCAGATCTGGAACAACTCCAGCGGGTTCGCCGCATCGCGTTTGAGCAGCGGGAACATTTCCGAGTGCACGATACCGCGCCCGGCTGTCAGCCACTGCACATCGCCGCCGCCGAAACGCGCCGTCGCGCCGAGCGAATCGCTGTGGTCGATCAGGCCCTTGCGCACGACCGTCACGGTTTCGAAGCCGCGGTGCGGGTGCGAGGGGAAGCCCGGCACCGTTTCGCCGTGGTACATGCGCCAGCCGTCCTTGCCCGCGAAATCCTGGCCGATGTTGCGGCCGGCGAGCGAGGCGTCCGGCCCCATGTGCGCATTGCCCTTCGGGTAGGCATCGTCGTGGTAGACGCAGAACAGGAACGGGTCGATGGTTTCCCACGGGAACCCGAGCGGCTGGACGCGCAGAACAGCGTTCATGGAGCCCCCTTCGCGCCTTCGGCGCTGTCCCCCCGAGGGGGAGTTTCGCGCTTGGGGCGGCCCGGCGCGCTCATTGTTCGACGAACGCCCGCTCGATCACGAAGTCGCCCGGCTCCGAGGTGTTGCCTTCCTTGAAGCCGCTGGCGTGCAGCATGTCCTTCAGGTCGCGCAGCATGCCGGGGCTGCCGCAGATCATCACGCGGTCGTGCTCGGCGTTCAGCGGCGGCAGGTTCAGGTCGGTGTAGATCTTGCCGTTACCCATCAGCTCGGTGATGCGGCCCATGTTGCGGTACGACTCGCGTGTGACGGTCGGGTAGTAGAGCAACTGCTCCGAGATCATGTCGCCCAGGAACTCGTGTTGCGGCAGGTGTTCGGTGACGAGGTCGTGGTACGCCAGTTCGTCCTTCTGGCGCACGCCGTGCACGAGGATCACGCGCTCGAACTTCTCGTAGGTTTCCGGGTCGCGGATGATGCTCATGAAGGGCGCCAGACCGGTGCCGGTCGAGAGCAGGTACAGGCGCTTGCCCGGCCGCAGGTAGTCGATCACGAGGGTGCCGGTGGGCTTCTTGCCGACGATGATGGTGTCGCCCACCTGCACGTGCTGCAGCTTCGAGGTCAAGGGGCCGTCCGGCACCTTGATGCTCAGGAACTCCAAGTGCTCTTCGTGGTTCGGGCTGACGATGCTGTAGGCGCGCAACAGCGGCTTGCCGTTGACCTTCAGCCCGATCATCGTGAAGTGGCCGTTGCGGAACCGCAGCGACATGTCCCGCGTCGTCGTGAACGTGAACAGACGGTCGGTCCAGTGGTGCACGCTCAGCACTTTTTCTTCATTGAATGCGCTCATGCCCCAATTATCCGGGCTGTGCCGGTGGGGCTTGAGAACGAATGGCCATTTGCTTATGCGGCGGGTGGATTAACCACCCGCCGGCCAGCGCGGGCCGCTTCAGCGCACCGTCAACTGGTTGTCGACCGACATCACGCCGGTGACGGATGCCGCCAGCGTCGTGGCGCGTTCCTTCGAGGTCGTGTCGGGGGCGGTGCCCTTCAGCGCGACGCGGCCGTCCTTGCTGTCGACATTGATCTTGAGCGCGCTCAGGCTGCTGTCTTTCGCCAGCTCGGCGTTGATGCTGGTCGTGATCGCGGCGTCGCTGACGACCTGCTTGACCGAGTCCGTGGCCTTCATGGCGGCGTCCTTGACGTCGGCGGCGCCGGCCTTGATGTCGGCCTTCACGTCGTCGGCCTTGTGTTCGCTCGTCGCGACGGCCGAGTCGAGCTTCTGGCCGGCGGTCTTGTTCGCGTCGCTGCAAGCGGCCATGCCGACGCCGAGCAACAGGGTCATGGCGGCGGCGAGGGTGGTTGTGCGGTTCATCTTCATGGGGCTTCCTTGGAGAGTTGAGGGAACCGCTGCGTCTTTGCGCATCGGCATGGAGGTCAATTTAGGCAGCCGGCCGGGTCGGCGCAGTCCGACGTGGCCGCGTCGGGCTGTCGGACAATTGCTTGCCTTCAGCGCACCGTTCGCGGCGTGATCTCGACCGCCAGGGCCGCGCCGAGCAGGAAGATCTGGCTCGACCAGTAGACCCAGATCAGCAGTGCCGCGAACGAGCCTGCCGCACCCAGCGCCGAGGCGGTGGCCGTGGTCGCGATGTACAGGCCGATGCCGTAGCGGCCGAGCATGAAGAGGCCGGTCCCGACCATCGCACCGACCCAGGCCTGGCGCCAGGGCAGGCGCCGGTCCGGCAACCAGCGCAAGAGCCCGGTGAACAAGAGCGCGATCACCGCCGCGGAGCCCACCGTCTCGACCATCGCCAATGCCGGCGCCAGCACCGGCCAGCGTTGCGTGACCCAGTGCAGTGCCAGCAATGCGGCCGTCTGCGCCACCAGCGCCACCGAGAGCAGGAAGCCACTGCCGAGCACCACGCCGAGCGCCAGCAGTCGCACTTGCAGGAGCCGCCACCAGGCGAACGGCGCAGGCGGTTCACCCAGCATGGCCTGCAGCGCGGCGCGCAACTCGACGAACACGCCGGTGGCGCCGACGAGCGTGGTGCCGAGCGCGAGCCAGGAGCCGAGCGAGGGCCGTGTGCCCGAGGTCGAGACCGCGCTGGCACGCGCCATCACGTCGGCGATCGTGCCGGCCTCGCGCGGGCCGATCAGGCGCGCCAGGGCGTCCAGCAACGCGGTCTGCGCGCTCTGGTCACCGAGCAGCCAGAGCATCACGCTCGTCACCACGACGACCAGCGGCGCGATCGAGAAAGCCGCGTAGAACGCGACCGCCGCGCCATGCGCCATGCCGCTGGCGGCCTGGAAGCGCTGCAGTGCCGCCCAGGCCACGTGCCACGGCCGGCGCGGTGCCACCGATTCGCGTTTGCGCTGCGCGTTCAGCGCGGGGATGTCGGGCGCGCTGGACACATCGGCCACCACGGCGCTCAGGCTTGCATCAAGCGCGCAAGGCGCTGGCCGGAGTTCGAATGTTCGGCCACCACCTTCAGCACGACCACCAAGGCCGGCCCGAGGAACAGGCCCCAGATGCCCCAGAGCGCGCCCCAGAACACCAGGCCGATGAACACCGCGGCCGCGTTCATCTTCGCCGCACGACCTTGCAGCCAGGCGGTGACGAGGGTGCCGATCATGGTCGATGTCAATGCCAGCAAGCCGGCCATGCCGAGTGCGGCGCCGAGCGTGCCGTGGGCCAGAAAGGCTTCGGCCGCACCGAGCGAGGTGAGCAGGGCCATGCCGACGTAGGGCACCACGTGCAACACCGCGGCGGCCACGCCCCAGCCTGCGGCGTCGGGCAGGCCGCCGGCGGTGAATGCGCCCCAGACCACCAGGCCGACGATCACGTTGGTGACGAGCAGCACGCCGGCATACAGGCGCACCTGGCGCACGCACTCGAGCAAGGCCCGCTCGGCACGGGCGCGCGCCACCGGCTGTGGGCCCCACTGGTCGAGAAAGCGCTCGAGCAGCGGTGCGCCGCCGGCCAGCACGAAGAAGGCGATGAAGAGGATCAGTGTCAGGTCGCCGGCGAACTTCAGCAACACACCCGAGCCGCTCACAGCGGTCTGCTTGAAGGCGACCGTGGCACCGTCGGAAAACGGCGTCGGCCCCGAGGCCGCGGGTGCCGCGGCCGCCGCGTTGTTGCGCACGGTGACGGTGCCACTGCGCAGACGCGACGAGCCGGTCGCCACCTCGGCGCTCGCTTTTGCGTCCGACCAGGTGCCGGCGGCGCGGTCCAGTTCGCGCAGCGCGTCGCGGGCACGCGAGAGCACGGTCGGCGAGCTGGTGTCGGCATCGGTCAGGCGCTGCGCGGCCAGCGAGATCATCTCGGGCACCCGCTCGGTCACGCGCGCGAGCTGCCCGCCGAAGGAGCCGGCCGCCAGGCCGAGCACGGTGACGAACACCGCCAGCGCCAGCACCGTGGCCAACACCGTGCTGTGCAGCCAGCGGCCGCCGCGCACCACCAGTGGCGCCAGCAGCATCGCGAGCAACAGGCCGGCGGCGAGCGGAATCAGGAAACGCTGGCCGACCCACAGCGCGCCCACGAGGGCCAGCGTGGCCAGCACCGTGGCGGCCATGCTGGAGCGGGCCCGAGGTTCATGCGTGAACATCGGGCCCGCTTGGGCTGGCGTGGAAGGCACCGCGTGAACGTTCGGTGCCTGCACGTTCAGTGGTCCGTCTTGGCCTTCTTGAACCAGCCCTCGTTGGCGCGCTTTTCCCACTCGGCGACTTGCCGTTCGGCTTCGTCCTTGGCAACACCGTAGTGTTCCTGGATCTTGCCGGCGAGCTGGTCGCGGCGGCCGGCGATGACGTCGAAGTCATCGTCCGTCAGCTTGCCCCATTGCTCGATGGTCTTGCCCTTGAGTTGCTTCCAGTTGCCTTCGATGCGATCCCAGTTCATGGTCGTTTCCTTCAGTGTGTGGGTGGGTGGCGGGTTCAGGGGCGAACGGCGATCGCGTTCTTCACCATCTTCACGCCCTTGACATCGCGGGTCAGCGATTCGGCATTCATCTTCTCGGTGTCGCTCTTCGCGAAGCCCGAGAGCATCACGGTGCCGTTGAGGGTCTCGACGCTGATGGCCGAGGCGTCGACCGTCTTGTCCTTGACGAACTTGGCCTTCACCGCGGTGGTGATGGCGCTGTCGTCCACGTAGGCGCCGACGGTTTCCTGGTCCCGCGTCACGGCACAGCCGGGCAGGGTGAACAGGGCGGCGGTGGCGAGGGCGACGGCGAGGGTGGTGGTGCGGAAGTTCATGGTGTTCTCCTTCAGGGTTGCGGGGGTAAATCCGGTAAATCGGTAAGCGGGTAGCGGTCAGTCTTGGAGCCAGTCCGCCAGTTCATCGGCGTGCTGTTCTTCGTCTTTCAGGATGCCTTCGAGCAGGCTGCGGGTGGTCGGGTCCTTGTCGCTGACGAGGGCGATCATCTGGCGGTAGCTTTCGACCGCCACGCGCTCGGCCTGCAGGTTCGAACGCACCATCGATTTCAGGTCGGCCGACTCGTCGTAGCCGGCATGGCTGCGGCGGCTCAGCGTGTCGGGTGCGAAGTCCGGCTCACCGCCGAGCTGCACGATGCGGCGTGCCAACAGGTCGCCGTGGGCGGCCTCCTCATTGGCATGCACCATGAACTCTTCGGCGATCTTCGGCGAGGCCAGGCCATGCGCCGTGAAGTGGTGGCGCTTGTAGCGCAGCACGCACACCAGCTCGGTGGCGAGAGCGTCGTTCAGCAGCTTGACGATGCTGTCGCGGTAGGGCCCGTAACTCGGTGTCACGGCGCCGTCGGCAAGATGATGCTTGGCTGCTTCGATCGCCTTGATGTCGAGTTCGAGCAGACTGGGCTTGTCGATCGGCAGGGGCAGTACGTTGCCGGATGTCTTGTCGCTCATCACGTCTCCTCGGTGTGTGAGCAGACTTTAGGTTTGGCCCCCGGTCGTGGGCATCGGAGCGTGGCGCAGCGGGCTGTAGGACGGTGCCGCGTCGCCTTGTGGTGCTTTGGCGGGGTGCGCGGTGGTGTGCGGGGGGCCGTGCCTCGGTGGCGGCGCGACCACCACGTGGCGGCTTGCCGCGCCGGCCGCTTCGAGCAGCAGCCAGTCGCCGGCGTGCAGGCTGCGCGCGCCGCTGGCCAGCGCCCGCCCGATGTCGGCCGCGGCCCAACTCGCACAGACGATGAAGCTGTGCACGCGCCCGCCGTGCCGCAGCGTGATCGTCACCTGCGGCCAGTGGTTCGGCAGCTGCGGCCGCAGGCAGACGCGGCCCGCCCGCACCCGCAGCCCGCAGATCGATTCGAGCGCGGCGCGGTGCATCCACGCCGCTGAGCCGGTGTACCAGCTCCAGCCGCCGCGGCCGGTGTAGGGCGCGTGGGTGTAGACGTCGCCGGCCATCACATAAGGCTCGATCTGGTAGGCCGCGCCCTGCCGCGGGTGCGCCGAGCGGTGTGCCGGGCTCAGGCGTGTGAAAGTTTGATAGGCACCTTCCGCGTCGCTCAGTGCGGCCTGCGCCATCAGGTACCAGACCGCGCCGTGCGAATACTGGCCGCCGTTCTCGCGCACGCCGGCGGGGTAGGCCTGGATGTAGCCAGCGCTCGGCTCGGCGTTGGCGAGTGGGGGGTCGAGCAGGCGCACCAGGCCGTGCTCCTCGTCCACCAGCAAGCGCTCGGCCGAGGCCATCGCGGCATGCTGTTGCTGTGGGGTTCCGGCACCCGACAGCACGCTCCAGGCCTGCGCGATCAGGTCGATGCGGCACTCGGCGCCGGTGTGCGAACCGAGCGGCGTGCCGTCGTCGAAGAAGGCGCGTTGAAACCACTCGCCGTCCCAGGCCGGGCCTTGCAGCGCACGGCGCCAGCCGGCCACGGCCTGCTCCCAGCGCTGCACCCGTTCGCCGTCGCCGTGGGCCTGCGCCAGCGGCGCGAACACCGCCACCACGCGGCACAGGAACCAGCCCATCCAGACCGACTCACCGTGCCCCTCGATGCCGACACGGTTCATGCCGTCGTTCCAGTCGCCGCTGCCCATCAGTGGCAGGCCGTGCACGCCGACGGCGAGGCTGCGGTCGAGTGTGCGTGCGCCGTGTTCGTAGAGCGATGCGCTCTGCGTGCTGACCTGCGGCACGAAGTAGGCGTCTTCGGCGCCGGCGGGAATGGCATCGCCATCGAGAAAGGGCACCGCTTCATCGAGCACCGGCAGATCGCCGCTCACCGCGATGTAATGCGCGGTGGCGAGTGGCAGCCACAGCAGGTCGTCGGCGAAACGTGTGCGCACGCCGGCGCCGGTGGGGGCGTGCCACCAGTGCTGCACATCACCTTCGACGAACTGGCGCGAGGCAGCGAGCAGCAGTTGCCGGCGCAACAGGTCCGGTGCCGCGAGGGCCAGGGCCATCGTGTCCTGCAACTGATCTCGAAAGCCGAAGGCGCCGCCGGCCTGGTAGAAGCCGGCGCGGCCCCACAGCCGGCAGGCGATGGTCTGGTAGAGCAGCCAGCGGTTCACGAGTGCATCGAACAGCGGGTCGGGCGTGTGCACGGTGACGGCGCCGAGCAACTGGTCCCACATCGCGCGCACGGTGTCTTCGCGCTGTGTGGCACTGACCGACAAGGCCTGGCGAGCGAGTGTGCGCGCGGCTGTCGGCGTCTCGCCGTGGCCGAGCAGGAACACAGCGTCGAACCGTTCGCCGGCCCTCAACGTCAGCGTGGCCGCGATCGCTGCGCAGGGGTCTCCGCCCATGCCGGCACGCTCGCCGAAATGGTCCGGCACGATGCCACGGCCGCGTGCGTCGAACAGTTCGCGGCGGTCGCACGTCCAGTCGGTCAGCGTGGCGTCGGTGCGGTCGTCGCAGCGCAGCGCGAAGAACGCGGTGCCACCGCCGAAGCCGGCGTGGCTGTCGGTCTGCGTGGCCAGCAGGATGTCGGCCAGCCCCGGAAGGCGCTCGAAGGCCGTGCGCACCGACTGCCGGTCGGCGCGCCGCTCACCCATCACCCACTCGGCCGTGCCGACCAGGCGCAGGCGCTGCGTGCGCGTGCCCTCGTTGTGCAGGCGAATGCGCACCTGCTTGACGGCGAGCGCCGCGTCCACGCACCAGCGCGCACGCACGCTCAAGTCGCCGCGTCGGTGGCTGATCTGCGTGAATCCTTGGCCGTGTTCGATGTCGTACACCGCATCGGCCTGGCCGATGCCGGCGCCGAGGTTCCAGACCTCGCGGCTGCGCAGGTCTTGCAGGATGAAGTGCTCGCTGCTCGCGTCGCTGACCGGGTCGTTCGACCATGGCGTGAGCTGGTTCAGGCGGCTGTTGCCGGCCCAGGTGCAGCCGGCGCCGGCCTGCGACACGAGGGCGCCGAAGCCGGCATTCGCCAGCACGTTGACCCACGGTCGCTGGGTGCGGCGCGCGGCGCTGACGCTGAAGCGGTAGGCCCCTGTCTCGGCATCGAACAGGCCCACCGGCGCGAGCGCTGCCGGCCCATGCGCAGCGGCCGGCAGGCTCGACGAGGATAGTTCGCGGCGTGTGTCCAGGGCGGTGTCGTGCCAGTCCGCCAGCTCCTGGACGTGGTGCGATAGCGGCCGCCCGTCGGCATGCAGGCGCACGCGTGCAAGTGTGGTGAGCGTGGCCTGTTCGATGGCCGACAGCTCCTCGGCCTGAAGCACTCGCAAGGCGCCGGTGCGTGCCGGCAGCGTGGCCGCGGTGTCGGCCGCATAACGCTCGCGCAAGGCCCACAACTCCTGCTGCAAGGGCATCAGGTAGGAGGCTGGCTCGCCGTTCAGCACCACCAGGTCGCAGGCCAGGCCACCCCAGGACCACAGGCGCAGGGCCTGCGCCAGGGAGCGCACCAGGCGCACGCCCTGCACCGCGCCGATCGAGACGACGATGATCGGCCGGTCGCCCGAGATGCCGATGCGCCACAGCGAGCGCCGGTCGCAGGCCGCCGCGTTCGCGCGGTCGGCGGTTTCGGTGGGCCGCGCCATCAGCAGCGCGAGCGTGGTCGTGAGGGTCTGCATCGCCGCGCGGTCGTCGGCCGTGCTGCGTTGCTCGCGCAGGCGGATGCTGGCGAAGGTGGCCGACATCAGGGTCGAGCGTTCGACCACGGTGCTCTGGCGGTAGCGGTCGACCACCGTCTCGAGCGTGGCGCGCGTCGTGGCCGCGGCGGTGCCGAACGTGACATGGGTGCTGCCGTGGGCGGGCACGATCAGGTGCAGGGAGAGCGCGGCGACCGGGTCGAGGCCGGTGGCCAGATCGGCATGCGTCTGCACCGTCGGGTCGTAGACGGCCAGCGGCTGCGAAGCATGGCGGTCGCGGCCGAGCCAGCGCGCCCGGTCGGTCTGCGCATGCACCTCGCGCACATGCTCGCCAGTATCGGTGATGAAGTGCACCGCGTGCAGCGCGTCCTCGCCTGGCCGGCGCGGTTTGCGCGCGACGTAGAGCGCATGGTCGGTGGTGTCCCAGTCGGCCTGCACGAAGAGATTGGCGAAGGCCGGGTGCGCCTCGTCGGCGCGCGCTTCGGCGAGCGACACCTCGAACATCGACAGCAGCTCCAGCTCGATCGGCGCGTCGGTGTGGTTCCACAGCTCGACACGACGCAATTCGATGTCGTCTTCCGGGCTGACCCAGACGGTGCAGCGGCTGCGCAGGTCGGGCCAGTCGGCGTCGAGCGCGACACGGTCGCTGTGAAAGGTGGCCGCGTAGTGCGCCGCCGGGTCAGGCGCGGGGTGCTGCGTGATCGACACTGGCGCGTCGAGCGCGCGGCGGCGCAGGTAGAAGAACGTGCCGTGCGCATCGCGCAGCGCATCGTCGCGCCAGCGCGAAATGTCGGCGGCGCCGAAGCGGCTCCAGCCCGCGCCGTTCGCACGCAGGGCCACGCTGTAGCGGCCGTTCGACAGCAGATGCGTCGGCTGCAGCGCGGCGGCGCCCGGCACCACCTCGCGCGCCGCGCTCGGGCCGGGCTCGCGCTTGTCGGCCGGGCTCGGGCCGGGCGGCGGCGCGAGCAGGCGCGAGACCTCGCGCGGCACGCGCTCCTGCAACAGGCTGGCCACCGCGCCGAGCCGCGGGTCGGCCATGCCCCAGCGTCGCGGCGCGCCTTGCAGCAGCACGTTGGCCAGGGCCACGATCGTCATGCCCTGGTGATGGGCCATGAAGGTGCTGACGGCGGTGTACGTGCTGCCGGCCACCTGGCGCTCGGCGGTGTAGTCGAGCGCCTCGACGAAACCGAGCGTTGCGCGTGCGTCCAGCGTTTCGAGCCGGCGCAGGTTGGCAATCGCCGCCTGCGGCTCCAGCATCGCCGCCAGCGCGGTGGCGTACGGCGCCACCACCACGTCGTCGGGCGGTGTGCGGCGCAGCGCCAGACGCGGCACGCCTTGCGGTGCGTACTGGTAGGCGAGGGTGTGGTCGCTCGACGCATAGGCCGATTCCGACATGCCCCAGGGCACGCCGAGCGTGCGGGCATAGGCGATCTGCTCGTGCAGCGCGCCGCGTTCGGCGCTGTCGAGCGCGCTGCCGGGCGGCTCGTCGAGCACGAGGGCCGGCATCAGGTACTCGAACATCGAGCCCGACCAGGAGCGCAGGCCGGCGTCCCGCCCGACCGCGTAGAACGGCCGCCCGAGCGCGCCCCAGTGCGCGACGGGCACGTCGCCCTTGGCGATCGCCCACAGGCTGGCCAGGCGCGATTCGGAGGCCAGCAGGTCGTAGTAGCTCTTGTCGAGCTGCTGGTCGGCGATGCGGTAGCCGATGTGGAACAGGCGTCGGCGTGCGTCGTAGAGGAAGCCGAACTCGGCTTCTTCAGCGAGCTGGCGACAGGCTTTCGAGAGCGTGCCGAGCCGCGCTTTCACGCCAGCGTCTTCGCGCTCGACCGAGAAGCGCGCCAGCTCGTCACACGCGCTCGCGAACGTCACGAGGTGCCCGCACAGGTTGCCGCTGTCGACGGTCGAGACATAGGCCGGCGGCAGGGTCGCGAGCGTGGCCGTGTCGATCCAGTTCATGAAGTGGCCGCGGTGGCGCGGCAGCAGCGCGAGGGTGGCGAGGGTGTGCTCGCAGCGGGTCAACAGGGTCTCGGTGTCGATCCAGCCGAAGCGCCGCGCGCAGGCCACGGCCAGCAGGTAGAGACCGATGTTGGTCGGCGAGGTGCGCTGCGCGACCATGGTCTGTGGCACCGTCTGCACGTTGTCGGGCGGCAGGTGGTGGCTCTCGGCGTTGACGTGGTGTTCGAACAGCTGCCAGGTGTCGTGCGCGACGCCGAGCAGGTAGGCTCGGTCGGCGGGCGCGAGCGTGTCGTGCAGTGGCGTCGAACGCGGGCGGCTGGCCCAGGCCACCCACAACGGCGTGGCCGCCCACGCAAGACACAGCGCCAGGGCGAGCCCTGGTTGCGTGCTGCCCAGGCCGAGCAGTGCGGCGATCGACACGAGGGCTGCGAGCATCACCGGCGCATGCGTGCGCGCAAGGCCCGTCAGATCGTGCTGCACCGCGGCCTGGGCCGCGGCCGCGGTGGTCCATTGCAGCAGGCTGCGGCGGCTCACGGCCATGCGCCAGAGCGCGCGGGCGATCGCATCGCCGAGCGAGAGCGCGTGCTGAAGCAGCAGCGCCAGGTTCCACAGCATGCCGCCGAACGCACGCCCGACATCGGCGAGCGCGCCGCGGTAGAAGTGGCGCAGCGCCACGTCGTCGCGGCTCGGCGCGAGGCCGGCGATGGCACCGAGCAGCGGCCCCGCGCCGAAGGCCGCCACCACCAGCAGCAGCGCTGGCCAGGGTGCGATCGGCGCCCCGGCCAGGCAGGCGAGCAGCAGGGCCACCGAGAAGGGCGCGACAAGGGTGCGGCGCAGGTTGTCGGCCATTTTCCAGCGGTTGATGGTGCGCAGGCCGTAGCGGCCGGCGTGCGCAAGCACCGGCAGCAACTGCCAGTCGCCGCGCGTCCAGCGGTGCACGCGCGCGGCGGCGAGGTCGGCGTGCATCGGCGCGTCTTCGATCAGGGTGATGTCACTCACGCCGCCGCAGCGCGCGATCGAACCTTCGACGAGGTCGTGGCTCAGGATCTGGCCGCTCGGCAGGCGGCCGCTCAGCACCGCGTGCAAGGCGGCCACGTTCAGGAGCCCCTTGCCGCTGAAACTGCCTTCGTCGAACAGGTCCTGGTAGACCTCGGAGGTCGCGGCGCAGTACGGATCCACACCGGCCTGGCCGGCGAACAACCAGTGGAAGGGCGTGGCCTCGCCGGGCGCGGGTAGCGGCGTGACGATGCGCGGCTGCAGGATGCCGTAGCCGGCGATCACGCGGCGGCGTGCGTCATCGATGCGCGGGCGATTCAAGGGGTGCGCGGCCACGCCGACGAGCTCGCGCAAGGCGCCGGGGGGCAGCAGGGTGTCACTGTCGAGCGTGACGAGGTAGGGCGTGCCAGGCACGGGCCGCGAGCGCGCGCCGAGATCGATGAAGGCCGAGTCCGAGCCCGCCAGCAACTCCACGAGCTGTTCGAGTTTGCCGCGCTTGCGCTCCCAGCCGATCCAGCGCTGCTCGGTCTCGGACCATTGGCGCTCGCGGTGCAGCAGCAGGAAGCGGCGTGGCGCCGCGAGGGTGGCCGAGGGATAGCGCGCTTCAAGTGCATCGATCGCCGCGACGGCCTCGACGAGCAAGGCGGCGTCGCCTTCGGCCCGCGCCGCGTCCGCATCCGCGTAGTCGCTCAGCAGCGCGAACTGGGCATGGGCCTCGTTGTTGGCGAGGTGGTGGCGTTCGAGTTGATGGGCCAGTGCCTGCACCGCCGCCGCGCTGCTCAGCATCGCCGGCACGACGACCAGCACCCGGTGCTCGGCCGGGATGCCCTCGGCCAGCGCCAGCCGCGGCAACCGGCGTGGCGGCACCGATTCGCTGATGAGGCGGTTCAGCACCGCGATCACCGCTTCGCTGGCCGGCCATACGGCCAGTGCGGCCATCAGCCAGGTCGTCGGCTGCGTCAGCACGAGAGCGCTGTCGTGCATCACGACCCAGGCGGTGAGCGACAGGCTGGCCAGCGCCACCGTGCCCAGGTAAGCCGGCAGGGCAACGTGGCGGCGCAGGCTGCTCAAGCCCGGCAACAGGGTCGGGCCCAGGCCGATCGCGCGGCGCAGCGAACCGCGGCCGGCGCCACGCAGCCAGTAGCTGGGCGACTCGACCGGTGCCCCCACGGCGCGTGCCGGGGTGTCGGGTGGGCTGAGCATCAGCGCCAGCAACGCGCGCGCCACCGAGAGCTCGCTGGTCTTGCTGCGCCGGGCCAGGGATTCGATCGCATGCAGGGTCGAATCCTGCGTGTCGTCGCGCTCGGCGCGGAAGGTGGGCGACTCCTGCAGCAAGCGCATCAGCGCGCTCGTGCGGGCGATCAGACCGCGCCAGTCGGTGTCGGCGAGCAGGCGCAGCGAGGTGATGGCATTGCCCACGCTCAGGTTGTTGGCGGCCTGTTCGGCTTGCTGCTGCACCTGCGCGCCGGCGGGGTC
>Ga0302321_100002056_pt1 | contig 17244 bp, 12 predicted proteins | sample Fen_T0_1_FD_202505 | JGI IMG/M metagenome (GOLD analysis project Ga0302321, IMG submission 202505) | Peat permafrost microbial communities from Stordalen Mire near Abisko, Sweden - Fen_T0_1 | ecosystem: Environmental > Terrestrial > Soil > Wetlands > Permafrost | place: Sweden: Abisko...
CTAGTAAACATACTACGAACCCTGGGGATTGCCGCTCGTTTCGTGTCAGGATACTCAATCCAGCTCACGGCCGATCAGAAGCCGCTTGAGGGACCCGCAGGCGTCACGCTAGACTGCACCGATTTACATGCCTGGGCTGAAGCCTATCTTCCAGGCGCCGGTTGGATTGGCCTCGATGCCACGAGCGGCCTGCTTTGCGGCGAGGGCCACATTCCACTCGCGTGCACGGCAGAACCCTCTGCCGCAGCCCCAATTTCCGGCGGATTCGAATTTGAGCCACGACACGATGATGACAAGGTGGCATGCGACTTCTCATTTACGATGGAAGTGGCGCGAATAGAGGACAGACCACGTCCCACGAAGTCCTACGCGGACAGCCAATGGAACGAAATCCTTGCTTGTGGTGACATTGTCGATCGTTCTTTGAAAGCGAATGATGTTCGGCTAACTCTCGGTGGCGAGCCCACCTTCGTTGCCGTTGACGACATGGATGCCGACGAGTGGAATACGCTAGCGCTCGGGCCAACCAAAGCCAAATTTGCCGATGAGCTCATTCGACGACTGCGCGAGCGCTTTGCACCTCAAGGACTCTTGGTGCACGGCCAAGGCAAATGGTACCCCGGCGAACCACTACCCCGTTGGGCCTATTCGCTCTACTTTCGCAAAGATGGAAAGCCGGTTTGGGCAGACGCAACGCTTTTGTCTGACGGACGCGATGTCGGGCACGACGCTGCAACAGCAGAGCGTTTCATATCTCGACTGATTGAAATGCTTGAAGTCCCCCGCGATTGCGCGCTACCAGCCTACGAAGATACATTCTACTACTTGTGGCGCGAACGCCAACTCCCCGTCAACGTCGATCCGTTTGAAAGCAAAATCGATGACGAGATCGAGCGCGTGCGCCTACGTCGTGTATTCACACAAGGGCTAGCTTCAACTGTGGGGTTTGCATTGCCGTTACGCGCAGTGACCAGGCATGGCGGAACTTACAGCTGGGAGGCAGGCCGTTGGCACCTCCGCGATGAACGCCTCTATTTGATTCCTGGCGATTCTCCGATGGGCTATCGCCTTCCGCTCGAGTCCTTGCCCTGGTCAACGACTGATGAGCGCGAACAGGTCGCGGTCCCCGATCCATTTGAGCAATTTCGAGCACTTTCGCCCCATGCTGGAGCTTCAGTTCCGAAACACCAAAGCCAAGTTGCTTCGCCGGACAACGCTGCACCGGCCCGCGGAGGGTCTGCGGGGGACATCATTCGGTCGGCACTTTGTGTCGAACCGCGCGGCGGCATACTGCACGTATTTCTGCCACCGCTCGAGCAACTCAACGCGTACCTCGATTTGGTCGCTAAATTGGAAACCGTCGCCCGCGAACTCGCATTGCCGATTCGCATCGAAGGTTATCCACCGCCATACCACCCAATGCTTGAGCGACTCAGCGTTACGCCAGATCCGGGCGTGATTGAGGTGAACATTCATCCGTCCGCAACCTGGACGGAATGCGTTAGACGCACCGTCGGCCTTTACGAAGACGCGCGCCTGACGCGTCTTGGTACCGACAAGTTCCTGTTGGATGGACGACATACCGGGACAGGCGGCGGCAATCATGTCGTGCTCGGCGGTCCGACAGCGCCAGATAGTCCAATCCTCCGGCGCCCTGACGTGCTCGTGAGTTTACTCGCCTTCTTCAACAACCACCCCGCCCTCTCGTACATATTTTCAGGCCTCTTCGTCGGCCCCACCAGTCAAGCTCCGCGTATCGATGAGGCGCGCAATGACAGTCTCTACGAACTCGATATTGCCCGAAGAACCCTCGAAATGTCCGGCGCAAACCCGCCACCTTGGCTCGTGGATCGCGTACTGAGACATTTGTTGGTCGATCTGACGGGCAATACGCATCGGGCAGAGTTTTGCATCGACAAGCTTTACAGTCCGGACAGTCCAACCGGCAGGCTTGGCCTACTCGAATTGAGATCATTCGAGATGCCCCCGGATGCTCGCATGAGTTGCGCGCAACAGCTCCTGATCCGAGCCATGGTGGCCCATTTTTGGGAGCGCCCGTATCAACAACGCCTTGTCCGCTGGGGTACAACGCTGCACGATAGATTCGCGTTGCCGCACTTTCTCTGGGAGGATTTGACGGACGCGCTCCTAGAAATCTCAACCCTGGGTATTTCCATCAAACCCGAATGGTTCCTCCCACATTGGGAATTCCGCTTCCCTCGTCTTGGGCAAGTCGTTACCGCGGGCGGTGTTCGCGTGGAACTCCGACAGGCACTGGAACCGTGGCACGTTTTGGGGGAGGAACAGGCTCAGGGCGGAACAGCCCGCTATGTTGATTCCTCCGTCGAACGAATTCAGCTCTTGGTAGACGGTTTGACAGACTCGCGACACATCCTCGCAATTGCTGGCAGGGGGGTTCCGCTGACTTCGACGGGGCGGTCCGGTCAATTCGTTGTCGGTGTCCGCTACAAGGCGTGGAAACCACCATCATCATTGCACCCCACTCTGGGCGTGAATGCACCGCTTATCGTTGATGTCTACGATTCATGGAATCAACGCGCAATCGGGGGCTGCACGTACCATGTGGCCCATCCCGGCGGTCTAGCTCACGCCAAGCTGCCAACCAATGGGCTTGAGGCGGAAAGCCGCCGAATGGCGCGTTTCTTACCGTTTGGCCACATGTCGGGACAATATGCAGTGCAGTTTGCTACCCCTAGTCGGGAGTACCCATTGACAATGGACCTTCGCTGTTCGTATTGAGAAAGACTCGCGTCACCCGGTACGCCCCAAAGCGCAATAGCCCGTCTTTATGTCCGACTCGATTTCGTCCTCTCCATCTGCATCGACTTCGGATAGAAGTGTTGTTCCGTACGACGAGTTACGAGGCACGGATGGTGCTCTACGCCCGCACTGGCAGCGCTACTTCGAACAACTCGACGTCATGGGGCCAGCAGAAGCCAAGGTGCGCTGGACCAAAGCAAAACGGCTTCTGCAGGAAAACGGCGTAAGCTACAGTGTCTACCGGGACTCGACTGGAAGCGAGAGACCTTGGCGCCTTTCGCCACTTCCACTGCTCCTAAATACCGACGACTGGCAGCAACTTGCGCGGGGGGTCGCACAACGCGCCCGCCTCCTCAGTCGCCTGCTTGCGGACATTTACGGTCCGCAGCATTGCCTGACCAATGGCTATTTGCCAGGCGAGCTGGTGTTCGACAATCCCCGGTTCCTCCGAGCGTTGCATGGCATGGACGTGCCGCGCCAGGCCTGGGTGCCCTTGTATGGCGTTGACCTAATTCGTGCACCTAACGGCAATTTTTTGGCGATTGAAGACGTAACTCAGTCGCCATCCGGGATGGGCTATGCCCTCGAGAATCGACTTGTCGTGGCTCAAGCGCTGCCGGAGTTGCTGCGACACTGCCACGTTGAACGGTTAGTCTTCTTTTTCCGCTCGCTGCTTGAACGACTACGCGACTCAACCCCGCACAATCGCGACGCTCCACGGGTGGCACTGCTAACGCCGGGACCCTATAGCCCCACTTACTTCGAACAGGCTTACCTTGCAAAGTACTTGGGGCTCTCCTTAGTACAAGGCGAAGACCTTACCGTTCGCGACAACCGAGTGTATCTGAAGACCTTGGGCGGGCTGCAGCCCATCGACGTGTTATTGCGTCGAGTTTTCGACGACTATTGTGACCCACTTGAACTGCTCAGTGACTCTGCTCTTGGGGTTCCAGGGTTGGTTCAAGCGTTGCGAACAGGCAATGTTTGCTCCATGAATCCACTTGGCACCGGAATCCTTGAGACGCCAGGCCTGCTTGCCTACTTGCCTACTTTGTGTCGAGAGTTCCTCAAAGAGGAGTTAATCCTCAACTCGGTACCAACCTATTACTGTGGCAATGCACTTCAGTTGGAACAGGCGCTTTCCGACTTTGACCAAATGGTCGTGAAACCTGCCTACGCAATAGAACGTACCGCTCCAATCTTTGTCGGACAGCTCGCGCCAGCTGAGCGCGACGCATTAGAAGTGCGACTTCTTGCTAACCCTAACGCCTTCATCGCGCAACGATTCGTGCCGGGTGCGCGGACTCCCGTCATTGCGAACAACACACTACATCCTCGCTCCTATGTACTGCGTTGCTTTGCCCACTGCATACAGCCGAATGACTACCAGGTCATGCCTGGCGGCCTCGCCCTCGTAGCGCCCTCGGATGGCGACCTAGCTGTATCGATCGATCGTGGAGCGCGAAGCAAAGACGTCTGGGTCATATCCGACGATTCCGCACTCGCAGAAACGCTGACGGCGCCAACGAATCCGACCATCGAACTTTCACGCGGTGGCGGCGATTTGCCCAGCCGCGTTGCGGACAATCTGTATTGGCTCGGTCGCTACACCGAGCGCGCTGAAGCAACGTGCCGACTAGTGCGCGTGATTGGGGCTAAACTGCTCGAGTCGGCCAATGATCGCGAATACGAACGGGGCATGGAACTGGCGTCGATGTTGAACGCATTGCGCGCTCAGACCCAATTCCTTTACGCAACCGAACTGTCCCTTGATTCTACGCTGGACCGCACCAATAATGAGACTGAATTGGCCCGCGCCATTTCAAACGATGCGTGCTCCGGATCAATTGTCAGCACGTTACGCTCGGCACTTCGCGTGAGCAACATCGTGCGCGACCGACTCTCTCACGACACCTGGCGAATTTTGGCATCCCTCGAGGACTCGATAGCCCGTTGTTCCTCTGACAGCGCGGAGATTGAACTGCCGCAGCTAATCAACGAACTAAGCCAGATTGTCATCACTTTGACTGGGTTTAGCGGGCTCGTCATGGAAAGCATGTCACGAGGCTTTGCTTGGCGATTTCTTGATATGGGTCGCAGGCTAGAACGAGCCATTTCGCTTGTCACATTGCTCCGTACAACATTTACGACGGCAAGCGAACGCGAGGCGTCACTGGTTGAAATGGTTCTCGATGTCGCCGACAGCGGAATGACCTACCGCCGCCGTTACCCTGCCGGTCTTCAGGCTGCGCCCGCCGTCGACCTTCTGCTGGCGGATGATACCAATCCGCGAAGTGTGATTTTTCAGCTTCACACACTGAGCCAGCACGTGGCAGCACTTCCCTCGTTATCGAGTCTGGGCGCGAAAACCACGCAACAACGTCTTCTGCTAGCGACAACCACTGAAGTCGAACTCTGTGACGTGTCTGAATTGTGCGAATTGCCGTCCACCTCAGCGCGTCGGGAAGCCCTTGTAACGCTTCTCGACCGCTTGGGTCGTGCCATTCCAGCTCTCAGTGACTCCTTGTCGGAAACTTACCTTTATCACGCGAACGTAGCCAAACAACTGCGCAGTAGCGTTTCCATGCCCCCTGAACTTGTTGGAAACGGAGGCGTGTCATGAGGTTGCGCATCGTGCATCGCACGAGTTACGAATACAGTGAACCAGCCACCACTTCCCACCATGAAGCGCGACTGACGCCGAGGCAAAGCGAGGTTCAGCGAACGGTCACCCATGAGCTAGAAGTCACCCCCAACCCAAGTGCGCGCCGGGCTCGGCTGGACTATTTTGGAAACCGCACCAACTACTTCGGCTTAACCGAGCCGCACCGCAGGCTGGACGTGGTCGCGACGAGTCTCGTCGAAACCAATGCTCTGGATCTCCCGGATTTTGTGTCTACACCGGCGTGGGAAAGCGTTCGTGAACTCATAACAACTGACACGCGCCGCGATGTCTTGCAAGCCAGTCAGATGCGGTTCGCCTCACCATTGGTGCCGCTCATACCTGGGCTTGCAGCATACACCGAGCCAAGTTTTCCGGCGGGGCAACCTATACTGCTTGGCGTATCCGACTTGATGGATCGCGTTCACCGCGATTTCATCTACGACCCAAGGGCTACGACTCCAACTACCCCCCTTTCAACGATTCTCGAGACGCGTCGCGGAGTCTGTCAAGACTTCAGCCACTTCATGTTGGGCTGCTTGCGGTCGATCGGTTTGGGCGCTCGCTACACCAGTGGATACCTCCGTACTCGCCCTCCACCGGGAAAGGCGCGCCTAATCGGTGCAGACGCAACTCACGCTTGGATATCGGTTTGGGTCCCAGCACTTGGCTGGGTGGATTTCGACCCAACGAACAACATCTGCCCCGCTGAAGAACACATCACGCTGGCATTCGGCCGGGACTTTTCAGACGTGACGCCGCTGCATGGGGTAATTCTTGGTGGCAGTCGCCATCGGCTGGATGTGTCGGTTGACGTCGAGGCGATGGAATAGCCAGATCGCCCCGACGCATCTACACGCCAACTACTGCTGCTGCTGGCGTTGCTGCTGAACTATAACGCCGACGGCGTTGGGGTGAATGCGCTGCTGCTCGAGGCCCAAATTGAACTTCAGCGGTGCCATAGGAATGCCGGACTGGGGTTGTCGGTGGGGCCGTTCGATGGCTGTTGAATACGGCGTCAACCTAGCCCGCTCGTCTATTCGCTCCATCGCAACGTTCACATGGATGCTTTCGTCGGCTTTTCCACGGTACACGCCCCGGTTCGGCGGAACGTCAGCGTAGCTGCGTCCTACAGCGATGGTGACGTAGTCCTCCGACACCATAACCCCGTGTGTCGGATCTAGACCAATCCAACCGACCCCGGGAACGAACGCCTCCACCCACGCATGCGTCTCAAGTTCGGCACCTACTTCCTTGTACAAATAGCCGGAAACGTAGCGACATGGCACGCCAACACGCCGGAGCAGTGCAAGACTCAGGTGGGCGAAATCCTGACACACGCCAGCCCCTGCCTGCAATACGTCGCCCACGGTTGAAGCGCTCGTGGTGGCGCCCTTCCGATAGCTAATTACGTCGCGAGTGTGCTGAAGGACAATATCGATTGCCTGCCCAACCTGTCGCACGTCATCGAGTCCCAACTGCTTTGACAGCGCAGGCAAAGCGGGATCATCGACGACGGGGCCGTGATACTGCAGAAAGTCCCAAGAGCGATGGTCGCGAATCAACCCGTCGAGTCGAGCGCCAAATTGAGAAAGAACCCATTCTACAGGCCGCGTCTCAACAATGCTCCTTGCGCGAACCTCAACTTCATCATGAACACTTAGCACCGAGAACTGGTGAACGGTGTTCTCAAGCCAGTCTTTGTGGTGACTCGTCTTCACATTAGGCGAGACCGTTAACTCAAACTGACGCAGCACCTGACGCTCGTCGATTCGCGGCATTGCACGCACTTCCATGACAGATTCAGAGATCTCATGGGAGTAGCCAAGTTTCGTAATGTGCGTGATGGTGAACAGCATAATATTGGCTCCGCTTTCGTTATGTATGAGCTCACTGCAGAAAATACGATCGCTGCAAAAGGTTGGTGGCGCGCGCCATCTCCGCCAAGATGTCCTGAAGGAAAGCGTCGGGCCCGGCAGAAAGAACCTCGTCAATATCGCCGTGTTCTAGTCGCGATGCCAATCGACCAAAGGAGCGCCCAATCGCAGCATCGGAGTCGCGACAGATTTGACTCAATTGAGTAACAAGTTCAAAACTTTCAAGCGCGCAAAACTGGAGGCTTCGGGGGAACTTTTGCTGAAAGAGCAGGAATTCAAGCACGCTTTTTCGCTCGACTCGGGTGGGTGATAGCTTGCGATAGGCCTCCAGAGCGCCAACGCTCTTCAGTAGAACGACCGAGATCACGTTCTCTTGAGTCGTGCTTTGCATTGATTCTTGCTGAGCCAAGCGGGCGATAACAGTACGGCCGATACGTTCCAGGCGTTCCAGCCATTTCCCCAATTTCAAGAAGATCCAGGCTTCCCCACGATGCATGGATGAGTCCGTTTGGCCATCCCAAGTGGCAGCGATTGCCGTGGTTTCCGCGAGAATGTGTGAAATGGCTCCTTCGGACTGTTCCTGGTCGCGGGCTTCAACGAGGCCCCAGTACGCCTGATTGATGCGTTCCCACATTTCGTTGGCAATCACTTCCCGAACTTGACGCGCGTTTTCTCGAGCCTGACCGACGCAACCGGCCAAGGTACCAACGTTAGTCGCGTCAAATACGAGGCGTTCCAAAGCTAGGTTTGGTACGCATAGTGACACTAGAGTTGCTTGCCACTCGGCCTTGGCACGATCCGGATCTGGCTCCGCAAGATCCACGAGCATATCCCGCGTGACCTCCAACTGACGCGCCAGCTGCTCGGCGCGTTCCAAGTATCGACCCATCCAGAACAACGAATCCGCGACTCGACTTAGCATCGCCATAACTAAACTTCGCCCCCTTGTACATGGGAGTCCGACGATAGAACCCAGGTATCCTTGTAACCGCCCCCTTGGCTCGAGTTGACCACAAGCGAGCCCTTGCGCAGGGCGACTCGTGTCAAGCCGCCCGGGATAACTCTGATTTTGTCACCATAGAGGATGTACGGTCGTAAATCGACACAACGCCCTTCTAGTTGCCCGTCACAGTACGTTGGGTGCCTACCAAGGCTAATGGTCGGTTGGGCAATGTAGTTCCTCGGTTGCTTTCGCACCAGATCCCGAAATTTGGCGTGTTCCTCCTTCGTTGCATGGGGACCTATCATCATGCCGTACCCACCGGAAGCGTCGGTCTGCTTCACAACCAGGTCTTCAATGTGCTCCAGAATGTACTTCTGATCGTCAGGACGAGCTGCAATGTACGTTGTTACATTGGGTAAGATGGCATCTTCGTTCAGGTAGTATCGGATCATGTCCGGGACAAATGGATAGATTGCCTTGTCATCACAAATCCCCGTGCCAGGTGCGTTGACAAGTGTCACTTTGCCGCTTCGATAGGCGGCAAAGAGCCCCGGACAACCAAGCACCGAATCCGGTCGAAATACGACGGGATCGAGATAATCGTCGTCAATGCGCCGGTAGATGACGTCCACTCGCTTCAATCCTTCGATGGTTCGCATGCAGACGTTTCCGTCCTCAAGAACCAAATCACGTCCTTCCACCAGCGGAATTCCCATTTGTCTCGCGAGAAAGCTGTGCTCGAAGTAGGCACTGTTGTAAATCCCAGGGGTGAGCACCACCGCCGTCGGTTCTCCCGTCCTTTCGGGCGCCACGAACTCCAACGTTTCACGCAACCAATCGGTGTACTCCTCCACGGGGCAAACCCCGTATTCCTCGAACAGAACACGGAACACCCGTTTTAGCACCTCACGACAACCAAGTACGTAGCTTACCCCACTCGGGTTTCGCGCGTTGTCTTCGAGAACGAGGAATTTGCCATCCTTGTTCCGAATCAGATCGGTCCCGACGATATGGGTATAGATGCCACCCGGCGGGGTAAATCCGACCATTTCCCGCCGATAGAAGCCCGCGCCGTAAACCAGTTCTGGATCGATGATCTTGTCTTCAAGGATTTGCTGCGCGCCGTAGATGTCCTTCAGAAATAGATTGAGCGCTTCGGTACGTTGGATGAGACCACGCTCAATTCGGGACCATTCCGCCGCGGCAATGAGGCGAGGGATCGGGTCAAACGGGAACACCTTTTCCACACCAGCGGAATCCGCGTAGACCGTGAAGGTAACACCCTGGTTGCGCAACAGGAGGTCCACCATTCGCTGACGCGACTCAAACTCGTTGGTCCCAAGTTCACTCATCCGCTGGACAAGTGCCCGATAAAGCGGGCGAACACCGCCGTCCGCCGCAAACATCTCGTCGTAGCTCGAGGGTTCCAACGCGTAGGAATCAAAGTTCACTTCGTGATAAGGCGCCAAACATTGATTCTCGAATGTTTCGGTTTGTTATCGCCAAACACCTTTGAAAAATCCTGGCGACCGCAATTCATCCAATCGAGCAAAAACCGCCCCTGTTTGTGTCGGAAGCATTTCAAAACGTGGGCCACCCCCCCCTGCCCTCTACCCGTTAGCTTCCAACGCCCGGAATTCTTTCGATTTGTGTTAACACGTCGTACAAACGCCAGACGCGTTACCGCGCCGCTAAAACCACCCAGCAACACAACCTCTCGGTTGAGTCCGTCTGGTCGTCGGGGACGAGCGGCAATCCCTAGCCGTGCTCAGTCGCTTTAAACGTGGCTTGCGGGCCTGGCACGCTGCCAGCGGCACCAAATGGGCCACCGCCGGTGATGCCATATGGTAACACCGTGCCGAACGGTTCCATTCCGATGGGAAGTGGTTGGGTGGCGGTCCGCGGTTGCAGTTGGGGAATGCTTGGACTCATTCAGCCAACCAAGCGAGCACCTTCGCGGGGTTCGCTTCACGCAGCCCCAGTTCCTCGGCGGCCAGAGTGGACAGTGCCGTCACGTCACCCCCGGTCATATGCCCCGCGAGTTCCGCGTGCCATTCCGAGCGCGCATTCTGGCATTGTCCCATACTGGATCCAATGGCGTACGCTCGTTTAGCACGCACGAGTGACCAGAGTGACGGGGATGCTGCCGCGTACACCTGGATCTGGTGAAGCAACCATTCGGCTCGCGCCCGCGGGATCAGCGTATTCGGGCGCACGTCCCAATTCGGGTACCGTTCGATATTCTTGAGCTGCATCGGAAATGTCGTCTTGTCGAAACCCGCGTTGCAATCGAGGAATATCTGTGTCGTCGGCAACTGAATGAGCGCCGTTTTTGCTTTGCCTTCATGGGGCGCCCACACGGAAATGGTGTGATTCCACGTCGGGTAATAGAGGCCAACGTTATAAATTCGCAAGTGGCGCGCGAGCATTCCAAAAAGCGCACTCGACTCATCGCATTCGCCTGTCGCCGAGGGTTCCGCGAATCCCGTGCGTACGGGTTCACGAATCCAAGCCTGCCAGATGAGTTTGGACGATGGATATTGATCGGTGACTGCCCAGCGCAAGTGCCAGAACCCCCCATCGCGTAGCGCCTCAAATAGAAGCCGTAGTTCGCGATACTCCCGTTTCAACTTCGAGTCATCAGCCGGCAATCCGTGAGCAAGGACAAACTCGGAGTATTCATGTTCGATAGCGGGGGCAGGCGTTGAATCGAGCATCTCCGTTAGCGCGCCGACCCAAGCCCCAAAAGCAACACTCGAGTCCGACTCAGTGAGAACAGGCTGAGGCACCGCGCCAGACGGCAATGGCACAGCTTGAGCAGGCATCGCCAATCCCACGAGCATCAGCAGCGCTGCGGCAGTTCCATACAGGGCGAAAACCGCGCTGGGACGTGAACAACCCCGAGGCCTGGTCGAATCGAAGTTCATCACCTGCTGGTCGCAGCGACGAGATGAAGTGTGACCGGGGATTCGTATGGGAAGGTCACGCGCCGTATTGTTCCGTATTTGGAACAGTAAACCTCAATTGGGGCTATTGCGGTCGATGTAATTGGGCGCATGTTGAGGACCAGGAATCCGAAGATGGATCGACGTCAAGCGCTTCGGCTGATGAGCGGCCTCTCGCTCGCCGCCGTTACCAACTACGGTTGTAATAAGAAGGAACCCATGACTTCTACCTCAACGTCTGGTCGATCATCAGCAAAAATGCCGGTCATTTTTGCGGCTCATGGCGCACCCATGTTGCTTGAGGACACCATATGGGTGTCAGAGTTTGCGTCCTGGGCGGCAAACCTCCCAAAACCGAAGAGCATCTTGACTGTGTCGGCTCATTGGGAGCAACGCCCCGCAGCCCTGGGAGCAACTCAGACAGTTCCGCTTATCTACGACTTCTACGGGTTTCCCAAGCACTTCTACGAAACGAAGTACCCGGCGCCGGGCGCTCCGGCACTCGCGATGCGTGTTCGTGAACTCTTCCGCGAGCGAACAATCCCAATCGCCGATGAACCTGAGCGTGGCCTCGATCACGGCGCGTACATACCATTGGTTGCCATGTACCCAGGTGCGGACATTCCCGTCCTGCAACTCTCATTGCCGGGACTCGACCCATCAAGCCTGTTCGAAATGGGACAGGTACTGGCGCCGCTTCGCGAAGAGGGCGTGCTCGTGTTCGGTAGCGGGTTCTTGACGCACAACATGCAATACGCCTTCCGGCGAGGGATCCCAGATTGGGCGCGTGAGTTCGACGATTGGGCAGCAAACGCGCTAACTCAGTTCGACGTCGACGCGCTGAAAGATTTCCGCGCGCGAGCCCCGGCAGCCAAACTCGCGCATCCCACTTGGGAGCATTATGCGCCCGTTCTGGTTGCCGCCGGCGCCGCAGGACCTGACCGACCAAGCACAACGTTTCCCATCTCTGGTTGGTGGATGGACAGCGCTTTTACGAAACGCTCAGTGCAATTCGGGTAGCTCGAGTCACGTCTTGCAACTCACTTAGGAATAGCCGCAATGTAGAACGAGTTTTCGCGCAGAGAGACGGTCCCGCTAGGCTGAAGTTGGCACTGGTTTACGCCCTGAGAATCGAAGCAGTAATTTTCGGCTCCGGAAAAGTAGATATACGACTGATCTTGCGAAAAACCGCTCATGCCACCCACATTTTCAGCAAGAACTGTGGGTTCGTCGCAGCCTCCAATAGGACAACGGAGGATCCGGTCACCGTAGTCCGTATCCAGACGGAACGCGGGCTCCATGACGTATACGTACTTGTCGTCCACGATGAGATCCCCGGGGCGATTGAGATTGGGCACGACCACCGCGGGGGTGCCAACGCAGCCCGTCTTGGGGCAGGTCTTTACCGTTCCCAGGGTGACGGGCTCCGTCCAGTAAATGGAGTCACCGTGCAGGGCAAGGCTCGCGACACGTTCCACTTTGGGAGCAATTAGCTCCCAATTGGTCGTCCCGTCCAATTTGAGGCGGTAGATGCCGTCCCCGCCGGCATACGCGAACTCACTGTCCATAACGATGGGGGTGACCATCCAGGTACCTATATTTGCAACACCAGGAAGCCTAACGAGCGTGCCATTGCAATCAGGGGTCCTGCAGAAGTTCAGGCTGTCTTTGCTCCTAAAGATTATCGACTCTTTTTCGGAACCCAGGACACCTACGAAAACCATCTGGTTGTTGTCCGAAGGATCCGCATCCCAGAGTACCGTCTTGTCAGCGCCGCTCACTCTCGAACATGCGATGAGTTTACCAGTGGGTTGCCGTACTATGACTAAGTCCGCGGTAATGACGATCAATTCGGACGTATGGATGGATCCATTAGGCATGTCCCAGGCGTCAAATTGCTGCAATGTGCGCTTGCAGCCCGATACATCACAATGGTGCAGGGCTCTTGTTTCACGAACGTGGGCCGTGTCGAGCGAGTGTAGCCAAAAAGCCTGTCCTTGGTCTACCGCGAATGCAAAAATGTTAGATTCGTGTTCGACAAGCTTCCACGGAGCGTTGATGGGCAACTTCGTGTTTGCGAGCGTATCGGGCGGCGAGGATTCTGCATAGATCGGATCGTAGCTGGGACCGTTGCCAAGATCGGCTGAATGCTCCAGACAGCCAACTGGAAACGCAAGAATACCAACCGTGAACACGAACGCACCGGAAGAGTTGAAATGGTTCATTGAGCGGCCCCCGCACTCTTGGGAGTGACGTAGATGGCGCTACAATACTCAGCGTATGGCCCTTGACTGCTAATTCGGCCAATGCCGTAAATATTGGTGGCATCGACAGCGATGGAGCCGGCTACCTCGTAGCCATGATCGCCAGCGGGGAATGGGAGGTCGGCACAATTCGTTTCGCTACAGCGCAAAATGCGGTTGGAACCGGGCGACAACATCTGGTCAAGCACGGCAGCTACAGCGCTTTCCGCGGGTTCTGAGACGTACGTAGCATTGTCTTCCACAATCACTGCAAAGGGATCGTGAAGCTCGGCAGCCAATGTCGTTGGATTGCTGGTGCACCCCGTCTTCGGACAGGAGCGGAGCTTTGGCGGAAAACTCTCCAGCCAGTAAACAGAGTCACCCTGTACTGCCAGCTGTTTTACCTTTCCGACGACGCGCGCAATCACCTCAAAGGGCATAGACCCGTCCTTAACCAAACGCAGAATGCGCTGTTCACTCAGGAAGTAATAGTATTCTGCATCAACCGCTAGGTTGGACGCACCCGCGAAGGCAATCTCACCAGTTGGAGCAACCACTGGCACGCGCGCAAGGCTGCCCTCACAGTCGGCTTCGTCGCACGTCAATAGTGTTGCTTCAGTCGTAGCAATGACCAGCTGATTGCCATCAAGAATGAAGTAGCTGACCGTAGCACCACCGAGATTGATGGTATCTGGCTTGTGACAACTACTCTTCTTACATCGACTGATTCCCGGCAGAACACCCCATTCCGTCGGCCAAAAGAGTCGCTCGTTGCTGGCAACAAGTGAAACGATAAAGTCGGCAAAGAGCCACATGTTGCCAGTGGTCGTTGGCAGAGTATCGCTGTGCAATGTATTCTCACAGTCGGAGATATCACATTGGCGCATCACCGTGGCTGATGGGCCATTTGCGTCCACCTCTGAGGCAATCCAATAGGCCCACCCGCCTTCGAGGGTAAGAGCCTGAATACCCGACTCATTTTCGACGAGATACTTTGCGCTTCCGCCGAAGACTGGCCCTCCGCTGCAGTAGCCATCCCAACTATCCGACCCGTTCCCATTGTCTGCGCTTCCACAGCCGAATAGGCAGAGCGCCGTTAGAACCGCACCAAGCCTTGTGCCCCAAGGTACAAATAGTTTGTGTCGCATCACGTTCTAAGGTTTGGATTCATCTTCAAGGTTCCGTCGGGAAATCGACGCAAGACTGCGTTCCACCACGGGCATGAACATGCTATTCGGAAACCGTTGTTGAAAGTTCACGGCGCGCGCCGACGCAGCTGAAGTGTTGCCCGCGGCCACGAGAATGCGGATGTAGAGCGCTTCCCGTTCCTCAGTCAGAGTTCCCTTAGGGAAGCGTTTGACATGTTGTTCAAGGGAACTAATGCCCGCTTGCGGTTCACCGCGCGCCAAGGTGGCCCGCGCGGCGTCGAGCAGTTGTCGTTCCGCGGTGAGCGTGGAAACCAGATCCGCGGATGCGCTGGTGGCGCTCACTGCCGCGGCGGTGTTGACCACGTTGGGAAGGCGTTTGGGCGGTACAATCGGCGCGTCGGGAATTGGTGGCGGCAAAGTGCTGTCCGAGACGGCAACAGGCGCAGTTCCGACCTTCTGCTCTAGTACTGTGGTGACGGCGGCGCGCTTCTGCAAGAGCCAACGATCTGCAACAAGGCCAGTAACTGCGCCGGCAATAAAGACGGGAGCAAGCCACGCCCCAATGATGCCCTTGATACCCTTTGTTGCAAGGGTTGATGCGGGAGCAATGAGACTGGTAGGCGGGGTCGTGATGGGGTGGCCCAAGGGGGCAGGTGTAAGAGCTGTTACCGCGGGAGCAAGACCAAGCAAGGAAACCGCAAGGCGGGATTGGACGCGGGCCGTAAGCGAGGGATCTTCAACGCTTGGGCTTTGCATGTCCCGCAGGGTTGCAACCAACGCATCGGGAGAGAACGGGGATTCGGGGGTCACAGGTGCCTCTCTTTGGCGCTCAAACGCTGGGCTTCCGCTTCAAACTTTGCTTTCGCGCGGCGCAAGCGCGAGTACGCGGTATTGAGGGGGATACTCAGAGCCTCGGCCACTTCAGGCGCGGTCATTTCGTCTAACACGGTGGCCACGAAGACGCCGCGTTCATCCGCGTCCAACGCTTCCAGAGCTCGAAGGGCAAGCTCCAACCGCTGTTGGTGCATGGCGGCCGCCTCAGGGTGGGGCGCCGGTGCAACGCGATCGGTAAAATCACAAGTGATGGTTTCGCGATGACGCATCAGTGCGCAAAAATCGCGCGCTATGCGATAGGTAAAGGCGTAAAGCCACGGACGCAGCGGACGCGCCGGATCGTAATCGGGGAGGTGGCGGTACACGTGCAAGAAGACGTCATGCGCAACATCCTCGAGATCGCTCCCCTTGATTCCAAGAAAGCGCAGCGTGCGCAGCACGTAATCACTTTGCTGCTCAAAGATTGTCCGAAAGTCGACGAACGCCGGCTGTTGGACCTTCTCAATGACTCCACTGGTTGGCACGCAGTACTCTTTTTGGGCTAGCTCACCCAATCCGTCTCGAAAAATGACGTTCCCGACTAAAATGAATAGTTTGCCTCGATTCCAAGCCGCGCAACGATCCAAGGGGTTTCGTACGCCGGGGCACCGTTGAGCGACATTGCGACGCGGTTGAAGGCCGCGAGCCCGTCGGCTTTGACCGTTGCGCCTAGGCCGACTTCACCGCCCCAATGATAAGCGAGGCGAAGTCCCTGCGCCGCCCAGAGTGCAACGTCGCTATTCGGGCGTGATACCAGCCCGTGCGAAGTCAGACGCCCAAGCTCCAAGAGATAGCAACCTTGCCAACCCCGCTGATGAAGGCAAGGCACAAGCGTGACGCCCAACCAAGATGCGGAGGCCTGCGCCTGTGTGTTTGATTGCGGTTCGGTTTTTGATGGGGCAAACCATCGCGGCTCGAGACCAAGGGACCAACTATGACCTGCCATTTCTAACGCACCAGTGATGCCGACGGTGGGTTGTGGCAAAGGGCCTGTTGCGAGTGAAGCACCGAGCCCCACGCGCCAGGTTAGATTCGTCGTAACTGTCCCCTGCAGACCAACCCGTGTCTTCAACAGGGGAGGCCTTGGCTGGAATGCTGCCTCAGAGACAGGGCGTAACGGCTCGGATTTTGGGCTCGGTTCGGGATCCGCGTCAGCAACGCGTTCGATCGAATCGGGATCGATGGCAATACTGATTGCGAGCGCCACGGCGAGCAGCAACTCCTCACAATCTAGGGTGTTCGATACGAGTTCGCGCGTGCCGCCAACAATATTGCCCTTCTCGATGACAAAGACGCGAGCCGAGAGTCCGTTCGCCTCCCCGCGAAGTTCCGCCACAACGATGTTGCCTGAAACCGCAACGAACGGGTCGTACCCAAGCCGACGCGCCACCGCACGCCGCAGGACGGGTTCCTCCCCGCAAGTGACGGCATCCGCCGTGCGCGCGTAGACCAACCGAGCAGATTGGCCTGCATTTGCGGCACCTGTGCGAACCAGCACAACGAACGACGCTAACGTCGGCAGGAGGAACAGGGAAAGGCTCTTGTGCCGAAAACCCGGGTCGAATAGGTCGTTGCGGGACAACGCCAACCTCACGCCGTGAGGTCCTGCATCATTGCTCCCAATTGCGGACCGCTGATCATCTCAACTTCTTGCCTGATCTCATCCGCGAGTCTCATGCTGGCATCAACCTGCCCGACAACTTCTCCCATGTAGTTACTGAATTCGCCAGCCGTAAACTCGGTTGCGCCGAGGCGACTCTGGATAATCTTGA
>Ga0302321_100002057_pt1 | contig 17242 bp, 9 predicted proteins | sample Fen_T0_1_FD_202505 | JGI IMG/M metagenome (GOLD analysis project Ga0302321, IMG submission 202505) | Peat permafrost microbial communities from Stordalen Mire near Abisko, Sweden - Fen_T0_1 | ecosystem: Environmental > Terrestrial > Soil > Wetlands > Permafrost | place: Sweden: Abisko...
CGGCCTTGGCGTCCTTTTGCTCGAGCAAGAGTTGAGCCTCGAACACCTCGCGTTCCGCGGCACTCAACCCCATTTCGACGTAGCTTACGACTTCACCGGCGCATTCACCGACGCCCATGTCGCCAATGGTGTACTCACGCGGATCGCCCCAATCAGAGTAGTAAGACGGGTCGTCGGCGTGACTTGGAACGTGCGAGAATTCGTCAACAATCTTGCGGATCTCCTTCTTCCCGATCCGTTCAATGAACTGCCTAAAGTTCTCCGTCGCCGTACGCTCCGCTTCGTACTTTGCGACAAGCTTTATCACCAGCGCCGGCACCTTCTTTGACGGTACAGCCCCGATGGCAAGCCCGTAAGCACCCGCGTTGTCCGTCCAAGTGCCACCAACGACCAGTTGGAAATGGGGCACGCGTCGACCACTTACGTTGCGACTTACGCCAAGGAATCCGATATCGGCAACGTGGTGCTGCCCACAGGAGTTGAAGCACCCAGAGCACTTGATGTGCAGCGCGCGCGCCGGGTCACTGAGCGTGGACTCAATGACATTCAGCTGCCGCCGGAGTTCGCGCGAAAGTCCGCGCGATGAGGAGATCCCGAGTTTGCACGTGTCGGTTCCCGGGCACGACGTGATGTCCGTAATAGTGTCGGCGCCCGCTTCCGCCAGACCAAGTATTGCGAACTCGGCCTGAAGCGTACCCAAGTCTGCACCGCTCACCCACCGCAGCACTAGATTCTGGTCCGCGGTAAGGCGGATGGGGTTACCGCTGTGGCGACGCGCGAGTTCCGCAAGGGCACGCCCCTGGTCTCCAGTGAAGTCCCCCAGTGGGAGCTTGACCTTAACGGTGTAGAAGCCTTCCTGCTTCTGAGGCTTTACGTTGTCGCGAAGGAATGACTCAGTTGGCTTCGAACCACTAATGGCAGAGCCGGGCCGCAACGGTGATTCGTCTCGTTCATTCAAGCGCGATAGAAACTCCGTCCAACGGGGATCCGGACGCAATTTTGCGCGCTCTTCAGTGACCAATCGACTGAATTCCTCCACGCCAATCTTCTTGATTAGGAATTTGATGCGGGCACGGGCGCGATTCTCCTTCTCGCCGAGCCTGGCAAAGACGCGGGAAATGGCTTGTGCTAGCGGCAACAGTTCGGCTTCCGGCGTGAACTCGGAAAGCAGGCGTGCCTCCTGCGGCACGCTGCCGAGGCCGCCACCGATGAAAATCTCGAAACCCCGCTCAAGTTTTCCGTCGACAACACGCGTCTTGGCAACCGCGCCCATGTCGTGAAAATTAACAAGCCCGCAAGGGTCAGACTTACAGCCACTGAATGCAATCTTGAATTTTCGCCCAAAGTCCTGGGTGTCGTCGTGACCCAGCAGGAAATACGTGAGGGCGTACGCGTGCGGCGTCGTGTCAAACGCCTCACCTCGGCAGGTGCCTGAATAGGGGCACTGGGTTACGTTGCGGACACTGTTGCCGCAAGCTTCACGCGTTGTAATTCCGGCGGCAGCCAAGCGGCGCATCAAGTCAGCCGAATCATCGACATGAACGTAGTGCAGCTGAATGTCCTGCCGCGTGGTGACGTGCAAAATACCGTCGGAGTATTCCTCCGCAAGTTCGCACATCACATCAAGTTGCTCAGGCGTTACGACGCCAAGTGGCAACTTGATACGCAGCATCCCTGGGGCATCCCACAAGGTGCTTGGACCCTTGGTCAAGTCGCCCGACGGAAATGCGATCTTACGTTCAACCACACCGTCGTAGCGTTGGCCGTTGTCGTAGCGCTGCCCGTAGGCACCGCGACGCAGTCGGGTTTCCGCGAACAACTTGTCGTCGATTCGCCCCTGCTTCTTCAGGTGGATTTGGGTTTCGAAGACGTCAATTTCACGCGCTAGACCCTCTTCGATACGCGAACCCAAAACGCTTTTCCATGTCGGCCGCTCAGTCATTCGCCGGCTCCTCTTGTTGGGGACGATGGGTCCCCAGCGGTGCTCAAATGGATAATCCCTTTTTCCTATCTGACAACTGTAAAATAGGTTTTTGGTGAGTGCTCACGAAACAGGCCTAATGGCCGCTGCTCCCCGCCGTTCTTGCTTCTGGCGTGTTTGGTTGGTGCGTCGCGGTAACGACGCGGTGCGCAAACAACGTGGAACTACGCAATCTGCGGTCGTTATTGCGACGAGCCGACAAAAAGGCACTCTGCGAATTCCGGAGGTGCGTAACGAATTGGCAGTCGTCACGACACGAGCGAGAAAATAGGGGTCTCGTGCAACGGGTCATCGCAAAGCGCGCAATCACTGCGTTGTGCGGATAGGACGTTGAGCATTCCCTACAGTTCGTGGTAGCAACCGCCACCGAAACGCGACTTCGGTCTTGAAGCCGCGCTCAAAACTCCCCGGATCCCAAACCCGGTGGTCCGCCAGAAGGAGCTCGTACCTTGAAACGCACTAGAGCATCCACGTTGAAAATACCGTCAATGTTGGCGGGCCTTGCAGCATTGCTGGCCCCGTCACTCGCAAGCGCCCAAGAGCATCACGGAGGCGAGGCAAACCTCGTCCTTCCCGATCTCAGCAGCGTCACCCTGCTCGGCCAAACTGGGCACAATCTGCTGGTCATGGGACTTATCATCCCGGTCCTCGGACTGCTCTTCGGCTACATTGTGATGACCCAGGTGAAGAACCTGCCCGTCCACAAGTCGATGTTGGAGGTCAGCGAGCTCATCTATGAGACCTGCAAGACCTACCTCATGCAGCAGGGCAAGTTGCTCCTCGGCCTCGAGGTGCTCATCGGCTCCATTATGCTCGCGTACTTCAAGTTCGTGCAGGGCATGGAGAGCTACAAAGTTGCCATCATTCTGGCCTTCAGCGTCGTCGGGATTGCCGGCAGCTTCGCGGTTGCTTGGTTCGGGATCCGAATCAACACCTACGCCAACTCGCGCACGGCCTTCGCTAGCCTCAAGGGCAGGGCGTACGACGTGTATGCCATTCCGCTCAAGAGCGGCATGAGTATCGGCACGGTGCTCATCTCCGTCGAGCTCATCATCATGCTCGCGATTCTCTGCTTCATCCCTGGCAACCTCGCGGGCCCCTGCTTCATCGGTTTTGCCATCGGTGAATCCCTCGGCGCCTCCGCACTGCGTATCGCCGGCGGCATCTTCACGAAGATCGCCGACATCGGTTCCGACTTGATGAAGATCGTCTTCAAGATCAAGGAAGACGACGCACGTAACCCAGGCGTTATCGCCGACTGCGTGGGTGACAACGCGGGCGACTCCGTTGGGCCATCAGCTGACGGTTTCGAGACCTACGGCGTCACGGGCGTGGCACTCATCTCGTTCATCCTCCTGGCTGTCAAGGAGCCAAGCGTCCAGGTCACGCTCCTCGTCTGGATCTTCATCATGCGCGTCATGATGGTGGTCGCGAGCGTCGGCAGCTACCTCGGCAACGAAGTGGTCGCCAAGGGCAAGATGGGCGATAAGGTGAAGGTTAACTTCGAAGAGCCCCTCACCTCGCTTGTGTGGGTTACCTCGATCGTCTCCATCATCCTCACGTTCGCTGTTTCGAAGGCGCTCATCCCGACCCTCGGTGGCGACCCTGACATGTGGTGGCGCCTCTCGCTCGTCATCAGCTTCGGCACGATCGCTGGCGCGGTTGTTCCCGAGTTCGTCAAGATTTTTACGTCTACTGAGTCCATGCACGTCAAAGAGGTCGTCAACGCCTCTCGTGAAGGCGGCGCCTCGCTGAATATCCTCGCAGGTCTCTGCGCGGGTAACTTCAGCGCGTTCTGGCTCGGCATGGTGTTCATGGGCCTCATGGGCGGCGCCTACGCGACCAGCACCTGGTTCCCGGAAGACATGATGATGGCACCCGCCGTCTTCGCCTTCGGCTTGGTTGCCTTCGGCTTCCTCGGCATGGGCCCGGTCACCATCGCAGTCGACTCCTACGGTCCGGTAACGGACAACGCTCAGTCGGTGTTCGAGCTCTCGTGCATTACTGAGATCCCGAACATTGAAGCGGACATCGAGAAGGAATTCAAGATCAAGCCCGATTTTGAGAAGTCCAAGGATCTACTCGAAGAGAACGACGGCGCTGGTAACACCTTCAAGGCGACAGCCAAGCCGGTACTCATCGGCACCGCAGTCGTGGGCGCCACCACCATGATCTTCTCGATCATCGTGATGCTCACAAAGGGCCTCGAGCCAGAGCTGATTCAGAACATCAGCATCATGCACCCGCCGTTCCTGCTAGGAATGCTCGCGGGTGGCGCGGTCATCTATTGGTTCACCGGCGCGGCGAACCAAGCGGTGTCTGCTGGTGCCTACCAAGCAGTGGAGTTCATCAAGGCCAACATCAAGCTTGACGGCACCGCCACCAAGGCGAACATCGAAGATAGCAAGAAGGTCGTCCAAATCTGCACGCAGTTTGCGCAGAAGGGGATGCTCAACATCTTCGTGGCCGTCTTCACGGGCGCCATCGCCTTTGCTTGCCTCGATTCCTTCTTCTTCATCGGCTACCTCATCGCGCTGGCCTTCTTCGGCCTGTTCCAAGCCATGTTCCTCGCGAACGCGGGTGGCGCTTGGGACAACGCCAAGAAGATCGTTGAGTGCGAACTCAAAGAGAAGGGGACACCGTTGCACGATGCCTCCGTCATTGGCGACACCGTTGGCGACCCCTTCAAGGACACCTCTTCGGTGGCCATGAACCCCGTCATCAAGTTCACGACGTTGTTCGGTCTGCTCGCCGTCGAACTTGCCGAAGGCCTCCCCGCTACCATGCGTTGGGTCCTCGCGGTCGTGTTTGGCGCTGTGATGCTCTACTTCGTGTGGCGTTCGTTCTACACGATGCGCATCATGCCGCTGGTCAAGAAGGAAACCGCGAAGTAATTCACTTACTTTAGGTTTACTCAGCGTTGCGGCTCGGATCAAATCCGGGCCGCTTTGCTTTTGTGAGTGTTGAGTCGGCTAGCAACGTCGACTGCCCATCCAGCGAATAAGCCCCGTTGGCGACCAACACCAATGGCGAACCAGCGTTACCACGCTGTGCCGACAGTCATGCTCGGGTAAGTATGGCGCCCGAGACGCTACACCTACACCGACAACTACCGCGCACCGCGCGTCAACGCAGCATCGGTGTCGCGGCACCCCCCTTGGCGCTCGCGTCGGATTGCTCCAACTACGCTGCGCAACATCGCTCCGGTTGAAATTCCTGAGTTCTTCTATGATTTCATCTAGTACGCTGTTGTCAATTTCAGCGACCCGCTGGGCGCCTTGAAATCACCATGATATCGTTCATGCATGCGCCTGCTTTCCTCGAAGTCACTCTTCGTTACTTGGGTACTGGCTTTCGCGTGTGATCCGGGCTCAAGACAGCCTGTTGATTCTACTGGGACCGGTGGACGGAGTAGCAGCAGCAGCGCCGCCGCAACCGGTGGTCGCAATCCACTCTGGGATGTGTCGAACGATCCGCCCGGCGCCGTCGACATGACACCGCCGAAAACCGGTGAGCTGGACGTCTTTGCGCAAAACAAGAGTCTGGGGCGCGGCATCAATATCGGCAATTGCCTGGATGCGCCAAGTGAAGGCGCCTGGGGCGTGACGCTGATGCCGTACATGTTTGAGGTGATCGCGAAGGAAGGCTTCGACTCGATTCGCCTCCCAGTAAAGTGGAGCGCGCACGCGGATCTGACGGCTCCTTACACCATCGATCCCAAGTTCTTCGAGCGCGTCGATTGGGCAATTGCCCACGTGCTCACGCGCGGCCTCAAGATCGTTGTCGACATGCACCACTATGGCAACGACAACGAAGAAGGCATGTTTGATCAGCCGGTGAAGCATCACGACCGCTTCATCGGGCTTTGGAAACAGATCGCGGATCACTACAAGAATTATCCCAAGGAGCTGTTCCTTGAACCCCTCAATGAGCCACGTGGAGCGTTGGAACCCTTGTGGAACCAGTACATGGCGGATGCCGTCGCTGCCATTCGCGAGACGAACCCAGGGCGTACCCTTATCGTGGGCGGCATTGAGTGGAACAAGTACTATCGATTGAAGGACGTCGTGTTCCCCGACTCCAACATCATTGCGACGTATCACTACTACAACCCCTACTGCTTCACGCATCAAAACCAGTATTGGGAGGCTATCTGCAAAACACCCGATGGATCCGATCCGGCAAAGGCGGGCACGGCGGAATGGCCCGTGACTTGGCCGAAACTCGATCAGAATCCCGCTGGCACGGAATCCTCGGCGCGCGCTCGACTTGAGAGCGACATGCAGGCAGCTGCAGCCTGGGCGAAGTCCGCCAATCGACCGCTCTACATGGGCGAATTTGGCGTCTCATCAACGCCCAGTCTCAGTGAAAGAGCGGACTATACCGGATCGCTCGTGAAGGCTGCGGAGCGGCTTGGTATAAGCTTCAGCTACTGGCAATTCACGAGCGACATGGGCGTCTGGGATGGGACCCACATGCAGTTCCTACCGGAAATGCTGAAGGCACTTAAGTCCACCCCCGACGCAGGCACAGGTGGCACTTCATCAGGTGGCGCTTCATCGGGTGGCGCGAGCAACAACGGCGGAACATCGTCGGGTGGAGCAAGCTCCACTGGCGGTGTCGGAGGCGACACGGTTAGTGGCGGCAGCTCTGGACAAGACAGTGGTGGCACGGGTAGCGGGGCCGGCGGTACCAGTAGCGCTAGCTAGCCACTCCGATATTCTTTGCGTCACGCTCCTTGGTCACGCGGCCGCTCGCCGTAGCACCTGCGCTACATAGCGGCTTCGTGCTAGGCCTCGTGCGCCATGCGATATCGAAATGCGCTGCTTCCCACGTTGAAAGAGGCCCCCAGTGACGCAACCAGCAAGAGCCACGTCCTGCTTCTGCGCGGAGGGTTCGCGCGGCGCATCGGAGCCGGGATCTACAGCTACCTTCCCCTTGGTTTTCGCGTCCTAACGAAAATCGAGAACATCATCCGCAAGGAAATGGACGGCGCGGGCGCGCAGCAAGTGCTGCTCCCCGCGCTTTTGCCCGCGGAGTTATTCCGAGAGACGGGCCGCTGGGACATGTTTGGCGATACGCTGCTCAGGCTAAAAGATAGGCGCGGTGGCGACTACCACTTGGGGCCGACCCATGAAGAAGTGATTACGGATTTGGCGCGCCATGAGGTGAAAAGCTACCGCGATTTGCCCCTCAATCTGTACCAGGTCCAAACGAAGTTTCGCGACGAACCGCGTCCGCGCGGCGGACTGCTTCGCTGTCGCGAATTTATCATGAAGGACGCCTATTCCTTTGACGTGGATGAAGCAGCGGCACGCCGCAGCTACGAGACCATGCGCGCCGCGTACGTCCGCATCTTCGATCGACTCGGCCTCAAGTATCGCATGGTCAGTGCGGATTCAGGCGCGATGGGTGGGTCCGGAAGCGCCGAATTCCAAGTTCTCGTGCAGAGCGGCGAAGACGTTATCGCTGCGTGCAACGCTTGCCAATACGCCGCAAACCTCGAGGTTGCGACGACTCCCGTCGCGCCGACAGGTGATACGAGCACGGTGCCACCAATGCAATCCGTCTCGACGCCGAAACAACGCACAATCGAAGAGGTGTCCAAGTTCCTGAAGGCACCTGCATCGCAATTCCTTAAGAGCCTGGTGTACCTTGCCGATAAGGACTTGGTCTTGGCGGTCGTACGTGGTGATCACGAATTGAACGAGATAAAGCTCGCTCGAGCGCTCGGCGTTACCGAGGTGCATCTTGCTTCGGGCGACGACGTCACAAGAGCGACTTCGGCACCCACCGGTTTTGCCGGCCCAGTCGGCTTCAAAGGCAAAGTCATCGTGGATCGAGACGCGGCTGCGATAGTAGACGGTATCACGGGTGCCAATGCCGTTGATGCACATCTGACGCATGTGGTTTTCGGTCGCGACTACCAAGCAACGGTGGCGGAACTGCGAAACGTTTGCGAAGGCGACGCTTGTCCCTCATGTGGGGAAAACTTGTCACTTTATCGCGGCATTGAGGCTGGTCACATCTTCTTGCTCGGTACCCACTACAGTAAGAAGATGGCTGCAACCTTCCTGGACGAAAAAGGGGAGCAGAATACTTTGGTCATGGGCTGCTACGGCATCGGCGTCTCGCGACTCGTTGCAACCGCAGTTGAACAGCATCACGACGACAACGGTATTTTATGGCCCATGAGCATCGCGCCGTACCAGGTGCACGTTGTTCAATTGGGACAAGAGCCCGAGGTCTTGGCGGCCGTAGCGCAACTGGAGCAAGAGCTTGAGCGTCGCGGGATTGAGGTGCTAATCGACGACCGGGAGGAGCGTCCGGGCGTGAAGTTCAAGGATGCTGATCTAATCGGAATCCCACTGCGCGTCACGATCGGCGCCAAAGCGCTGGCGAAGGGTGGCATCGAGCTGAAACCGCGCACGGAAACCGATCCCAAGAAGGCGGAGCTACTCCCGCTCGCAGACGCATCGAACGTGCTTTTTGCCAGAATCCAGTCGATGATGACCGCATAGGTCACCGAAGATGCCGAGTACGCCATGCCGATAGCTGGCCTCAAAACGCGCTTCCTCGTTGAGCTCATCGAGCTCTACGGGGAGGCCGTTGGGTCGACTGAGCAACAGCGGCTCCTGGGTCGTCTGTCAGAGCGACATCGAGGTTGGTTCCTCCCTTGCTCGCACACGCTGCAGCGACCTGAGGTTCTCTTTCTGGATGACGTCGAAGCAATCCTTTGGGCGCTTGAAGATTCGGACGGCAGAGGGGCCGCTTCGCGCTTCGAATTCGCCGCCACGGAAGTCGCCGTACGCGCGATCTTGCGGCGCCCGCTCGCGCAAAGCAACCTCACTTTTCGCGAATGCCTTCTCCGATTCATCACGTACGTAGAAGATTACTGGCCAATTCGGCCGCCTACAATCGCACTCGAAGAGACACCGCTTGGACTACGGCTTTCGGTCATGCAACTCGGGTATTCACGTTGTACGCGCTTGCTCGTATTCCAGCTTCAGGGAGCGCTAAGAGCCGCTTGCCGGCTTGGCATCGGGCTGCCAATCGACGAGCTTCACACTACGCTGGATTTCTTTGGCGATCGGGCGCGAATTGACGTCCACTTACGTGGCGACGAACAATCGATGCAAACTGACCACCTTCAGCCACCATCGCGTCGCCCGTCGATTCGCTCAGTTCGCCCGTCACGCCCATCGCTGTCGGAAGAAGTCGAAAGCATTCTCGGGCATCGGGCTATTCCACCAAGCGGCTCAGCACATCCAATCCCCAGTCGCCCGCCGAACAGCGCGCTTGGTATGGCGCAGTTGCGCCGCCCAAGTAGGCCGGTGTTTCCCGCTGCCCCAACCCCGTCGACCCGCCCAAACCCGCAGTCGCCGTCGTCACCATTTGCTTCTCCGCGTCTGCCCACTTTCGAGGCACCTCAGGGAACCGCGGAGTCGCAACCTGCCGGGCCTCCGACGTCACGCTCCCGAATCCCCTCGGAGCAGCCAACGCAACCACGCAGTGTTCCTCCGCCTTCGCGCCGCGGCGGACAGCGCTAAACGCTGTGGTCTCGATGCTTGAACGCGCACAAGCCCAATACCGCAAGTGGACAGGCTTGTTCGTGGTCCTATTGTCGATGCCCAGCTGTGGCAGCGCTCGCGGTGGCGCACTTTCAACAAGCAGTCTAAAGGGCGTGAAGGCGACAAATCCCATTGCCCTGTCGAAGCAAAGGCCCGCCTATTTGCCTCAAAATTCGCCGCGACAGGACTCGACCGCGCAGACAATTGAGTCACAACTTTCGCCTTTCGGCCCCAGAGGGACGCTCCTCGTCGGACCCGTTTCATCGAGCGGCAATTACGGCATCTTGTGTGAGACAGAGAACGGTTCGTTGGTTGCGACGCTCTACTTTGCCGCCCAGAATCGTCAAATCACGGCGTATTTCGGGGAGTCCGCGGACGGTCGCTTCGTTGCCGTGGAAACCGACAACCAACCCTCTATTCTCGACGTCACGACCGGCGCATCGGCATCACTTGCGAGTTGGAATTTCCGAAAGACACCGACACAGGCAAGTGAGTCCAATCGCACGCTTCAATTCCATCCGTCGGAACCACGCGTCGCGTTTATCACAATGACTCCTGAGGGGGAACGCGTAGTAGTCCTTGATCTTGACAACAACGCGATTCAGACGTTGACACCGCAGTCACAACACATCGAAGCCATTCAGTGGGATCCCTCGGGTGAAGCGCTCTACGTGCGCGAAGCCGATACAGCGCCTCCCGCGCCGAAGACAATCTCCCAAAAATACGCACAGGATACCCTCTGTTTGCTGCCAGAGCCCAGATTTTTGGCAAGTCCGACGCGGCAACGGAAGACTCGATTGTCCGTCGCGTTTCCGGCAACCGGCACTGTTGCCGTGCAACCCGACCAGGTACTGCAAACGACCGGCGGCGCCTTACTCCTGACGGAAACGCATCGTGTAGCATTCAAGCACGACGCTACGCTTCGCGACATTTCCCCGAAGGACTGCGAGGCCTATTTGCTCGGCAGACATGCGGCAACACAAAGTTTGCTCATTGGTTGTTCAGACAAAGGCCGAATGCGCCTTGCAATCGCCTCAGCCGCAGGATTCTTCCCGCTCGAAATAGAGATTCTGTCGGCATACGACCTCGAAGATCGAGTCATTGTCGAACCACTACTACCAATCTACTCGGCGAACCGAAGTGCGCTCATCGACTTTGAGTCACGTAAGCTCATCTCACTCAACGAAAGGGATCAGCTCCTAGCGCAGGGCGGCGCACATATTCTTATCCGGCGCGACAAGCAGCTTGTACGTCGCGACCTTGCTACCGCCGCGGAAACCGTCCTGGTTGAGGCTGCTACGCCTGGCGCAAAGATTCATTTTGCACGCGGATGGGTCTACTTGGCGCCGTATCTGCTCAGCGCGACACCGGTCGCAAATGAGCCTTTCATGGTGGAAGGCACCGTACTTGCCGTGAGCAATCGCGGTTGCGCACTCGTGGCTAACGCACCAACGTCACCCTCGAATCTCCCAAACGGACCAGTGCGTTGGGTGTGCGCGACGGGGGGAAGCTAACGCGAAGCTGTGGCGCAATTGGCTCGTGCGCTCCAGCGCAAAAGTCGCGCTCATAAAGTGTCCGCGGCAACCAGACGTCGGACGGCCTGATTCGAAGTCGGGAATTTTTCCGTTAATGGCTGTCAACAAGGGTGAACGCTCGACTGCCACTAACAATGGTCTGACTGTCCTGGCGGCGCTGTGATGCAGGCGCCGGCGCACACCTGGGAGACTTGCCCCTGGAGACCTGCGCCTGTGCAACGGTAGAGGGTATTGGCGTCAGCATTGCTCATACTGTCGCCACCGCAGTAATAGCCAGCCGTTGCTGAATTACAGGTGGGCACCGGCTTGCAGGCGTCTTGTGTCCCTGCCGAATTCACCTGGCAACCGGCGATGCAGAGTTGAACGCTCGAGGGCACGCCAACATTGGCGACGCAACTATACAGGCTACCAGGATTACCGCCGGTGACACCGTGGCCTCCGCAATACTTGCCGGATGTGGCCACGCTACAGGTGGGTCCTGTGGATGTAGATGAAACGCCACCCGTAGATTGGGTACCGCCCGTGCTGGTCTTGGTACCACCGCTAGCAGTGCCACCCGACGTATTCGTGGTGCCACCCGACGTATTCGTGGTGCCACCCGACGTATTCGTGGTGCCACCCGACGTATTCGTGGTGCCACCCGACGTATTCGTGGTGCCTCCGCTAGTCGCGCCACCCAATGTATTCGTGGTGCCTCCGTTAGCAGTTCCCCCTAAACCTGTTCCGCCCGTGTTGTTCGCTGAGGTACCGCCGCTGATCGAGTACCCCCCGGCTGTGGTTGTTCCACCTGTGCTTGATGTGCCTCCCGATGGATGGGTGGTGGAAGATGTGCCAGCGGCAGGAGTCGTACCACCCATGGTTGAGCTGCCGCCTGACTCATCAGGAGTGACTTGCGTCACGCTCGTGCTTGAGCATCCCACCACCACCAGAAGGTATCCTACTCGCTCGCACTGCCGAAAAAGCTGCATAATCACTTGTACCATCGATAGTTGAAATAGGGAACGCGCAACGTACGGGATCCCGCCGGTCCCGACGACGTGCTGTGGTTCACGGAAGACAGCACGCTTGAGTTTGGGCACGTCGCGCCCTACGTGCTTCGCTCAAGCGCGAATGTTACTTTCCCAAGCCCAACGCAGAGGTCAGCGCATTGACCGTCGCGCGAACGCTTGAGAAACGTCCTTCTGGATCGACCGCCAATGCGTGCTCGGCCCAATCATCGACGGCCGGCGGAAGCTCGGGGCGAAACGGCGTAAGTTTGGGGCGCTGCGCCGAGATCGCAGCGCGATACAGATCGGCAACGCTCTTTTCCACGAAGGGCGGTCGCCCGGCGAGTGCCCGAAACGCGACCGCGCCAAGCGAATAGACGTCCACGCGTTGATCGATCTTAGCGCTGCCTTGCAGCCACATCTCCGGCGCGATGTAGCTGGGGGAACCCGCAACATACCCCGTAAGCGTCAAACCTCGTAGTCGCGTGAACTTAGCAAATCCAAAATCAAGCAGCCTAACCTGTCCAGTCTTCAGCAAGAATATATTGGCGGGCTTTAGGTCGCGGTGGACAATGCCGTGGCTGTGCGCCCGCTCAATCGTATCGACGAGCGGACCCAGGATTTCCAGCAACTGCCGAGGTTCCGCGCGATGGCCAGAGGCTTCAAGGTTCGTGAGCGCTGTATCGAAGTCCACACCTTCAAGCAGTTCCATTACCAGGAAATGGGCGTTATCTTCCGTCCAGCCCTGATCATAAATGCGGACAGCGGCAGTTCCCAGAAGCGACGCTAACGCTTGAGCCTCGCGAAACATTCGTTCACGAGACGCCGGATCGTCGGCCATCTCGTCGCGTAGAATCTTTACGGCAACGGGCTCGTGATCGATGAGGTCTTCCGCGCGAAATACAACGCCCTGACCGCCGGAGCTGATGACGGAAACGACGCGATAACGGCCGTTGAGGACTTCACCGATGCGCTTCTCGAAGTCGGAATCGCGATGGGGCGGAAGCGACGAATTCACCACCTCATCGTGAACGAAAGACGGGAGCCCGGCGAGCGCTCAAATGCATCGCCTAGACCCGAGCGCTTCAACGAGGACGCAAGGTGCCACCAATATTCGGTCCCCAACCCCTTGGCGGCCCCTGAGCCGATGTTGCTCCAACGCGGAATTTTTCGGTTCATGAGCAACGACAACTTATCCGTGGATGCCTGACCGGGCTATGATGCTCGCCGATGTTAGCCCGCGGGTGCATAGCTCTCACTCTCTTGCTGTTTGCCGGCAGAGCGAATGCGCAGGTTACAAAGACGCTCGCTGGTCGATGGTCGGCTAGCACCATGCGCACGTCGTACACGTCCGATCCATGGGGCGACGCCTGCGGACCAAAGCCTAGCGCCAGCAGTGACCCCGGCGGGATCGTTACCATCACACAGCGTGGACAAGAACTCTCATTGAGTGGGCTTGGACGTTCCTTTGGTACCGCTAATTGTTGGGAGGCTATCCCTGGCGGGCGAACCATCTCGCACACCGCGGCTGAACGTTCCTGGCGTACCGTGTGCCAGAGCCCCGCTGGCGATTCGCGTCGCAGTGCCGTCACGACCTCGCTCACGGCGACGGATGATCGAATCGATTTCGTCGAGACCGGACAATTCGAGTACTCAATCGGCGCGGCAACCTGTCACGCCATCATGCGCCGCAGCCGCAGCTTTGCGCTCGTGGAACGAGATGGCGAAGTTTTGCCACCACCTCAGCCGGAGCAAGCAGAGGCTCCGCATACCGAAGAAGCGTTAGGCGTCGCTTCACGCAAGAAACAACAACCGGAATCGCGTTGTAGCGAGCCGGGTAGTCCCGCTCGAATTGAGGTTAGCCCGTCGCGAAAACTGCTGAGGGCCGGCGAACAATTCGCGTTTCGCGTCAAAGTCCTGGATAGAAACGGCTGTTACCTCGATAGGCCGGTAACGTGGAAACTGGTAGAACCTAGTGCCCAAGTGAGCTTAAGCCCCCAGGGTCAACTGAAAGTCCTGGAAGCCGCCAAGGAGGAGCGCGTGGAATTGTCGGCTTCCGTGCAAGACCACAGCCTGACCGTGGTGGTCGATATTGTGTCGGAAGAACGGTACAAGGAACTGCTCTCAGTTGGAACTTTCGACGCCACCGGTGAAACCAAAGAGACTGCCGCAACGGCGTTCACTTCGTCGTCCCTTGGAACAAGAACCACGACCGCGGAGAATGCGGCCAACAAACGTCGCGTCGTCTTCATTTGGGCCATCAGTGCCATCGCGTTGGCTCTTGGTTTAGGTGCGCTCTTTCTGGCACTCAGCCGCCGGAAAATGCGCGCTGCGGTAAACTTGATCCCCGCCGAAGTCCCTTCTGATCCATCGAACCTTGGCGGGGGCGCGCGGCGAAGCGCCGCCCCGGGACCGCTCGGCACGCTCGTTTGCCCAACCTGCCAAGAAGAATACCCACCTGAACGAAAATTCTGCGCTGTCGATGGGAACCGACTGATCGCGCTCCCGAGGGACGCTACGCTGGCGACTGCGGACGGGGGAATATGTCCGGTATGTCGCCATGGGTTCGACCCCGGAGTCGCCCGATGTCCGGTCCACGACGAGGAATTGGTGCCCGCCGCGGTGTTGGCGCCGAACCCCACTGCAACCGTCTCCGTGGGTCGCAGAATTTGTCCGCTATGCGGAACTATCTATAGTCCTGACACCCAGTTCTGCGGAAATGACGGCGCGGCCCTTGTACCGATCAACTGACACTGTAATCCGCCCTCGCTGGCTGCTTTTTTTCCTTGACGGGTGAGCCGTTCCCCGGAAAAGACCCGTACTGGGCATTCCCGTTTTTTACAGGGATCCCACCATCCACCCCATTGCAGAATCTTACAGCATTCGCGAAAATCTCTGCGTTGACGGCAATACAGACCCATTGCGGTCAATGGTTCGAGGAGAGCGCTTCCCCATGAAAGTCAGCTGCCCTGCTTGCGATTCAAAATACACAATCGCGGACGAGAAAGTCACCGGACGCAAAGTGAAGGTTCGGTGCAAGTCCTGCGGGGGCCAAATCCTCGTCGACGGTACCGCTGACCCTGCCACGGATTCAGAAGACAATGACGCTACGAAAGTGTTCACGAGCGAGGAGCGCAACGCTTTCGATGCTGAACACGGTGGTGTTGTATCGGCCGATTCAATCGTGCCAGGTGCGGCAAATGGGTCGCCGGCTGCCTCGCCTTCAATAGGTGACACTCAGTCGACCGACCTCATTTGGTCCGTGAACGTCAGCGAAACAGAGGAGCGCAGCCTCAACACCGCAGAACTCGTTTCAGCCTATATGGCGGGTGAACTTGACGGTGAAGTCTACGTTTGGCACGACGGCATGGCGGATTGGACGCTTATCTTGGACGTGCCGGAACTTTCCAAGGCAATCGACGCGAAAAAGGCTGGAGCGCAACCGCAGCACGCCAAGCCTGGGTCAGGTGCCACTGAAAGCTCAACGCCGATCAATCCGAGACCAGATGCCGGCACGGCGGGACCTGGCTCTGAGAAGAAGAGCGAAAAGACGCCCTCGCCCGGCGCCGCGCAGCAGAAGAAAAGCCTGCCCACAGCAGGTAGAGGTCCCGGATTTGCCACAGCAAAAGCGGGTGCCGCGGATAGAAAACCAGAAGAGAAGAAGACTGCCGCGCGTGCAGCATCTGCGAAACGCCCGCAAAGCGCACATGATCTGTTCTCGGCAGCAAGTCAATCCGCTGAGGACGTCGATATCTCCGTCTCGCAAGAGGACGAGGCTGAGCAGAAGAAGACAGGCGCGCGAAACGAGAGCAGCGTCTTGTTCTCACTGGACGCCCTGAAAGCCGGCATGGTTGGTACTAGCTCTCAGGCGGCGCCGACAAGGGCCGCGCCCGGTAAAAAAGCGGCGCCTTCTGCGCCCAAAAAGAAGCTCGAAGACTTGATGAACAATACGAGCGGCGGCCCATCTTTTGCGGGTCCGGGCCCTGGAACGCTCATGCTCTCGTCGAATCAAGCGCTGCTCACAGCTCCGGCTCCTCCACCGCCAAAACCCGAACCGAAACCGGTTGTTGCCGCGCCCGTTGCCGCAGGCGGTGCTTCCACAGGACCAATTGCCGCCGCAGCTACCAGCATTCCAGCGCCGCCCAAGAAGAAGGGCATCATCATTGGCCTTGTTGCGGTTGCTGCGCTCGCCGCCGTTGGTGGTATTGCCGTCGTATTGACGGGTGGAGGTTCAACGAACAAGACGTTCGCGTCCGCGACCGTATCCACTGCACAACCCGCACCAACACCGGAACCAGCGAAGACAGAACCTGCGCCTGCTGAAACCAAACCCGCTGAACCCGTCGCATCCGCCACCGCTGCGCCGACTACCTCAGCTGTGCCGACTGCCGTGGCGGCAAACAATCCCGCAACGCCAAAGTCAGGCGGAACGCCCGCATCTGGACAGTCGAAGCCCGCCGAGCCCAAGAAGGAAACCAAGAAGGAAGAGCCCTCAGGCCCTGTTTCCTCCGGCGTCGCTAGTTTCAACAAGGACTCCGCAATTCAGGCATTGAGCGTGGCCGCTTCTCAGGCCTCTAGCTGCAAACAACCCGATGGCCCAACGGGAACAGGCAAGGTACAAGTGACCTTCGCGCCAAGTGGTCGCGCTACGACGGCCGTGATTACGGGCGGAAGCTTCGGCGGCACCCCCGTCGGTGGCTGCGTCTCGAACGTATTCAAGCGCGCGCGCGTCCCACCTTTCGCCGGAGATCCGGTCACCGTGTCGAAGAGTTTCTCAATTATTCCGTAGTCCGCGCGGCCGGCGGCTCGCAAGGGGTGCGAGCCAACAGCAAAACCCCTGACCCCCTACGAAGTGGCGATGTTCCCCTGACCGAGGCACATCGCCAATCTGGTATAACGCGCCTCCTTGCGATCTTCGCTCACAGCAATTCGAAGCGCGCGCGGATCGGCCACGAGCACGCACAACCGCTTTCCGCGAGTCATCGCCGTGTAGATAAGGTTGCGCGTGAGCATCACGAAATGCGCGGTAAGGACCGGCACAACAATCGCTGGGTACTCACTGCCTTGGCTCTTGTGGATGCTAATCGCGTAGGCGAGCGTGATGTGGTCAAGTTCATCATCTTCGCAAGTCACCAGACGTCCGTCGAAATCCACAACGATACTGCGGTC
>Ga0302321_100002058_pt1 | contig 17240 bp, 10 predicted proteins | sample Fen_T0_1_FD_202505 | JGI IMG/M metagenome (GOLD analysis project Ga0302321, IMG submission 202505) | Peat permafrost microbial communities from Stordalen Mire near Abisko, Sweden - Fen_T0_1 | ecosystem: Environmental > Terrestrial > Soil > Wetlands > Permafrost | place: Sweden: Abisko...
GTGCAGAAGGTCTGGCCGACCTTCGCCTGTCTGGTGGAGATAGCCTCATCGCTTGGGTGATCAAGCACGGCGATGCACTCGTCATCGAGAACGTGAATGCGGACCCAATGATTGATCCGGACAGCAGGACATCATGGTTTGAGGGCAGTTGCCCCGTAGTTTGTGTCCCTGTACGCACTTCCGGCAAGGTGCTGGGAGTGATTGAACTCGTAAATGTTGACTTGGGTGTCTACGCCAGCAGCGAATTGCTGCTGAAGACACTTGCCGATTACGCCGCTATAGCCATCGAAAATGCCCGCGCCGTGCGGCGTATCCAGGAACTCAGCATCACCGATGACTGCACTGGGCTCTATAACGCGCGCCATCTCTTCACCATGATTGCCGAGGAACTTCACCGCTCCGCGCGGTTCGGCTACGAATTCACCCTGCTGTTTCTCGACCTCGATCACTTCAAGCGAGTCAACGACCAATATGGACACATTATTGGGAGCAAACTTTTGGCAGAGGTTGGCGAGTGCCTCCGTGAGAGCCTCCGGCTAGTGGACGCCGCCTTTCGCTACGGAGGCGACGAGTTTGCGATACTCCTGCCCCAGACTTCGCGAGAAGCAGGTCTGAGAGTCGCGCGTCGCATTGCCCAAGTCCTCCGGCATCGGCGATGGCTGCCCGAAGAAGGTATCCAGGTCGAGTTGCGTGCCAGCATCGGGGTGTCGGTTTACCCAGCTGACGGCGCCAATCCGCAACTCATTGTGCAGCGCGCTGACGACATGATGTATGCCGTGAAACAAGCGGGTCGTGACAATATTGCAATGTCCGGCCCGGGTATCGTGGGCCTCGAAGAGGACTTGACGGCGGAATAGTCAGCCGCTGGTTCAATTAGGAGCGGTCCCGGGCGAGGCTGGTACTGGGTGCCACACGTCGGGATTGGCTGGGGCTTGGGGATTGACTCCGAAGTCCCAAACGTAAAGATTGATTTCTTCGGAACTCAGCATTTCTACCACTGCATATTCTCCCGGTGGCAAGGCCTGTTGTGGCATTACCTTAAACCATTCTCCCGTGCCGATTTTTTCCACATGAGTGGGGATAAAATTTCCTTCTTGTGACGTCTTTCCCGAAAAAGTCACTTTCAAGTTGCCGATCACTCGAACATCACCTTTGGCCTGCGCCCGGACGATACGGAAACGGTCGCTGAGCGGAATATCGTTCAGCGCTGCCTGATCGATGTCCATGTATATCGTGGGCGATGCAACGTGGGACTGAATTCTGGCGTGCTGTCCTTTCAATTCGAAGGAGTGTTTTGAACTCCCAATAGGATTGATCGCAGCACGAAACACGCTCTTCTTGTTCGCCTTTTGATTCAGTTCGCTGCCGTTTTGCAAGATTTCAGCCAGCTCGGGTTGACCTTGGACCTGGTCTAGTAAAAAGACTCCACCCGTTCCCGGCAGGCGGAGACCCGGCAGCACTTCGGGGGAGTTTGCCTCTTCTTTCTCGCGTTCCTCCCGTTCTTCCGGAGTTTCCACGTGTGCGCGCGCTTTTCCTTTGCTGAGGTCAGTCTCGTAAGTCTTGGTGGCATCCCAATCTACCAGCGACGCTGGCAGGTCTTCCCAGTCAAACCGTTCCACACTGAAGTAGTGGACCCGGTCCCCTTGGATCTCGTATTTCGACACCATCTGGTACGAGCCATCTTTCAGAATGAGACGCTTGGTCTGTTGTTCGGGAGTCACAGCCGATGCAGTTTGTGCGAGTAAAGGTGAGGACGACCCTACTCCGATAGCAACGCAGAGCGTCAGGCTGTGAAGGAATCGCAGCATTGGAATCAGTTTAGCTCGTGCGCCGCTTATTGTGCGCTGATTGGTTGCGCGTGAGTTGGCCATGACGCTGTCGCGTGTGATTAACATCACAGAAATATGTGAGCGTGTTCGTGAGAATACAAGAGTTCCTGCTATTACCCACTAATCACTATGCAGCAGCACCTACAACGCTTTCTCGACGAGGCAATAGATGGATAGCGCACTCTTGATTCACCGATTGCATTTCGCTTTTACAGTCACGTTTCATTACCTGTTTCCACAACTCACCATGGGACTCGCTCCGTTGATTGTGGTCCTTAAGACTCTGGCAATCACGAAGAACGACGATACCTACAATCAGGCAGCACGATTCTGGGCGAAGATCTTTGGTATCAACTTTGCTATTGGCGTCGTCACTGGAATTCCCATGGAATTTCAGTTTGGCACCAACTGGTCGCATTTTTCCCGGTTCGCGGGAGGCGTCATCGGCCAGACCCTCGCCATGGAAGGCTGTTTTGCGTTCTTCCTTGAGTCCACATTCCTGGGCTTATTCCTATACGGTGAAAAGCGCCTAAGCCGCGGCATGCACTGGTTTGCAGCCTTCATGGTGTTCGTCGGTTCCTGGGCCTCTGGATACTTCATTATCGCTACGAATGCGTGGATGCAGAGTCCCGTGGGTTACGAGAAAGCCGCCGACGGCTCGTTGCAACTTAGCAGCTTCTGGGCGCTGGTGTTGAATCCGTGGGCGTGGGTGCAGTATGCACACAACATGAGTGGCGCAGTCATAACGGGCGCGTTTGTGATGGCTGCTGTCGGTGCCTTCTATCTGCTTGGTAACCGCCACGTCGAGCAAGCCCGTATTTTCCTTCGCGTCGGAGTTGTTGCCGGTCTCATTGTCAGCATACTTCAGCTGTTTCCTACGGGGGACCGCGCTGGAAAGATGGTCGCCGAAAAACAGCCGGTTACGCTGGCCGCGATGGAAGCACTCTTCAACACTCAGCAAGGGGCTCCGCTGATGATTATTGGCCAGCCCAACATGGCCACGCGACACAACGACAACCCCATCATGGTTCCGAAGATGCTGAGCTTTCTGACTTTCAAGCGTTGGAATGCCGAGGTGCACGGACTCAACGAATTCCCCGAGCGCGATTGGCCTCAGAATATTCCGCTGCTTTATTACGCCTACCACATTATGGTGGGCCTCGGGACAATGTTCATTGCTGCCATGGGAATTGCGGCATTGCTCCTCTGGCGTGGAAAGCTGTTTGAGTCCCGTTGGATGCTCTGGATTCTCATGCTCATGTTCCCGCTCCCGTATATCGCCAACACAGCAGGCTGGATGACAGCCGAGATGGGACGCCAGCCCTGGCTGGTTTACGGTCTCATGCGCACCGAAGAAGGATTCTCCAAGATGGTTTCCGCCGGCAACGGCTGGTTCACTTTTCTTGGCTTTGCCGGAATGTACACCGTGCTGGGAATTCTGTTCCTCTTTCTGGTGCGCCGCGAGATTGAACACGGTCCCGAACCCGCGCTAGCCGGAAGCTTACCGACACAGAACGCGCAGCATTCCTCGGAGGTGCGTTAGCCATGGCAACGATCTGGTTCATGATTGTCGCAGTAATGGTAGCCATGTACGTTTTGCTGGACGGCTTTGACATCGGTGCCGGAGCCGTTCACCTCTTGATCGCTAAGAGCGATGTCGAGCGTCGCACCATCCTTCGCGCCATCGGCCCCGTTTGGGACGGCAACGAAGTCTGGCTGCTTGCCGCCGGCGGAACACTCTACTTCGCTTTCCCGCTGCTCTACGCTTCCAGTTTCAGCGGATTTTATCTTCCGCTGATTATGGTGCTCTGGCTGCTGATTCTTCGTGGCATCGGCATCGAGTTTCGTAACCATATTCAAGACGGAATGTGGACTTCTGCTTTCGACGTCATCTTTTCGATTGCCAGCGCGTTGCTGGCGATCTTCCTGGGAGCGGCGTTGGGCAACGTAGTTCGTGGCGTGCCGCTCAATGCCGACGGCTACTTCTTCGAACCTCTTTGGACCAACTTCTTGGTCGGCACCAATAATGGCGTTCTTGACTGGTTCACCGTTCTCTGCGGAGTGGTGGCGCTCGTAACGCTTGTCGTGCACGGCCTGCTTTACATTGCGACGAAGGCTGATGGCGATCTCAATGTGCGAGCGAGAAAGATGGCGCGCGTGTTGTGGCCGGTGCAGGTTTTGGTAACGGGGCTTAGCTTGGTCGCCACACTTACTGTCCGTCCCGGGGTGCTGGATAACTATCTGAAATGGCCGATCGGGTTCGCGGTCCCGCTTCTGGTCTTTTGCAGTCTCCTTTACCTGTTTGTCGCCGAGAGAAGCGGCAAGGACAAGGGCGCATTTCTGGCATCCTGCGGCTACATTGTGGGAATGCTGGTGGGTGCGGCATTCGCCTTGTATCCGACTGTTCTTCCCGCCAGTACCGATCCGAGTTACAGCCTGACCATTTACAACACCGCAACGGGCGCGCACGGAATGCGTGTGGGCTTCGTGTGGTGGGGCATTGGAATGGCACTGGCCGCCGTTTATTTCGTCTTCGTTTACCGCATGTTCCGAGGGAAAGTGCGGATCGAAGAAGGATCGAGCGGGCACGGCTACTAGCATTTAAGACGTCCTGAAGACAATGGCTCCGGAAGCTCCGGAGCCATTTCTTTGCGAACTCTACCAGACCCTGCAACGGTTTGCGGGCGCCATTGGCTGGCCGGTCTTGCACCCGAACGCCTGCTGGAACTCCGGTAAATTCGATACGATTCCGTTGGTCCGGTATTTGGTCGGAGAGTGCGGGTCGGTTTTTGCGCGCATCCGCAAATTCTCCGGCCGCTCGTTACTGCACCAGCTCTGCCCGTAGCCCACGAAAAATCGCTGCTCCGGCGTCAGGCCATCGAGGGACTGGAGCTTTTTGTTTTGCATCTCGTCGCGCCATGCCATGTAAGCCAGCATCAGGCCGCCGAGGTCAGCCACATCCTCGCCTAGTGTCAGCTTGCTATTGATCTTCACGTCGTCCACCACGACATACTGTGCGTACTGGTCTTCGATGCATTGCGCGCGCGCTGCGAATTCCTTTTCGTCCTGGGGCTGCCACCAATCGCGGAGGTTTCCCTTGGCGTCGAATTGACGGCCTTCGTCATCGAAGCCATGGGTCAACTCATGGCCGATGGTGCCGCCGGTGTTGCCGTAGTTCGGAGCGTCGTCCATCTTCATGTCGAAAGCCGGAGGCTGGAGCACGCCCGCTGGAAAATTGACGTCATTATTCTGCGGATCGTAGTTGGCATTCACCGTGGGCGGAGTTAAATACCATTCGCCGCGGTCTACGGGTTTGCCGATCTTGTTGAGTTGCCGCCGAAACTCGAATTCATTTGCCCGCTGTCCGTTGCCAATCGCATCGCCGCGCACCACGTTCAGCGCCGTGTAATCACGCCAATGGTCCGGATACCCGATTTTATTGACCACCGCGTGCAGCTTCTCCAAGGCCTGCTGTTTGGTTGCTGGACTCATCCATGTCAACTGATTGATGTCACGTTCCATGGCCGCCTCCACCTGCTTCACCATGGTTAGCGTCCTCTGTTTAGCCAGAGAACTGAACGCAATCTCGACGTATGCCTGCCCCAGTGCATCACCCAATGCGCGGTCGGTGTAGCGGACGCAGCGTTTCCATCGCGGCTGTAACTCCTGTTGGCCGGTCATGGTACGTCCGTAGAAATTGAAGTCCTCGTCTACGAATTGAGTGGGAAGCCATCGCGCCTGTGCATGTACAAGGTGCCAGCGCAAGTACGCCTGCCACGCGGCAACATCCTCCGCAGCCAGCACTGTCTCCATGGTCTTAAAGAATTCCGGCGCGCCGACGTTGAGCGATTGAAGATCGTTTAATCCGTAGGCGCCAAAATAGGTGTTCCACGGAAATGACGGACTCAGCGCCTGGAGTTCTTTCACCGTCATCCGGTGGTACACGTTTGTAGGGTCGCGCCGTTGCACTCGTGTCATCGAGCCCTTGGCCAAGGAAGTCTCTATCCGCATTACCGCTTGCGCATGAACTGCCGCAGCTTCGGAACTGTCGCCGAGAAGTTCGAACATCTTCTGGACGTGAGCGAGGTACTTGGCGCGAATGCCTTGCGACTTGGCGTCGTCCTTGAGGTAGTAGTCCCGGTCGGCAAGTCCCAATCCACCTTGATCGACCGCCGCGATGACTTCGGCCGAGTTCTTTGCATCTTGCTCGGATCCAAAGCGGAACAGTGCTGAATTGCCGAAGTAAATTCCAATGTCTTTCGGATGCAAGTACGCCAGCGTTGGAGCCAGGTCGGTCTTTGACTTCATGGCCGCGATGCGGTCGAGGTCAGGTTTCAGCGTGGCGGCCCCGGCTTTATTGATCGCCGCTTCATCAATGCAAGCTGCATAGTAGTCGCCGATTTTCTGGTTCACGGGGCCGCGATGAGGGTCATTCACGGCCGCATTTTCCAGGATGTTGCGTAAGACCGCGCGGTTCTGGTCTTGCATCTTGGAATACACGCTCCACGAACTCTGGTCGGGCGGGATCGGATTGTTCTTTTGCCACCCGCCGCAGGCGTAGGCGTAGAAATCCACGCAGGGATCGGCGGTCCGATCCATTGCCGTAATGTCCAGTCCTGGAGTGTAGGGAATGGACGGTACCTGCGCACTCGCACAAGCAGCCAAAACAACAATCAGCCAGAATTTGCTCACGACGACTCGTACCACGTAGAGCCTCCTGTTACCGCGTCCCACCTGAGACCATGTTGGTGACACTAAGAAATCGATTTTAGGGTGCCCTACCCCCCCACATGCATCCTGAAAACAAAGGGTTTACAGCACGACTGGCTGCAAATTCGCACAAACATTAGTACTTATAGCTAAAATCGTGCAAACAAATGGTTTAATGGGGCCTCGCTAATACAGAAAGCTTAACGCACAAAATCTACGTTTAAGTTATCAAAGACCCTCGGCGTCCTGCTCGTTCAGCGAGAGATACCAATAGCGCGCCTCACCATTGGATTCTGATACACGGGTTGGAGACCGGAGCGAAAGTGCGTGGGACACGGACTCGTGTGACAAGGGAGGCGAAGCGGAATGGGGAAGCCTTGCGGTTTGCACAGGACGAGGATAGGAAAAAAATTAAAAACAGAGCCCCACCGACCAATGTCGGTGAGGGATGACAACAATAGAAGGCCAAAGCGGATAACTGAATTCGTGCCCTGACGCGAAGCAAAGCGGTACTGATGAAGACCGGTCTTAGATGGTCAGAGCTGGTACTGCGACTGCGGAGTGTTCCACCTCGTGCGCCACCGCGATTGACAACCGCCGAATGCCCTCGCGAATCATCTCGGGCGTAGCATTCGAGAAATTCAGGCGCATGTGCGACCCCGTGTCGCCCTCTGCGAAGAACGGATGTCCGGGGACGAAGGCCACATTCTGGCGAACGGCTTCGTCGAACAAGCGCATGCAATCGACACCTGCGGGCAGCGTCACCCACAGGAACAGGCCGCCTTGCGGATGCGTCCATTTCACTTCAGGCGGGAAGAAGTCATCCAGTGCCGAAAGCATCGAGTCCCTGCGCTCCTTGTAGCACTGCCGGATGGACTTCACGTGCTCATCGAGGAATCCATCCTTGGCCACTTCATACATGACCATTTGAGCAAACGTGCTGGTGTGCAGGTCAGCACTTTGTTTGAGCTGTACGAGGCGCGCGATCACGTCGGGCGGCGCCACGATCCATCCCAACCGCAGACCGGGTGCCAGCACTTTGGAAAAGGTGCTCAGGTATATGACGTTGCCCAGGTTGTATCCGTTGTCCTGCACCACGTTCATGCGGTCCAGCACGACTAACGGCTTGATGTGCTCGCCCTCATAACGCAACTGGCCGTACGGGTCGTCTTCGATAATTGGAATGCCGTACTTGTCAGACAGCCAGACCAACTGCCTGCGTCGGTCTTCGGAGAGGGTCACGCCGCCCGGGTTCTGGAAGTTGGGCAGGATATACATGAACTTCGGTCCGGACCGCAACGCTCCTTCGAGCAACCTGGTTTGCAGACCTTGTCCATCTATCGGAACCGTGACGTACTCGGCGCCCATCAGGTCGAATGCCTGCAATGCACCAAGGTAGGTCGGCGATTCGACGAGGATGCGGTCTCCGCGATTGATCAGCAGCTTGGCGATCAGGTCGAGCGCCTGCTGAGAGCCTGAAGTGATCATTACGTTGTCAACGGTGGCGACGATGCCGTATTTCGCCATCTGGGCGACGATCAACTCGCGCAGCGCCTTGTAGCCTTCCGACGGACCATATTGCAGTGCCGCTGTTGGCTGGTCGGCAAGTACACGCTCACACGCCACGCGGAAGCGCTCGACAGGGAAGACCTCGGGTGCGGGCAAGCCTCCGGCAAAGGAAATGATCTCCGGGTTGGTTGTGAGTTTCAGAAGCTCGCGAATGATGGAGCTCTTGGCAGTCTTCGTCCGTTGTGCGTAGCGATGGGCCCAAGGCGCAGCCATAGTGACACCCCCGATTACCCTTCATTCTCGGGTCTCTCAAGGCTGGCCGTCTGTGACGCAGAGCACGTTATAGATGTTTATGTTTCAGTTATGGGAATGATATGAATCATTTGTTTCAAGCCCCTCGATCGTAGGCCTGCACCATCTGACGCAGCCGGGTGCCGAAGCCCAATGCGAGTTCCTCTGCGCGGTACCGCCACCGCCAGTTGCCCGACGATGTTCCCGGAAAGTTCATCCGGCCCTCGGTTCCCACGCCCAGGACGTCCTGGAGAGGGAAGATTGCTGTGTCGGCCACCGACGCCATCAACGTGCGGATCATCACCCAATGAATTTCGCTGCCGTCGGTATCGAGGTACTGTCGGGCGAATTCCATTTCCGTCGAAACGTCGTCAGCGGTGCGTACGCTGTCGCCTTCGCCGGTGCTAGTCCACCATCCCACAACCGTGTCGTTATCGTGCGTGCCGGTGTAGGCGACGCGATGTCGCGGGTAATTGTGTGGCTTGAAGTCGGGCGCCTGGGGATCCTTCCCGAACGCGAATTGCAGAATTGCCATTCCCGGAAATCCAAACTGTTTCCGCAGTCCTTCGACTTCCGGCGTGATGACACCCAGGTTTTCCGCCAGGATCGGTAGTTTTCCGAGAGCGGTTTCCACGGCTTCAAACAATGCTGCCCCGGGGCCTTTCACCCACGACCCATTCACCGCCGTGGTTTCGGTACCCGGAATCTCGTAGTACGCCTCGAATCCGCGGAAATGGTCGAGCCTGATCATGTCGAGCAACTGAAACGCTCGCCGGAATCGCGCAATCCACCACTGAAACCCCGTTTGGGCGTGCTTCTCCCAGTTGTAGATCGGATTTCCCCAGCACTGCCCGGTAGCACTGAAGTAATCTGGCGGAACGCCCGCAATCACCCGCGGAGTGCCATCCGGATTCAACAAGAACATATCGGGCTGCGCCCATACGTCTGAACTATCCTGGGCCACATAGATGGGCACGTCTCCCATCACGCGGATGCCATTCCGACCGCAGTGAGCTTTCAAGTCCAACCACTCGCGCTCAAACTCAAACTGGATAAACTTGTTGGCCTCAATCTGTTCGCGCAGGCCCCGTCGCGCGCGATCCATGGCCGCCGGTTCGCGCAGCGCCAGTTCGGGCTCCCACTGCGTCCACATCACGTTATCGTGAGTTTCCTTCAGGGCCATGAACAGCGCAAATTCGTCGAGCCATGCGGCGTGCTGCCGGCAAAACACTTCGTATGCAGTCCGCTCGCTATCGTCGGCCTTCTGCACGAAACCGGCCGCGGCCTTCTTCAGGAGGGGCAGCTTCCAGCGGATCAGCGTACCGAAATCCACACTTTCCCGCGGTAGCTTCGGTTGCGGGTCGAGGTCGCCGGCTGACAGATATCCGCGCTTAACCAGCGAATCGAGGTTGATTAGCAGAGGGTTTCCTGCGAATGCCGAAAAACACTGATAGGGCGAGTCACCGTAACCGGTTGGGCCCAGCGGCAGGACCTGCCAGATGGTCTGGCCCGCGTCTTTGAGGAAGTCGGCGAAGCGGTGCGCCTCGCCGCCCAGTTCGCCAATTCCATGCGCGCCCGGAAGAGAAGTGGGATGAAGAAGAATTCCGCTTGATCGTGGAAAGCTCATGCTTTTCTACCTGCTGAGATTTGTAGAAAGTTGATATGGATTAATGCGCAGCTCGGCTCGGCTTTAGCGAAGCGATGATCTCCGCGTCCGCTGGAAGTGGAGCCGCTTCCACAACCACTTCGGCTCCGGGGTCAACGACTCTCTGCATCAGGAGCGCGGCTATCGCCATGAATACCCCGCCGGCAATCACCGCTGCCAGTCGGTTGTTGTTCAAGAGATGATTCATGACCCAGCCGAACCCCAGCGACGCAATGATCTCGGGCAGCACGATAAAGAAGTTAAAGATGCCCATGTACACACCCGTGTGCTCTGCAGGCAGAGAGCCTGCGAGCACCGAGTACGGCATGGAAAGCGTGCTGGCCCATGCAATGCCAACTCCGACCATCGAGAGCAGCAGCATATTCTTGTCGTGGATAACGGCAACCGAGGCCAGCCCCACGGCCCCACAGAGCAGGCACAGGCTATGGGCGTGTTTGCGCCCTACTGCCTTGGCCAGCTTCGGAAGGAAGAAGGAAAACGCGAAGCACACGAGCGAGTACATTCCGAAGCAAATCCCTCCCCACTCCACTCCGCGGGTGTAGATCGGGGAATTCTGGTCTGGGGCGCCGAACACATTTCGGGCGACTGCAACGGGAAAGTACAGCCACATGCAAAAGAGTCCCAGCCATGTGAGCAATTGCACGGGAGCGAGTTGCCGCATGGTCTTCGGCATATTGCCAATCGCTGTGAAGATCTCCTGCGCGTGACTGCCAAGGCTTCTGTGCTCCGACTTTTTCTGGCGGAACGAAGTCAGATCGTCGGGCGGATATTCCTTCGTTGTCAGGATCGTCCACAGCACCGCACTGAAGAATGCAGCAGCACCAACATAGAACGAAAGGCGTACGGTCAGCGGAATCGCATGACCGGAGGTGTCAGCATGCAGGTGAAAGAAGTTGGTCAGCAACCACGGGAGCGCCGAGGCTACCACCGCTCCCAGTCCGATGAACAGGCTCTGCATGGCGAAGCCCTGCGTCCGCTGTTCTTCAGGCAACAGGTCAGCTACGAACGCACGGAATGGCTCCATGCTGATGTTGATCGATGAATCCAGAATCCACAGCAGCCCCGCCGCCACCCACAGAACTGATGACCGGGGCATCATGATCAGCGCGATCGAACTCAGAATCGCGCCCACCAGGAAATACGGCCGCCGTCTTCCCAGGCGCGTCCAGGTGTTGTCGCTGGCATGGCCGATAATCGGTTGCACAATCAGGCCGGTCAAAGGGGCCGCCAGCCACAGAATCGGAATCTTGTCGGCGGTCGCGCCCAGGTATTCATAGATGGCGCTCATGTTGGCCATCTGCAGTCCCCAGCCAAACTGAATACCGAGGAAGCCGAAGCTCATGTTCCAGATTTGCCAGTACGTCTTCCGTGGTTTTTGTGCCATATCGCCCCATCTCCGCTGCACTTCTTATGTCCTAGTGGAGATCATCCGACACTGTACTCCGACAGCTGCCCAACTTCAAAACCGTATCGTTTGCAATTGTCGGGGCCGCCCAAATTCCGTTTGCCCGCCCCCTACTCATGCAATACCATCGCTCCTTGGGACCGAACCGATCCCACCCAACACCAGACTCTTTTGGAGGCCGCAGTGACGACACTTCCAACTTATCGCGCCTACCGACAGTTAATTGCCATCCTCATCGTCGCCGCGGTCTCGTCGATTCCTTGCGCCGGAGCGCAGCCCCAGGTCTTCAAAGTCGAACCGCCCAACTGGTGGACCGGGTACGTCTCTCCCATCATGGTGCTGCTCTACGGAGAAGATCTTGCCGACGCGAAAATCTCGGTCTCATATCCGGGCGTCCGCATCGAAAAAACGCTACTACAACCGGACGGCAAGCACGCTTTCGTTTGGCTGAGTATTGGGAAGTCGGCCAAGCCCGGCAACGTTCCTATTACCCTCAAATCCTCCGGCGGGACCGCCACAGCTTCACTTTCGCTGCTCTCCCGTCTGCCGCAGCAGGGACGCTTTCAGGGTGTCACTCGCGACGACGTCATCTACCTCATCATGCCCGACCGCTTTGCCGACGGCGACCCTACGAACAACATGCCGAACGCTGCGACGCCAGGCACCTACGATCGTAATGCGCCAAAGGCATATCACGGCGGTGACCTCAAGGGCATTCAGGATCACCTGCCGTACTTGAAAGACCTCGGCGTTACGACGCTGTGGCTTAACCCCATCTTCGACAACGACAACACCACCGAGGGATATCACGGATACGGGGCCACCGATCTTTATGCGGTTGAAGATCACTTCGGATCGGTTGCGGAATTTCAGCAACTCGTAGCTGCGGCCCACCAGCAGGGAATCAAGGTACTGCTGGACATGGTGCCGAACCACGTGGGACCCAAGCATCCGTGGGCGAGCTCGCAGCCGGCACCCGGATGGTTGCACGGCACGACGGCGAGCCACATCAATACTGATTACGACTATCCTCCCGTCACTGATCCGCACGCCGTCGAAAAGAATTACCGCAGCGCGCTTGACGGCTGGTTCGCCAACGTTCTGCCCGACCTTGCGCAGGAGAATCCGCTGGTCGCCCAGTACCTGCAGCAAAACGCCTACTGGTGGATGGAAACTGGAGGTGTTGACGGCTTCCGCATCGACACGTTTCCCTACGTGCCTCGAACGTTCTGGAAGACTTATCTCCAGGGATTGCAATCCACCTATCCAAGCTTCTTCGCTGTCGGCGAGGTTTACAACTCTGAACCGCCCGTGGTCTCTTATTTTGCCGGAGGACAGAAAGGCTTCGACGACGTCGATACCCACCTGACCACGCCCTTCGATTTCCCTATGGAATCGGCGATTCGCGAAGTGGTGAATCATGGGGCGTCGGCCAAGAAGATTGTGGATGTCCTGCGCCAGGATCGTCTCTATCCGCACCCGGAATTGCTTGTCACATTCATCGGCAACCATGACATGACGCGTTTCCTGACCGATGCCAAAGGCTCAACTGCAAAACTGAAGCTCGCCTTCTCGCTGCTTTCCACGTTGCGTGGCATTCCCCAAATCTATTCTGGAGACGAGATAGCTATGCCCGGCGCGGAAGATCCCGACAATCGTCACGACTTTCCCGGCGGCTTTCCTGGCGACTCCCACAACGCCTTCATGGCGGCTGGCCGCACTCCTGAAGCGCAGGATGTTTACGCCCATGTGCAGGGTCTGTTGAAGCTGCGCCGCGAGCACCCTGCTTTGCGCCTCGGCGTGCAAAAGCACGTGGCGGTTGCCGACGACTACTACATCTTCACGCGCGAGACGGAAGGCGAGAAACTCCTCGTCGTTTTCTACAAAGGCGATACCGCAAAGCCCCTCTCGGTGGACTTGACGGACACATCGATTGCCAATGTCACTGCCATCCAAGGACTCAACTCCGCCCCGGCCGCGACCCTGCGAGGCGCTCAGTTGCAGCTGCAACTGGAGCCGCAGTCGGTCGCGATTTATCAGCTGAAATAGCTTGTGGACGCGGCAACCCTCGAGGTCGTCAGGCAACGCCCTCGTGTTCAAGCGGCTTGGCGGCGATTCAAATTCCCGACGCTTGGTGACGCCGGTCACTGTAGGGCTGCCATATCCCCGATACAGTGAGAGACGGTGTGACCGGTCGCTCCGTAAGCAGGAGCTTCCACGCGCCGAGAGTTTGGCATTGATATGAAGCTTGGGCTTTGCCTACAATGTCGGGCAGTTGCGCAACTTAATACCTATAAGGAGACGAAATTTCCATGAAGCGTTTCATCGTTGCATTGTTCGTAGTTAGCTTGATGTGCGGTATGGCTTTCGCTGCAGAAGACGGCGCGGCGATTTACAAAGCAAAGTGCGCCATGTGCCACGGTCCTGACGGCGCCGGCAAGTCCGGTCCGGCATTGAAGGGCCAGACAGCAGCAGCTGTCGGCGGCGTGCTCACAAACGGTGGTAAGAAAGCCCCCCACGCCAAGGGAATGGCTGCTCTGACCCCTGACCAGATTACCGCTGTGGCCGCCTACGTAGCCACTATGAAGTAGTCGTCAGCCTTGCCAACAAAGCAGAGAGCCGGCCCTCATGGACCGGCTCTTCGGTTTTTAAGATGTAAATGCGCTACTCCGCCCAGTCTGCGATAAACACGTTCGTCTCGTGGGGTACTTTGCCGTTGCGGTTCGAGGCCCAAACCAGCCGCTTACCATCCGAAGTAAACATGGGGAAGCCGTCAAACTCCGGACTGTACGTCACCCGCTCCAGTCCGCTTCCGTCTTCGTTGATCATGTAGAGGTCGAAGTCGCGTCCGTTCTTGGGGTCGGCGACGTTCGAGGCGAAAATAATCCTCTTGCCATCCGGATGAAAGAACGGCGCAAAGTTCGCAGCGCCGTTACGAGTAACCTGGTGCTTGTTGCTGCCGTCGGCGTCCATCACCCAAATCTCGAGATTACCGGGCCGGATCAGCCCTTTTGCCAGCAACGCCTTGTAATCGGCCACTTCCTCGGGTGTTTTCGGATGCTGGGCGCGGTAAACAATCTTCTTTCCATCCGCCGACCAGAACGGGCCACCGTCGTAACCCATCTCGTTCGTGAGTTGCTTAACATCGCTGCCGTCGGCATCCATCGTGTAAATGTCGAGGTCGCCGTTGCGCGTTGAAGTGAAGACGATCTTCTTCCCATCCCGCGTGATGGTGGCTTCGGCGTCGTAGCCTGGCTCAGTTGTCAGGCGCTTGGCGTTGCTTCCATCCAGATTCGCAGTGTAGATGTCATACGTGTCGTAAATGGGCCACACGTAGCCCTGCGAATAATCGGGCTTTGGAGGACATTCAGGCGACGCTGCCTGCGTGGACGAGTACAGGATCTTCTTTCCGTTGGGGAAGACATAACTGCAGGTTGTTCGGCCTTTTCCATTGCTTACGAGCTTCGGCGTCGCCGGCCTTCCGTCAGGAGAATCCACAGGCATGGTGTATATCTGGTCGCACGGAACGCCTTCGCCCTGGCGCTGGAAGATCAACGTCTTGTCGTCGATGGAGAAGTACGCCTCGGCGTTCTGCCCGCCGAACGTGAGCTGCCTGGCATTTTTCAGGTGCTTCTCCTGGGGTAGGGTGATCGGTGTTGCTTGTTGTGCGCGGCTCGCGACACTTCCCATTCCCGCTGCCACGACAAGCAGAAACACTCTCAGCTTTCGATTCTTCAAGTTAGCGTTCTCCGGAAAAATAGTTTTCTGCGATAGTAATTCGCGCCGCTTACTTCTCTGCCGACACCACCGCCACGCCATAATGTGGCAGCGTTATCGTCTGTACCGCCCCGCCGTTCAACACGTCGTTCATGATCGATGGCAGCTTGACGCTCGCGGGAGCGGTCGCGAAGTTTGCGAGGATGTACACCGCACCCTTCGCGCCATATCGCGGGTAGACTTCCACGCCTGTCGGCACCGGCCCCAGCGCGGCCTTAACCCCGCTGACTTCCGTCATCCACTTGGCGGCACCGTCCATGGTCTTCGGATCGAGCCACGCCCCAATGTACGTAATCCGCCCCTTGCCCACCTTGCGCGTGATAGCCGCCGGCTGGCCGTCGAGCCAACCGTTGCTCTTGCCGTAGCGCATTAGCACCTCGACGTCGGCGTCTTTCGCGCTCAGCAACTCCGCCCACATCGGACTTTCTCCCGCTCCCCACTTGCCCTCGATCGGTGCCGGGTCCACCAATGCGTAGTACTGCTCAACGCGTCCTCCGAGCAATTCAGTCAGCGGCCCGGGTTGTCTATCAGGCCACAAACCGTTGTCGATATCTTTCATGGCAGACCGCTGCCCTAGAACGAGATGCCCGCCATTGTTAACGTACTGGATTAAGTTTTTGGCGTCCGCTTCAGTCAATACATTCAGCCCCGGCGCGACCACGAGCTTGTACTTCTCAAGCGATGCCGATGGCGGCACAACATCCACCGACTGACTGAGCGCTCGAAGCGGACCGTAAAAGCTCACAATCTCTTTGACGGGATCGTAGTTCTTGTTGTGCTTTTGCCACTGAATCGCCCAGCGGCTGTCATACGAGTGCAGAATCGCGACCTCGGATTTCACCGACGTTCCCGCCAGCACCGGACTCGCTTTCTCAAACTCTCGACCGATTTGCGCAATCTCCGGGTACAAGGGGTCCGGAGTCCCGTCCGGCCCAACCGCCGTTCCGTGATACTGTTCCTGCCCGTTTAGCGCGCTGCGCCACTGCCAGTAGCTGACGGTGTCGGCGCCGTGCCCAATGTCGTGCCAGGCCATTGCCCGAACTTCGCCCTTGTCGAGCCAGTTGTTGATGTCGGCCCAGTTCACGCCACCCGGCTGCGTCTCCATCACCCAGAAATTCTTGCCCTTGAGTCCGCGCGTTAAATCGTGTGCCGCACCATTCCGCACAGGGTCAAGGTGCCCCTGTCCGACATAGTCATCCCACGAGGCCAAGTCCAGATCTTGTGCGACAGTGTAGTGATCGTAGCCGTCGAACCATCCCATCATGTTGGTCGTGACGAACTGCTTGGGATCGACGTTCGCCCGAATCACTTCGAGCTGATTCTTTTGGTAGCTCCTCCACGTGTCGCTGACGAACCGCATCCAACTCAACAGCAGGCCGGGATTGCCATAAGCGGTCTGGATCGGCACCTGGTTCCAGTCGAAATATGTTTCGCTCCAATAGGATGTCGTCCACCGGGTGTTCAGGTTGTCGAGAGTTCCGTAGCGCTGTTTGAGCCACTGCTGAAATTGCGCCTTGTCTTCCGCACCGTACGACGCGTTGGCATACTCGTTGTCAATTTGCCAGCCGACGACGTTCGGATTGTGACCGAATCGCTTGGCCAACTGCTCTGCCATCGCCCGCGACAGCTCACGATATTTCGCATTCGCAAAATCAAACTGTTGCCGGTTGCCGTGCTGGTCCTTACGCCCGTCCTCCATGGTTCGCAACGTCTCGGGATATTTCTGCGTCAGCCACGCGGGAGGCGCCGCCGAAGGCGTTCCAATCACAGTGACGATGCCATGCTTCGCCGCCGCGGCGACAGCGCGATCCAGCCAGTCAAGGTCGTAGTGGCCTTCGCTCGGCTCCATGCGGCTCCAAGCAAACTCGCCTACCCGCACCATGTGAATGCCAGCCTGCTGCATCAGCGCCAGGTCTGCGTCCCAGCGCGACTCTGGCCACTGCTCCGGATACCACGCCGTGCCCAGTAGAATTGCCGGCGTCTGCGGTGCCGCTTGAGCATGAGCCGAAGCCGCCGCGCCAATCAAGGCACACAGGAGCGCGATACCAAGAAA
>Ga0302321_100002060_pt1 | contig 17235 bp, 8 predicted proteins | sample Fen_T0_1_FD_202505 | JGI IMG/M metagenome (GOLD analysis project Ga0302321, IMG submission 202505) | Peat permafrost microbial communities from Stordalen Mire near Abisko, Sweden - Fen_T0_1 | ecosystem: Environmental > Terrestrial > Soil > Wetlands > Permafrost | place: Sweden: Abisko...
ACCACGGAGCTCGATCTCTTCCTCGGTAAAGATTACCTCGTGACCTTCCACCGCAAGTCACTCCGCTCCGTCCAAACCGTGCTCGATCGTTGTGCCAAAGCCCCTGGTCTCGTCGCGCGCGGACCTGACCGACTCGCTCACTCGGTGCTCGATCAGCTCGTCGACAATTACAAACCCGTACTCGACGAACTCCGGGCCGAGTTGGAAGAAATTGAAGAAGTCGTGCTCACCAAAAGCGATGAAAGCCTGATCACCAAACTCCTTCACGTCCGAAGCGACATCAACCATCTCCGACAGATCGTGCGCCCGCAACGCGACGTTGTTAGCCGGCTGGCCCACGGGGAAAACAAACACGTGCGTGCCCTCATGCTCCCCTATTTCCGCGATTTGCGGGATGAGCTGCTGCGTATCGATGAAAACGCCTCGTCCTATGCGGATCAGCTCCTGATCTCGTTTGATCTATATTTGAGCAAATCCGATTTCCAGGCCAACGAAGGCATCAAAGCCCTCACTGCTCTCACAGCTCTCACGCTGCCTGCCACGATCATCGGGACTTGGTATGGCATGAACTTCGAGCACATGCCCGAGCTCAAATCGCCTTACGGCTATCCCGCCGCTTTGCTCATCACCGTACTTTCGACCGCTGCCATGTGGTGGTGGTGCAAAAAACGCCGTTGGATCTAGTCTCCTCAGACCCCGCGCAGTCATGATCACCACGCTTGTCTATCGCGACCAAAAGCTCGTCGCACAGGATCCTGCGATGGAAGAGCTCGCCGTTCTGCGTGCCGAACCGAATGTCATGCTTTGGGTCGATCTGGCGTCACCGAATGACGAGGAAACTAAACAGATCCTCGAAAAACTTTTTGGATTCCACCCCTTGGCCATCGAAGACTGCGTGGCAGACTCTCCCTTTCCCAAACTCGAAGCCTACGACGATTACTTGTACTTTGTGATGCACGCGGTCGATACCGCCGAGGCATCGATGTTCAAGACGACCGAACTCGACCTGTTTCTCGGTAAGAATTTTCTTGTCACCTACCATCGCCGACCGCTCGCACCGATGACTGCTGCGCAAGAGCGTTTCCTGCGCGAAGCTTCCGTTCCCGTGCGCGGCCCAGATCGTTTCGCCCACACCATTCTTGATTATATGGTCGAAGCGTACAAACCGCCGCTCCAAGCACTGCGTCGGGAAATCGACAAAGTGGAGGAAGGAGTGCTGCACGAAATCTCCGCCGACGAGCTTTTCCCTAAAGTTGTGATGCTCCGCAAGCAGCTCTCCGGACTCCGCCGCATCGTACGTCCCCAACGCGAAATCGCGATGGAGCTCGCACAGGGCAAATATGCGTTTATACGCAGCGCGATCACGCCTTACTTGCGAGATCTTTCTGAAGAGCTCGGTCACATAGAAACACAGACCCAGGTTTGGGCCGAACAGCTTATTATCTCCTTTCGTATTTTCCTCAACAAATCCAGCAACGTGGCGAACTCCGGCATCCGCGTGCTCACCGCCATCACCGCTCTTACTTTTCCTGCACTACTCGTTGGCGGATGGTACGGCATGAATTTTCACAACATGCCCGAACTGGGCTCGCCACATGGGTACCCGCTCGCCTTCGCGTTGATGCTCGCAGGTACTTACGCCACGTACCTTTTTATGCGCCGCCGCAAGTGGCTATGATATGCACGGTAATGCTCAATGATGATGATATCTGTGTTTAGAGGGCGCAATGTGATCAAGCTGCCGGCAACGCCCGATTTTCCGAAAGACACGGTTTCATTATATACACCGGCCTTCACGTTTATCACGTCTCCTGGTTGGAGAGCCGCTGCGCTACACGCGTAGTTGATCGTCTTCCAGGGCGCAGCCAAAGTGCCGTTGCCCGCAGCATCCACGCCTGTCGTGGAAACATAGCGATCTTGTGGCGAGAGCTGACGCAGCACTCAGCCAGAGCAACTCCAACACTGTGAGTGCGCGAGCAGGCGAATTCACGAAAACTCGTTTTTACTAGTTCTCGAATTGAACACGCCGGACAGAAAACCTCATGGCGCCAAGTCCAGCTACTGCCGTCAGAAACCATGCACTCGGTGCTCCACCACCGCCTTTGCCACCGCCAGACGAACCACCGGATGACGAGGAAGAAGAACTACTGCTTGAACTGGAGCTGGACGACGATGAACTCGAGCTACTCGACGAGCTACTGCTCGAACTCGATGACGATGAACTTGAGGAACTGCTCCTCGGCGTAGCCGAGGCTTCCGCCGAGAGCGTACTTGTGCCGACGCTATTCACCGCTGCGACTTTGTAATAGTACGTGGTGCCGTTGGTCAGGCTGGTGTCGGCGTAGCTCGTCGTCGTGACGTTCGAGGTAATCGGCGTGTTGGATTCTGCACCCGCAACCGTGCCTCGATATATCTTGTACGACGTTGCACTGGTCGACGCAGTCCAGCTCAGCGACACCAAGGCGTTACCTGCCGTCGCGGTCAGATTCGTCGGCGCTGCGGGCACCGTGCCCGACCCGGACGAACTCGAGCTGCTGCTCGATGATGAAGAGCTAGAACTCGAGGATGAACTGCTACTTGATGAACTTGAAGAGCTCGAACTTGAGCTGCTCGAAGAACTCGATCCTGTTCCTGAACTCGATCCCGTGCCACTCGACGACGAGCCAGATGAGCTCGAACTGCTCGATGAAGAACTTGAGCTGCTCGACGACGAGCTAGATGAACTGGAACTGCTCGACGAGGAGGACGAGCTCGATGAAGAACTGCCGCTCAGCGTAGTCACGTTGAGTTGGGGCGACCGCGCTGAACTATTAGCCGCCGCGTCGTAAGCAGAAACTGAATACGCATATGCTGTCAACGGCGTCAGCCCGTTCTCGCTATAAGTCGTGCTCGGCGTTGTTCCTGCAAGCGTACCGTTACGATAAATTGCGTATCCAGTCACCCCGACGTCATCAGTCGAGGCTGTCCAGTTAAGCGTCAATGAGGTGGCGGTGATATTTGAGGCTGTCGGCGTGCCGGGCACAGAAGGAGGGGTGGTGTCGGCACCCGAAAAATATTCGTATGCCCCTAAGTCGGGTTGGCTATCCCGGAGCAAGCCTGCAAAATCATACCAGACTCCGGCAGTTCCTACGCCGGCATTCTTGGCCCCGCTGGTCCCGGTGATTCGGAAGTCCGCCGCTGCCGCAGGGGAGGCAACTACAAAACCCGGCGTTGTCGTTACCACGTTGTGGTCCTGCACGACACCGGTTGCGCCGCTGACCTGGGCCATGGCCAACGAACTGCCAGCACCAAAATTATTACGGACCACCACGTCGTCAGCATCACTGCCGACTGTAATGCACGCCGTCAGGCCCGAGTGGCTGGGTCGGTAAAATGTATTGTTGAGGAGTCGGATGTGTTTGGTCACACCGTGTACACTCTCCGCGGCAGTGGAAATTGCGGCAGAGAGGCCAGCCGAAGTCCCGGTGAAGATATTGTTCCGAGCTACAGCGTTCTCGGTCGCATATAAATGAAGCATATCGGAGACACTATCTGCCACAGCGTCAAAATAGTTCCCGTCCATGACAACGTCACGAATACGTTCGTCGAACGAGTCGTTCTGAGGAGCAATCACAACCATCCAGATATTAGCGCCAGTCCCGTGGAAAATATTGTTCAGGAAAACGCCTTTTTGGGAATATTCCACTGACGAGTTCCAAGCCTCGGGATTGGCTTCGTCGTGAGGTGCGTGAAATTTTAACAGGTGGCCTTGTGGCTGGATATCGGCAAGATCATTGTCGGCGACAACAACACGATCCCATTGATAACATCTGACAACGTGCTGCCCGTTAGAAGCAGCAACGTTTTTGAGAATATTGCCTAACAACATGGCACGGCGTGCGCCGAAAAAGATCGTTGCAGCCGCGTCAGGGTTATCAGCTCCTAACATTTCGCAATCCACAATTCCCAGTCCATCTGGGAGGCTGGAGGAAGGCTCAAAGTTCATATAGCCACTGATGAGCCCGGCGGACCGCACGCGGAGCATTAGAAAATTATTCGAACTCGCGTTCGACGATGCGACGACATCTGACTGGTTATTGCCGCGGACATCGACATCCATCAAACGCCAATCGGGCCCACCCCAGACATGCCCCCCGCCGACGTAGGAGATGATCGGGCGATTTCCAGTCCCATATGCACCGACCGTTCCCCCGGTTGTCCCGGTCAAATCAAGATCACCTGTAGAAAAAGTTTCCCCTCGATGAAGCAAAAGTCTTTTCCCATTCCCCACGTAAGTTTGTAGAGAATTTAAAGAGGAAGCGGTCACCTTCTGAGCGCCGGTCGGAGCTCCGGTGAAATCCCCCGATGGTGAAAAACAGACCGTTTTATTTCCCGCATAAACCGTCTCCGGATCCGACACCACGATCTGCACGGTTTTGCTATCAGCCCCGCTCTGGCTATCCCATGCGGTCACCGTCACCGTGTAAGTGCCGGGGCTCTCAAACACATGGCCCGCGATCGGACCCGATGAAACGTTCTTCGAACGTCCGGTCGTAGAGAATGTCCCGCCGTTTGGATCGCCAAAATCCCAACCATAAGAAATCTCTATAAACGGATAACTGGCCGCCGCAGAGGTGGTCCCAGTGGTTTCAAACAGCACGGCCAAAGGCGCGACGCCTGTCGTACGGTTTGCCGCCACCTGTAATTGAACCGCTGCGGAAGCGGGCGTGGCCAAAAGAAAAATCGCTCCAAGGCAGGCTGCAGGTACAAATATGCCAAATATAGTACTTTTCATTGTTCGTGGGAACTCGTGCCGACCTCGATTACCTAACGCAGTTGCTGCATGTTGTTTTAATTTTCGGTAAAATCCTTTATTGTTAATCAAATGCTAGACAACGCCGAGAGGGAACGTTGATAAAATGTAGCGCAAGGCTACGGCAAGATGTAGGCTTTCTTCGACGGATCAGAATAATTCGAGACAGCAATCTGGGAGGATGGAGCTTGATCTCTGCGGCATCATAGGTTGGGCAGTTTCTACGCCACCTGAACCTTCGCATAGAGGCCAATGCACCCAAACCAGCCCAGTAAACAAGCCCTGGTGCGCCGCCGCCGCCCTTGCCGCCAGAAGATCCTCCGGAGGAACTCGAACTACTGCTCGAACTGGAGCTGGAGGACGATGAACTCGAGCTACTCGACGAACTGCTACTCGAACTTGATGACGATGAACTTGAGGAACTGCTCCTTGGCGTAGCCGAGGCCTCCGCCGAGAGCGTGCTCGTGTCGACGCTGTTCACCGCAGCGACTTTGTAATAATACGTGGTACCGTTGGTCAGGTTATTATCTGTATACAATGTTGTCGTGACGTTCGAGGCAATCGGCGTGTTGGATTCTCCGCCCGCGCTCGTGCCGCGATGTACCTTGTACGAAGTCGCGCCGGTCGACGCAGTCCAGCTCAACGACACCGAAGCGTTGCCTGCCGTTGCGGTCAGGTTGGTTGGCGCTGCGGGCACCGTGCCAGCACCCGACGAACTCGAACTGCTGCTCGATGAGCTCGAACTGGACGACGAAGAGGAACTGGAGCTGGATGAACTCGATGAAGAAGAACTAGAGCTGGATGACGAGCTCGACGAAGAAGAACTACTCGAGCCGTTCGGAATGGCCTCGAACCGCGCTTTGGCCGGAAGGGTATAGGTCATTCCGGTCGTCGGGTCGACCCAAGGCCAGGTGAGATTGCCGAAGAATGCCGGTTTGCCTGACAGATAGAGTGAATTTTGCAGCACGATCGGAGTACCCACGATGCGATTTCCAAGGAGTCCCTCCCAACGCTGCTGCCCGGTGACCCAGTCGAAATTGCCATCGCGAATGGTCGCGTCCCATGTGGACTGGTCAAACTCGGCTCCATTTTCCGGACCCCATCCTAAGAGCCAAATTCCCGGTTTACTCCATCCGTTTACACCCGATGACTCGTAAACCCACCCAGTCATTTTTCCCTGCGCGCCGAGGACGTTTCCGAGAAAAGTCATCCAATACGAATACCCGACTGCACCGGCACAGCGCTTCGGGGCGTCGCCCGGGAGTGTGTCGTCGTCCACCGTATTTCCAGTTTGGGGATTGGTATATGGATGGCGAATGCCTCTCAACCAATTGCGAAAAATGGTGTGGTAGATCGAATTTCCATGGGTCACGTCGGAATCAAAATTAAAACCGTAATTTCCCTCGAATAGGACGTGATGGCATCCGACCATGTGAGAGGCGTTCAATCCGATTTCGATCCAGTTCTCGTTGTAGTTAATAAAGCCGTCGTCGACATAGTTATAACCAATGACGGATCCAGCACCTGAACACCGCGCTACCATGACCTTGTTAGTCCGCACGGAAATATTGTTTTCAAAAAGGATTTCCGAAGAGCCCGATGCCATACTGAAGGCATAAGCGCCACCACCCGGGCTTGAATAAGCTGCATCGTGGATGTAGGAATCGCGAACTTCACAGCGGAAGGAGTTGTTCATCGCGATGCCCTCCCCGCCCCAAATACTAACCTCGACATTTTTCGCCCAAGAGTAGGCTGCACACTCAAAGCGAATAGACCCGTCGGCCGCGCCTGTAGTCGTCAAGTCTTCCACTCCGGCATAGGTAATCAAAGCCCCACCGTTCCCTCCATTGCTACCGTCAACATAGCGAGTCAACTGCGCCTGATGAGCTGTCCCTGTCCGGTAGTTAATGTGAAGAGGCGAAGTGAACGTGATCACGTTGCCCAACACGCTCGCGATTTCTTTGATCTCGTTCGTTGGCCGATCCTGACGACAGAACCAACTGGCCGCGCCGCCGCCCGTTGGCGTAGTGGGTTCCAAGGGATCGTCCACATACTGAATGGTCGGATTATGCAACTTCCACACCACTCTATAATCGGGCGACGCCCAAATTTGACCGTGTCCGAATTTATCCGTCTGCCAGGACGCTCCGGAAAGTTCGTCCAAAAGCACAAATTGCCCTCTGGCAAAACCGCTTCCGCTGGCGACGGCCACCGACATCGCCCCTTTGTTCGCATCGGCAGTTAAATTCTGCGAGGTGGTATTGTCGGGTTTGGGCCAGCGACTTGGTCCAAGTATAATGATCGGCTGAGCATCAGCACTGGTATTCGAATTAAAAACTGCGCCGTTGGTTTTCCGCAGTATCGTCAAACCAGGTCCTGCGCCACGAAGTGTGATGCCTTTCTTGATCAATAAATAGTTATTTACGGTAAACGTCCCTGCAGAAAGCTGCACCACTTCTCCTAACGCACAAGCGTCGAGAGCCGCCTGGATGCCGGACGATGCATCCCTAGCGCCATCCCCATAAGTTGAAGCGTTGATCGTAGAACTCACATTCGTTCGGTTCGGGATACCGCCGACCGACATAAGTCCAGGATTCCACGTAGTGAATCGCATTGGATCTACAGGCGTATAATCAGCCGAACATATCGTCGGAACCATAATTGCTAACAATGCGATAAGTATCCCTTTAGCTTCGACAAAGATTTTCATCGTGCGCCCTCCACGTTCCTCAGCCCTCTTAAAAAAAGAACCTTTGCCTGGTTTGCGATCGATTCATCTGCAATTCTTGCAGACTTAACCTGTGCGGTGATTTTCATGCGATAGGTTTGAAGCACTCTGTCAAAAAGGGTTCCACCTTTCAGTCCGAGTCGCGCCTAAATCACATTCTTATTACATGAGTGGTGAAGCTCGTGATATTGGCACATAGGCATAACGATTGAGTTTCTCTGGATAGCTAAGTTGTATTTTTATTTAGATTTTCAACACCCAAGCGCGTAACGATAACCATCATATTTAACTAATAGGTTAAGCTATAGTGAAAAATGCCCTTAAGTTCACCGTTCATTTATGAGAGCAATTATCCAACGCGTTTCTTCCGCCAGTGTGACCGTTGATAGTCAGATCAACGGCCAGATCGGCCCGGGCTTGACCGTGCTCCTGGGTGTTGCGCAAGGCGACACCACTGAAGATGGCGAGTGGCTCGCACAAAAAATCGCCAAGCTCCGCATCTTCTCCGATGATGCTGGCCAGATGAACCGTTCCGTCGTGGATATTGGCGGTGGTTTATTGATCGTCAGCCAGTTCACACTTTTTGCCAGCACACGCAAAGGAACACGCCCTTCCTTCAACGCAGCCGCTGCACCCGAGCTCGCCGAAAATTTGTACAACGAATTCGTCGGCCAGATGATCGCCATACTTGGCCAGCCGGTCGCCACCGGAAAATTTGCTGCCACGATGCAGGTCACGCTCGTCAACGACGGGCCCGTCACTCTTATCATCGATACAAAAATCCGGGAATAACCTCCGGCCTATTCGACCATTTTAGCCGCACCCGTTTCCGCAGAGCGCCTGAATTCTAAATCCAACACCTGCTCACCTACGTCGTCCGGTGTCTTTTAAGGCACTGGTTTTGGCAAAAAACGCGCAGTGGTTCGACTCGCGGCGGCACGTCGATTTTACCAGCCTGCTACCTTCCAGGAGCCAACCCCAGTTCCTACCTAATATTCCTATGGCTACGACTGCTGTTCCTTCCTCTCGTGAAACGCTCAAAACCCTCCCCGGTGATGACGTGCGCCAGATCATGTGGCGCTTCCAAGATCGCTACGATATCCAGATGCTCGTGCAGTCAACGCGCGGCGTTGCCCGCGGCCTGGTGGCTCAGCTCGTCGCCCAAGGCGCCCGCAACAGCCATGATTGGACGCCCGAAAAAAACCAGCTCCTCAAAGCGTACGACGACGCTGGCATCACGACCTGTTTCATGGATCCGCATCAGGGCGGTTTCATTGAAGGCCCGAAGAACCTCGTTCTCTCCCTCGTCGCCCTCGAACTCGCCTGGGTCGATGCCGGCGCCGCTACCGGTTCGCTCGCTGGAAACCTCGCACTATCGCCAATTCACGAACGCGGTACGAAGGAGCAACGCGATTATTACATGAGCAAGTGCGTGCCAACTCAGGGAGGTGACTCCAGCAAAGTCTGGCGCGGTGCCTTTTCGTTGACCGAACCCCTTCCCTACGTCGGCGTTGAAACCGGCCTGCTCTGCGGCAAGGTCAAAGTCGCCGAGTGGAAAGACGGCCAGGAGCCGATGCTCCACGTTGATAAACGTGCCCGTTTCATCACTAACATGGGGTTTGCCAATTTCTCGACCCTCGCCGTGGACACTGATGATCCGCGCATCAAGTCGAGTTGCATGATCATTGTCGAAGAAACCGACAAGGGCACTTTCGATCGCGGCGCGCCCACGCACAAGATGGTGCACCAGCTCTCCTCCACGCACGATCCGGTCTTCAATATGACCGTACCCGCCAGCCGCATCATCGGCGGCTACACAATCAAGGACGGCGTCATCATCCCGAACTACTCGCATGGTGAAATCATTGAGGCTGTCTTCCGCCGCACCCGCGTCACAGTCGGCGTCATGACTGCCGCAAAGCTCCTCTCGGCCGTCGAACCAGTCATTCGTTACCAACGCAACCGTTTCCGCGGCGCCGCTAGCGTCGCTCCCGGCACCCCACGTTTCGAGCAAGGTCTCCAGCAAAAAGAAGACTGCCTACAACGCCTGGTTGATATCTGGGCCACAGGCGAAGCCTCTGTCGCCCTCGGCATGGCTACCGCACGGCTCTTCGACGAGCTCGATCCGATGGAAAAAGTTAAGGACGCCAAGTTCGCCGAACAAGGTATCACTCCGGGCATGGCGCAGATGAAAGCCTTCCGCGGCATTTTTAAACAAGCGCTCGAACTCATCGCGCTCGAAGCCAAGCCAGCAGCCGAACGCGACACCGCCCGCTACGAAGCGCTCAAGGCCGATCCGCTCGTCCAGTACGCGATCCTCGATTCGCAAGCCAACGTACTCTGCCCCGGCACCAAGCTCTGGAACACCGGCCACGGCGCCACCGTCATGCGCGAAGCCGTTTCGCTTATGGGCGGCTACGGCATCACCGAAGATTGCCCAGGATTCCTCGGGCAGAAGTGGATGGATGCCCAGCTTGAAGCCACCTACGAAGGCCCCGAGGCCGTGCAACGCCGTCAAATTTCCGTGTCAATGACCGGCGAGGTTTTCCTCGCGCTGTTCCGCAACTGGATCATCGAACTTCGAGCCATCGCTAAAACCAAGCCTGGAACCGGCGCCTGCACGCTCGCCAACGGCATGGAGCTCTGGCTCTGGACACTCGAATATCTCCAAACCGCCAAAGACGCCAACGGCTCGAAGATATTCTCGGCCAATCGCCACGGCGTGTCATTTCCGATGGTTGACACCCTCTGCTGGCTGCTCGCATCACGCCATCAGGTCCTCGACGTGCTCGAACTCGAAGCCAAAGGTCCAGCCAATCCAACCGTCGCCGAAGGCCTCGCTGGTTACGTCAACTTCTTCTCCGACCTCGCTGCGGTGCAAGCCGCCAGCGCCGCCGGTGAAGCTTCGCGCATCTGCGCCGAGTTGGTTTATGGCTTCAATGCCGCCTGCAACCACAACGGTCATGAAGAGGGAAAATGCTGCTGCCAGAACGACGGCTCCGGTGCGCTCGTCGGCAACAACGATTCCTTCTCCAAACTCCGCATGAAAGTTGACGCTTCACTGGCCGGCTCCCGTCTCGCCAAAGACCGTGCTGCCGAAGCCCTGACGAAAGTCATGATCCCTGAAGCACTGGACTATCCGTAAATCCGTTTTCCTCTGTGAACTCTGTGCCCTCCGCGGTTCAAGATTCCCCCGTCCCCGCCATTGAACGTCCTTCCATGGCTGTCGACATCGTCTGTGTGGGCTTCGGCCCAGCGATGGGTGGATTTCTCACCACGCTCTCTAAGCAGCTCGTAAAAGAAGATGGCTCACCCATCGCCGAGAGCCAGGCGATGCCCGGCATGCCACCACAGGTCATCTGCTACGAACGTGCCGATGACGTCGGGTTCGGTGTCTCCGGGGTGGTCACGACCGCGCGCAGCATCAAGGAAAGTTTTCCGGGACTCGATGCATCGCAAATCCCAATGGCTGCTCCGGTCAAGACCGAGAAAATCGCCTATCTGCTCGATCCCATCGGCGCGAGCCGCCGTTCGTTTTTGCTGAAAACCGGCGACGTCATGCTCAGGGCCCTTAAGTGGGCGCTGCCGGTTCGCGACCAGGCCTTCGAGCTTCCTTGGATTCCCCCCTTTCTCGAAAAACACGACGGACTCGTTCTGTCCATGGGTCAGTTCATGCAGTGGGTCGGCGCGCAGGCCATGGGCTCCGGCACGGTGCAAGTCTGGCCTTCGACGCCTGCGTCAGCCGCACTCGTGGAGGACAAAAAGGTTGTCGGTGTTCGCTTGATCGATCAAGGCGTTGAGAAGAACGGCACGCCTACCGCCGCGTTCACGCCCGGCATGGACATCCGCGCCGCGCTCACCGTCATCGGCGACGGGCCGGTCGGCGCGCTCGGCCAGCAGCTCGATAAAGAATTTGGCATGCCCGAGGGCCACCACACCTACGAATGGGCCGTTGGCATGAAGCTCGTGGTCGATCTACCCTCCACCACCAAACTCGAGCCTGGTACCGTTTTCCACACGTTTGGTTTTCCTGAGCCGGAAATTTTTGGCTTCACATACATCCACCCGGGCAACATCGCGTCGCTCGGCATCTTCGTGCCGTCGTGGTTCGATAATCCGGTTCGCACCGCCTACCGCTATCTCCAGCACTGGGTGCAGCATCCTTACCTTTGGAAATATCTCAACGGTTCAACGCTCCGTTCGTGGGGCGCCAAGACGTTAGGCGAATCCGGACGCCGTGGAGAGCCCCATCTCGTCGGCGATGGCTATGCGCGCATCGGTGAAGGCTCTGGCACGACTAACGTCCTCACCGGCTCCGGCGTGGACGAAGCGTGGGCCAGCGGCACGCAGCTCGCCGAAGCGGTGATCGAACTTTTTAAAACCGGCAAACCGTTCACCAAAGAAAACCTTCAAGCTACCTACGTCACCCGCCGTCGTGCGAGCTGGGTCGACAAAGAAAGCCGCATCGCCGAAAAAGCTCGCGACGGTTTTTCTTGCGGCTTCGTTACCGGCCTGATCGGCATGGGCATCACAGGTCTGAGCGGTGGACGCCTCAATATCTGGGGCAAACCAAAGGCTCCCCACAAACGCCTGCCCTCAATCGAAAAATTCTACCGCGGTAAAATCTCCGCCGAAGAAATCGCGAAGATCCGGGCCGACTGTCTCGCGAAAGGCCTTCCGCTCTACAACGCCCTCATGGATCGCGCCGGCTGGCCGGCGATTCCTTACGATGGCAAGCTTCTCGTTTCGCATCAGGATGCACTGCTGATCGGCGGCAAAGTCCAAGCACCCGCCAACTACGCCGATCACGTTCTTTTCCCCTGCCCCGAAGTTTGCGCCAAATGCAACCAAAAGACCTGTGTCGAGGTCTGCTCGGGCCAGGCGATCGCCCACGGAACCGATAGCGTGCCTGTTTTTGACCGCGAGAAATGCATTCACTGCGGCGCCTGCCTCTGGAATTGCGCGAGCGAACGCCCGGATGGCTCCGGCCAAACCGTGCTCGAATTCCGAGCCGGTACAGGCGGCCTGCACTCAGCCGAAAACTGAACCGATCCAACGCCTATCACTAGAGCATATAGATTCTAGTGTGACGACCTCGCTGACCCAGTCGCTCTATTTTGACATCATCGGCGGAAGCGGTTCTGGGCGTGGCGTCCAACGCGTTAATGCACCATGTAGTTCGGAGACGCGGATGGGCTTGCTGATGTAATCATTCATGCCAACAGCCAGACACTTTTCGCGATCACCCTGCATCGCGTTAGCGGTCATGGCGACAATGTGGACGGGACTTTTCCACGGGCATTTCTTCGACGTGTCACTTTCGATGCGACGAATGGCCTGCGTCGCTTCGTAACCATCCATGTCTGGCATCTGACAGTCCATAAAGATAACATCATAATGGATGCGCTGAAGCGCCGAGAGCACTTCGAATCCGTTGGCCACTACATCAGCGTTGCAGCCGATTTTGCTTAGGATCCCTAGCGCAACTTTTTGGTTCACGCGATTGTCTTCGGCAACGAGGATGCGAGCTTTTGGCAATGGCGAAAGACCTAACGTCTTTATTTTAAGACCTGAATCTTCATCTTCATCGTCCTCTGAGGTTCCGCCGTTTACGACGTTCACCAGCGCTGTGTATAAGTGCGACTGCTTGACCGGCTTAACGAGGAAAGCCTGGACTCCCGCAGCTTTCAGTTCCGCATTGTCATGCACATGTCCGGACGATGTGAGGATGATAAGTTGAACATCGGCGATTAACGGATCGGCTTTGATCGCCCGCGACAACATGATGCCATCCATCTCGGGCATCTGCACATCGAGTAGTGCAATGCCGAAAGGGTTACCTTCATCAACAGCGCGGTGCAAAATTTCAAGAGCTTCTTTGCCCGACGCAACCGCTTCGCGTTGCATCCGCCACGAGCTTATCTGCTGACAAAAAATCTGCCGATTGGTCGCATTATCATCAACGATAAGCACGCGAATTTCGCTGAGATCGCGCTTGAGCATACGCGGCGGAGTCGACGGGCCTTTTTGCTTTTCGAATTTTGCGGTAAACCAAAAAGTAGTGCCTTTACCCAATACGCTCTTCACCCCGATCTCACCCTGCATCATCGTTACGAGCTGTTTGGCGATGGCGAGTCCGAGCCCGGTGCCTCCATATTTTCGGGTGGTCGAGTTGTCGGCTTGGTTGAAGGGCTTGAAAAGCCTCTCCATTGCATCGTCGGAGATTCCAATACCGGAATCGGTAATCTCAAACCGCATCCGCGCACTATCGCTTCCTTCATCCTCACGCGTAACACGGATCACAACATCGCCTTTTTCGGTAAATTTAAGCGCATTACTTAACAGGTTCAACAGCACCTGGCGCAACCGCCCCGGATCACCACGAAGACGGCGAAACACGTCGGATGCAACGAAGCTCGCGAGTTCGATATTCTTGCGCATGGCCTGCCCAACCAACATATCGCGCGTACTTTCCACTATTTCGATGAGATTAAAGTCAAGGATTTCGAAAGCGAGCTTACCGGCTTCGATCTTGGAGAAATCAAGGATATCGTTGACGATCGTCAGGAGCGCGTCAGCGCTGTTGCGCGCCGTAGAGGCATATTCATACTGCTGCGAGTCAAGCGTGGTATCGAGGAGAAGCCCCGTCATTCCAATCACGCCATTCATCGGCGTACGGATCTCGTGGCTCATATTGGCGAGAAACTCGCTTTTGGCTCTTGCAGCCGTCTCGGCCGATTCCTTAGCGCTGCGCAGCTCGTGCGTGCGAATTTCAACCAGCTTCTCAAGTTCCTCGGTACGAACCCGAGCCTGGCGAACACGGAATCGGTGAATTATGAAAATCGCGCTCAACACCACAATTGAAACCATCGCGTAGAACCAAATGGTTTGATAGAAAAACGCCTGCACAGTGAACCCTAAAGACAGCCCCTTCTCATTCCACACCCCATTGTTGTTACAGGCCGTAAACTGGAAAACGTAATTCCCCGGCGGCAACCGATCATAGCGAATGCTGCGACGACCAGCAACGTCGGTCCAGTCCTTATCCAGAGGTGAAAGCTTCACTCTAAACCGCACTTTTTCCGGCGAGTATAAATTTATCCCTGTGTAGTAGATTTGCAGATCCGTGCTGCCAGCAGGCACATTAATGTGTTCCGATATTGACACCTCGCTACCACTGATCAGCACGCGTTCAATATGCACCGGAGGTGGTGCTTTGTTTATTTTTACTTGTTCGGGATGGATGATAGCAACGCCACGATCGGTAGCAAACAGCAGTCGGCCATCGCGCGCCCGCCAGGCATTGGGATAGCCTTGAATATTGCACTCGACCGAAGTTAACCCGTCGAAACGATTGTACATTTGCGGATCGAGAGAGGCCCTGTGCCCCTGCGCCACCTCATCAAATTCGTCATGCGCTATCCGCATAAAACCACGCGGGCAGGCCACCCAATAATACCCCTCTTTGTCTTCCAATATGCCGGCGGTAAAATCGTCGAGCAATCCATCGCGCATGGTAAAAATACGCCAGTGGCCATCTTTGAAACGATTAAGCCCACCACCTTCAGTCGTCACCCAGATCGCTCCATCCGAATCTTCGTAAACCGCACGAGGCACCACGTCAGATATCTCCTGCCCGCAGTGAAACACGGTCCAGCGTCCGCCGTGAAACCATGCTACTCCAGCAGGTGGAACGGTGACCCAGATGTCTCCGTTAGTCGCGCGGATTACGGCCTTAAAAGTGTTGCTGCTTAATCCCGGCAGAACCGGATAAGCGCAAAATTCGCCATTGACCCTGTGATAAAACCCACCGTCGCAAGCCACCCAAAGTCCGTCAGGACCGTCCACAGCGACAGAATTAACGCGCGGATGAGCAAGGCCGGCCAACGCGACACCAGGAGTCTCGGCCATTTGTTTACGCCACTGTGCCTGACGCTCGGCACTATAATAGTTTTTCAGCACGCCCTCAGCGTAAGAATAAAGCCCGTTAACCGCGCCCACCCAAAGCACACCGTCACGTTGCTCAGCTATTGAAAGGATTTGCGCGAGCCCTTCTTGCCCCGGCGCATCGAGACGGCAGGCACGTTTGCCGTCAAAACGATTAAGCCCTCCGCCCCAAAGCCCAATCCAGATCGTACTGTCTTTGGATTCAAAAACTGAATACACGGATAACTGTTCCAATCCTTCGGGTAAACCAACGTTCGACGAAATCGGATTGGTCAACTGGAACAAACCGGTCGCACTTGCCACCCACAGACTACCTTCATGATCCTCATAGATCTGTTGCAGCGAACTCACACCAAACTGTTCTGGATAGGAGGCAAACTCAACCTTGCCGTTGGCGAGCCTGAAGAGTCCGCTATAGGTACAAATCCACAGAACGCCGTCGCGGTCGAATTGCATGTCAGTCACACGCGTGTTCATCAGTCCCTCGGCCACGCCAAAGCCCACCACCTTGCCATCCGGCTGCAGACAATACACTCCAGCACTGGAACTCACCCAGACCGAACCATCCGGCCGTTCTATCGCGCTGGTAAACGATTCACCTGGCAGCTCGTATTTCGCAGCCAGGTCTTCGATTTTTCCATCTGCAATCCGCCAAAGCCCCTGCGCGCTAATCCAAATACTCCCATCTGACCGCTCCAAATAGGCACGCACTACACCGGTCACCTGCTTCCAGATTCCTCCTGGCGTGACGATTTTGCCGTTGCGAACAAAAGAGATGCCTGTGCGCGTGCAGACTACAATTGCTCCATCATTTGCGAGATAAAGAGAGCGGACATAGTTATTGGCCAAACCATCCTCAACCGTGAAGCGATCAAAATAGCCGTTGTGCCAACGAAACAACCCGTTGTCGCCACCGAACCAAATAGAACCGGCTAAATCCTCCTGTACGGCGAAAAAGCCGCCGCCGCGTAACTCTGGATTTGTAGAGCCGGTAAAGATCGTGAAACGGCTGCCATCGAAACGCGCCAGCCCTTGCGCTGTCGCCACCCATAAATAGCCGTCACGCGTCTGTGTGACTGCGCGGATCTTATTCGATGGCAAGCCATGCTCGGTAAACCACCCATGAACAGTATAACTGCTGGCCGGGCGGTCTGGACTCAAAGCCCGTGACGACACGCTAAACAACATGCAGCCTAACACGACCGATAATAGTCGTGGGACGACGTGCTTCCGAAGTGAACGGATTTTCGGTTTCAATCTATGGAGCGCTGAACCTGTTAATACCACCGATCAGCGGAATTATTTCGCCGACAGAAAGATATCATTCTTTCCTATACGGCTCATTCTGAGACAGATTAAGTCAGTATGTAGGCCCAGAAATTGGTTTGCCGCGCGCGGCTTGATCCCAGCAATATCGCCATTTAACCGTCTCTCACCGTTCCCCTTTAGGGCTGAAACTTCTTCCCACTGTTAAGTATACTCGTCCGCCAGACCTGTTACTCCTTATCTATCTTCTATTTATGCCCACTGCCTACCAAATCGTCGTCTGCGGCAGCCTCGTGCCTGACCCGCTGCAAACGCTTGAGCCCGTTGCTACTCCGACCGCCCCAGCCCTCAAAAACGAAATGATGCTTCCCGCGGTCCTCGACCCGTGGGCGGGACACGCCCTGTTTGAAGCAGCGAATTTGGCCAAACAAAATCCCGGCAGCAAAGTGTGGTTCGTGAGCATCGGGCCGAAAGCGAAGCTGCAACAGGTCATGATGACCAT
>Ga0302321_100002061_pt1 | contig 17234 bp, 9 predicted proteins | sample Fen_T0_1_FD_202505 | JGI IMG/M metagenome (GOLD analysis project Ga0302321, IMG submission 202505) | Peat permafrost microbial communities from Stordalen Mire near Abisko, Sweden - Fen_T0_1 | ecosystem: Environmental > Terrestrial > Soil > Wetlands > Permafrost | place: Sweden: Abisko...
CTCGCACTCACCGCGCATTCCAGCCGGCTTCTCGCTTGTGGAGTTGATGATCGCCATGTCGCTTGGCTTGGTTTTGGTCGCCGCCTTCTCCAACGTCTACTTGTCCAGCAGAACCGCATCTCGACGGGTCGCTCAGCTGAGTACCTTGCAACAGAGCGTGAGAACGGCGTTCGACTACCTCAACAACGACGCGCATGCCATCGGCATGATGGGCTGCTTCACGGGGACTGATTCAGCAATCACGAATACGACGACCCCGGCCGTTCCTGATCTCACCAACAACTACGGCCCCTGGGTCGAAGGCTACGACGCTGCAACAGTACCGAGCTACCCGCTTGCGGCTGCGAGTGCGGCAGCGAACTGGAATACGAATGCCACTGGCACAGCCACCCTCGGCAAAGGAAGAGGCATCGATACGATTCCTTTTGCAACTTTGGGTACCGCGGTGACGCTCGGTAGTGACGTATTGGTACTTCGTACGACGGTCGGCCGACCTTTGCGCATTACCACAGCCACAATAAATCCAGTACTGACACCAAACCAGATATTGTTAGAGGCCATTGCCAGCGGTGGGACCTGCACCACCAACACGAGCCTCAGCAAAGTCTCGGGTCTATGTCCGAACAGCCATGCGTTGATTGCGAACTGCACGCAGGCTCGGGCTTTTCAGGTGGCCAGCATCGGTTCTACCGGCACCATCACCATTGCAGGCACCGGGTTGACGGGCAGCGCCAACTTTCAGCAGACGACGACCGAAGTCTTCCCGTTGCAAACGGTGGTGTATTACGTACGCCCTTCTAGCAATGGAAAGACCCAATCTCTCTATCGTCGGGTGTTCGACGGCGACGACGGGGCCACCGGCACGGGGGACGAGCAGGAGTTGATCGAAGACGTCGAGAACTTGCAGGTTCTCTACGGCATCGACAACGTGACAACGAACGCAGACGGTTCGCCTGATCTAACAGTTGATTCCTACGTTACGGCCAACGGCGTCACGGACTGGTCCAAGGTTGTTGCCGTGCGTGTGGCTTTGTTGATTCGTGCGCAAGATCCCGTCGGAGCGGACGTCACATTGCCGGCAAGCGCGCCCGTCAATGGCGTTGCCGTCACATTCCCCACCAGCGGAGCCAAGTACGACCGGCGTGTGTTCACCACGACAATCGCCTTGCGCAACAAGGTGGCGTACTGATGTCACTCTCAGGCCACCATGGAGTCACGAGAATGAGGCACATTCCTGCCATTTACCAGCGCAAGCAGAACGGCGTTGTGCTGATATTTGCGCTGATCATGCTGGTGTTGATTTCGATGATAAGCATCTCGATGGTCCGCAGCAGCACCATGGACGAGAAGATGGCTGGCGGCTCTCGCGACAGAAACAAGGCCTTCCAGGCCGCTGAGTACGCGCTGCGCGCATGTTTGCTGCCTCTTCAGAACAACACCTACAACGGCTCCAATCCGACTCCACTGACGCCGGCTACTCCGCCAACTGCACCCGTATGGGAAGTCGCTTCCAACTGGACTTCAGGCGCGTCCAAGGAGATCACCGTTTCGTATGGCTCAGACCCTGGGCTTGCGGCGAATCCACGTTGCATCTATGAAACCTTGGGGGCCGGCACGGGCAGTTACCGCATCACCGCTCGCGCGCTAGGCGCTTCTGACACCACAGCCGTGATCTTGCAGGCCACGTTTTCAAACGAATGACTTCCGTTTTCGATCGAGCCCAGGCCGATCGAAATCACCACCTTCGGGGATCGATCATGAACCAACCTTCCAACTGGCACCAACCGAAGAGAGTCGTCGGCTTGTTCGTCGCAGGCAGCGTGCTGCTGCAGGCAGCCATGCCAGCTTACGCAGTCGTAGGGCAACTGCCCGGCGTCTATGTTGCACAGCCCGACGCCAACGTGATGTACACGCTTGACGATTCGGGCTCTATGTCATCAGACGCAATCCCAGACTTTTTGACCGCTGGTGGCATCAGCTTGGCTGACATGCCAACAAATGCCAACAGCAATTCACAGAATCAAGCGGGCGCAGCATCTCCGGGAATGTGGCGGGCGAATTCGGACTATCTGAGCACGAAGTACTACCAGTCGACAAACGCGATCGCGAGATACCTACGTTCATCCTCTGGCAATCCTCTCTATTACGATCCCAAGGTGACTTATTCGCCTTGGCCAACAGCGGCGAACGACAAGCTTCTTCAGACAGCGGCCAACCCTAAGGCCGTCAACATCGACGCTTCGATCCCCACTGCGACTACGCGCCAGTTGGATTTGACGACGCGTGTCAACGTTTCGGGCGGTGCAGGCGCCGGCGATAATGAAGCCAATAACTATTGGCTGGCCACCCACTACGTTTACAAGGGCACGACCGCGCTCCCCTTGGCAACACCCAACACGGCACTGAACACGGCGGCCAACTTCACCAAGGTCGAGATCAAGCCCAGCGTAACAACGTATACACGGGCAGCAACTCGTACTGACTGCACGGGCGCTGTAGGGGCCAGTGGGTGCAGCTATGCCGAAGAACTGCAAAACTTCGCCAACTGGCTTCAGTACTACCGCAGCCGAATGCTGATGGCCAAGGGTGGTGTCTCAGCGGCATTCGCCAAGCAAGGTACCAATTTGCGTGTGGGCTTTGGCACCATCAACTCGGGAGGCACGATCCGGTTGGGTGTGCGAGCCTTCAGTGGCACCAGCCGCGTCAATTTCTACACCGATCTGTTTGCGCGCACTGCAGGCAACAGCACGCCGTTGCGGCAGGCAATGGACCAGGTGGGCCAGTACTTTCAAACCTCTGACACCAACAATCCCTGGGCGTTCACACCTGGCACGACAATCGCGCCCGAGTACGATTGCCGCAGATCGTTCCACATTCTGAGCACGGACGGATTCTGGAACGGCAATGGCGCTACTGCGCCCGCCAATGCAGACAACGACAACTTCGCCGGCGCGTTCACGCCTTACAAGCCTGACGGCACCACGCGCTACGCCTACACCGACACACCGCCCGCCTCAGCAGACCCGTTGGTGTCGCGCTTTACCGTCAGCCCTTTCCGCGACATGCTGGGTAGCCAGGGCGACAAGTTGTCGGACGTTGCCGCCTACTACTGGCGCACCGACCTTCGCAGCACCATAGCGAACAACGTTTCCCCATCAACCCGTGACCCTGCCTTTTGGCAGCATCTGACCACGTTCACGGTTGGCCTGGGCGTGAGCGGTTCGGGCGGGGTCAAGAGAAATTCTGACGCTTCGACACTCGTCCCAGCCGCCGAGGCAGCCTCAGGCCCGTTCCAGCAACCAAATGGCCTACCTGCGCCCTGGCTGCAGACCGCCGCCACGCGAGAGGCCTTGGTCGCGAACAAAGTACCCATGGATTGGCCCGACGTCAATGCCGACTCCGCTCAGACGGGTGACGATTTAATTCGCGCCGCCATGGTGGGCCGCGGCCGATATTTCTCGGCCACCAACCCAACCGATCTGGCACTCGGCTTGGCTTCAGCACTGGCTGAAGCGACCGACGTGCCGCTCAGCTTGGCCAATCTGGCGCCCTCGTCTGGTGTCGTGAGCACGGGTTCGCAAATCTACCAAGCCACCTACAACCCATCCCAGTGGTTCGGGCGCTTGTACGCTTTCAACCAGGCCGCCAATGGCGCAATCGACACCACGCCCAGCAATGCAGTTTGGGAGGCCTCGCATGAGATGCCCGCCCCAGCTTCGCGCAACATCTACACCTGGGACGGTGCCGCGTCAGCTCCCAGCACCTTCACCTGGGGCGGTCTGAACTCAGCGCAAAGAACCAATCTCGGCAATGATTCCACCTTGGTCGACTACCTGCGAGGCAGCTCCATCAACGAGCAGAAGAATGGTGGCTCATTCAGAGACCGTTCGCGATATACCCCCGTCGGAAGCAGCATCACGGGCGGCATTCTGGGTGATGTGGTGAATGGTTCGCCGGTAAAGGCCGCTGATGCTGGCGCCGGTTTTCAAAGGCTGCCTGCGGGGACGCCTGGGCAACTGTCCTATGAGACCTATCGATCGCCCGCCGGCACAAATTTGACGACTTTGCTCAACACCATCTTCTTGGGCGCCAATGACGGCATGCTGCATGCGTTCAATCGGCTCAATGGCGTAGAACGCTTCGCCTTCGTACCAAACTCGGTATTCAGCGTGCCTCGATCTATCAGCGGCGGTACCGAGCAGAAGCTCCGCATGCTTTCTGATCCCGCCTACCAGCATCGATTCACGGTGGATGGTCCGCCTCAAGTCACAGACGCTTTCTTTGGCACGACCGACGCAGCGGGGCAATGGCGCACCGTGCTCAACGCGTCAACAGGCGCGGGCGCCCGTTCCATCTTCTTGATGGACGTTACGAATCCGGAGGTGGGTGTATCAGGTGGGTTCGTCCCCAAAAATATTCTTTGGGAGTTCTCAGAGACCAACAACGTCGACATGGGCTATATGCTCAGTTACGGCCATGTGACCCGCATGAAGAGCGGCCAGTGGGCGCTCATCTTTGGCAATGGTTATGACAGCAGCAAAGGCCAGGCCAAGCTGTTCATTCTGGATCTCTACACAGGAGCGTTGATTCGGGAAATTGCGGTGGGTGCTGCAGGTGGCAATGGTTTGAGCCAACCCAACTTCACTCTGAAAGATCGTACCGCCGAGTACATCTACGCAGGTGACCTCAAGGGCAACCTGTGGAAAATTGACGTCACCAGTTCTGACCCCAGCAAGTGGGCCCCCTCTTTTGGATCGGCCCCCAACTACGCGCCGCTCTACACGACGCCAACCAATCAACCGATCACGGTGATGCCCACCATTGGTTTTCAACATCCAAACGGCGGGAACATGCTCAGCTTTGGCACCGGCAAGCTGTTCGAAGTCGAAGACAGCAGCGTCGACCCCGCGGTCAACGTCAACCTGACTCGGCAAGCTATCTACGGCATTTGGGACAAGCCAGGGGAAACCGCTGGCTTCTCGGGTGTCGCGAAACTTCAGATTCAAGGAGACGTCGCAAAGACAGCCGCCGCGAATGCCAATCTGTCAGGAAGCACCTCGAACACTGTCGACTGGTCTGCCCAGCGCGGGTGGTATTACCCGCTGAAAACGGGCGGCGAGCGCGTGAACGTACGCCCGCAAATCCCTGATCCCGTCAACCCGACGAGTCCGCTCTTCGTGGTGGCCAATACACCTGCCGAGGCTTTGCCATGTGTCGGCGGGGGTACCGCCCGTCTCTTCGCGCTCGACGTCTATTCGGGTGGCGCTCTACCGATAGGGGTTTTTGATGCCGACGGCAACGGCCGCATCACCAAAGCCGACGCTGGATTCAGCGTGCTTTCAATCAACACTGGTGTGGCAACACTCCCACTGTTTCAAACGCTTGACCCCCAGTCACCGACCGAGCATCCCATTCCGGAGGCCGACCCGTCCAAAAGCTGGAACGATGGTCGACTCGGTACTCAAGATGGCGGCCGAGAAGACATCACCAAAAAGGGCCCTTGCACAGGCTCGATGACCTTAGGCATCTCGGACACCAGTACGCTGACCATGGGCTTCAACGGATGCGCCGATACGAAGGGACGTATCTCTTGGCGACAAATTCAATGAAAGGACTGCCCATGACTCGCACTCAGCACCAGCGCGGCTTCACCCTGATCGAGGTGATGGTGGTGGTGGCCATCATCGGCATACTGGCCGCGATCGCCTATCCAAGCTACAAAGAGCAAGTTGCTCGAAGCCGACGGTCCGATGCCAAGGCTGCCTTGCTAGAGGCGGCACAGTGGATGGAGCGCAACTACACTGTCAGCGGTGATTACTCGAAGACCGGTAGCGGGGCGGCAATGACCAATGCGGTTTTGCAAGCTGCACCACTCCAGGCGCTGGGGAGCACAGCGGCTTACTACACACTTTCGTTCGACGCTACGCCGACTGCTCGAGTATTCAAGTTGAACATGGTGCCAACAGGTAACATGGCCAACGACAGATGCGGAACGTTTTGGGTAGACAACACTGGTACGAGGGATGTCACGACCAGTTCTGGAGCTACGAAGGCGCAATGTTGGGACAAGTAGCCATTTGCACGGTTTAGTGCCCGCGGGTGGCATTCAGCTCGTCGCAATCACCGCGGCAAATCACTCTTCCCCATCAAGAACTCATCGACCGCCCGCGCCGCCTGACGCCCTTCACGGATCGCCCAGACCACCAGCGATTGCCCGCGGCGCACATCACCTGCCGCGAATACCTTTGCGACGTTGGTGGCGTAGCCACCAGTGAAGTCCGTGCTGGCCTTGGCATTGCCGCGTGAGTCCTTGTCAACGCCGAAGGCCTCGATCACGCTAGCCACTGGGCTCACGAAGCCCATGGCCAACAGCACCAGATCGGCAGGTAGCACCTGCTCGGACCCCGGCACTTCAACCATCTTGCCGCCTTGCCATTCGACGCGCACGGCTTTCAAGGCTTTGAGCTTGCCTTTGTCCTTGCCGTCGCCGCCGATGAATTCCTTGGTGGCAATGGCGAACTCGCGCTCGCAGCCTTCTTCGTGACTTGAACTGGTGCGCAGCTTGGTCGGCCAATAAGGCCAGACCAAGGGCTTGTTCTCTTGCTCGGGCGGCATGGGCAGCAATTCGAATTGCGTCACGCTCTTGGCGCCGTGGCGGTTGCTGGTGCCCACACAATCACTGCCGGTGTCACCACCGCCGATCACGATCACGTGCTTGCCATCGGCGCGCAACTGGTCCTTGAGCTTGTCACCGGCATTGATCTTGTTCTGCTGCGGCAAAAACTCCATGGCGAAGTGAACGCCTTCGAGCTCGCGCCCCGGCACAGGCAAATCGCGTGACTGCTCGGCGCCACCGGCCAGCAGCACAACATCAAATTCCTTCTTCAAGTCCTCGGGCGTAATAGTTTCGCGCGCCCAGTTGGTGACCTTGCTGCCTTCCGGTAGCTTGCCCACCATCACACCCGTTCGGAAGGTGACACCTTCCTTTTGCATCTGCGCCACGCGGCGGTCGATGTGCGACTTCTCCATCTTGAAATCGGGAATGCCGTAGCGCAGCAGCCCACCCACGCGATCGTTCTTCTCGAACACCGTCACATCATGACCAGCACGCGCAAGCTGCTGGGCTGCGGCCATACCGGCCGGGCCGGAGCCGACCACGGCCACCTTCTTACCAGTCTTGAGTTTGGGCGGGCGCGGTTGCACCCAGCCTTCGGCCCAGGCGCGATCGATGATGGCGTGCTCGATGCTCTTGATGCCCACCGCGTCGTCGTTGACGTTCAAGGTGCAAGCGGCCTCGCAGGGCGCAGGGCAGATGCGGCCGGTGAACTCGGGAAAGTTGTTGGTCGAGTGCAGCACCTCGATCGCGTTCTTCCAGTCACCGCGGTACACCAGGTCGTTGAAGTCCGGGATGATGTTGTTGACCGGGCAGCCGTTGTTGCAGAACGGCGTGCCGCAATCCATACAACGGGCACTCTGAATCTTGGCGTCGTCTTCCTTCAGGCCGATGACGAATTCGTTGTAGTTCTTGACGCGCTTCTGGACGGGCTCGTAGCCCTCTTCCAGACGCTCGTACTCCATGAAGCCGGTGACTTTTCCCATGATGCTGTATGACTCCTGGCGTCTGTTCGTTCAAGCCTTGGCGCGGCTCTTACCGGCTGGCTTGTCGGCGGCCTTTGCTTTGGCGATGGTGTCGCCAGCTTGCTTGGCAGCATTCAGTTCGCCCAAAGCGCGCTTGTACTCGTTGGGGAAGACCTTGACGAACTTGCCGCGCGCTTCGGCCCACTGATCGAGGATCTCGCGTGCGCGCAGGCTGCCCGTCCAGCGGTGGTGGTCGTTGAGCAGCTTCTTCAGAATCGCTTCGTCGGTCTGCCCGGTATGCCAAACCGCCTTGTCGGACACGGCCTCCTGGTCAGCCGCGCTCACCACCTTTTCCAGCGAGACCATCGCGGTGTTGCAGCGCTTGGCGAAACCACCATCTTCGTCGTACACATAGGCCACACCGCCACTCATGCCGGCCGCAAAGTTACGCCCGGTCTTGCCGAGCACGGCCACCGTGCCGCCCGTCATGTACTCGCAACCATGGTCGCCGGTACCCTCGACAACGGCCGTCGCCCCCGACAGCCGCACGGCGAAGCGCTCGCCGCCCACGCCGCGGAAGAAAGCCTCACCGCTGGTCGCACCGTAGAGCACGGTGTTGCCGACAATGATGTTGCGCGTAGCATCGCCGCGGAAGTCGATGCTCGGTCGAACCACCACACGGCCGCCCGACAGGCCTTTGCCGGTGTAGTCGTTGGCGTCACCGATCAGGTACAGCGTGATGCCCTTGGCCAGAAACGCGCCAAAGCTCTGACCGCCAGTGCCTTCCATCTGCATGAAGATGGTCTCGTCGGGCAGGCCCTCGGGGTGACGGCGCACCAGTTCGCCCGACAGCATCGCACCCACGGTGCGGTTGACGTTGCGCGTCTGCTCGATGATCTGCACCTTCTCGCCGCGCTCGAGCGCAGGCTTGCATTTCTCAATCAGCTTCACATCGAGCGCACGCGCCAAGCCGTGGTCTTGCGTGTCGACCTGGCGTCGCGCCACTTCGGCCGGGGCGATCGGCTGATGGAAGATGCGGCTGAAGTCGAGGCCCTTGGCTTTCCAGTGCGCAATGCCTTTCTTGGTGTCCAGCAGATCCGACCGGCCGATGAGGTCGTCGAACTTGCGGATGCCCAGCTGCGCCATGATCTGGCGCGCTTCTTCGGCAATGAAGAAGAAGAAGTTCACCACGTGCTCGGGGCGGCCCTGGAACTTGGCGCGCAGCACCGGGTCTTGCGTGGCCACGCCCACCGGGCAGGTGTTGAGGTGGCACTTGCGCATCATGATGCAGCCCTCGACCACCAGCGGCGCCGTGGCGAAACCAAACTCGTCGGCACCGAGCAACGCGCCGATCACAACGTCGCGGCCCGTCTTCATCTGCCCGTCGGCTTGCACCCGGATGCGGCCGCGCAGGCGGTTGAGCACCAGCGTCTGCTGCGTCTCGGCCAAGCCCAACTCCCAGGGCGTGCCGGCGTGCTTGATCGAGCTCCACGGTGATGCGCCGGTGCCACCATCGTGGCCAGCGATCACCACGTGATCGGCCTTGGCCTTGGCCACGCCAGTGGCGACCGTGCCCACGCCCACTTCGGACACCAGCTTCACACTGATGTCGGCGCGCTGGTTGGCGTTCTTCAGGTCATGAATGAGCTGCGCCAGGTCTTCGATCGAATAGATGTCGTGGTGCGGCGGCGGCGAGATCAATCCCACACCGGGCACCGAGTAGCGCAACATACCAATGTAGTCGGTGACCTTGCCACCGGGTAGTTGGCCGCCCTCGCCGGGCTTGGCGCCTTGCGCCATCTTGATCTGGATCTGATCGGCCGAGGCCAGGTACTCGGCCGTCACACCGAACCGACCCGAGGCTACCTGCTTGATCTTCGAGCGCAGCGAGTCGCCCGCCTGCAACTCGTAGTCGGACGCGATCACCTTGGTGCCCACCACGTCACTGAGCTTGGTGCCATCGGTGATCTTGATGCCCTTCAGCTCGTTGCGATAGCGCGCCGGGTCTTCACCGCCTTCCCCGGTGTTGGATTTGCCGCCAATGCGGTTCATGGCCACAGCCAGCGTGGCGTGCGCCTCGGTGGAAATCGAGCCGAGCGACATGGCGCCTGTGGCGAAACGCTTGACGATCTCCTTGGCCGACTCAACCTCGTCAACCGGAATCGCCTTGCTGGGGTCGAGCTTGAACTCGAATAGGCCACGCAAGGTCATGTGCCGACGAGACTGGTCGTTGACGAGCTGCGCGTACTCCTTGTACGTCTCGAACTTATTGGCACGCGCGCTGTGTTGCAGCTTGGCAATCACATCGGGCGTCCACATGTGCTCTTCGCCGCGCACGCGCCACGCATATTCACCCCCGGCATCAAGCATGCTGGCAAGCACCGGGTCGTCGCTGAAGGCTGCCTTGTGCATGCGGACAGCCTCTTCGGCCACATCGAACACGTCGATGCCGCCGACCTGGCTCGCCGTGCCACGGAAGTACTTCTCGATCAGCGTCTTCTCCAGGCCAATGGCCTCGAACAACTGCGAGCCGCAGTACGACATGTAGGTCGACACGCCCATCTTGGACATGATCTTCGACAGGCCTTTGTCGATGGCTTTGACGTAGTTGTAGATCGCTTTTTCGGCCGACAACTCGCCCGGCAGCTCCTTGTGCATTGACGCCAGCGTTTCCATCGCCAGGTACGGGTGCACGGCCTCGGCGCCGTAGCCTGCGAGCACGGCGAAGTGATGCACTTCGCGTGCCGAGCCGGTCTCGACCACCAGGCCGGCGGTCGTGCGGAGCCCTTCGCGCACCAGGTGCTGGTGAACGGCCGACAGCGCAAGCAGCGCGGGGATCGCGATGTGGTCGCGGTCCATGTGGCGGTCGCTGATGATCAGGATGTTGTGGCCGCTCTTGATCGCATCCACGCTCTCGGCGCACAGCGAGGCCAGCTTGGCTTCGATGCCCTCGTCGCCCCAGGCCAGCGGGTAGCTGATGTTGAGCTCGTGGCTGCGGAACTTGCCGTAGGTGTATTTCTCGATCTCGCGCAGACGACCCATGTCAGCGAAGTCCAGCACAGGCTGCGAAACCTCCAGGCGCATCGGCGGGTTGACCGCGTTGATGTCGAGCAGGTTGGGCTTGGGGCCGATGAAAGAAACCAGCGACATCACCACGGCTTCGCGGATCGGGTCGATCGGCGGGTTGGTGACCTGGGCGAACAACTGCTTGAAGTAGTTGAACAGTGGCTTGTTCTTGTCGGACAACACTGCCAGGGGCGAGTCGTTGCCCATCGAGCCCGTGCCTTCCTCACCGGCTTGGGCCATGGGGCTCAGCAGGAACTTGATGTCCTCTTGTGTGTAGCCAAAGGCCTGCTGGCGGTCGAGCAGCGACTCGGTGAACTCGCTGGCGCTTCCGGTGGCTTCGATCGAGTCAAGCCGCACGCGCACGTTTTCGATCCACTGGCGGTAGGGCTTGGCCAATGCGAACTGGTTCTTCAGTTCTTCGTCATCGATGATGCGCCCCTGATCAAAGTCGATCAGGAACATCTTGCCTGGCTGCAAGCGCCACTTCTTGACGATCTTGTTCTCGGGGATCATCGGCAGCACGCCGGACTCAGAAGCCATCACCACCAGGTCATCGTCGGTGACGATGTAGCGCGAGGGCCGCAAACCATTGCGATCGAGCGTGGCGCCGATCTGGCGGCCGTCGGTGAACACCATGGAAGCAGGGCCGTCCCACGGCTCGAGCATCGCTGCGTGGTACTCGTAGAACGCGCGACGGCGCTCATCCATCGTCGCATGCTGTTCCCATGCTTCGGGAATCATCATCATCGCCGCGTGAGCGAGTGAGTAGCCGCTCATGGTTAGCAGCTCGAGCGCGTTGTCGAAGGTGGCCGTGTCCGACTGGCCTTCGAAACTGATGGGGTAGAGCTTCTGCAAGTCATCACCCAGCACTGGCGACTTCATCACGCCCTCGCGGGCGCGCATCCAGTTGAAGTTGCCTTTGACGGTGTTGATTTCGCCGTTGTGGGCCACCATCCGGTACGGGTGGGCCAAGGGCCATTCCGGGAAGGTGTTGGTCGAAAAGCGCTGATGGACCAAGGCCAACGCGGACACGACTCGTGCATCTTGCAGGTCTTTGTAGTACTTGCCCACCTGGTCGGCAAGCAGCAGGCCCTTGTAGATGATGGTGCGGCAGCTCATGCTGGGCACGTAGTACTCATGGCTGTGCGTCAGCTTCAAGCGCTGGATCGCACTGGATGCCGTCTTGCGGATCACGTAGAGCTTGCGCTCCAGCGCGTCAGGCACGATCACATCGGGACCGCGGCCGATGAATATCTGGCGGATGATGGGTTCTTTCTGCCGCACGGTGGGCGACATCGGCATCTCGGCGTCGACCGGCACGTCACGCCAACCCAGCAGCACCTGGCCCTCGGTCTTGACAGCGCGCTCCAGAGCCTGTTCGCAGGCCAGACGCGAACCGTGCTCCTTGGGTAGAAAGATCATGCCGACACCGTATTCGCCCGGTGGCGGCAACTCGACACCTTGCTCCGCCATCTCGGCGCGATAAAAGTCATCCGGGATCTGCAACAGGATGCCGGCGCCATCGCCCATCAGCTTGTCGGCACCGACAGCGCCTCGGTGGTCGAGATTCTCCAGAATCTTCAGGCCTTGCTCGACGATGCTGTGGGCCTTGTGACCCTTGATGTGAGCCACAAAGCCGACACCACATGCATCGTGCTCATGTGAAGGGCTGTACAAGCCGAATTCGGCTGCGTCATGCACTTCTGCAGGGGTAGCAACCCCTTGGGCGGCCTGGGTCATGGCGCACTCCGTCTCAAAGCTGTGGATGGACGAAGAATACTGCAGCGCAGCAGGGTCTTCAATGGGTTTAAATAGGGTCAGGTACTAGTTTTATGAGCACGTTTATGGCCATCAATTAATAAGGGTCAGATCAAATGCTGTCCGCTTTTTGCGGCCTGCCGCGTGGCAACGGTGCAAGTCGCCGCTCGGTACTTGCCGACAGCTGCTCCAGAAACGTTGGCGAGCCCAGGGGCCAACCTTTTCTGACTGCACTCGAAATCAGAGCAAGCTCTTCTGAAGTAAGTGCCTGCTGTGATAAATCCTTATAGTTGGCCTCTCGCTCGAAGGGCGTATTGCCCAGGGACCAATACTGGAGATGGTCACTGACCAAGGGATCCGCTTGTTCGCCGAAGTGATGTGGGGCACTTGACCAAGGTACGCGCCCCAGATTCATGCCGTCGCTCGTGCCAGCGGAAAGTTCTTCGACATACCGCATGCACGCTAGCAAGTGGCGTTCCGGCTCAATGGTCGCGGCCTTGAAACGCCCCTCCCAAAGACTGCCAGCGTGACCATGACGGCGATTGAAGCTGCCGCCGTAGCGCCGGCCAATGGCCTGCATCATCCGACTCAGGCTGTCGCCCGTGGATGGCGTCGCCAGCATCCGAACCTCGTTGTCCAACAGTGCATAAGCGTGAATGGCCACGCCATGCGACATTGCGGCCTCCCGGAGGAGATCGAGGAACAAGCGTCGATCGATGTCGTCCTTGAAAACCGGCTGGCGGTTGTGCCCAAGCTGCACGAGCAAGTGAGGCCACCCGGGAACGCATAGGCGAGGAAGACGGGCCATGAAGTCAGTCGAAAAGACGACGGCCCGTCAATCGCTCGTGCTCGCGCATGGCAAATCGGTCAGTCATGCCGGCAATGTAGTCTGCAATGCCACGCAGACTGACCACCTCGCGCCCCTGCGCCCATTCACCAGGCTCGGCCCGGTAAGCAGCAAAGAGATCGCGAATGACCTCTTTCGCTTGATCCGTTGTGGCAACCACTTGCGGATGCCGATAGAGGTTGGCGCGCAAGAAACGCTTGAGTTCAGAACTTTCACAGACCATACCCTCGCTGAAGCAAACCAGCGGCGGCGACGCACGGACATCGTTCACGTGCCCCGGCGCCGAGCCCCGAAGCGCAGCGCGCGTGGCGTCGACCACGTCATAGACCTGCGCTGACAACATCCGCCGAATGCTCTCAAACAGCAAGCGTCGACCAGCGAGGCCAGGGTGTTGAGCAAGCGCCTCCTTTTGAAAGCGAAAGAACAGCGGTACCTCTTCCAATTGCTGCATGCTGATCAGACCCGAGCGAACTCCATCATCAACGTCATGGGCGTTGTAGGCAATCTCGTCGGCCAGATTGCAAAGTTGGGCTTCGAGACTGGGCTGCGTCCGGTCGATAAACCGGCGGCCGACACCATCGGGGTCGCCAGCCACCAATCTTTCGGCGTGACGCAGCGAACAATGCTTTAGAACGCCCTCGCGGGTTTCGAATGTCAGGTTGAGGCCGTTGAACTCCGGGTAGCGTTCCTCCAGGATGTCCACCACACGCAGGCTCTGAAGGTTGTGTTCGAAGCCACCGCTGGCCGCATCGGCCAAGTGCAGACGTTCGTTCAACGCGTCTTGCCCCGCGTGACCAAATGGCGTGTGCCCAAGGTCATGCGCCAACGCAATGGCCTCAACCAGATCCTCGTTCAAGCCCAAGGTACGCGCGATCGAGCGGCCAAGTTGGGCCACTTCGAGCGAATGCGTCAGGCGGGTTCGGAAGAGGTCGCCTTCATGGTTCAGAAAGACTTGCGTTTTGTACACCAGACGCCGAAACGCCGTGCTGTGAACGATGCGGTCGCGGTCGCGCTGATATTCGCTGCGCGTCGGTGCGGAAGGTTCGCGATGGCGCCGGCCCCTGGATGCTTCAGGGTCGCACGCGAAAGGCTTGAGCATGGGAGCGTGGCTCTGCGCGCGCTTTCATCAAGCCGTGTGAGCGGCAATCACGTCGCGAACCATAGCGTCGGGAGCAGGTCGCACGGACGCGCGGCCAGGTGCTTCGATCACGACAAAGCGCATCTCGCCCCCTTCGGATTTCTTGTCGATGCGCATGAGTTCGAGATAACGATCGGCACCCAAGGCGGGTCCTCGAATCGGTAGCTTCGCGCGCTCGATCAGCCGGGTGAGGCGCTCAACATAGGCGATGTCGATGAGCCCGAGGCGGCGTGAGAGATCTGCGGCCATCACCATGCCGCAACCCACTGCCTCACCATGCAGCCAGGATCCGTAGCCCAGACCAGCTTCGATGGCATGCCCGAAGGTATGCCCGAAATTCAGAATGGCCCGCAAGCCCGACTCACGCTCGTCATTTCCCACCACCCAAGCCTTGATCTCGCAAGAGCGCTTGACGGCGTAGGCGAGCGCAGTCTTGTCACGCGCCCACAGCGCGTCAAGATTCGCCTCGATCCAGTCAAGAAAAGCGTCGTCGGCAATCGGACCGTACTTGATCATCTCGGCCAGACCGGCTGATAGTTCACGGTCCGGCAGGGTATCCAGGGTGTCGAGGTCGGCGATGACACGAAGCGGTTGATAGAACGCGCCGATCATATTTTTGCCCAATGGGTGGTTGATGGCCGTCTTGCCGCCCACAGCCGAATCGACCTGCGCCAGCAGGGTCGTTGGAATTTGAACAAAGGGCACACCGCGCATATAGCACGCCGCGGCGAAACCAGCGACATCTCCGACGACCCCGCCACCAAGAGCAAACAACACGGTTTTGCGGTCACAACCAGCAACCAAGAGGGTTTCAAAAATCTGATTCAACGAGGTCCAGTCCTTGAAGGTCTCCCCATCTCGGAGTTCAATCATCAAGACATTCGGATATCGCTCTAGCAGCAACGAGCGCAAGCGTTGCGCATACAAGCGTGCCACTGCGGGATTGCTGACTATGACCGCGTGGGACGCGCTACTCAGTCCCTCGAAACTTGGGCCATGACTGAGCAATCCGGCGCCGACCAGAATGTCATAGCTCCGGTCAGCCAGTTGAATACCAATGCGTTCGGTGTGACGACTCATACCCCAAGTGTAGCGGGCGGGTATTTCGTGTTCAGCTTGGCGGCTTCTGCGACTCTACGGGCGACGGGACCAGCGCTGAATCGATTACGCCAGCCAACTCAAGTTGCATCAACACCATATTGACCAGCGCCGCGATGGGGGGGCGTCCCGTATCTACAACGAAGTGCGCCGCCTCTCGATAGAGAGGGTCACGCTCTTCGTAAAGCGCGCGCAAACGGGCCTGAGGGTCAGGAACCTGAAGCAGCGGACGAGATGTGTCGTACCGCAGGCGTCGGTACAAATCCTCGGGGGACGAGTGCAGGTAGACGACGTGACATCTCGAGTGAAGTAAGCACCTGTTCTCTTGTCTGAGGATAGCGCCGCCCCCAGTGGCCAACACCATCTTTCTATACAAAATGGAGTCACCAATTGCGGAGGTTTCAACCTCGCGAAAGCGGTCTTCACCTTGAGTCTCGAAGAAGACTCGAATTGAGCAACCAATACGCTTTTCTATCAGGACATCGGTATCAGAAAATTGCCACCCAAGGCGCTTCGCCAATTGTCGGCCTACCGTCGACTTCCCCCCACCGGGCATACCAACGAGGCAGATCACGGTACTCGACACACATGTGACTGAGAACAAGCAAGATTCAGGGCGACGATGCAGTTTTAGCAGTCACCTTGACGGTGGCGAGATTCTTCCTGACGTCCTCAACTTGAATAATCATCCCCGTAGTCGAGCAGGTACTTGTGACCTTTGTAAATGTGAATTGAGACACACCATTGACACGGGTAACCGGGCCGACAACCAGATCCGGCGTAGTACTGGTTACTATGTAACTTCCGGCCCCGCCATTAATCAGCACCGTAGTTACGCCAGGAAAATTAGCCCCCGTTGTATCCACAAATGGCGAGCAATCAGTCGCCGAGCCTCCAAAACCGAAACCAACTTCAGCCGGCGTTACGCTCAAACTACCTGGCGCCCCGGAGGCATCGCTACCACCACCACCACACGCAGTCATGCCACAAACAAGCAAGCACGACACAATCACGGGCTTCAAAGTTTCTATCTTCATACAAGTTTCCCCTATCACTCTCAAGGTCACGATGTATTAATCGGCGTCAATCAGCGTGCCGCTGAACGATCAGTCACCACCTTGGGTGTGATAAATACAAGCAACTCGGTCTTGGCTGTTGAGCGCGTCTTTGTCTTGAACAGGTTACCAAGGTATGGAATATCACCCAGGAAAGGCACCTTGGTGACGTCATCACGCTCGCTCTGAGTAAAGATGCCACCAATCACCACCGTTCCCCCATTTTCCACGAGAACCTGAGTACGCACGTGCTTGGTGTCGATTGCGAAGCCAGCAGCCGTACTGCGCCCGACGCTGTCCTTATTTACGTCGACATCAAGGATGACGTTTCCTTCAGGGGTAATTTGAGGTGTGACTTCCAGCTTCAGATTGGCCTTGCGAAACTGAAGCGCAGTTGCACCGCTAGATGTCGCCGTTTGATAAGGCAACTCCTCACCTTGCTCTATCAAAGCCTTAACTTGATCTGCCGTAATGACACGAGGACTCGACACGATCTTGCCTTTGCCGTCTGCCTCAAGCGCCGAAATCTCCAGATTCAAGAAACGATTGGCCGCCGCACTAAATAACGAGACGGCAAAAGTGGCTGCGCTGTAGTTGTTTTGACCGACGGCTGGCAAGCTCACGAATTGACTGTCGTTGAAGGGAATCGTCGTACCCGAGACTTGCCCAGTCTGCAAGCCGATGGCATTCATGC
>Ga0302321_100002062_pt1 | contig 17233 bp, 13 predicted proteins | sample Fen_T0_1_FD_202505 | JGI IMG/M metagenome (GOLD analysis project Ga0302321, IMG submission 202505) | Peat permafrost microbial communities from Stordalen Mire near Abisko, Sweden - Fen_T0_1 | ecosystem: Environmental > Terrestrial > Soil > Wetlands > Permafrost | place: Sweden: Abisko...
CGGGCATCAGCGGCCTGGTCGAGATGGCCTACAACCCGCCCTCGACCGGGCATGTCGTGATCGTCCTGGACAACGGCACGACCGCGATGACCGGCCAGCAGGAGCATCCCGGAACCGGCCGCCGCCTGGACCACGGGCCCACGAACCAGCTATCCATCGAAGGCGTGGCCGCGGCCATCGGCATCCCGAGCGTGACCGTGATCGACGCCTTCGCCGAACCCGAGGAGTTCGAGCGGCTGCTACTCGAGCGTCTGGCCGCGCCGGGCCTGTCGGTCATCGTCGCTCGCCGGCCCTGCATTCTGGCAGCGGCGGACATTCGCAAATGGGAAGGCCAGGCCGCGGCGTTTCGGGCGCAGTCGGCCGAGCAGTCGGCTGTATGCGAGCCGGAAGGGGACAACCGATGACCTCGTCCGCCGCTCCGTCCGGCGCAGTCCCCAATCCGGTTGCGGTCACGAACGTCGTGCTTGCCGGGCTCGGCGGTCAGGGCGTAATCAAGGCTTCGGACATCCTCGCCGACGCCGCGCTGCGTGCCGGATTGGACGTCAAGAAGTCGGAGATCCACGGCATGAGCCAGCGCGGCGGCTCGGTCACCTCCGACGTGAGATTTGGGACGAAGGTCCGCTCGCCGATGGTTCCGCGCGGCGAGGCCGATTTCCTGGTCGTCCTGGCCGCATCCGAGGTGGAAGTGGCCAGGCCGCTGCTTCGCCCGGGAGGCGTGATTCTCTCGCCGGACCTGATCCCGGACGCCGAGCTGCCCAACAAGCGGAGCCTCAACGTCGCTCTCCTCGGCGCTCTCAGCCATTACCTGGAGCTGCCGCCGCAAGCCATGCTGGACGCAGTTAGGGCCGCCCTTCCGGAGAAGCTCCACGAGGTCAACGAGCGAGCCTTCCAAACCGGCCGAAAAATCGCCGCGGCAACGGGCACAATCCTCTAGGCGCGGTGGCCGCCGTCAGGCCGCCTGGCAGCCCGCACTCGGAAGCACAGTGTTCTGTATGAGGAGGCCGCAGTGAGCACCTGGAACGACCCGCCGGGTGGATTCCACCCGATCAGCGCGCCGGACTACTTGCCGCGAGAACAGCTGGCCCGGATCCAGCTCCAGCGCCTCCAGTCCGTCGTCTCCCGGGCGTTCGAGCGTGTTCCGCTCACGCGATCGCGGATGGACGAGCGCGGGCTGACGCCGGCATCGATCGCGTCCCTCGCGGACATCGCAAGGCTGCCGTTCACGGTCAAGTCGGACCTGCGCGACACGTATCCGTTCGGGCTCTTCGCCAGCCCGATGGAGGAGATCGTCCGGCTCCACGCCTCGTCGGGCACGACCGGCAAGCCGATCGTCGTGGCCTACACGCAGGCCGATCTCGACGTCTGGTCCGAAGTGATGGTCCGCGCCTTCGTGGCTTGCGGCATGCATCGCGGCGACGTCATCCAGAACGCCTACGGCTACGGGCTGTTCACCGGCGGACTCGGCGCGCACTACGGCGGCGAGGCGCTTGGCGCGACGGTCATCCCGATCAGCGGCGGCAACACCGAGCGCCAGTTGATGGTCATGCAGGACTTCGGCGTGACCGCGATCTGCTGCACGCCCAGCTACTTCCTGCATCTTCTCGAGTCGGCCAAGGACACCAAGATCGACTTCTCGAAGCTCCGGATCGGCGTCTTCGGGGCCGAGCCCTGGAGCGACTCGATGCGCGAGCGGATCCAGGACGAGAGCGGAATTCGGGCCCACGACATCTACGGGCTGTCCGAGATCATCGGCCCCGGTGTCGGCATCGAGTGCATCGAACGCCGCGGGCTGCACATCTTCGAGGATCACTTCTTCCCCGAGATCGTCGATCCGGAGACGGGCGACGTGCTGCCGGAGGGCGCCGAGGGCGAGCTCGTCCTGACGACGCTGTCCAAGCAGGCCATGCCGCTGATGCGCTATCGGACCCGCGACATCACGGCCCTGGTGTCCGACCAATGTGCCTGCGGCCGGACGCTCCGCCGCATCCGCCGCATCGGCCGTCGCTCGGACGACATGTTCATCATTCGCGGCGTCAATGTCTTCCCGTCTCAGATCGAGACCGCGCTGCTCCGAGTCGAAGGGACGCTGCCGCATTACCAGATCATCCTCACCCGCGAGGTCGGTCTGGACCAGGTCGAGGTCAAGGTCGAAGTCACACCGGAGGCCTTCTCCGATGAGATCCGGGTGCTCGAGGCCCTGCAGCACAAGCTCGAGGCGTCGATCGAGAACATCCTCGGTCTGCGCGTGAAGGTGACGCTGGCCGAGCCGCGAACCCTGGCCCGCAGCGAGGGAAAGGCCAAGCGAGTAACGGACCTGCGGAGTATCTGAGCCACCAAATCGACGCGGCGGGCGAGACCCGCCCGATCCCGGCCGAAGGAGGCCTTCGAATGAAGCTCCAACAGCTATCACTCTTTCTCGAGAACCAGCCGGGCGTATTGCGCGCCCCGATGGAGCTCCTTGCCTCGAAGGGCATCAACCTGCTCACGATGTCGCTCGCCGACACGACGCAATTCGGCATCCTGCGCTTCATCGTCGCCGACCCCGAGCACGCCAAATCGATTCTCCAGGAGGCGGGCATGGTCGTGCGCATGACCGAGGTCGTGCCTGTGGAGGTTGACAATCAGCCGGGTGGTCTGGCCCGGGCTCTGGCCGCCATCGAGGAGGCGGGACTCGGCGTCGAGTACATGTACGACTTCGGGGCGGCCTGTCGAACCGGCAAGGCCGCGATCGTCTTCCGATTCGAGGATCCGGACGCCGCGATCAAGGCCTTGCAGGCCGCGGGGGTGCGCATCTTCGACGCGTCGGAACTCCTGCCGGAGTAGGGGAGCGTCTCAGGCGTCGCGGCCGCGCAGCAACGAGGCTCGGAATGGGCGCAGCTCGCCCGTGGCCAGACCGCTGGTGATCGTCGGGTCCGCTTCCATGATTCGACGCGCCGACTCGTCGTCCGGGGCTTCGATCACGGCGATGCCCGTGTTGATCCGGCCGAGTGTCGGCCCGGCCATGATCAGCGTGCCCTCGGCCAGCAGCCGCTTGAGTCGCTCGAAGTGCTCGCCCCACACCCGCTCTTCTTCGTCGGTCATCGTGGCCGCGAAGTCCTCGCGCGGGGCGTGGATGAAGTAGATCCATTCGGCCATGGCTGCCTCGATTCCGGCCGAGTATATGGCTGCCGATGCAGTAGCACCGGCCGGGCGAGTCATTGCCGGTGCATCTGCTCGCGTTACCATATGGACCCGGCAGGACCACAATGGCCTGGGGCAGTGCGCGGTTCGGCCGCGGGGAGGATGCTGGAGTGCGCCATCGGACGTTCGGCCGCCTGGGCTGGCAGGTCGGAGAGATCGGCTACGGCATGTGGGGCATGGGCGAGTGGACCGGCTCCAACGACAAGCAGTCGATGGCCGCGCTGCAGCTGTCCGTGTCCAAGGGCGTCAACTTCTTCGACACTGCGCAGTCGTACGGGGACGGCCACAGCGAGCAGCTCCTGGGCATGCTTCTGGACGGGCATCGCGGCCAGCGCGTGTTCGCCACGACCAAGGTTCCGCCCAAGAATCGCCAGTGGCCCAGCCGGCGCGGCGTCCCGTTCCGCGAGGTTTTCCCGCGCGCCTACGTGCGCGAGTACGTGGACATCAGCCGTTCCAACATGGGCATCGACACGATCGACCTGCTGCAACTCCACGTTTGGGAGGACGACTGGCTCGACACCGGCGAGCTTGCTCAGACGGTCGCCGAACTCAAGCGAGAAGGCGCGATCCGCGCCTTCGGCATCAGCCTCAACCGCTGGGAGCCGTGGAACGGCGTCCGGGCCGTCAAGTCCGGCCTCGTCGATGCCGTCCAGGTCATCTACAACATCTTCGAGCAGGCGCCCGAGGACGCGCTCTTTCCGGCCTGCCGCGAGAACGGAGTGGCCGTGATCGCCAGGGTGCCGTTTGACGAAGGAACGTTGATCGGCAATCTGACGGTCGACACCAAATGGCCCGAGGGGGACTGGCGTAACAGCTACTTCGTCCCCGAGAACCTCAAGGCGTCGGTGGCGCACGCCGAGGCGCTCAAACCACTGGTTCCCGACGGTATGACTCTGGCCGACATGTCGCTGAGATTCATCCTGGCCAACCCGGACGTGACGGCCATCATCCCGGGCATGCGCACCGTTGACCACGTCGAAGCAAACGTGGCCGCGAGCGATGCCGGGCCGCTGGCACCCGAGCTGGTCGTTCGCCTGCGGACCCACCGCTGGGACCGCGAACCTACCGATTGGAGCCAGTAGAAGACCGAGGACCGATTCCGCGGCAAGGGCTGATTCAGCGGAAGTGACGCCGCGATGGGCCCGCGGCCTCGCCGCCCCGGTCGCGCGGCCTCCTACGCTTCCCCCGACTCCCCGGCGATCCGGCGCAGAACCGCGGGCAAGATGCCGCCCTGGCGGTAGTAGTCGAGTTCGATCGGCCCGTCGAGGCGGGCGATGACTTCGAAATGGCGTCGGGCCGCGCCTGCACCGCCTGCGCCGGTCGCCGACCCCGACCCCGACCCCGACCCCGAGCCGGCATCGTCTTGAACCGCGACCGTCAGCCGTTGCCGTGGCGCGGGTCCGCCGGCGGGGAACTCGATCGAATACGACTCGCGGCCCGTCAAACCCAGGCTCGCGGCGCTCTCACCGGGCAGGAATTGCAGCGGCAGAATCCCCATCCCGACGAGGTTGGAGCGGTGAATCCGCTCGAAGCTCTCGGCGATGACGGCCCGGATCCCGAGCAGCCGCGGGCCCTTGGCCGCCCAGTCACGGGACGAGCCAGATCCGTATTCCTTGCCCGCAATAACGATGAGCGGCACGCCCTCGGCGGCGTAGCGCTCGGTCGCGTCGAAGATCGTGGTGGCTTCGCCGTCGGGGAGATGGACCGTGTACGGCCCCTCGCGACCGGCCAGGGCGTTGTGCAGCCGGATGTTGGCGAACGTGCCGCGCTTCATGACCTCGTGATGGCCGCGCCGCGCACCGTATGAGTTGAAGTCGGCCGGGGCGACGCCGTGAGCCTGAAGCCACTGGCCGGCGGGGGACGACGCCGCGATCGAACCGGCGGGGGAGATGTGGTCGGTCGTGACCGAGTCGCCGAAAACGCACAGGACCCGGGCGTCGCGGATCGAGGTGACGGGCGCCGGCTCGGCGCGCAGCCCCACGAAGAACGGCGGGAGGGCCACGTACGTGGAGTCGCCATCCCAGCGGTAGCGGTTGCCGGCCGGAATATCGAGCGTCTTCCACTGCGGTCCGCCCTCGAAGACCGAGGCATAGGCCGACCGGAACAGTTCGCTGTTGACGGCCGAGCCGACGGTCCGGCGGACTTCTTCGGCCGACGGCCAGACGTCGCTGAGGTAGACCGGCACGCCGTCGGAACCGATGCCGAGGGGCGACGTCGTCAGGTCGATGTCCACGGTGCCGGCGAGAGCGAACGCCACAACCAGCGGCGGCGATGCCAGGTAGCTGGCCCGGACGAGCGGGTGGATGCGGCCTTCGAAGTTGCGATTGCCCGACAGGACGGCGGCCACGACCAGGTCGTTGTCCTCGATCGCCCCGGCGACGGGCACGTCCAGCGGTCCGCTGTTGCCGATACACGTCGTGCAGCCGTAGCCCGCCAGTTCGAATCCGAGCTTGTCGAGCGACTCCAGGAGGCCGGCGCCGCGCAGATATTCGGTTACCGCCCGCGATCCCGGCGCCAGACTCGTCTTCACCGTCGGCGGCACGGTCAGCCCGCGCGCGACGGCATTGCGGGCCAGCAGCCCGGCCGCGACCATGACCGTCGGGTTCGAGGTGTTGGTGCAGCTCGTGATCGCGGCGATGGCGACGGAGCCGTTGGCGACTTCGACTGTTCGGCCGTGCGCCTCGACTCGGACGCTCGGATAGCTCGCTGCGGCGGCGCCGACCTCCGCCCCAACCTCCGCCGGGGGCGGGTAGGCGCCCCGGAAGTTGTTGCGCAGGTCCCGCAGGGCAACGCGGTCCTGCGGCCGGCGGGGCCCCGCCAGCGAGGGCTCAACGGACCCCAAATCGAGCGTCAGCAGCGCGTCGAAGTCGGGCGTGACGCCGGGCAGGCGCCACAAGCCCTGCTCGCGGGCGTAGCGCTCGACGAGTGCGACCTGATCGGCGTCCCGGCCGGTAAGGCGCAGGTAGGCCAGAGTCTCGTCGTCGATCGGGAAGAGCGTCGCCGTCGGCCCGAACTCGGGCGACATGTTGGAGATCGTGGCCCGGTCCGCCAGCGCGAGACCGGCCAGGCCGTCGCCGGTGAACTCCACGAAAGCGCCGACCACGCCGTACGAGCGGAGCATCTGGGTCACGACCAGGACGAGGTCCGTTGCCGTGGCGCCTTCCGGCAGCTCGCCCGACAACCGAACGCCGATCACCCTGGGCATAGGCTGGTAGAGCGGCTGACCGAGCAGGACAGCCTCGGCTTCGATGCCGCCGACGCCGTAGCCGAGGACCCCAAGGCCGTTGATCATCGTCGTGTGCGAGTCGGTGCCGACGAGGGTGTCCGGGAAGGCGACCTCGCCGCTGCCGTCGGAGTCGCGGCGGGCCACGACCGAGGCCAGGTACTCCAGGTTGACCTGATGGACGATGCCCGTTCCGGGCGGAACCACTCGCAGGTCGTCGAAGGCGGTCTGAGCCCAGCGCAGCAGCTTGTAACGCTCGCCGTTGCGCTCGAACTCGCGCTCGACGTTGAATGCGAACGCGTCGGCGGTGCCGTAGCGGTCGACCTGGACGGAGTGGTCGATCACGAGGTCGGCGGGCACGAGCGGGTTGACCCGCGCCGGGTCGCCACCGAGCTCGGCCATGGCGTCGCGCATCGCCGCCAGATCCACCACGGCCGGCACGCCGGTGAAGTCCTGCATGATGACCCGGGCCGGCATGAACGGGATCTCGATGGCCGCCGCCTCGGGAGTCGCCGAGATGCCCGGCCGCCAGGCCGCGAGCGTCGTCACGTCCGCCTCGCGAACGATGCCGTTGCCGGCATGCCGCAGCACGTTCTCCAGCAGGATCTTGACCGTGACGGGCATGCGGTCCAGGTCGGCGCCGAGCCGCGACAGGGTGGAGAGGCGATAGAAATCGGGCAGCCCGGCGCCGAGTGAGGTACGGGCGTCGAACGGATCGCGGGTCATGACAACTCCTTCGAATCCGGCCGTCTGCCGGCCGAACGATCGATGCCAGACCCAGGCGGGGGTGCGCCTCTGCCGCCGGGGATGTTCCTCCATATCGTCGCTGTCGCGGGCCGTTGTGTCCACTCCGGGGCTCCGGCGTACCGGATCGGCGCCGGCCGCTCGGACTTGACTGCACCCGTTGCGGCAAACAAGCTTGCCGGATGAACTCGATCGCCCGGCCCGCCGACGCGCCCAGGGTTGGAATCATCGGCGCCGGGACCGTAGGGACGGCGCTCGGTGTCGCGATCAGCCGGTCGGGCTGGCCCGTTACCGCCTTTGCCAGCCGCGACGCCGGCCGGCGCGAACGGTTCGCGGCGCTCGTCCCGGGCGCCAGGGCCTACGCCGAGGCGCCGGCAATTCTCGACGCGGTCGAGCTGATCGTCGTCAGCGTCCCCGACGACGCAATCGCGGCCGTGGCGGGCTCGATGCGCCTGTTCGCCGGCCAGACGATGGTCCACACCAGCGGTCTGCTCGGTGCCGGGGTGCTCTCGGCTTCGCTCGGGGCTGGAAGCCACATCGGCGCGTTCCACCCGCTGGTCTCCTTCACCGCAGATGTGGAACGCTCCGTGGAGGGACTCAAGGGTGCGACCGTCGCCGTCGAGGGCGACGACGATACCGTTGGGTTGCTTGCCGACCTTGCCGAGGCCATCGGCGGCCTGCCCGTGCGGCTGCCCGCCGGCTCTCAGGCGGCTTATCACGCGGCCGCGGTCCTGGCCTCGGGCGGCCTCATCGCCTTGCTCGACGCCGTCGTTGCCCTCGGCGCCGTGGCCGGCCTCGACGAGCCGGGAGCGGTCGCCGTCTACGGCCGCCTGATGGAACAGACCCTCGCCAATGCCCGAGCCGTGGGCGTTGCGGCGGCGCTCACCGGACCGATCACCCGCGGCGATGCGGGTACCGTGACGGCGCACCTCGAAGCGCTGGCCCGGTTCGCGCCGGAAGTGGCGGATCTGTACCTCGCTGCCGCCCGCCGCGAGCTGGTGATCGCCGAGGACCGTGGCACCCTGGCACCGGACGAGGCGGAACGTGTCCGGAGTGCGCTTGCAAAGGTCCTCTGACCGGGTACGATTGGGGACATGCAGCACAGCATCGCGGCGAAGTACGCGACCTGGCCGTCTGCCCGATTCGTGCGCCCCGCCGGCCGCGAGTGGGAACGGCGTCTCGGTCTCCATTCGAGCCTGACTTTCCAGCGCGCGGCAACCAGGCTTACGATCCTGCGCCCGTCGCGAGGAGGCCTCGTGGTTCCCGGCTGGCGTCCCGCTACCACCCGCCCAAGTGCGCCGACCAGCGGCCTGCCCCGTGCTGCCGTGACGATCCGCTGGACCGGTGGCCGGCCGCAAGCCGCCGACCGGCGATCGAGTCTGGCCGCGGCTCCGTGGCGAGGCTAAACAGCGCCACTGCCACTTCTGCCGGAGGGATCGTCTACCGGTTCGTCGGCTCTGTGCCGGAGTTGGTCGTGGGCCGACGCAAGCGTGAGCGGGATGCCCACACCTGGACCCTGCCCAAAGGGACTCCCAACGCGGGCGAGAGTCTCGAGGAGACGGCCCTGCGCGAAGTCTGCGAAGAGACCGGCCTGACGGTCCGGATCATGTGCCCCCTCGATGCCATCAACTACACCTTCGTACAGCGGGGGACGCGCATCCACAAGACGGTCCACTACTTCATGATGGAGCCGACGGGCGGCAGCATGGATAGCCACGACCGCGAATTCGAGGAGGTCCGCTGGATCTCCTTCGTCGAAGCGGCATCCCTGCTGTCATTCGAGACCGAACGTGGCCTGGTGGGCCTGGCCGCGACGCGGTTGCCGGACGGGGCGGTTTGAGGTGGCCCATACGCACGACAGCCCGATGGCGACTCCACTGGCGTCGAGGCATGCTGCTCTCGGGGCGAGGATGGTCGAGTTCGCGGGATGGCTGATGCCGCTCCAATACACCGGCATTCTCGAAGAGCACCGTGCCGTGCGCGCTCGAGCGGGTCTCTTTGACCTGTCGCACATGGGCGAGATCTTCGTCGAGGGACCGGAGGCCGCGGTGGGGCTCGGCCGGGCGATAACTTCGGATCCGGCGGCGATGAAAGTCGGCCGGGCGCACTACTCGATGATTTGCTTTCCGGACGGCGGAATCCTCGACGACCTGATCGTCTACCGGCTCGCGGACGAGCGGTTCATGATCGTCGCCAACGCGTCCAACGCCGCGGCCGTGAGCGACGCCCTGGCGGAGCGCCTGCTGGGCCTGCGACTCGTCCTCGACGATCGCTCTCTCACCACCGCGCTTGTTGCCATCCAGGGCCCTCTCTCCGTTTCGATCCTGACGCCGCTCACCGGAATCCCCCTGGCGGAGATGCGCTACTACTCGGTCGCCGAGGACACAGTCGCCGGAGTGCCCGCTCTGGTCGCCCGAACCGGGTACACCGGCGAGGACGGCTTCGAGATCGTGGTGGACATTGCCGCCGCGACGACTGTCTGGGATGCGGTGATGGCCGCCGGCACAAAGGTGGGCATGGTCCCGGTCGGGCTTGGGGCCCGCGACACGCTGAGGCTCGAGGCCGGCATGCCGCTATACGGCAACGAGCTTGGCCCGGACACGACACCGTTCGAGGCCGGCCTCGGCCGCGTCGTGGCCTTCACCAAGGAGGGCGATTTCACCGGCCGTACCGCGCTGGCCAGAGCCTCGGAGGAGCCGCGCAAGAAGCTCGTCGGGCTGGTCGTGCGCGGCCGCGGCATCGCCCGCCACGGCTATGACGTGTTCAAGGGCGATCGTCGCATCGGCTCGGTCACGAGCGGGACACTGAGTCCGACGCTCGGCGACGCGATCGCGATGGCCTACGTAACACCGGCCGAGTCCGAGCCCGGTACGATACTGGCGGTCGGCATCCGCGATCAGCAGGTCGCGGCCGAGGTCGTGCCTCTGCCCTTCTACCGAAGGCCGGCGTAGCGAAGGAACCGCTCGACCCCACGCTCGGGTCGGGCTCAAGGAGGAGCAAAGGCGATGGTGCCCAAGGATCTGCGCTACACGAAAGAGCATGAGTGGGTCCGGCTCGACGGCGACATGGCCACGATCGGGATCACCGACTACGCCGCCGAGCAGCTCGGCGACGTCGTCTTCGTGGAGCTGCCGGAGATCGGCCGGACCGTGGCTCAATTCGCCGCGATCGGTGTGATCGAGTCCGTGAAGGCCGTCAGCGACCTCTTCGCGCCGATCGCCGGCGACGTCGTCGAGTCGAACGCGGAGCTCACCGGTGCGCCGGAGCTGCTGAACAGCGATCCATACGGGAAGGGCTGGATGCTGCGCATCAAGGTCGCCGACGCCGGTCAGGTCGCCGGATTGCTCGACGCGGCCGCTTACGAGGCACTCATCGCGGAAGCTTGATTTCGCGGAAGCCCGAGCTGGGAGTTGCGCACATGGCCTACGGCCCTCACACGACCCAAGACCGCGCCCTGATGCTTGAGGCCATCGGAGTCGAATCCGTAGACGCCCTGTTCGCCGATATCCCGGTGTCGCTGCGGTCGTCCGGCCTGAATCTTCCGGCGCCCGAGTCCGAGGCCGAGCTGTCGGAGCGGATGCGCCTTCTGGCCGGCCGGAACCGGGTGGATCTGGTGAGCTTCCTGGGAGCCGGGGCCTACCGTCATTACACGCCCGCCGTCGTCGACCAGATGCTGCTGCGCGGCGAGTTCTACACGGCATACACGCCCTATCAGCCCGAAATCAGCCAGGGCACCCTGCAGACGATCTACGAGTACCAGTCGCTCATGGCCGAGCTAACCGGCCTGGACGTCGTTTCGGCCTCGCACTACGACGGCGCGACGGCCACCGCCGAGGCGGCGCTGATGACCTGCCGGGCGACCCGCCGCGATCGAGTCCTCGTGTCCCGCGGCGTTCATCCTCACTACCGCGAGACGCTGTGCACGTATTTCGCCGGTGCCTCGCTCATCGCCGACGACATCCCGCTCGTAGCCGACGGCCCGGCGGCGGGCACAACCGATCTCGCGGCCCTGGAGCGGTTGCTCGGCGACCCGGACCACCCGGTCGCGGGTGTCGTAGTCGCCAACCCGAGCTTCCTGGGCCTGCTGGAACCAATGGCCGAGATCGGCCGGCTGGCCCACGCCGCCGGCGCGCTCTTCGTCTCGGTCGCGGAGCCGGTTTCGCTGGCGGTCCTGGCCACGCCCGGCGAGTATGGCGCCGACATCGCCGCCGGCGACGGCCAGCCGCTCGGCCTCCCGCTCTCATACGGCGGACCCTACCTGGGCATTCTCGCGTGCCGTGAGGCACTGGTTCGGGGATTGCCCGGCCGGCTCGTTGGGATGACCGCCGACATCGACGGCAAGCGCGCCTTCGTCATGACCCTTCGCGCCCGTGAGCAGGACATCCGGCGCGAGAAGGCGTCGAGCAACATCTGCACCAACCAGGCACTGTGCGCCCTCGCGGCATCGATATATCTGGCCGCGATCGGGCCTCACGGGCTGCGCGACGTCGCCGCTCTGGGCGCCGCCCGGGCCGCCGAGCTGGAAGTGGCGCTGGCCGCCGCAGGGGCTCCGCGGCTTCATCCGGGGCCGTACCTCAACGAGTTCGCCGTCCGGGTTCCGAATGCGGTCGCCGTCCATGCCCGCCTCATCGGCCGCGGCATCCTGGCCGGATTGCCGCTGGCGCGCCTCGAGCCGGGCGACGCGTCGCTCGCGGACGCGCTCCTCGTATGCGCCACCGAAGTAACCGCTCCTGCTGAGATCGCGGCGTTTGCCGAGGCTCTCAGTGCGGAGCTCGGCGGATCGGATGTCGCCCGATGACGGCGGCCGGCGATCGCCTCGGCCCCACTCTGTTCGAGCGCTCGCGTCCGGGCCGCGGCGGCGGCAAGGTGCCGCACCCACCCAAGGACGCCCTGGCGCGCATCCCCGCTGACTTGCTTCGTGGTGCCGGCACAGGCACCGCCGCCCGACTGCCGGAGATTTCCGAGCCGGAACTCGCCCGCCACTACGTCAACCTGAGCCAGCTCAACTACTCGGTGGACACCGGCTTCTATCCGCTTGGCTCGTGCACGATGAAGTACAACCCCAAGATCAACGAGTGGGCCGCGCGGCTGCCGGGGTTCGCCGCCCTGCATCCGCTCGTCCCCGACGAACTGGCCCAGGGCACGCTTCAGCTTCTCTGGGAGCTCGAGTCGGCCCTGGCCGAGATCGGCGGCATGAAAGCCGTCACGCTTCAGCCGGCGGCCGGGGCGCAGGGTGAGCTGACGGGCATCCTGATGGTCCGGGCCTACCACCTCAGCCGCGGTGACACGGCCCGGACGGAAGTCCTGATTCCGGACTCGGCCCACGGCACCAACCCGGCCACCGCGTCGATGGCCGGCTTCACGACGGTGACCATCCCGTCCGCGCCGGACGGCGGCGTCGACGTGGAAGCGTTCCGGGCCGCGCTTGGGCCGCGGACGGCGGCGATCATGATCACGAATCCGTCCACGCTCGGGCTGTTCGAGTCGCGGTTGTGCGAATTGATCGACGCGGTCCACGAAGCCGGTGGCCTGGCCTACATGGACGGGGCCAACCTGAACGCCATCATGGGCCGCTTCAAGCCCGGCGAGGCCGGGTTCGACGTGATGCACATCAACGTCCACAAGACGTTCTCGACTCCTCACGGCGGCGGCGGCCCCGGCGCCGGGCCCGTCGGAGTAGGGGAGAAGCTGCTGCCGTTCCTGCCCTCGCCCCGGGTCCTGCGCCGGCCGGACGGAACATTCGGTCTCGAGACCGCAGGCGAGCGGCCCACGAGCATCGGCCGAGTCCGGGCCTTCGCCGGCAACACCGGCGTTCTCGTGCGGGCGTACGCGTACATCCGGGCCCACGGCGGCTCGGGCCTGTGCGAAGTGAGCGATGACGCCGTGCTGGCGGCCAACTACCTCAAGGCGCGCGTGGCGGAGGTCCTGGTCGTGCCATTCCCGCGGCCGTGCATGCACGAGTTCGTGGCCTCCGCGGCAACGCTCAAGTCCGAAACGGGGATCCGCACTCTGGACGTCGCCAAGCGGCTGATCGACTACGGCTTCCATCCGCCGACGATCTATTTCCCGCTCACGGTGGAGGAAGCCATGCTCATCGAGCCGACTGAGACCGAGTCGCTCGAGACTCTGGACGCCTTCGTCGAGGCGCTGCGGTGCATCGTGGCCGAGGCTCACTCGGACCCCGAACTGCTGCACTCGGCGCCGCATACATCGCCCGTTCGCCGCCTCGATGAGACGACCGCCGCCCGGCAGCCCAACCTCGCCTGGCGGGCCATGACCGGCAGCCAGACGCCCTGCCCCGACTGATCGCCCCGGCAACGCCGATGCAATCGGGGCTCGTGGGCCCGTTTGACACTCCGCTGGTGCCTGGGCATAGTAGGGTTCTTGTGACAGTCCGGCATTTGCCGACCCTGATCGGGGTCGCGTCGATTCCCGTCCCGCCTCGATGGCCCCAGCGATTGTGGGGGTGCCAACAGCCACTGTCGGTTTGATTTGTCAGGGAGCTGTCCGGATGCGAAAACGCCTGCTCGGCGTCCTCGTCGTTTCGATCTTCGTGGTCGGTGGATGCGGCGGATCGTCGCCTACGACGCCGACCGCCACGCACACGGCGGGTAGCTCATCGGCAGTGGCAACAGAGGCTGCGGTCGCTACCGCGGCGCCGATCGATCTCACCGGCACGACCTACAAAGCCGTGCCGGCCGCCAAGAAGGGCGCCAAGCTGACACTCGCCGAATGGCAGTGGCCCGGCACTGTCAATCCCTACTACGCCCTCACGGCGACCGACATAGAAGTGTCGGACAGCATGTTCAGCAACCTGGTCGATGTCACTCCGGACCTGAAGTACGTACCGGACCTGGCCCTGAACGTGCCCACCCTGGCCAACGGCGGCGTGGTACTGGCCGGCGGCGGGATGGACGTCACCTGGAAGCTCCGGCCCAACATGCAGTGGTCGGACAGTTCGCCGATCAACTGCGACGACATCAAGGCGACCTGGCTGTGGATCATGAACAAGGACAACTCCGGCCTCGCCGCCGGGACTGTCGGCTGGCAAGACGTCACCGGAGTTGACGGGGGCGGCAGCACCAACTGCGTCATGCACTTCGGCAAGATCTACGAGGGCTACCTGACGCTGGTCTCGCCGGTTCTGCCGGCCCGCTACCTGACCTCAATCCCGGTCAAGAGCGCGAGGACCAAGCTGTACCCGATGGCGGATCTGTCGCACTCGGTCTTCAGCGGCCCGTACATCCCGACGACCGTGACCGACCATGAATCCATCATCCTCAAGCCCAATCCCTATTGGGCGTCGATAGGGGGGCACACCCCGTGGCTGTCGTCGGTCACGTGGAAGTACTACGGCGACGCCGACACGATGATCGACGGATTCCAGGCCGGCGAATACGACCTGGGGCAGGGCCTCGACAACACCAACTATCCGGCACTCAAGGCCATCCCTGCCGACCAGGTGGTGGTCCACGACTCCGCGACCTACGAACAACTCGCCTTCAACAACGACAGCCTGGTAGCCAAGTACGGCACGGACACCGGGCCGATCGTTCAGGCGATCATCCTCGCGACCGACCGTCAGGCCATTGCGAAACTGCCGCTGGTCGGCAACGTGACCGCCGCCAACAACTTCGTTTCGCCGCTGGCCTGGTACTACAAGGCGCTCGGCGGATCGAAGGGCGTAGAAGGATCGACCGTGGCCGATCCGACAACCGCCTATACGATCCTCGCCAATGCGGGCTGGACCAAAGGCCCGGACGGCTACCTGACCAAGGCCGGCAAGACGCTCGCGCTCAACTACTGCACCACTACATACCAGTTCCGCCTCGACACGCTGAATGCCATGGCGACCCAGCTTCGCCAGGTGGGCATCAAAGTCAACATAAACCAGAAGCTCCCGTCGGTCGTGTTCGCGAACTGGGTCACACCTGGATCCGACACCCTGTGCAACCTGCGGCATGGTCAGTTCGATGTGGCGGAGTTCTCGTACGTGTCGCGGTTCGATCCTTTGGCCGGATACCGCATCTACCATTCGAGCCAGGTCCCGAGCAAGACATTGCCCGACGGCGAGAACATCAGCAGAATCAGCCTGCCCGCTCTTGACAAGGCCTACGATCAGATCGCGCGGACGGTCGATGTAGCCGAAGTCCAGAAAGCAATGTTCGCGGTCCAGGACCTGTATGGGTCCGACCAGAACACCTATCAGATGCCCCTTTACTTCCGAAAGGACATCTGGCTGGCAAACCCGAAACTCCACAATTTCACCGGCAACCAGAGCGCGTCGGCCGGCGAGTGGAACATCGGCGATTGGTGGGTCGGCTGATCGCGGCTCGAGAAACGGTGCGCGCCGCCTTGGAAGTGCTCTTGTCGCGGGTTTCGTCCCGGCCGAGGTTACCGTTTGGGAGACTCTTGGAAGCGACCAGGGACCATACGGGGATTCCGGTGCGACCGGCCTCTCAGACGACGTTTGACACTCTCTGATCACCCGCGCATAGTGTCCGCACTGGTGGGCCGGGCCCAATTTCGGCCGCCGCTATTGGAGTGGCCGCTCCGTGGCTGCAATATGCACCTTGAGTTGCTGACATTCCCTGACCCGCAGGGCGCGGCGGTCGTTCCAGAGAATTGTGTCTACGCCAAACGAGTACACCCTCAGTCGATGCGAATCGCCCAATTCGGGCATTGAAGGAGGTGGACTAGCGCAAGTGTCGGCCCATCGATTCGTGGACGCTCCAGGAAGTGCCCAGTGGCACCCGGCGCGGCCGGTGGGCCACCGAGATGCCCGATGGATTGAGGAGACGCAATCCATTCCGAGGAGAAGGAACCAACCAGGAGGAGCATTGCATGCGTAACCGGCTAACTGGCCTGTTGGCCATCGCGGCGATAGTGGCAGCCGCCTGCTCGAGCACCGCCACGCCGGCTCCGACCACGGCCCCCACTAAGGCCGCCGTGACCGCCGCCGCCGTGACCCCGGCCCCGACCCCGGCGGGCCCGGACCTGACCACCACCACATACAAGGCTGAAGCTGTCGGCAAGACCGGCGGCAAGCTGGTTCTGGCCGAGTGGCAGGAGCCCAGCAGCATCTGGACCGGCGTGTATGACAACGCCGCCACGGACGCCGAGGCCTTTGGCCCGGCCCTGTGGGGTCTTTGGAACGCGACCGGCGACATGAAGTTCTACGGTCAGCTGGCGACCAACGTCCCGACCACGGCCAACGGCGGCGTCAAGACCACCGCCAGCGGCGGCATGGACGTGACCATCAACCTGGTCCCGGGCGCCCTCTGGTCCGACGGCCAGCCGATCACCTGCGACGACCTGGCCTATGAAGCCACCTGGTTCATGGACAAGGGCCAGGTCGGCAACATCCAGGGCACCACCGGTTGGGAAGATGTCACCGGCGTCGACGGCGGCACCGGCAGCGCCTGCGTCGCCCACTTCTCGAAGCAGTACGAGGCCTACCTTGGCCTTTGGACCCCGCTTCTTCCGAAGCACTACCTGAATACCGTCTCGGTCGCCGACGCCCCGACGAAGCTGTACTCGCAGAAGGACCCCGCGTCCGGCGTATACAGCGGCCCGTACATGCCGTCCACTTGGGCGGCCGGCGCCGAGATCGACCTCGTCCCGAACGCCAAGTTCTGGTCCTCGATCAAGAAGGCGACTCCTTCGTTCGACTCCGTCGTCTTCAAGGTCTACGGCAGCTCGGCTGACGAGATCGCCGGCTTCAAGAACGGCGAGTCCGACGTTGCCCTCAACTTCAACCACAACGACCTTGCCGCCCTGAACAAGTCCGGCATCAACACCGCTTCGATCGATGCGATCAACGGGCCGACCTACGAGCACAACTCGTTCAACTTCGCCTCGCTGACCAAGAAGTTCGGAGCCGACGGCGCCAAGGCGCTGATGACGGCCCTCAAGTACGCCTACGACAAGGACCGCGTCATCCAGCAGATCACCGGCGGCACCGTCGAGTCGACCTGCAACCTCTTCCCGGCGACGGCCTGGTGGTATTCGAAGTTCGACTGCGCGAAGCTCGACTACGCCAAGGCCAACCAGATCCTCGACGACGCCAAGTTCACCAAGGGTTCT
>Ga0302321_100002063_pt1 | contig 17229 bp, 14 predicted proteins | sample Fen_T0_1_FD_202505 | JGI IMG/M metagenome (GOLD analysis project Ga0302321, IMG submission 202505) | Peat permafrost microbial communities from Stordalen Mire near Abisko, Sweden - Fen_T0_1 | ecosystem: Environmental > Terrestrial > Soil > Wetlands > Permafrost | place: Sweden: Abisko...
TTGCCTTCTTGCTGGAAAGTTGCGCGGAGATGCGTTCCCTATGGTACGACGCCGATGATACAGTAGAACTGGAATAACATCCGCCTTCTCGCTCAATCAATCGCTCAGCTTAGCTGAGCACTAAAATCATTTAATACATATATTTTGTGCTTTTTCATATTTTGCTCTAGAGCAAAATATGAAAAAGCACAAAATATATGTATTAATATAAAAAAAGTGCGAGCGCCGAAGGCGCGAGATCGCACGGGCGAAAGGAAAAGGCGAGAGTTATGGAACACTGACACGTTCTGACGAAGTGCGTGCTCTATGGCGCATCCATTAAGCCCTTTCATTCGTATAAGAAGCAGTGCAGTTGCACAATTGTATAAAAACTTATATTCCTGTTGCTGTTCTTTATGGCTCCCAATACCTCTAAGACATTTAGAGGTTAGCCTTCCTTAATCAGGAAGCAAGAAAGGATCTAACTATGGCTTTCTCAACTTTTGTTCTGGCTGCAGCGCTCAATCCCGGCGGTATTATTGCATGGCTCGTTATTGGTTTAGTTGCTGGCTGGTTGGCTGGTGTGATTATGCCGGGCCCTGGCTTTGGGTTGATTGGAGATCTGATTGTTGGACTTATTGGCGCCTTCCTGGGCGGCCTGCTGATGAATGTTCTGGTCCCCGATGCGAATTTCGGATTCTGGGGTAGCTTGCTTGTAGCATTGATTGGTGCCTGCATTCTCGTCGCCATTCTGCATGCCGTTGCGGGAAGGCGTGGGACTTCCACTCTCTAAACTTCGTGGCATAAACTTGTCTGCCATTGAATACATATTATAGTTTGTACGTACACACAGATCGGAAAGTAATGCAAAGTTTTTGCGTTGCTTTCCGATCTTTTTTGTGCATTCAATGATGCTATGATAGAGTGTAAAACTCCTGTCCAGGACATGGATATTGGGGCAAGGCAGGAGAGAATCTAGAACAAACAGGCCATCAGACAACCGGAAACATGAGGTGGACACATATGAATATAGTACAAAGTATCGGGCAAGCACTATTCATGTCTTTCAGTATGTTGTGGGAAATACTCTGGCCCTTAATCCTGGGCTTTGCACTTTCAGGTGTAGTACAAGCGGTGGTTTCACATCAAACAATTGCAAAAACACTCGGAGATGATAGTCCAAAAAGCCTCACGCTAGCCACACTCTTTGGGATTGCTTCAAGCTCTTGCTCGTACGCTGCAGTTGCATTAACGCGTTCGATATTTCAGAAAGGGGCAAGCTTCACAGCGGCCATGACTTTCGAGCTTGCCTCGACCAATCTGGTGATTGAACTTGGCATCATTCTCATCGTTTTGATGGGATGGCAATTTGCCGCAGCTGAGTTTGTTGGTGGCATTCTGATGGTAATCTTCATTGCATTGATTTTTCGTTTGACCCTGACACCGCGGCTAGTCCAACAAGCAAAGGCGCAGGCGGAGCAAGGGTTGATGGGCAGAATGGAAGGGCATGCAGCGATGGATATGAGTGTTTCCGGTGGCTCGTTCTGGCAAAAACTGTTCAGCAGCAAAGGATTGACGGCAGTAAGTAACTATTTCGTCATGGACTGGGCTTCTGTCTGGGTTGATATTGTGCTTGGGCTGCTGATTGCTGGTGCATTGGCCGCCTGGGTACCCGATGCGTTCTGGCAAGCATTTTTCCTCTCCAATAATCCAACGCTGGCAAAGATTGAGGGGCCACTGCTTGGACCATTCGTGGCCATCTTTAGCTTTGTCTGCTCCGTAGGCAATGTGCCGCTTGCAGCGGTTTTATGGAAAGGTGGAATCAGCTTTGGTGGCGTCGTGAGTTTCATCTTTGCCGACCTCATTATCCTGCCACTTCTTGATATCTATCGCAAATACTATGGCTGGAAAATGATGGGCTATATTCTGCTGACGTTCTACATCACCATGGCCGCCGCTGGCTACGTCGTTGAACTTCTCTTTGAGATACTTGGGATCATTCCACAGGATCGACATGTCGTTGCAATCACCTCAGGAGTACAATGGAATTATACGACTATTCTCAACATAGTTTTCCTTGCCCTGGCAGCTATCCTGGTGATCCGTTTTATCCGTACAGGTGGTCTGCCAATGCTACGTATGATGGGGAAACCCGAACAAGAAATACACTCTGGACACGACATGTCTCACCACGACATGTCGCATTAAAACGACAAGAATGAAGGAGAAAAATAGATGAAACACGGGCTTATTTTTGGGCTACTTCTGCTCTCAGTGACCATGCCTCTGTCCGCCTGTAGCAACCCTGGAGAGGGCACAGCTACGTCGGAGATAACGTCAGTACAGGTCAATGAGTTTGACTATAAAATTGTGTCTCCAATTGTAACCTTTGCCCCCGGTAAAGCCTATCATTTCCAGGTAAAGAATGCTGGCAATAAAGCACATGAGTTTATGATCATGCCAAAATCGCTGGGGAAGATGAGTGGGATGTCGATGAAAGAGATGGACAAACTGGCCCTGGCGAGATTGGGCAACATAGCACCAGGGCAGACAGCAACGCTCGATTTCACCTTCCCATCATCCAGCGCAAAGTCACAGCTAGAATTCGCTTGCCACTATCCAGGCCATTACGAAGCCGGGATGATGCAAGAGATAAGTGTGAACGCCTGAAAGAAAAAGGCAGAGAGGGATACAGGGCCGTTTAGAAAAGGTGAAAAAGTAGAATTATCTATCCCCTGGATAGATATACATAAGCATGCCCCAGGCATGAGCGACGGCGTAATCCAGGCGTGTCAAAAGATCATCCTCTTGCTCCCGAAGATGCTCTACCTGCTGAATCTCTACCGGTTGGGCAGGCGATAGAAGAGATGGACGACCGTGTGCATGTTTTTGCATATACATGTGCAAAATTTGCGTTTCTTTAGGAGTAATAAACCCCATTGGCGTACCGTGCATGCCACAATCTACGAAGGGGTCTAATGCACGTGGATAATCTTTATCAAGCGGAAGATACAAGATATCCTGGCATATAGCGGCCGTGGGAGTTGTGTAGAAAAGGTCCCAGAGCCGGCGACCTTCCTCATTGTATGCAGCGAAACGCTTCCAGTTAGCAAGCGACTCATCATCGCCCAGTTTGAAAATCCCAGTGGATTCAATAGGTTTTGTGCAGCAAAAAGTATAAATGAGACGTAAGTGTAGCAACATAGCCCACCTGCAATCAAAGCCAAAACGGATCTCTCCCGGCTCTCGTGTCTGCTCTTCCAGCTCGCTCCAATCCGGTGCTGATAGATAGACCGGGTTATAAATAGCCAGGGCAGGCCTGCCCCAGGGCATAAACAGCGGCAAGCGACCTATCTTTGCTTGCACTATAAGTGCTTGCATATGCCTCGCATCACCCTGCATCATTTGTACAAACGCAGGCAGTACGTCACGCGTGTATCGATTATAATCAAAAGGCCAGTAGCCCAAAGTACCAGACATAAAAAATATTTCCTCTCGCAAACAATACGTTTGTCTCCTTCTATATACTTCTTTTCTAGAAGTACAAATCCGGCCATTGCCACTAAAATCACTTTTAGCAATCTAGTAAATATAAACTTTAAGCCTGGCGTTTTCTGGCCCATCCAATCCTCCAGCCAGTACTTGTTGACGCACCTCAAAACTTATGCAAAAATCAAAGTAGCAAAAGTATTGCTCAGTCGAGCTTCAACAAATCCCTCTGGCGCCGTAGGCGCAATAAACATTGACAGAGTAGTATCGCCTCCTGATGCCCACATGTGACAAGCAGTAGAGGTTCTATAAAAAGGAGCAAGGAAAACGCCATCGTGATAACAAAAGAAGTAAAGCTTTTCTACTCTTATTCGCATAAAGACAAGAGATTACGGGACAAATTTGAAGATCATCTCGCAGGTCTGAAACACAGAGGACGCATCAGCGGATGGCATGATCAGATGGTTGAGCCTGGCATGGAGTGGAGGCGTGAAATTGAGAAGCAACTCAAGGCCGCAGATATTATTCTCTTACTACTCAGTCCGCACTTTATGAACTCCGATTATTGCTATAGTGAAGAGATGCAGCAGGCGCTTGAGAGGCACAAAGCTGGTGAAACCCGTATTATCCCAATTCTTTTAAACTATGTTTATTTAGAAGATACCCCGATTGCCCATCTACAAATACTACCTCGTGACGGCAAGGCCATTACCGACTATAACAATAATCGCGACAAGGTATTTAGAGAGATCGTAGCAGAGATAGATCAAGTTGTCAGCGGGCTGCTTGCAGGGGTCGATAGAGTAGCTCTAGCTCTGCTCGAAGACTTCAAAATGCAAATATTTTCGGCCGGCAAGTCTGACGAAGAGTGGATAAACAACGTCCTTGCGAGAATGAATACCACACCTTTCCTTCAGGGCATAATCGATACAGTTGGATATGAGAAGATCATTGAAGAAATCAAAACGAGAGTTTCGCAGGACAAGCCACAAGGCGAGACGACATGGATAGACACAGCAATCCAGAGAGAGAGCAAGCAATCAAAAATCGGAGATATCGTTACGAAAGTAGAGACTTATCATAGCAATAACGAAGCGTTTCAATGGTGGCTAGACCTGCTTACCCCTGCATTGATCTGTATATTTGACACACTCTCTATCCATTATCTAAAGCTTGCGCAACGAGCACTTCGAGTCATCCTTGGCTTCAGAGAGTACGACATGATCGACGACTGGGAAACACTCTACTATGAAGCCACGAAACAAACGCTCCAGGCCAGAGTCGCATACAGACACGCCAGAACAGTTCTGCAGAGAGATCCCGCCAACGCACAAGCTCACTATGTATTATGTATAGCCTTCATCGGGCTAAGAGAATATGACAACGCCCTACCGGCCATAGAGCATGCCGAAAAGCTAGATCCTAAACTTATCGGCATCTATGATCTCAAGTGCCTCATTCTTACGCACCTTGGACGTTTTATCGATGCACTAGAAGTGCTAGAACAGGCGATTGAAGTCAATCCCAACGAACGCGCTAATTACGAAAAGGCCAGATTGCTCCTCGAACATTTGCGGGAACCCGGCAGATGGGAACAAAAAGTAACGGCCCTGGTGCAGCCACCTGTAGTAGAGCCTTTACTACTACCCCAGGCCGCTCAGTCGTTAGAAGAGTCACGTTCCAGCATCTTATCTTAGCGCGCCGGAACACCCACTAATGAGCAGCCTGCAGCTCGGCTAGCTCGCGGGCGAATGTGCTGAGCATTGTGTTGTGACGTGGATCGCCAGTTTTAAACGCGTCAACGTCAGCCCAGACGCGCCAGGTCTTTATTGCCTGCGCGATATTGCCTTGCTCAATGGTAAATTGCGAGGCAACATCAGCTAGCTCGCCGCAGGTAATGCGACGTTTTGCTATGGGCACTTCTTCTTCTGGCTGCAAAGGTTGGGAAAGAATGCGCCAGCCAACGATAAGGTCTGCAAGCGTCACGTCATTGGGGACGTAAATGCTTAGTTGTTGCAGCGTATTGGCCGTTGCCATTGCGCGAGGCTGCGGTTGCAGTTGCAATCTCACAGCTTCAACAAATTGATCAAAAATTGGCATAAATATCTTCCTCTCTGCTGTCGGTCCAGGTAAGATTTGAGGCTTCCATTGCTCCACTACTCTCCTTATGCCACGAGCTACATTTAGACACCCTCTGCTTGGAGGACGCCAACCAGTAATCGGTCTCTATACATGGACGATGCAAACTTACAGTTTTAACAAGCAAATATGGATTACGCTCTATATTCTCCAACCAGCTAAGTGCAAATTACACAAATTCTCTTTTTGTGTCTGGTTGTTGCATATTATGGCACAATAGTATATGGTGAGATATATTTCAGGTCGCTTTTTAAAGTGGTTTCAATCCATATCTTTTAACAGTATTAATAATAAGGGATTGTCGCCACAAGGGCGCTTCGATTGACGAAGGAGTATGTTTTTTACGTAGAAGGTATGTAGATGTCGTATGGGAGGAAATGGACGTGTATGATTCTGAATATGGGCATTCGCTGGATGAATATTGGGAACTCGTTGATACATTTTTGGATCGCAAATATGAGTATGTAGATGGCAACATTCGTATAGTAACAGGGGATAGTCCGGCACACACACAGATCGGCGAGAATATCGCGCGTGTGTTTGGAAACACTCTACTAGATCATGAATGTAATATCTATAGCTCAGATATCGTTGTACAGTTAACCGAACGCCGCTGCTATTGTCCCGATGTTACCATAGCCTGCGATCCCGTGGATCTGGCACACACCAAGACGCTGGAAGTGCCAACGGTGGTAGTTGAAGTGCTATCCCCCGCAACAGCGATAATAGATAAAACCGAGAAGCTGGAGGCATATCAGCACTATCCCGCTATTCAAGAGATCTTGCTTGTCGATTCTCTCAGACATGACGTTGAGCATTATCATCGCATATCTCCTTACGGATGGGGAGTTTCTATCTACAAAAATGAAAATGATGTTGTAAAACTCGCCAGCCTGGAAACTATATTGACTATCCATGAGATTTACTTTAAAGTGTATCTGGGATTAGAGGAAATATAACAGAGGTGGCCGATGAAAGTAGAGCGCTTTACAGATAAGGCCAGAGAGGCCATCCAGGAATCGTCACAGGGTGCACAAGAGCAGCATCATAGCCTGATCGAGCCAGAACATCTGCTGGACGCGCTATTGTCGCAAGAGGGTGGCATCGTACAACAAATCATCCAGAAGGCCGGCGGCAATATTCTGACGGCGAAGAGTACGATTGAGAACGAGATCGAACGCATACCACGTGGGCGCGGCAATGGCGAACCCAGCTTATCTCCACGTCTACGCAAGGTGCTGGATGACGCCTGGAACGAGATGGAAGCATTCAAAGACGAGTATCTGAGTGTTGAGCATCTTTTATTGGCACTTTTCAAGAATGAAGGGCCCGCATTGCGGGCCCTGAAAGCGGCTGGACTCAACCGAGAGCTTGTTATGCGAGCGCTCTTAGCAATTCGCGGCACGCAGCGCATCACCGATCAGAACCCCGAAGGCAAATATCAGGCATTAGAAAAGTATGGCCGCAACCTCACCTCGCTGGCCCAGCAGGGAAAGCTTGACCCGGTTATCGGGCGCGACGAAGAGATTCGACGCGTCATTCAAGTGCTGAGTCGACGCACCAAAAACAATCCTGTCCTGATCGGCGAGCCCGGCGTAGGAAAAACGGCCATTGTAGAAGGCCTGGCCCAGCGTATTGTACGCGGCGATGTGCCAAAGACCCTGCGCGACAAGCAAGTTATTACTCTGGATCTAGGTGCACTGGTCGCAGGCGCAAAACTGCGCGGCGAGTTTGAAGAGCGCCTGAAGTCTGTCCTGAAAGAGGTCACCAGCGCCGAGGGCAGCATTATGCTCTTTATTGATGAGCTGCATACACTCGTTGGTGCAGGTGCCGCCGAAGGCACAATGGATGCCTCAAATATGCTCAAACCGATGCTCGCACGCGGTGAGCTACACTGTATAGGCGCAACCACACTAAACGAGTACCGCAAATATATCGAGAAGGATGCAGCTCTCGAACGCCGCTTCCAGGTCGTGCTCGTCGACCAGCCAACCGTAGAGGATACGATCAGTATCTTACGCGGACTCAAGCCACGCTATGAGGTCCATCACGGTGTACGCATCCAGGATAGTGCCCTGGTAGCAGCCGCCGTCCTCTCAAATCGCTATATCACGGAGCGTTTTCTCCCCGACAAAGCCATTGATCTTGTAGACGAAGCAGCCAGCCATCGCCGCGTTGAGCTAGATAGTACGCCGGGCGAGATCGATACACTAGACCGCCGCATCCGCCAGCTGCAGGTCGAGCAAGAGATGCTGAAAAAAGAGACCGACACAGCCAGCCGCGAACGCCATCAAAAGGTCGAGCGCGATATCGCTAACCTCAGCGAACAGCTACATATCCTACGGCTCACGTTTGAAAGCGAGCGCGAACCGGTTGAGGTGCTGCGTACACTCAAAAAGAGGCTTGAAGCCGCCCAGGTAGACTACGAACGAGCAGAACGTGCACAAAACTATGAAGAGCAGGCCCGCCTGCGCTACACCACAATCCGAGAGGTTGAGCTAAGCATCCAGGAGCAAGAGACCAAGCTAGCGAATCTCCAGAGTGCACGCATGCTCAAAGAAGAGGTAGATGCTGAAGATATCGCAAGCATCGTCGCAAAGTGGACACACATTCCTATCTCCAGGTTGATGGAAGCTGAGGTGCAGAAGCTGCTGCACATGGAAGAGCGTCTGCGCGAGCGTATAGTAGGGCAGGATGCGGCACTCGAAATCGTCTCCGATGCTATTCGCCGCTCACGAGCAGGGCTGCAAGATCCCAACCGTCCCCTCGCCAGTTTCCTCTTTCTGGGGCCCACCGGAGTTGGCAAAACAGAGTTGGCACGCGCCCTGGCCATATTCCTCTTTGATAGTGATCAGGCTATGGTACGCATCGATATGTCTGAATACATGGAAAAGCACGCAGTCTCACGGCTCATCGGCTCGCCTCCCGGCTATGTCGGCTATGATGAAGGCGGGCAATTAACCGAGGCGGTACGCCGCCACCCCTATAGCGTCGTCCTGCTCGATGAGATCGAAAAGGCTGCACCCGAAGTCTTCAACATCCTGCTACAATTGCTGGATGACGGGCGCCTGACCGACGGGCAGGGACGCACCGTTGATTTCAAGAACACAGTCATCATCATGACGAGCAACGTTGGCGATACATGGCTACATGAATACAAAGATCAAGACGAAGATGAGGTGCAGCGCACGATTCGGCAGCACCTGCGCGATGAAGGTTTCCGACCCGAGTTCATCAACCGCATCGATGAGCTTATCGTTTTCCATCAGATCTCGCGTGAACACGTAAAAAGCATCGTAGATATTCAGATCAACCGTATTCGCCCACGGCTGGCCGAGCGCAATATTGCCCTGCATCTCGGTGAAGAGGCCAAAAACTATCTGGCTCAGGAAGGTTATGATCCACAATTCGGTGCTCGTCCTCTCAAACGTGTCATTCAGCGTGAAATAGAGAACAGATTGGCACGTGCAATCCTCAATGGAACCTTGCATGATGGCACAATAGTAGAGATTGAAGTCAAAAATGGAAAATTGTCACTAATTACGCAAGAATAGCACGATTTTGGTCAATGAAAGCCCACGGAAGTGGAACAACATAGTGTACAATGAGAACAGGAATGATGGCGTTCATTATCGTTGTCAGTTTTTGTGAAGAGATGGTTTCACAGACAGCGTTAGCTAACAGACGCCGTTGGGAGTAAAAACAGTGAAACTCTACGTAGGGAAGCTCCCCTATCGCACCACAGATCAGGACCTGAACGATCTCTTCGGGCAATACGGAGAAGTGATTTCAGCTACAGTTATTATGGATCGTGAAACCGGACGCAGCAAAGGCTTTGGCTTTGTCGAAATGACTAATGACCAGGATGCTCAAGCAGCAATGGGCCAACTTAATAATTCTACTCTGGAAGGGCGCACAATCGTTGTAAACGAGGCCCAGGAGCGTCGCGACTCCCGTGGTGGCGGCGGTGGCGGCGGTGGTGGCTTCCGCGGCGGCCGTAGTGGTGGCGGCGGTGGCGGCGGCGACCGCCGTGGTGGTGGCGATAGCTATCGTGATCGACGTTACTAAACGTTGTACATTATAAGTTCAATACCTCGTCAGTCTGACAAATATAAATAGGGAGGAAGCCGACGGCAATCGTTAGCTTCCTCCCTTTGCGTCAACTGCGATCAAAGAACTCTTCGCGACTGCTCGCATCGGGTCTTTTTGTTAAGCGTAAAGCCGCCAGATAAGGATCATAGCTTGCCAGCAATTGATTTGCTTCATAGGCAAGCGCACGATAATTGATATGCCCACCAGGGCGCACGCGTTGCCACGTCAGATAAAGTGCCTGCTTAGGGTCTCCATGCAGCAAAATATTGACCTGGTGCGCTAGCGGCAGAAGATTGAGCATGAATGAGTAATCAATTGTCGCTCCATGTCGTTCATACACACGCGCCAGAAAGGCCTGCAGCTTCCGATAATATGCAGACAGATCTTGCTCAAACAGCTCCTTGTAAGGCGCGAACTCGGCGACCTCTGTTAAGTACAGAGGCAGACCGAAGCCACGTGCCAGGATCTGCTCCACGCTATCTTTCGTCAAAGCCTCGCCAAAGATCAGTGGTAAAGATACAAAACGGCCCCAGCCACGATGACGATTAAGGTCACGCAGCTCACCTAGAAAACTCTCTACCACCAGCGTCATATTGGTCGTGCGCCCATAGCTCGGCATCTCAGCGTAGTTCGAGTGCTGCGCGAAGATAAGTGCACTGATAGTCCGCTTCGTCTCATCATTTTGCTCATGAACCCAATTCAAAAGTGGCTCAAGCTCAAGTCCCGGCCAGAGTTGCAAAAGATACTCTGCAACCAGACGATCACCGGCTGTATACTTCGCATCGAGCATAGATACGCGCTGCTCAACCCGACCACGAAAAGCATAGTGGATGGAAACGCGCCGCAATAGATCCGTCTGCTCTTCCACAAACTGCTTCAAGGCCTGCAGGTTCGTATTGGAGGTAAACGCAGGGCTGGTATGGCGAATGAGGCTAGGAGCCTCGGCCTTATAGGCTAGCATCTCCTCTTCTGAGCGGGTTGGGGCCAGCAATTTCTCGATCTGTGTCGCAACCCGGTGATAGTACGGGATAGGTGATGCTTTGAGTTCGGCCAGGATGCGCGACCAATCGCGAGCCGAAGTCTCGAACGACATTCCGCTCCATTGCCCAAACAACAAGAAGTAGCGCACGCAGTCCAGCACACGCGATGTTAGCGCACTCTTCAGCTCCGGCTTCGTCATATCGGCCTGATAATACTCTTTGAAAGCGTGCAGCAGCATCTCTTTATGCTTCGCAAACAGCTCAAGCGAGAGAGTGCCAAAGGCCTGATATTCCTCTTCCAGCACCTCGCTATCCGCCTGTGCCATGCTAGCAGGCAAGTAATTTTTCATCTGATGCAGCACAGCTTTGCCGAAGCGCGCCTGATAGCGCGTCGACTTTTCCTGCCCTGAGTTGAGCGAACCCTCATTGAACAGTGCAAAGCACAGATGCATAGGAATCTTGCCCATATCGACGGTCAGCCGGGCCATATCGCCAACCGAGGCGTGCCCATAGCCACGGAACATCTCATCTATCTTCTGATCGGGATCAACCCCCTTTTCGCCCATTTCACGTAGAATATCCCACGGCATCCCAGCTGCACGCGACTGACGCGCACCAGCCCAGGCCTTATGAGCCGCCGTCCGCCGCAGCGGATTCGCCACCATTGTCGTCACCACCGTACCAGTCTCCACATCTTCCAGACAAATCAAGCGTAAACCAGTCACATCAGGAGCATAAGTGAACCATCTATACGAACCAACTCTATACTCCTGCTCCGGCGCAACCTCTCTTTTTTTCTCTTCACTCTGATCTTGCTGCATACAAACCTCCCTCATATTGTTCAGTATACGCCAGATTCGCCCTTCTCACAAAAAATAAGCCCTGCCTTAGCCCATTGAGGTAGCAAGAAAGTTGAGCCATCTGCAAGGCCCGCTTCCATCCAGGCCATCTTCCTTATGTGTGTGTTGCCAACAGCTTCGCAATTAGTGTACCAAAAAATCCCGATAGATCGCTAATATATGTGAATCGCTTCACTCTCCCAATATACGATCTCTAATAAGTAAACCTCATAGCAGAAAAACTTCTCTAATCTTGCTGCGGTTGAGCAAGATTAGAGAAGTTTTTCTTGGGCTCGCAGGCTAATATAGAAACCACAGAATAGATCATTATATCTTTTGTTATAATTGTACTATTAGAAGAATAGGAACGAGGAGGAATAAGAATGGATATGAAACTTGAGCTTGTGCCTATACCGGTCTCCGATGTTGATCGCGCCAGAGCATTTTACGTTGAAATGGTTGGATTTCACTTAGACCATGATGTCCAGCCCAGTCCTGGCATGCGATTTGTGCAGCTAACCCCACCTGGGTCAGCTTGCTCAATCGTTATTGGGACAGGTATGGGTGAATTTTCTGCACCCGGCTCGATCAAGGGACTGCATCTAGTCGTTGCAGACATCAATGAGGCTCGTGCTGAGCTCGCAAGCCGTGGCGTTGAAGTGAGCAAGGTTGACGATATGGGGGGCGTTAAGTATGTCCATTTCAGCGACCCCGACGGCAACTCCTGGGCATTACAAGAGATACCAGATAATTATCGATAACAAACTTTCTGTGCTTTCTCCTGTACATCATTTAATAATGCTCTGATTGGTTCAGGGCAACCGGTGTTGGGATAAAATCGTATGTATATATAACATATATTAATATCCCACCCACTGAAATTTACGCGGAGAAAGTTTTTTATGACCTGGACATCACTTGCCGAACGTATCAATAGCCTCCCACTTATTCTGGCAGGCCCGATTGTACGGCGTGCTGAGCCGCAGCATGTCACTGTCTGGCTCGCGCTCAAAGAGGCACGTGATGTCACACTTTGTATTTACGCCCAGGATCAAGCAGGCCAGCTCAACAGACAGAGCATAGGCACACATACAACCACGCGACTTGGCGACAATCTGCACATCGTTGCAGTTACCGCCCACACGCCGGATAGCGCACACACACTGGCATGGGGCCAGCTCTATTACTATGATCTCTTCTTCTCCGCCGCACATACAACACATGATGCAGATACTGCAGAGAGCAGCGACCACCTCACAACGCCGGGTATTTTCAGCACCAATCCTACGGAAACACTACAGAAACTGGTCTACCCCGGTCACCCCTTACCCGGTTTTTTGCTGCCAGCACAAGATATACATAACCTGCGTATCATGCATGGCTCTTGCCGTAAACCACATGGCGTCGGCAAAGAAACGCTTTCCGCACTCGATACGATCATCGCGCATGCAAGCAATCTGTCAGAAAGACCACAACAGCTCTTTCTGACAGGGGATCAGATCTACGCCGACGACGTTGCTGCACCACTTTTATTTACACTGATAGATGCAAGTCAAGTCTTATTTGCTGGTAACAAGATCGAACAGTTACCTCATCTGCAAATACCTGCCCATCAGATACCACCAGGCACGCGCGGAGACGCTGCACTCAATACGGCCAGGCTAACATCCTCAAAGGCCGACAATCATCTGCTATCCCTGGGTGAGTATGCAGCCATGTATATATTTACCTGGTCGGATGTGCTCTGGCCACAAGAGCTGCCAGACATAGAAGAAATGTCGGCAACATCGTCGCGGGCCAGGCCGAGTAAGCATAAAGAAAAAGTCCGTGACGCTCAAGCCCATATAGAGATGACGACACGCCTGCAAGCGTTTCGGGCCACACTACCGAGTGTGCGCCGCGCACTCGCCAATATCGCCACCTATATGATCTGTGATGACCACGATATCACCGATGATTTATTCCTGGATGGAGCGTGGTGCAAACATGTCCTCCAGAACCCGCTGGGATATCGTATCGTGCGCAACGGCTTGCTTGCGTATGCTCTCTTTCAGGCCTGGGGCAATACACCAACGCAATTTGCAGGGGTCCACGGATCAACACTCCTGCAGGCCATCGATGCATGGCGTGGGGATGATTCAGATCCCCAACTTGCCCTCATTGAAGAAACCATCGGGCTACCAGAGTCGTTCGATGGCACAGGCTCATTGCAGTGCGCAAAACAAGCGTTGCGCTGGGACTATATTTACGCGGGCCCACACTATCAACTGATCGCCCTGGATACACGGACAAAACGCTACTACCGCGCTCCCACAGATTTTCCCGGCCTGCTCTCACCACAGGCCCTACAGACGCAGCTTGCCGCCCACACACGAGACGATGTAGAGGTGACAATCATCCTCTCGCCTACCCCTGTACTGGGTATAGACTTTATCGAAAACATTCAATTGTGGAGCCGCTGGCGCGTTAAAGATAACTACGCATTCGACCGCGAGGCCTGGGCGCTTGAGTGGGGCACATTCCAACAGTTGTTACGCACAATAAGCTCTATGAAACGTGTCGTGTTTCTGGCGGGTGATGTCCACTATGCATTTGGCTCAAGTCTGGAATACTGGGATCGGCATACCAGAGAGACCGCCCGACTGGTAAATTATACATCCAGCCCACTTTGCAACGAGGGATCGGGTCCACAGATATCCATGTTAGCGCTGGGTTATCCCCGCTTGAAACACCTGTTGCGACACAGTAAAGAACCCACCCTGGACTTCTTTATCTGGGATATCCTGGATCAGGATCAGCACACTCTCAACCAGTTGCTGATATTAATACGCAAGCGGCTCTATCTCTTCTGGCTATCAGTGCCACGCCTGATGGCCACCCGACGGGCGGTGCATGAGGTTGTACTACCCGCGTGGGGCTGGCTAAAAGGAGCATTTGACGTGCTGCCACCAGACAGAAGCTATCGCATCCGCTACCTCCCCAATAATCTAGTACGCAGGGTACGCGAGCGCGAACACAGACCACATGCAAACCTGTCTCGCCTTATAATCAGGCCGCTGAGCGCCGCTCTACGTAGCATCATACAGCTACAAGGTAGAACAGACAGCATACGCAGGAAGCTACAGCACACAACCGATCACGTAGACAAGAAGGCCTTTCCCTCGCTCCGGCAACAGACAAACAATATCCGGGAACATGCCATTGAAAGCACGCAGCTTATCGAGCGTAAACTTGAGCGACCGCGCCAGAGACTCGTCAATGCGCTGCTCCATTCTGAAACATGGCTCAATCGTTGGAAGGCAGGTAACTTAATCGTCGGCTACAACAATATTGGCGAGATCAGCTTTGATTGGAAGGGTAACAAGCAAGAAGTGACGCAAAAATTGTGGTGGTACAATCCCGACAAACCGGAACAGCTACAATCGGCAGAGTATCGCGAAACGCTGGCCCTGCCCAGGCACGAAGACGAGCCCGCGCTACCATAAAACAAAGCAAAGCAGGGCTTTGAGTATTACTGGTGATATCAGTGCTGGTGCCACCACCGCCTCTGGTGCCACTGGCTGCCACTGGCATTGCCGCTATTGCCACTATCAATACTTGTATTGCCATTCCCGATTACACTGCCACCATTGCCACCAGTACCACCAGTGCCACCGTTGCCACTGCCAATACTTGTGTTGCCATTCCCGATTATACTGCCACCATTGCCACCAGTACCACCAGTGCCAGTGCCACCATCGCCGCCATTGAGGCTGCCAATACTTGTGTTACCATTTCCGGTTACATTGCCACCATTGCCACCATTGCTACTGGTACCATTGCCGCCGTTGCAACTATCAATGGTGACGTTGCCATTTCCGGTTACATTGCCGCCATTGCCTCCAGTACCTTTGCCAGTGGTACCACCATCGTGGCAGCTAGTGGAGCTACCAGTACCAGGCCCGCTCTGGTTGAACTCGTTATGCGAAGCCGGAGCTGTATGCACGATGCCTTGTGTAGGTATAAATGCAAGCATCCCACTAAATACTAATCCAACAAACGCCGCTTTGACTTTCTTGGACACATTGTGAAGAATCATAGAATGTAAAACCTCCAAGAATCGTGCTGCTATGACAGTACAAGTACCATCATAGCAAAGTTAAGCATAAAATCAGTGAAATACCAGCTGACGCTCAAATACTAGCAGCTGACATTACCACTGTTACTGTTATGATTATCATCTCCATTAGTACCACGGGCATTGCAGCTACCTACGTTAATGCTACCTGAACCTCTAGGATTGGAGCCACCTGAACAATCGACATTACCACTGTCACTGTTGTCATTACCATTTCCAGAGGTACCATTGGCATTGCAGCTACCTACGTTACTACTACCTGAACCTCTAGGATTGGAGCCACCTGAACAATCGACATTACCGCTATTATCGCTGTAATTACTATATCCGTTAGTACCACCGGCATTACAACTACCCACGTTAATGCTACCTGAACCTCTAGGATTGGAGCCACCTGAACAATCGACATTACCACTGCCATTGTTGTCATTATCATTTCCAGATGTACCACCGGCATTACAACTACCCACGTTAATGCTACCTGATGGATGAGAACCATCTGATGAGCTGGAATATCCTGAACAATCGACATTACCACTATTATCGCTGTAATTATCATTTCCAGATGTACCACCGGCATTACAGCTACCTACGTTAACGTGATGAGGTTTGTAATACTTGGAATCTTTATGGTGATCATGAGAAGCTGGAGCAGCATCCACAGTGGGAGCGGCAATAGTGGCTAGTGCTAGAGAACCAACCAGCATGGAAAAGGTGACAATAAATATACGCAACTGTTTCATGGAAAACCTCCTTGGTGTGTTTAAGGGACAGTGCAGAATAGATATTCTTATCCACTCTACTAACCATCATCAAATAGACGGGCCAATTTTAAGTTTGGGCCAGGTTATGATTCCACCGGTTTTTCTATTCTAATCAGGAATAAAATGCAGAATCACTGGCATCCATGCTGAAGAACGTCTGTATTGTTGATTACGTCCATGAAGAGATAATGGGAAAGAAGAGCGGTGGTCTTCGGATAGCCGAAGGTAAATATGGAGAATACACGCAGCAAAACAACGATATAGTACGTATATTCATAAATTCCTGTATTTCCTTTCCATCCATAAGGAAGCGTGAAGAAGGGCACCAGGCCACAGGTTGGAAATGTAGTGATGAGAAACCAGCGATTTCAGCGATTCACATCAATTACTGACCTTGAGTTAATTTATTACCTGTCACTGTCGGCTATTGCCTTGTCGGTTATAGCTTCATCGATCATAACCCTGCGGCTCATAACCTTAGCTTGCAACATAAGCATAAATAGTTTCGTTGTATCGCTCCATTCCTCTCGCTAAAAACCTCACGAGAACCTCACAGAGACCTCAATTCGATTCGGAGGCACTATGTTATAATCGAATTACATGGATGCCTCCGCACTCATATGCGCGAGCACCAGCAGACAGGCAAGCAACGTCCATAGCGCACGTTCCTGACGGCGCAACATGTGTGGTGAGAGTAATAAGTTAAGAGGAGGTCAAGCCGGGGACTATGGATCATGTAGGAGAACAAGACAATCTACCGCAGCCGCTTTTGAAGGTAGTCACCTTTGGAGAATTCACGCTGGGACAACTCATCCCCTCTCCATCTTATA
>Ga0302321_100002064_pt1 | contig 17228 bp, 20 predicted proteins | sample Fen_T0_1_FD_202505 | JGI IMG/M metagenome (GOLD analysis project Ga0302321, IMG submission 202505) | Peat permafrost microbial communities from Stordalen Mire near Abisko, Sweden - Fen_T0_1 | ecosystem: Environmental > Terrestrial > Soil > Wetlands > Permafrost | place: Sweden: Abisko...
TTTTGTGCAGACATTAGGGGGCTAAGACACTGTGTATGAAGAAACGGCTGAATTAAACGATAACTTAAAACAGATTTTCTTTTTCATTACCCTGTTGGGCTGCATCTTGTCAGCTTCCGGTATCTATGCTCTTGCCAGTCTGAATGTTCAAAAAAGAACAAAAGAAATTGGAGTCCGAAAAGTTTTAGGAGCAAGTGTGGTGAGTATTGTTCAACTCCTTAACAGGGAGTTTGCCATTATTCTTATACTGGCTGGGGTGTTGGGAAGTAGTAGTGCTTACTTTTTGACTACCGCTCTGCTTGGAAACGTATCTGCCCAGCACATAGAAATAGAATTCATAACAATTGTATTGTGTAGCCTGACTATTTTTATTATTGGCATTTCGACAACAAGCACGACAATTTTTAAAACCGCAACAGACGACCCTACTAAGACTCTTAGAAGCGAGTAATCTAAATCTTGATTGAATTAATTTTAATTATCTGAAACCACACCAATGCCAGTGCGGACAACCAAAGCACTGGCATCCGTGTGATTAAGTACGCTCTATGCGCGGCACTAAGCATAACGAAATGTATGTGCCATTGTGGGCCTCGGTTTAAATTTTTAGTTTTATCTTTTATGCAACGTTCGGTGTCGTAGGACAATTTATTAATCTTAAACCCACAACGTCGCATACATAAGCGTTAGTGTCAACCATGACCGACAGTAACATGCAGACAAAATGGAATAAATGACAGACCTTAAAGCTATAATATTTGACTTAGGAAAGGTAGTTTTTGACCTTTCGTTTGAGAGGGTTTTTCAATCGTGGGCAACTTCTTCTGGTGGGCAGTTTGACGACATTAAAAGCAGGTTTATGTTTGACGAACTTTTTGACAAGTTTGAAAGAAATGAAGTTTCACCAGAACAATTCAGGGCGACAGTTTCGCAACGGTTGAACTTAAAACTTACTGACCAAGATTTTGATAAAGGTTGGTGCGACTTGTATCTTGATGTCTATAACGAAATGGACAACTTGTTGGTCGGTTTGAAGCGAAACTATAAGCTTATTGGTTTGACAAACACCAACGCAATTCATAACAAAGTTTGGACTGTAAAGTACGCTGACACTTTACAACACTTTGAAAAAATATTTTCTTCCCATGAGTTGGCAACTCGAAAACCAGAAAGGAAAATATTTGAAATCGCGCTTGATTATCTAAAATCGAAACCTGAACAAATACTTTTTCTTGATGATAATTTAGATAACATAAATGGAGCAAAGGAAATCGGTATAAACACAATATTAGTGACATCAAACGCACAAATGATGAAAGACATAAGTCGGCTTACTATAATTGAATGAGAGATAGCTTTGAAAATATGGCAGCCACTAACAGCGCCTACAAGAAATTGGCGGTTCAGTGGTTAAATGAAGCTTTGTGCTTCGTATCAAGTTCAGTGGTAGCAGACAGTTTTCGTCTCCGAAATCGCCAACTTCTTGTAGCTGCAAAACGTTAGTAGTAATTTATTCTGAAGCAGTATTTAAACACTTATGAAACAATAGAAAAGAAGCACTCATAATAAATGATAAACAAAGAAATAACAATTAATCCTCCATTTAAGACTTTTAGACAAAGAATTTCTATTCTTGTGATTCTAAGTTTACTTTTTTTTATCTGCATTAATATTTATGGGATATATAAAATGTTTAGTCTTTCTTATCTTTTAAAAATTGACACAATATTTATCCCAATATTCGGACTAGTTACAGTTCCCGATTTAATAATCAGTGTGTTCTATTTAAAATCAATAACAATTAATAAAACAGAAGTGACTTTTATTTTGTACCGCTTCAATAGCATTTATAAAACCTATAGTGTGGATATTCAAGATTTAAAAGTAGAAATTAAGAGAGCGTATTTGGACGAAGGAAAATGGAACAAAAAATACAAACTAGTTGTAAAATCCAGAAAGCATGGAATGCAAGGCGATTGGGAGAAAATATGTTCGCAACATGAAATAGGAGGTTGGAATACAGACTTTTTTAACACGTTTCTGTCAGAATATAATGAAAGGAAATAAAACTACTACTAACAGCACCTTTGCATTATGGCGGGGGAAGGTCGAATAGAAACAGTTGTGCCACTAATAAACATTGTGCGTTTAGACAGGTTAGTGCTTCTAATCCGCCACAACGCAAAGCTACCAACCCGTTGGCAGCAACCCATTATGGACAGAGTAGTAATAATTTTTTGGACGTCAATGATTCTATTTTCCTGTGGGACAAAGGAGAATTCAAATGTTGAGTTAGAGCTTTACTCAATGGAGAATGACACGATTGAAAATGTAAATTCGATACAACTGACTAACAAACCTGAATTGCTGACAGGTCGCTCCATTTTCTTTTGGGACAAGTGGGGACTTCGGACTTATGAATTTAAAAACATAAAGAAGACGGATAAAAACAAATTCATAATTGAGAATATTGAACCGGACGAGTATACACTGTTTATTTCATTGACGGTGGACGGTGTAGAAAAGTTAGCAGAATTAAGGGACTTAGAGATAGTAGCGGGACAAAATAGGTTTAGGAAACAGATTACTCTGAATGGAATAAGAAGTTACTTGGGTGAATAATGGACAGCTGCCAACAATGTCTATAAAACACACGCTGTATTATAGGTTCTTAAAATTTGTGCATTTAAATTTCGTCAGCAACGTGGGGCAAAGATGTAGGCATTTTAAACGCATACGTTTTATAGACTAGCGTTGCCAGTTCCTTAGGAAAGGATTCTCCTGTCATCAACTTATTCTCTCGTAGCGTCATCAGGTTTCTATAATGAAACACAAGATCAGAGAGAAACGGGTAAAGCTCCACGCGATAAAATGATTCTTTTACTCTCTTAAGATAACCGAGCAACTGGTATTTTTTGTATTCAAAATCGATAAGCCCCTCGGTGAGCCAGTTGTCTTTTAGATGTTCCATAGCATCGTAAATATCAGTAGCATTTTAATAAAAAGAGATTGAATTGACTTAATGCAAACATGACAAAAATCATGCATTAACTAAACTTAGATCATGAGGTAAGTAGTCACTTGGACGCACATTTGATACGTCAAAAAAAAAGAATACCATAAATATTACGCTATGAAAAGTTTCAGATTTAAAATCAGGCCTGCATTTCTGATTTCCATCTCCTTGTTGGGTTATGTCGGGTATTTTGTAGGATGTACACAAAAGGATCAGATCCTTACTACCGGTCCTGTGGACGTGAACACCACCAATCTTGTTTCCATCAAGGCAACGACTGCGCCAGCTATTGATGGCTCAATTGATCAGGCATGGGACAAGGCAGAAAAACTGTCCGTTGTACCGACAGTACCAGATCCTGGCAATGGATTGTTTGCAGGCTACATTGGAGAACAGTATAGTGCCACTATACGGTCAATGTATGATGATAGCAATATTTATTTCTTAATGGAAATTTCCGATCCATCTCAAAGTGTAATTGTAGCACCCTGGTATTTTAATCCTTCCTTAAATACAACGGGAAAAACCGGATGGCAAAGAGAACCTAGCAGCAGAACGTACGACATTAATGGCGTTCTGACTCGTGAAGGCACTGGTGAGGATAAAATAGCATTCCTTTGGAACGTAGATAGTTCAACACCAAAGTTCATTACACAAACATGCTACTCAAGTTGCCATGTGTTTACTCCTTACCTGGATTATTCAAAAACACCGGCTGTGATGAATCCTAACGCTAGCGGAAACCACTACACCAACGGTGCCGCAGAGAAAATTGATATGTGGTGGGGCCGTTTAGGGTACATGGGCAAAGATGCAAGTCTTAATTTCTTAGATGACAATTATCAAGATTGGGCTGGTGGTCCGACTTATTCTGGTGTCACAGGTGGCAACGGAAACGGAAGACACGTGGATGGAATTTATCCAAATGGTACTTTTTCAACTACATGGCCTAACCGCCCCAATTATTCTACCTCACCTCCTAAACAAGGTGAATTCACTAACACACAGAATTTAAAATTAGATGGAACAGGTGCTTCGGTTGCTGTTCCACTTTGGGTAATCCCTGGTGCTGCTAGCACCGGTTTTCTTATGGCGGCTGATACAACTGGAACTGCCAAAAAGGTTATGGGAGTAAGTTCTGCAGGTGTGTTAACACTAAGTGATAATTCAAATATTGATCCTAACGTTGGAACTGACTATCAAAGAACGGGCGATCCTGTTACGGGTCCAACCGCCGCGAAAGCAATTCCATCTATAGTCGCACTGCCTCTGCTTAACGAAAGAGCTGATATAACTTCCACTGCCGTATATGGCGCTTCAGGTTGGGTGGTTGAATTCAAACGCGCTTTAAAAACCGGAGATGCTCAAAAGCAAGACGTTGATTTCTCAAGCCTGGCTGATCAACCCTTTGGAGTAGCCTACTGGAATAAATCCAACAACCAACATGGTATTCAACCCAATTTGTTATTGAAATTTCAAAAATAAGCGGTCGTGTCAATCCCTTCTAAAAATTTAAGATCATGACTGCAAAACGAATAATATTATTGGCGAGCATCTTCACCGTGATCCTAATCGTATTCCAAGGTTGTTATGATGCCACGACTTTGGTAATTGATAACAGTCCCGCCGTTACTAAGACCGTGAGTTTCAAAACCGACCTTATTCCGATTTTCGATAAGAGCTGTAACATGGCTGGGTGTCACAACACCGGAGGAAAACAACCTGACCTGACGACCGATAAAGCTTATGCGTCATTAACGATTGGAAATTATCTGAACTTGGCTTCACCCGATCAGAGCGTAGTTTATTTATATCTCGTAGGCAAAAAAACTCCTCAAATGCCATTGGGTGCCGCTAACAACCCATCCAACCTCAATAACCTGATGCTGGCTTGGATACAACAAGGAGCAAAAAATAATTAAAAGAAATTATGAAAAAGATATTCAGCCGTCTTTCACATCTACTAGTTCTTGCTAGTTTATGTCTAGTGCTAAACACACCTTCGGTAGCTCAAGACAATGCTACTGATTCTTTACAAACTGCACTCAAGGCCAATAAGAAACCTATAAAAAATACTTTTGATGGAAACTATATTGTCGATAATCAAACGGTGATGGTTCCCATCAAAGGAACATTCGAATTCGATTTTCAACACCGCTTTGGTTTAGTTAACAATGGAATCAAAGATATGTTTGGCCTCTATGCAGGTGCCACTATTCGCTTAGGGTTCAGTTATGTGCCGGTGAAAAATCTACAACTCGGGTTTGGTTCAATCAGCGATCCGATGCAAGTAGATTTGAATGCGAAGTATTCAATCTGGCGCCAAACGAAAGACAACAGTATGCCTGTGAGTGTTACCTATTTTGGCAATATCGTGATCGATACTCGATCAAAAGATAACTTCGTAACTTCGGGTGACCGGTTCTCTTACTTCAACCAAATCATCATTGCACGCAAAATCAATGACAAGCTTTCTATTCAGGTAGCCCCTAACCTATCACACTATAATAACATCCCAGGATATCAGGCTTCGGATGGAAGTATCCAGCCAACGATGTACAACAACCACTTCGCAATTGCCTTCAGTGGGCGATATAAAGTAAGTAAACAGATGGGGATCATGTTAAACTATGATCAACCAATTACACAGCATCCAACAAATAATCCTCATCCGAATATAAGCTTTGGTTTGGAGGTCACTACCAGTGCGCACTCTTTCCAAGTATTCGCTGGCAACTACGCCTATATTGTTCCTCAACGCAACAACTACTTTAATCAAAACGATTTCACAAAGAGTCAATTCTTAATAGGATTCAACATTTCGCGTTTGTGGAATTTTTGACCCTATTAAGTTTTAAAATTTAATCGGAATATTTCTGATTAAGTAAGAAGTGCAATTACAGCACTTCTTATTTTATTTAGAAGAGTAAATTCAAAACTAAGTGAGCTAAATGTTTGTGATTTGAAAATATTTAATTTTAATAAAACTCGGACTATATTTAATCATGAAGTTTCTAATTGCATGCATATGTTGCATAAAAACTTTGTTGATAGTACTCTTTCTTAATTTTTGCTGTGCGTGTACCTCTAATCACAGCACACCAGAAAGAAATTTCTATTATGAAATTCAAAGTCACGATAGTGCCTCCAACCAGCTTTCGGAATACTTAACAAAACACATTTCCACCCATAAATATACAATCACAAATCAGTCGGGTCTTGAGTGGCCCTTTTACAAGGAACTTAAGGAAGATGAAGATATTCCAAGAGATAGTCTTATGCCACCTCATTGGTTTCTCCATAAGATGATCCCTAAAAAATCAAACCAATTATTAAAAATCAATGAATACATAGTTCGCATTGATCTGTCTCCAAAGCCCGACACCTTGCCAAATTATAGTGTTGAAATTTTTAGAATGGATTCCACTGGCCTGGTTTTATCTGCTCGCACCGGCATCCATTACTTTGACTCTTCAGAATTTACTACGCGTGAAGCACTGAATGTACTTTATCTAAAGTCAATCATCCGTTATTCTTTCAAGTAAACCTTCCTAATTATTGTAACGAGTAGTTGCAGCCCCTTTCATAAAGGCCACTATTTTCAAACGATTTCGATAATGATCTTATCTAAATCATCTCATAATGATGATTTCAATCATGCTAATCTCTGATAGCAGTCAGTAAATTCCTTCTCACTCTGCGGTTAATTTGATCCGTAATCAGAGCAAAAAATGTCTAAACAATAACTCTTATCAATTATGAAAAATTTAAAATTAGTTCTCAGTCTAACCTTAATCTTAACACTTCTGGCTGTAGTAAGGTGTTCTAAGTCCAGTGATCCCGCACCTTCGCTGGTTAAGGTTTCCGGAAATGTTACCTACACCAATGCAGCCGGAACTTCCGCTGTTGCTTCAGGTGCCGTAATTTACCTGGCCAACGCAACCGACACCGTTTCTACCACTTCTGATAAAAATGGTGCATACCATTTCCTCAATGTGAAGGTGGGTGACTACACTTTAACTGGAAAATACAATACCACTAACACAAACGCCTCAGGAAGGCTGGATGGATTGACTTTTACAACATTGACACCTGTTGCCATTACGGTTGCAGCCGTTGATTTAAGCAAAGACGTTTCCCTTACATCGGCTGGTCAATCTGGAATTGTAGCTATCAACCTTAACTACGTATGGGATGCGGTAAATTCCAAGTACAATCAACCTACTCTAGCGGTCGGTGTATGGAATTATGACAACGCGCACAGTCCAGTGACTTTCGAATTTCCTTATCGCGCCAATGAAGGTACATTCATAGGATCCTTTGCACAAACCAGCAAATGCGTTGTGGCCTTTGATCCAAATAATTTAGGTACCAGTTCAATTGATGTGGAAGTAGATTTGGCAAGTGTTGATACCCGCACCCCCGGTGGCAGAGATAATCTTCTAAGCAGTATGGACAACCCAATATGGAGTCCACTATCAGTGTTCACCAAATTAGGATGTATTTCCGGAACTTTTGGTATTGCAGCAGACGCAGCACTTCCATCAACAATCACCACTAATACAAAACGCTATGCACAATACAAGAGCACTAGCATTGCAAAATTAGGAGATGGCTTCGTTGCAAAAGGAAACCTGATATTCAATGGCAAGACTGTAGCAACTGACTTATGGTTCAAAGGAGTTCCTGAATGGAAAGATGCCCCGATTGCAGGTGGAGGCACAGCTAATGGTAGGACCTATGCTGGATTTGAAGGTATCTTCAAGATCAAAGCTAATGCAGATTTCAGTATCGTTTCAGGCAGCGTTAACGATGCAACAGTTACCATTCACGTAACCATCGTAGCCTATCGCCTCTAAATTTCAATTCCAGATAAATAATAAGGGGGCTTTGCCCCCTTTATTAAAATTAAAAACGGGGTAAGATTTAAGATAAAAACCATGAATAAAATAGCTTTCTTAATTATAGGAATCATGCTGGTGGGTTGCACTAACTATCAGAATGAAACTATTCAGATCCCAAAACCGGTTGTATCCCTTCCTACCGCTACACTTGAAGCCAACTTTGTTACCAGCCCACCCAACAAACTAAATGCATCATACTGGAAGACGGCCAATTATCTTCCAATCACAGCGCAAAACCAGGTAACAGGTCAAGTTCCTTCCGCTGATGGGTTGTTTAATGTGAGTGGCACTTTTAGCGGGCTTGCTGATTTTAACAAAGGAAAAAATCCATTGATAAAACTACAAGCAGCTTATAGTAATGACAGCCTTTATGTTTTATTATCATGGAAGGATACGGTTTACAATGTATCAAAAGCCAATTGGCTTTTCAATGGAGACACTGACCCTCACAAAGCAGGTTCAACCACAGGCTGGACTTCTCAGCGGAGTGATGACTCGTTCGTTCTCTCATTTGATATGGGAAGCAGCAAGAGAGATGTGTGGAACTGGTCAATGGCCTTATCAGAACCATTGGGGTATGCCATTGATATGATTTACAATACAGGAACAATAGTTAATGACAGTGGTAATAAATCTTTTGTAAGAAACAGTGTCGATGGAACCAACCGGGGTGGGCCAATGTATGATTGGGACGGAACCGAACAACAACTTGCCAGGAAACCTGCAGGGTTTACCATCATTGATCCAGGATATTACCTGCTTAACAAAAAATCATTTACTGGAAATCCAGTGGCAGGTAACGTTTACTTCCAGACCGAATGTGCATTATGTCATGGTACCTTGGGTGATGGAAACGGGACGGTCAATCCAGTAGGCGTTGCTTTAAACGAACCGGGCCAGTTTAATCGGTGGACACGCTCTGCTCTTGATGCATTTGCCACAAGCTCAAATCATGAAGGCGCTGTTCACTATCCAACTTTGGAAGTTGATCGGACGAATCTGTTTGCCCGCTTGAGAGGATTCAGCGGAATACCTGGATACTATTTACAAAATCCAAATGGAAGCAATTCAGATATTCATGCGCTATCCAATGTTAAGCTTGCCAATATAGACGGGCCCAACAGTAAAGGATATTCAGTACTACTAATCCGAGCTTTAAATACCGGCAATACAGATGATATCGTTTTCACTCCATCGGTTGGTCAGTATCAGTTCAATATCAATTTGAGCGACAACGACGATCTCAACTCAATCGGTGCAATCAATCAAACACTCACCTTCAAAACTAAATAATTATGAAATCGAAGGGAACCTTGCAATGGATTTTTCTTATCGCTTTAGTCGGTGTGATACTCACCTCTTGTACTGATTATGTAATCAAACCGACCAAGGTTGTTGTGCCTGACTCTGTCAAATTCAACGCCAATATTATTCCGATATTCAACACCAGTTGCAACCATGCCGGTTGTCACTCAACGGGCGGGCATGCACCCGACCTCACCCCAAAAAATGCCTACACCAGCCTTATCTACTACGGATATGTTGATACAGACACTCCTGAATCCAGCATCCTTTATCAAAAAATTACAACAGGAAGCATGAAAGGGAATGCAACTGATCAGGATCGGGAACTTATATTAAAATGGATACAGCAAGGAGCATTAAACAACTAAACGCTAAACGATAAAACATTTATGAAAAGGATATTCAAACCAACTAAAACAATTGGAGAAAAAGTGAAAACGTATTCTTTCATTTTTCTTTCCATTATTTTCCTCTTCAACGGAAAGGCGTTTAGCCAAGGGGAAGAAAAAAAAGAAAGTGAGGATGGTAAAAAACCTGCTAAGCCTGCTTTTGCCAGCTCTTTATTGATGGAGGAACAGTCAGTTCTCGTTCCCACAAAGAAAACATTACAGTTTGATCTTCAACACCGATTTGGAACTGTTGAAAATGGAGCCAGCGATATATTTGGAATATATGCAGCATCCGCCAATATCAGAATGGCCCTCACCTATTCACCCATAAAAAATCTTTCCGTTGGTGTTGGTGTAACTAAACTCAAACAATACATTGACCTCAATGCAAAGTATTCTTTACTAAAACAAACCAAAGATTGGAGCATGCCTGTAAGCGTGAGCATTTTTGGAAATGTAGTGTCGGATAACCGGGGGGGTAGTTATCCAACAGGTTATTATCCGAAGAAAGTTTACAAGTACTCTTACTTTGCAGAGCTCATTATTGCATGCCGGGTTTCGTCAAAGCTTTCATTGCAAGTAACACCAAGTTTCAGCCATTACAATGCCGCAGATACATTGATGAATCATGACATGCTTGCCATTGGTTTTTCCGGTCGTTACAAAATTTCGAACCAATCTTCTTTTATGGTGAACTACATCCAGCAGCTTACTAAACATCCTAACACTAATTACAACTTGAAGCCAGGAATCACGATAGGCTGGGAAATTGCTACGAGCGGCCACGCGTTTCAAATATTCGCTACGTCATTCCAGGGTATAATCCCCCAGGAAAATATCACCTATAATCAAAATGACTTTACCAATCGTCAGTGGATGATCGGGTTCAACATCACTCGTTTATGGAATTTCTGATTATATCATAAAATGAAAAATCAAAATCGAAGAAAATTTCTTTTCGCCGGCCTAAGTCTTGCAGCCATCTGGGCATCCATCCGATTTATAAAACAACCCGAGCCTAGGAAAACAAAAAAGTTTCTAACTCAGGATGGCACACTGGTTGAGATTGATGTGGATAAACTGCCTGGCAAAAAAGTAGCTGCTAGCAAAACGGATATTCAAACTTGGGTCAAAAAAAATAAACAGCCATGACAGAGCTCCCAAAAATTGTACCCTTGAGTCAACGATCAAGAAGAGATTTTATTAAAGGTGCCTTACTTGCCGGAGTCGCTACCAGCTGCGCACCTCTTGATCCATTTACCGCCTTAGGGAAAACAGAAACAGCGGCATCCGGAGAAATGGTGAAGCTACTTTCCGTAACTGGAGAGATCATCGAGGTGGATAAAGCATATCTAAAACCAGTTCCTGAAATGCCAGTTTCAAATGACGAAGCAAGGAAAGGAATGCCAGGGAAAAAATTTGTGATGGTGATTGATCTTGCCCACTGCCATAATTTAAAGAAGTGTCAATCAGCGTGCAATCATGCTCACTTTGTTCATGATCATCAGAACTGGATCAAAGTATATCCGATGCAAGAGGCAGAACATACTGCTCCTTATTGGCAACCTACTACGTGCATGCATTGCGAGGATCCTCCATGCGTAAAAGTGTGCCCGGTTGATGCAACCTTTAAACGGCAAGATGGAATTGTATTGATTGATTCTGACCGTTGTATCGGTTGCCGTTTTTGTATGGCCGCTTGCCCCTACTCTACTCGCGTATTCAATTGGGAAAAACCAATGCTCACTCCTGATGAACTGGCTGTGCAATATTCCCCGGAGACAAGTTGCCCTCCAAAAATCGGCACCGTTTCCAAATGCGATTTCTGTCCTGACATGACACGCAAAGGCGAACTGCCTCATTGCGTTTCTGCTTGCCCGAATGGCGTATTCTATTTTGGTGACATGAACGAAGACGTGGTAACCAACGGAACAGATACGGTTCGCTTCAGCGAATTGATTCGCGATCGTTCAGGCTACCGCCTCATGGAAGATTTGGGCACGAAGCCAAGTGTATATTATTTGCCTCCCGTCGACCGGCTCTTCCCTTTCGAAGATGGATTAAAAACTAAGGAAGAAAAACACTCATGAAAACTGAAATCGATAATCAAATTGTCCAGGATCTCATGCCTCAAAAATTTGGAAGACCTGGAGTGATCTGGACTACTATTCTAATAATTCTTTGTGTAATCGGGTTTGGCGCTTACATCAGTCAACTTCGAAACGGATTAGTCGTCACCGCTATGCGCGACTATGCATCGTGGGGAATTTACATTTCCAACTTTGTTTTCTTTGTTGCAATTAGCTTAGTGGGATCCCTGATCACAGCGATCTTCCGACTCACCAATGTGCAGTGGAGAACTCCACTTACGCGCATTTCAGAAATCATTGCTGTTGCTGCAATCATTTTTGCATCGCTTGCAATCATCGTTGACATGGGGCGGCCTGATCGGTTCTATCACTTGTTTTTATTCGCAAGGCTTCAGTCGCCCATCATGTGGGATGTAATTGTGATTACAACTTATTTAACGCTGAGTGTATTGTTCCTATACTTTCCATTACTTCCCGATTTGCCCATCCTTATCAAAAATTATAAAGGAAGTAAATTCGAAATGTGGTTGTACAAATTTCTTGGATCATTTTGGAAGGGCACAGCTGCCCAACGATTGATGAGCCATCGGGCAGTAAAGATCATTTCTATAATGATTATTCCTATTGCCCTTTCCATTCACACGGTAACCTCGTGGTTGTTTGCCACTACCTACCGTCCTGGATGGGACAGCACAAACTTCGGAGCCTACTTTGTGTCAGGAGCATTTTTGGTTGGCGCTGGAGGTGTAGTGGTGGCCATGTTTGTTTTCAGAAAGTACTACAAGCTTGAGAAATATATCACCGAGAAACATTTTGATCACATGGGCAAAATTCTGGTGATGCTCGCCTTGCTCTACCTCTATTTTAATGTTAATGAATATTTGGTGCCTGCATTCAAAATGAAAAAAGCGGAAGAGCACCATTTGATGAGCCTCTTCACGGGTAACTATTCACTTTTGTTTTGGTCAGTTATTTTATTGGGTATGATCGTGCCCGTAATTGTACTACTCTTTCCTAAAGGAAGAAAGCCGACAACGATGTTTATCATGGGAATGTTTGTTGTGGTGGGAGCTTGGTTCAAACGCTTTCTTATTGTGACCCCAACCTTGTTAAGTCCTTTCCTTCCCATTTATGACGTGCCGGAAAGCTACGGGAAATATTTTCCCACTTGGGAAGAATGGGCGATCACTATAGGTACATTGGCTGGAGCTTTGCTGATCATAACCATTTTCGTAAGGCTCTTTCCGATCATCCCCATACATGAGACTATTGAAGAAGCCGATGTAAAACACAAAATGATATGAAGCGCTCAAGATTTTTTTTAATCGCACTAAGCATTCTCTGGATTGCTTCCTTGCAGTTGCTCGCTCAAGAAGAGAAGAGCGCCATCAAAGTGAGTATCGTTTATACACAAGTGAACGATCAACCTCCCATATTGAAATTAACAACGAAAGTAAAGGCAGGTAAAAAATTCACTCCACTCGGTGGAGCAGAAGGAAGCGTTTGGTATAACGAAGAAACGAAAGAAGGATTAATTGGTCAATTTAAAACTGATAAGCAAGGTCTAGCATTAATTAGTTTACCGCCTCAGCTTGCAACCCGACTGGATTCTTTATCACCATTGAAATTTATTGCCGCTGTTTCAGCAACAGCAAAATGGGATGAAGAAAAAACGGAGATTGAGGTTACACGAGCAAAGATTGAGCTGGCGTTGACCGAAGTCGATAGTGTAAGGAAAATGGAAGCCAAAGTACTAGCGTTAAAAGATGGAAAATGGATTGAAGTACCCGATACAGAAATTAAGTTTTTTGTAAAGAGATTGTTCAGTGACTTCCCGGTTGGTGAAACCGCTACAACTGATAATGTAGGTGCCGCTTCAACCGAATATAAAATCGTTATTCCCGGTGATCTTGAGGGAAATATAATTGTTGGCGCGAAGATTGATGATAATGAAACGTATGGAACAATCTCAGGCATGAAAACAATCAAATGGGGCACTCCTACGGAAGCAGACAACAGTTTTTATGATAGAACACTTTGGGCAGCTCGAGATAAAACACCGTACTGGCTTCTCATTTTTCCAAATGTCATTATCGCAACCGTATGGGGATTTATTTTCTATCTCGTTTACCTCATCATCCGAATCCGCAAGGTTGGAATACATGATAGTAATGTTTAACTTCAATTTTCTAAATCTAAATTCTATGAAGACCAATCACATTTTTATTTTCCTTTCTAAGAGTAAGTATCTTATCACGTTGATGGTAGCAAGTTTAGGACTATATTCCTTTACCTTGTTTCAGGCAAAGCCTTGGGTGGTACCTGAGGCTGCCGCAAAAAAAACAAACCCAGTTAAGTCTGATGCTGAATCATTAAAAGACGCGAAAGAACTTTGGACCAAACATTGTGTATCCTGCCACGGGAAGACCGGAGCTGGTGATGGCACAAAGGCTGCGCAACTAGAAACCGAAATGGCTGACTTTGCAAAAGAGGCTGTACAAAAACAATCGGACGGATCTTTGTTCTACAAAATCATGGAAGGTCGCGATGAAATGCCAACCTTCAAAAAGAAAATTCCTGAAGCATCCGATGTGTGGAGTGTTGTCAACTACATCCGTACACTCAAGAAATAAAAGCTAGTTAGGCAATTAAGGGTTGATGCCTGATCATTATTGGTCAGGCATTCTTTTTGTAACTAAAAAACCTTCTTCAACCGCTCCAGCATTTCAAACACGGCAGGGCACACCAACGTGTTCCTGTATGTCAAGTCCGTGATCTGCACCATCTTTTTACGATTGGTGTGTGGGTATTCGCGACAGGCCTTGGGGCGGGCATTGTAGATAGAGCAATAATTATCAGAACCTAGAAATGCACAGGGTGATGATTTCAAAACAAAATCTTTGTCTTCATCGATGTGTAAATATTTCTCGATAAAGTCGCCAGGCTTCATTCGCAAATATTTTGAAGATCGTTCAATGTCAGTTTGATAAAAAATAGGGCTGGTAGTTTTACAACAGTTCGCACAGGTGAGGCAGTCCGTTTCGGTAAATACTTCTTCATGCGCTGCATGAAAAGCATCATCCATTTTTCGGGGGTCTTGTTTCTTTAGTCGTTGAAGAAATTTCTTGTTCTCTTCTGATTTGTTTTTAGAAACTTCCTTAAACCGATCTAAATCAATTTCCAATGCACTTCGATTAACGATTCACTATTAAATAGGCTAAGCTGAATTTCGCGCTGCATTAATAATACCAAACATGCACCGGATTACCAGCTTGCGTAATTGAGGTTCATGAATTTTACTTTCTTCATTCCCGTAGCGAAGGTTCATCATCGCGTACTGCTGGATGGCAATCACCGGTAGCACGATGCGTTCGCGCAATCTCACCGATTCATTGATTACTGGATTGTTTCCCATTAGTTCGCTAAGCCCAGAAATATTCAGCGTCATTTCCTTCGACAAAATAAATTCGGCATGCATCTTCTTCCAGAATTCTCCAAATTCGGGATCACTCTTCAAATAGGCTGTGGCCTGGTAATTAGTTTTCGTTAATGACATCATGCTATTGCCCAACAGGGTGCGAAAGAAAAGCGAATTCCGATAAAGCTCTTTTAGTTTCTTTTCTTGTCCTTTTTGCGAAATTTTTTTCAAGGCAGAACCTACACCATAAAACCCGGGAATATTTTGCTTCATCATCGCCCACGATCCCACGAATGGAATCGCACGCAAGTCTTCAAACTTTAATCCATCTCCCGCACTTCTTTTCACCGGGCGCGAACCAATGTTGGTATCACCAAAAAATGCAAGTGGTGTAACTTTCTCCAGGTAGGGAACAAACTTTGGATCATTTTTTAAGTCGAGATAACTTCGGTGTCCTTCATCAGCGAGTTCGTCCAAAAGTTTTTTATTTTCCTCAGTCAATTGATTTTCCTTTCGCTTGAAAACAGTTCCTTCCAATCCAGACGATAAAAGTTGTTCAAGATTATATTTACACGATGCCGGCTTACCGAAGTTTGAACTGATCGTTTGTCCTTGAATAGTAATCTGCACCTCTTCGTGTTCGATGGTTTCACCCAATGATGCGTAGAAATCATGTGTGTTGCCACCACCGCGCGCAGGCGGGCCTCCACGGCCATCGAAGAACAAAGCTTTCAATTCGTGCTTGCGCGAAACAGTTGTTAAATTTTCTTTTGCCCGGAAGATCGACCAATTGGCACGCAAGTATCCTCCGTCTTTTGTGCCATCCGAAAATCCGAGCATAATTGTTTGATGATCCCTTCTTTTACTGAGGTGAGCTCGATACGCAGGAATGGAATACAATTCATCCATGATGCCAGGGGCATGCGTAAGGTCATCGATCGTTTCAAACAAAGGAATAATATCTAACTCCAACTCATCTCCTGCGCCAATCAACAAACGGGTGAGTACAAAAATCTGAATAACATGTAAAGCACTTTCGCAGTGGCTAATGATGTACCGGTGGCAACCCATCGGTCCGTTTTCTTTTTGAATTGCTGCAATGGCGTGAATGCTCTGGATTGTTTCACTCACGAACGTGTCATTGAATTCCTGCTGTTTTAAATTCACCTTCAACCCAAGCAAGTAATCAATCTTCTCGCGTGAACTAAGCGCAGCAAAATCCTCAGGAGAAATGGTAAGGTTCTTCGCCGAAAGCGTTTTCAAAATAAAATCCCACACAGCATCATGCTTGCTGCTGTCTTGACGGATGTCGAGGCTGGCAAAATGGAAACCAAATAATTTTACTTTTAAAATGAACGAGTCAAGCAACTCCAAAAACAAGCCATTGTGCTCGTTTACTAAATTGGTTCGGGCCTCGTTTAGTTCGGTCAGCAGCTCAGTTGGGCTAGAATAACTTCGTTGCCCATAAATTTTCTGCTCGATGGTGCTAATGATTTTAGACACGCCATGAAATGTAAGCCTGCGTCTCAACAATCGAATGTCTCGGTAATAACATTTAAAGATGGACTCTCGCAAGCGCGCGGCAACCCTTAACGTGATGTCGCTCGTGACAAAAGGATTTCCATCACGATCACCTCCTGGCCAAAAGCCTATTACGATCAGCTGATTATTTTTCCACTCATTCAAATTCATCTGCAATCCCCCTGTCAGCGACTGGACAATCTCTGGCGCTGTAGAATAAAAAACATTTTCTAAAAACCAACACAAACTCACCGCCTCATCATACGGAGAAGGTTTTGTTTGATTGATGAAAGCTGATTTGCCAAGCTGGCGAAGCAGCAAATTAATTTGCCCAATGTCGTTCTCACGAATTGATTTTTCAAGATCAGTTAAAATTCCCAATACATATCCAGGATAAAATTGAGTTGGGTGCGCAGTCAATACAATGCGTAAACTAAACTCCCTGAGCCTTTCTTTTAACTCTTCTTCCTTATTTTCAAACTTTGTTCGAAGCAACAAAGCGGGCACTGTTCCTCGCCCCGTCAGGTCATGCACTTGCTCAAAAGCCGAATCTTCTACCGAATCGAACAAAGCCACCTGTCGCTC
>Ga0302321_100002065_pt1 | contig 17225 bp, 15 predicted proteins | sample Fen_T0_1_FD_202505 | JGI IMG/M metagenome (GOLD analysis project Ga0302321, IMG submission 202505) | Peat permafrost microbial communities from Stordalen Mire near Abisko, Sweden - Fen_T0_1 | ecosystem: Environmental > Terrestrial > Soil > Wetlands > Permafrost | place: Sweden: Abisko...
ATTTGATGCCGCGTCTAACTGTTCGAGGAATCGTCGCTTTGGCGCCCCAACCCGATTGCAATTTCTCGGTCTGGACACGAAAAGTGGGAAATTGGCGCGATATGACGCGGAATGAGGTGCGCCTATCGTCGGCTGCAGCGACGATCCGTCGAACCCGCCTAAGGCGGTCTGACCAAGCGACACTTCTTCCCCTGTGGAAGAACGCAAACCGGAGTGGCACGCGACAAATGGGATACTACCATCCGGCCCGATGGATTCTCAGGGATCGAGTAGCCCACTTGGTGCAACGACGCTCTGGCCAACGCGTAAAGCGGACAGGGCGCTTGCTCTCTTGTGCCTGTCGATTGTTACATTCTCTGGACTGCTGCTACTGACGTATCCGTTCGCTCGTGATCAAGGAATTTACGCGGTCATTGGTGAGGGTCTTGTGCATGGCAAGATGCCTTACCGAGATCTTTGGGATGTAAAGACTCCGGGGATTTTCTGCGTTTTCGCAGTCGCGGAAGTCCTTTTTGGGCACACGATGGTGGGACCGAGAATCATCGAAGCGTTCTGTCTTTTCGCGACTGCTTTCGTCTTTGTCGATCTAGGTCGAAAGTACTTTGGCGATACCCTCGTTGGATACATCGCGGCAGCCGTCCTGTCGGTAATCCATTTTCAGATGGACTTCTGGCACACGAGCCAACCGGAGACATACGGCGGGATGCTCCTAGTTTGGGCGATGTGGCTCCTATCGATGAACGGGGTTGGGCGCGTGACGCTCCGCGCGACAATCGTCGGTCTCCTCTTCGGCGGCGTTGTTCTGATGAAGCCTCACCTTGGGCTTTGCGTTCCTTGGTTAGCATTGAGCACCATCGGCGCTCCTCATCGAGAGTGTTGGCGCTCGGTACTGCGACAATACCTAGCGGTGGTTGGTGGCATCGTATTGGTTGCCGTCTGCTGCGCGCTCTGGCTGAGACTGGGGGGCGCTTGGGACATTGCGGTATGGACGTGGCGAGATTTTGCCCCGGGGTACGCGATGCTCGGAAGTGATAGGACTCTGAGTCAGACACAGGGCGACTACTATTCAAGTCTCATTGCACTGACATTTCAGATTTCCGGATTTATTGGGGTTGGCCTTGTCCTATTTTTGAGTCTCACTCAGCCGTCCACTCCGGAGCGTAAACGGTTCTGGTCGTTGGCCGCGACAACGGCAATCCTTGCTCTGGCGGTCTTGCTGCAGCACAAGTCTTTCAAATATCACTATGCAGCTGCGTTTCCGACGGTTGCCTTGGCGGCCGCCGCAGGTTGGGGGGCGTTGTGGCGCCTGGCAGCAAAGGCACCTTGGCGCTACTCTGCTCTGTTCCTTTGCGCAATTGTTGCAACTTACTTCTGCCGGTACCCAGTGACCGACCTTCATGGCACCATCAATCAGCGGACGCACCTTCGTCTGAAGGGATTGTTCGGTTCTCGACTCTCCCAGCGGGAGGAGACCAGGATGGCTGCCCTTGATGTGCTGCGAACCAATTTCGACCTTTCGAACGCGCGCGAGGTAGCGGAATGGTTGAAGAAGGCGGTCGCTCCGCACGAGCGCGTGCTCCTGTGGGGGTGCGACTCGGTGATTTACTGGCTGTCCGAGCGCGACCCAGCCAGTCGATTCATTCACAACATTCCACAGCGGAGTTCCTGGCAAATGCGAACAGCCCAATCGCTCTACATGGCGGATGTTCGAGCGAGCGTCCCGAAGGCAATTGTGGTGCAGCACGGTGATGACATCGCAGCTGTGGTCGGAAATCATGATGACTCCGCGAGCGCGTTGAGAGGATTTCCGGAACTGGCTCAGTATCTTCAATCTGCATATCGCCACGCTGTAACGATTGGGCTATTTGACGTCTACCTGCGCCAATATTGAAGTTGCGCCGTGTTCTATCCAGGCGAAGAAAATAACTTAGCTATGAAGTCAGAATCAAAACTACGAGCATGTGACGTAACACCGGAATCGCAATTGCCAGATACAGTGGCGACGCGAACGTCGGACGTTCCCATCTCGTCCGAGGTGTCCAGAACAAAGGGTGAGCGGCAAGGGGCCTCTGAGCGACCGCGAACGCAATCAGCGTCCCTCTTCGCTGGAAAGAACCGCCCGACGGTGGACAATGAGGAGCAAGAGATCGAGCGGAATTTGCAGGTGGTGGTTCCGAGCAACGGGAAGATAACTGTTGTTGTTCCCACGTACCGCGAGGTCGAGAATATTCCGCACCTTGTTGACCGAATCGCTCAGGTTCGGGAAGCATCCGGTCTTCCGCTAAGCGTGTTGATCGTCGATGACAACAGCGGGGATGGTAGCGAGGAGTTGGTTCGTGAGCTTGCACTAGACTGGGTCCACATCGTTGTGCGAAAGGCCAACCGAGGGTTGAGCCAGTCGGTACTTGATGGACTTCGGGCCGCTGATTCGGAGTTCCTCCTGGTTATGGACGCGGACCTAAGTCACCCCCCGGAGCAGATCGGTGAGCTGATTAAGGCGCTTAGGGACGGTGCGGATTTCGCCTTGGGCTCACGCTTCATCGACGGAGGCAGTACCGACGACGCTTGGGGAATCTTCCGTTGGCTCAACAGTCAGGTAGCAACCTTACTTGCGCGTCCTTTGACACACCTTAAAGATCCGATGAGCGGTTTCTTCGCGCTACGGCGCGAGACGTTTCTGCGGGGAGAAGGCCATTTCAGTCCCGTGGGGTACAAGATTGGCCTTGAGTTACTTGTCAAGTGCAACTGTCGGCAACCCGTAGAGATTCCGATCCACTTCTGTGATCGTCGTCGAGGGAAGAGCAAGCTTTCGCTGCGCGAACAGCTTAGGTATGTGCGTCACGTTCGGCGCTTGTACAATCATCGGTTTGGGACTTGGTCGCATTTTGCGCAGTTCGCGCTCGTTGGCCTTTCTGGCGTCGCGGTCAACATTCTCCTCCTTAAACTGTTCCTGAATTGGGGAGCAAGCAGACAGATCGCAGTAGGTGCGGCGATTGCACTATCCATGGTCTGGAACTTCGCGCTCAATCGTCGATTCAGCTTCTCGTTTGCCCGGCGGGAGTCGGTGACACGCCAGTTCGTTGGATTCATCGGGGCCTGCTCCATTGGTGGGTTTGCAAACTACGTCACAACAAACCTGGTATGGCGATGGGTGCCTTATGCAGAACTTGCCGCAGTTGTTGGCGTCATTGCGGGCATGGGTTTCAATTTTGTCGTGAGTCGATTTTTGGTTTTTCGGACGAAGCACATACGTCGTTGATTGAAGCGGGGCCTGCCGACCAGCCTGTGACTTTGGGCGAATCGAGTGGCCCTGCGTTTCGGTGCCCGTTGGTGTTAGCCACCAGTAGAACGATCGTTGGTTTTGGTTGAGTTTGTATACTACGGTTGTCCATCCCCAATGATGAAGCGCTCCCTTGGCTTATGCGTCTGGTTGGTAACGGTGGCCTGCCTTGCTGGCTGCATTGAAAAGGGCACCAAGAAGAGCGGTGAGCACAGCGAAACTCAACCCACGTCGAGCGCTGGGGCAAAAGCTCCATTGAAAGCAGTAGCCGACCCAACTGCAAGGGTTGGCGTCATTGAAGGCACTGTCACCGTGGAGGGGGATCCGCCGCTCGTGATTGATGCAGCGGCGCAAAAAATCCCCGCGGATTGCGAGGTTGCTCGCGTCATGTACCCTCCGCTTTTTCGCGAGGGACCTGGGCGTACTTTGGCTGACGTCTTCGTGGGCGCTACTGGCTACAATGGCGTGTCTCAAGCGAAAACGACACCTGTTTCGATAGAAGCAAAAGGGTGTGCGTTTCCATCGCGCACCTATGGATTGCAGAGCGGTCAGCACCTCGAGATCAAGAGTGGGGACCAGCGTTCTTACGTGCCGAGCCTCTTTGGCGCCAAGACGGGCGCAACACTCGTCGCGGTGCCGCAGGGCGAAGCCATTTCCGTCTATCATCGTGGACCGGGTAACTATGTTCTCGTCAACGAAATGCAGATCTTTGCGCAGGCTGCCATACTGGTCGTTGATTACCCCACGTTTGACGTGACCGGTATGGATGGGAAATTCCGCATCACCGGCGTTCCGGAGGGGGCGTGTGACGTATCCGCCTACCTTCCCTCGGCGAAGCTCAGCGTCTCCCAACGAATTGAGGTAAGGGCTTCGGCGACCACGAGTGTGAATCTAAAAATTGCATTCAACGCGGACGCCTTCAAGTCATCGCGAGTCGCTCCGAAATCTGCAGCAGGCGTGGCGTCCACCACGCCAGCGCAATAGATTAGTTGTAGAGCCGCACTTACAGCGAAAACTGAGTTAGTGGGTGCCGTCTGGGGACTTGGTCTTGCTGTGGTTGTCGCAGCCGTAGTTGGGTTCCGAGAGCGCAGGACAAGCGAGACGCCTATTGCGGAACCTGTCGCGCGGTCATATCTTTTAATGCATTTGCCACTTCAGCTTCGAGTTGCATGGGGGTTGGGAGGCGGCGCCCGAGGAGTTCTTCAAGCACAGCGCGCTTGCCGAGTAGCTCGGCTGTGACAAGTGCAATTGCCCAAGCATTGTCGTTGTCTGGCGCAACACGATAGGCCCGAAGGGATTCCGTATGGGCGAAGGCAATAGCGCCCCTTGCATAGGCGAACATGGCGAGCCGAAGCGATGTCAGGTGCAGTCGCCTTGCCGCATGGTCAACGGCCGTGTCGTCGGCTTCGGTAAGCGCTGCGACTAGCTCAGATTCGGTGCTAAGACGCATGGCTTCCGAGAGGCTATTGGCAACGGGAGCTGCCTCTCGAGTTGAGGTAGCGGACGGCACAGGCACACGTTCGACCCGAACACGACTAGCCGTTCCGTCAGGTCCCCTGACGTGTGACGCTGCCTCTCGGAGGATCGCCGTGCGTTCACTGCCGGCGTAGAGTGTCGAAAGGCGATGCCACGCCCCCGAATCGTTGGGCATGCGGGCAATCAGAGCCCAACACAAAGTGCGAGCGTGTCCAATCCTTCCCGCGCGCTCAAGCGAATCGATTAGGAGAAATGAGTTTTCGGAATCGTTTGGAGCTAACTCTAGTAATCGAGTGGACGCAAGGAGTGCTGAAGGGAAATCACTTCGGTCGAGGGCGCACCGGGCACGCGCCTGCCACAAGACGACGGAATTTGGGGAACGGCGAAACGCGAAGTCAAATTCCCGATTGGACCTATCCACAGTCATTCTGCAATGAATGGCTCCGAGTCGGACGTGGGCTTCTGTCGCGGCTGGGTCAAAAGCGATGACCTTTTCGTATTCCGCAGCAGCCAGAAGGGGCTTTTCATCCAGCTCGAGCACTCGACCGCGCATGAATGCGGCGTACGCAGGCGTTGGAATTGCACGACCAGCAACAACGTTGCCATCGTTTACTCGAACGACAGTGGTACTACAGGCAGAAAGAAGGGCTACGGTTAGCGGTATGGAACGGTGAAGCGATAGAGCGAAACCACGGCAGGCTCGCTGATACCAGAGCCAGACGGTTGAAGTTCCGTCGCCCTTTCGCAATAGTGGGTTCAAGTTGACACTTTCGAGCTGCGTAGTTGATCGAGAATTCGCTCTGCTTGTACGGCATTGATGCGACCGCCGTGGGCAAGTAGTTGGGCTACTCTCTCGACTTCGTCGCCGATTGCGCCGGCCAGAGTTGCGACAGCGCGGGCTTGAAGGGCCATGTGACCACGCTGGATCCCCTCTGTGGCGAGTGCCTTGAGTGCTGCAAAGTTCGATGCCAGCCCGACTGCTGCAGCGATTTGCGCGAGTTCAGCGGCAGATTTCGCTCCAGACAGCTTGAGCGCAAGCCGTGCTGTCGGGTGCACCCGGAGTGTTCCGCCAACGATGCCTAATGCCAGCGGCAGTTCCATTGTGCCCACGACCGATGTTCCTTCACTTCGCCAGATCGAAAGCGGTCGATAGCTGCCGCTTCGGGCCGCAAAGGCGTGGGCTCCGGCTTCAACGGCTCGATAGTCATTGCCGGTTGCTATCACCACCGAATCAATCCCATTCATGATTCCCTTGTTGTGAGTCGCCGCACGATATGGATCGAGTTCGGCAAAACGCGACGCACTCTCGATTGCCTTTGCGACAATTTCGGCATCTCGGACGGCGTCGAAGGCCTCCGTGTTCTGGCCTTTTGACTTCTTAGCCAATCCCTCGGCGGTAACTCGGCAGGTGACGCGTACTCGGCGCCGATCGCAAAGGTTTGTCAAAATGCGAAGCCCGAGCGTTCCTTCCGCCAGGCGCGCAATTTCCAAACCGAGCCCCTCGGCAACGGTGTTGACGAGATTCGCGCCCATGGCATCCAAACAGTCGACGAAGACGTGGATGACGAGGTACCCAGCGCCCAAGTCGCGAACCTCGAGATCGCGCGGCCCGCCGCCGCGAGCGACTAGGCCGGGTACCTTCTCCCGCGCAAGTTCGAGTAGCTGTGCCTTATTCTCGAGGATTCTTGCGGTCGCTTGTCCTGGATTTGAGACGTCATGAACTTCGATCTGCGTTGTCATCAAATCGTCGATGATTTGCGCGCGAAATCCTCCGCCGAGGCGTATGCGCTGAGCCGCATTGGACGCGGCGGCAATCACGCTTGGCTCTTCGACGACCATAGGAACGAGGTAGTCCCTATCATTGACCTGGAAATTCAAGGCAATTCCGAACGGAAGGGCGTACGTTCCAAGAACGTTCTCGACAATCTTGTCCGCCTTGCTCGGTAGCAGTCCGCCCGTATCGAGAGCATCCGCTAGTTCATTGAGGGAGCAGGATGCAATTTCACCGATAAGGCGCCTGCGCTCTTCGATTGGCAGCAGGTAGAACCCAGGAATATGGCTATCGAGCGAAGTCACGATACCCTTCGTTAGCACTCGTCGGGGATGCTGTGAACACCCTCCGCGCCGAGGGACAGGTCGAGCCGAACATGCCGCTGTTCCACGAGCGCTCCGTCAAGTTCAAATGACGGCTGATTCCCGACGTACAGAGCGATGTCTCCTCCACCGGCACCTGCTGGGATAACCGCGCCACCGTGCCGTTCGGCGACCTTTGCCAGGGCTTGTACCTCCTCTGTGACGATATCGGCGCCCGCCGCAAGACCCAAGTGGGTGAGGGCGACGCGCTGCGCCTGTATCGCGGCGACAAATGACGAAGGGTCAGCTGAGACGCACGCGGCAATAGCGGCGCACGAGGCTGACGCTTGAGCATCCAAATGGGTGTCGTAGACTTTACGATTACGCTTCTTCAACTCCAGGACCTTGGCCAAAAGTCCCCGCGTTGACGCTTCCACGGTGCTCGACCATATCTCAATTGTAATTCCACGCGGCAGGGAAATGGGCCTAAAATCTGGGACTTCAAGCCCTCGCTCGAACTTTAGCGTGCCACCGAAGCAGCATGCTGCAACGTCAATTCCGCTGCCACCAGCTTGGGCCACGCGATGTGCCCGCAGTGCCGGGAGAAAGATACGTTCCCGAAGCTCAATCGCGTTGTCCGTGGGCCTTCGCTCTAGCTCGCGCGCCGCAAGCATCGCAAGGAGAATGGCCGCGCTCGAACCAAGGCCCAATTTGCGGTCGTCACGGCGAAGGCGCGATGCATCAAACCAGTAGGGCGCGTCAAACGCGGCTGCTCGCGCTTCGTCCGGGAAGTAAGAGCCAGAGCGCTGGCTGTCCACGGTGACGTAGCGATCTACCGCTGTGACAATCGCGGGTGCATCCTCAAGCACACTGTAGGCACCCGTCAGCACAACTTTTCCTGGAGCGCGTGTTTTCATCGGTGTAGCGTTGGGTTGTTCTCGTGGGTACGGTCCGCCTGCGCTTAGGTCTCGTTGAGTTGGCGGGCTGCGCCCCCGGGCTTGGTCAACAGTACTTCGCGTACGCCTTGAATCGACGCAAGTTGCGAGCGAACCCGCTCGGCATCTTCGCGTCGGCAGAGGACTTTGACGTGCGGGCCCGCGTCCATTGTGAAGTAAGCTTGAAACCCATCTTGGCGCAAACTGCGGACGGCGTGCAGGACAGCAATCGTTGCCGGGGCTTGATAGATAATCGCTGGGCGCGTCGCAAGCATCGTTGCATGCATCATCAGGGTGCTCTGTTCCATTGTCGTACCCAGACGCTCAAGGTCACGCGTCAAAACCGCCGCTTTGGATTCTGCAAAGAGCTCTGGAGCTGTTTGCACCCAAGCCGAGTAGTAGGGACTGGTGCTTCTCGTCAAGTTCATGGCTTCGGTCGATCCAATCGCTTTCTTGCCGGAAACCGTCACCGCGACGAGCAAAACCAAATCCCAAAAGTCAGGTAACGCCAACGATTCGGCGCTCTCCGCGCCGGCATCCAGAGTTACAAAACCGCCGAAGAGACTGCGAGCCGCAGAGGCAGAAGACGCGCGTGCTAAGCTGCTTTGTTGTGCGATGTTGAGGTTGGCGCCAAATGCGCAATTGGCGGCGCATACGAGGGCAGCAAAACCGGATGCGCTCGAGGCAAGTCCCGCTGCCGTGGGAAAGTCGTTTCGGGTGTCAATGCGAACTCGCGTGGCGCTATTTGCGCGTGCTCGGACCGCGTCAAGCATCGCTACAACGCGTTCATTGGGGCGTGATACGGCCCGTTCGCCGTCGAGAAAAATTTCGTCTTCATCGAGATCCGGCGCAAGCGTGATGCAGGTTTCTGTACGAAGTCCGTCGAGGGTCAAAGACAGGCTGGGAACCGCGGGGTAGTTGCCAGGCCGGTCCTGTTTGCCCCAGTATTTGATGAGCGCGATATTGGCGAAGGCTTCAGCCCGTACAGATTTCGGATGATTCATCGTATGGAGGAGATTGGGTGCTAGGTGATTGCGTGGGTACCAATGCGGCGAAGCATTCGATATTGTGAGCTTTCCACGCTGCAAGAACTGCGTCCGGCGTGCCATCGCAGAGTGCAATGACACATCCGCCACCGCCCTTACCAGTCAGTTTTGCGCCTAGTGCTCCAGCATCGCGAGCGATTTGGCAGGCCAGCTCGAGTCGTTCCGTCGAGAGGAAGAGGCCGGAAAGCAACATTTGGTTCAAATCCATGAGCTTGCCTAGGGTCAGAAGATCGCCAGCTTCGAGCGCCAATCGAGCATTCTGCACGAGTGCACTGATGCTTTGCATAGTCTGATCGACCACCGTTGGCTTCTTGTCACGCAGCTGTGCGACGGCAAGAACCATGGCTTTGGTACTGACGTTTGGACCAACAATAGCGATGGCCAAACGCAATGGCTTTGCGATGGGGACCGGTTTTGGTCCGTCGCCACGCGTGAATTGGAAACAGCCACCTCGGGCGGCTGCAGTAACGTCTATCCCGGAAGGTGTGCCGTGGAATACCGTTTCCCAGGACTGTGCCGCGACAGTAACCCATTCGTTCTGCGAGCTCTGTGGAAGCCTGGCAAATGCTGATTGGGCGAGCGTAGCGCGGGCAATAGCGACTCCGAGTGCGGCAGACGCGCCTAACCCAAATCCAGCAGGGAGTAGCAGTTCGGCTTCAACGAGCGTTGCCTCAACATCAAGGGTTTGAAGGAGTGCGGCAAATGCAGTTCCGATCTCACCTTCGTCGGGGAAGTGCTGCGTTCCCGAGAGTATCAGGCAAGAGCGCCCTGCAGATTTGGCTCTAGCCGTTGCACCACCCGATATTCCCGTGACGAGCGCTGGATGTCCATAGACAACAGCGTGCTCTCCGAGCAGGATGACTTTACCTTCAGCGGTATGGAGGTGGCTCATGAGCGGCGATCTGTCAGAGCGGCTACGGCACTTGCAAGCAATTGCTTGCCGGGCGCACGAAGTCGCGACTTCGCAAGTACGCGTAGCGCTTTTTGGGCAAGGTTCCCAATTTGCTCGTTGACAGCTGCTTGTGCCCCGCAGTCCGACAGAAACGTGACTGCACGCTCAAGATCACGCCTCGAAGCTTCCGGATTTCCAAGGACACGGTCGAGCAGCGCTCGGTCAGCTCGTCGGGCACGCCGCAGTCCTTCGAGCAAAAGTACGGTTCGCTTGCCTTGCCTAAGATCGCTAGCGAAGGGCTTTCCGGTGCTCGACTCCGGCGAAAAGACACCGATCAGATCGTCGCATAGCTGGAAGGCAACACCAACAGGAAGCGCATACTGTTCAAGTGCGGCAAGCTCGCTTCGCTTCGCGCCGGATACCAGAGCACCCAGTCTTAGTGGACCGTTCACCGTGTAACTTGCGGTTTTAAGCTCGTAGGTAAGAAGCGGCTGATCATCATTGGCCAAAAGATCCCGGATTTGTCCGGTTACTGCGGCCAGTTGCATTTCGGCGAAGCAACTTAGCGCTTGCTGCAAAACACCGGCGGGCACTGCCAATTTTGCCATCCAATCCGTAGCTACAGCAACGCCCCAATCACCCGCCATGATGGCGGCAGCATCGCCGAGCGCGTCACTGCCTAACTGGATGCGCAGGTCCGCATGAACGCTTGGGCCCCCGCGACGTACCAAGTCCCCGTCCATCCAGTCGTCGTGAACCAGGAAATAGCCATGAAGCAGTTCAAGCGCTGCGCCTGCTTGACCTAACACGTCAAGATTAGGGGAATCGGTAACGCAGTGTGCGCCAGCCAAGAGAAGCGCTGGGCGAATACGTTTGCCTCCCCGTTGACACAGAGCTATCAGCGCGCCGGTCGTCGTTTGTACGGCTTTGCCCGCCTTCGGGAATCGACGTTGCTCCTTGCGGAGCTGCCGGTTCAGAAGTGAGTCGAATTGCTTTTTGTTCGCTGAAACAAACTTCAGAAACGGCTCCGCGGTTGTTGCCGCGGTCGCGCCTTTTCCACGCTTTTGCTGATTTGCGGTGCGAGGCCTTCCCATAGCTGGTGGGAGCGTACGGGGCGGCCTGTCGGCCGTCAATCGTGGGCTAGAATTGAGGTGAATAATTCGGCTTGATTTATTGAGCGCTCGCGCTCCCCTAAGGACAAGATGATGGATATCTCCGGCCGAAAGGCTGATCACCTTGACCTAACCGCAAAGGCGGACGTCGGATTTCGACGCACGACACTATTTGAATGCGTCGAGTTCGTACACAATTCCTTGCCGGAGATGGACTTCAACCAGCTCGACTTGTCGACGACGCTGCTCGGTAAACCGATTCGCGCACCGATTGTGATCGCCGCAATGACGGGAGGCACAGAGCGCGCCAAGAAGATAAATGAGGGAATATGTAGCGTTGCCGAAGAGATGGGGCTTGGTTTCGGTCTTGGTAGTCAACGTCCCATGTTGCTTGACGCAAGCACAACGAGCTCCTACCAAATGCGCAGCGTCGCGCCGAATGCACTGATTCTCGGCAACATTGGCGGCGTGCAGGCCGCTCAACTGACGGTGCAAGCAGTTTGCAGGCTGGCCCATGACGTAGGTGCGGATGCATTGTGCGTGCATCTAAACCCCGCAATGGAGCTCATTCAGCTCGAAGGGGATCGCGATTTTCGGGGTGTTCTCGACAAAATTGAGGAACTCGTGGGCGAAGCAACCGTCCCTGTCGTCGTCAAGGAAACCGGTTCGGGCATATCGCTCGATGTGGCCTGTCGATTGCACGCACGTGGTGTTCGCCACGTCGATGTCTCAGGCGCCGGTGGAACCTCTTGGGTTGCGGTCGAGACGGAACGATTGCCGTTATCTCGAAGAACGTTGGGAGAAACATTTCGTGAATGGGGGATCCCCACGGCCGCCTCGGTCGCCTTTTGTCGGAGATTCCCGTTTGAAACCGTTATTGCGACGGGCGGCATCGCGACTGGCTTGGACGTGGCTAAGGCCATATCCCTTGGTGCCACGGCTGCGGGCATTGCGCGCCCGATACTCATTGCGCACGAACAGGGAGGTGTTCCAGCCGTTCGCGCCTACCTTGAAAGGACCATCGCAGAGCTACGAACCGCGATGCTCCTGGTCCAAGCTCGCAATCTAGGCGAACTTTCGTTGCGCGCCCGTTTAATTCACGCGCCGCTTTCCGAATGGCTCAGGCTGTCGGTCTAGTCTTCGGTTAAACAGGCGCCGTTCGAGGGTGAGGAGTGGCGACCTAGTGCCGCCATGTGTGTGAAAGTCGGTGGACTTCGGCTGGGTGCTTAGGGTCCCCCGTGATGCGCCGTAATGACCGAAGCGAGTAGTTCTCGGTGCGACCAGGAACATGTTACGTTCATAGTTCGAGGTTTCACCCCCCAACCCAATGCTTTAGCCGAACTATGCCGGATCCAACAGAGAAACGTCCAATGTCGACGAGTGATACTCCCGCCAGGGACCTCTTGAAGCAGAAGGAAGAGTTCCTGAAAAGTCTCGGGATCGGCACGCGTCTAAGCGAGGAAATGCTCGCCGAATACGAGCACCTTGTTGAACGACTGCGCGTGTTGGAAAGCGAAAATGCGCAGTTGCGCGCGGCCGTGGAAACGAATCAGGCGGTCCGTGAGCTTCTTGCCAAAATAGAGCGTCTGGAACGTGAAAAGGAGGATCTCGTCCACCAGTTCCGCGCCGTTGAGGCGTCGAGTAGTGGGTTTTCAGAGCGGTTCCAAGAGATTGAAAGCGAACTCGGGAACCTTGCTAACTTGCTTGTTGCGAGTCGACAATTGCACGCGAGTCTTTCACCGCGAAGTGTCATGCGGCGCGTGAAGGAAGTGCTGGCTCAACTTGTCGGCGCGGAGCGCTATGCCATCTATTTCGTCAACGGCGACAAGTCTGCGCTAGTTCCCATTGCATCCGAGGGCCTGACGGGTGAGGAACTCGCTAACTGCCCCACCGGATCGGGAACGCTCGGTGAGGTGTTCTCGTCCGGACGGTCGCTCATCGCGGACGAGGGCGATCCAAGTCACGGAACTTTGGCCAACCCACCGGCGGTTTTGCCTCTCACCGTAGACGAAAAGACGGTTGGTGTCATTGCTGTGTATTCGACCTTGGCCCAAAAGACGCGTTTCGATACAGTCGATTACGAGCTGTTCAATCTGCTTGGTACCCAGGCAGCGTGGGCGCTCGTGAGTGCAACTCTTTTTGCGGCAGCCGAACATCGACTGCCTGGACTTGAAGCTTTCGTTGATCTCTCGGTGTAACTCCCCATGGCTGAATTCTCCTGTCTCATTGTCGAAGACTCCCCCATGATGCGACAGCTGCTCGTCTTCGCTTTGGCGCGGGTCAAAAACCTGCGGGTTACCGAAGCGGACGACGGCGTCGACGGACTCCGGAAACTGGCGTCCGCGCGTTACGACATCATCGTGACGGACATCAACATGCCGATCATGGATGGCCTCAAATTGGTCAAGCGTGTTCGCAGCGATCCGCTCCACAAAGACACGCCTATCGTCATCATAACGACTGAAGGCTCCCAGGAAGATCGTCAGCGCGCGCTCCAATTGGGAGCGAACGCGTACATCACAAAGCCAATTCAGGCTCCTCAAGTAATCGCGACCGTGAAGGAGCTTCTCAAGATCCCGTGACGACGAACGTCGAAGGTGGGCCTTGGCGCGACTTGGGATGGTCGGTTCAGTCATTGGCGTCGCGAAGGCGATGTAACTGGACCGTTTCTCTCAAGTTCGCAGGGTCGGGTCGTCGGGGTGACGTTGCTTGATGCGTTGGGGATTGACGCGACGACGAGGCGACGAGGCCTGGTGAGGTCGATTGACGAGATGGCACGGTTATAGCGGTGGCTTCAACCAGGCTGCGCTAGGCTGGCTCTCGAACATGGGTGCATCAACTTGGATCAAGATTTGCGGCGTAACGCTACCAGCGGGGATCGAGGCGGTCGTCGCGGGAGGTGCGCAGGCAGTGGGGCTGAATTTCGTGCAATGGTCGAAGCGTCGCGTAGAGGTCGCTGTCGCCCGCGAATTGGTCCGCATTGCCAAGAAACGAATCGAGGTAATTGGTGTCGTATCCGACCTGCAGGACGACAAGATTCGCGAATTGGCAAGCTTCGTTGGCTTGGATCGCGTGCAGTTACACGGCAACGAAGACCACGCTCAGCTTGAGCGCCTTGGTAGTCTTGTATTCAAGGCAGTCGGGATTGCATCCCGCGCGGATGTTGCGCGTGCAGCACTGTTTCCCGGAGCGCTTTTGCTGGTTGATGCCGCTGTCGGACAGCAGTCTGGTGGCACCGGAACGACATTCAATTGGTCGCTAGTATCGGAAGTCTGCCGTACGCGCCCGGTGGTTGTCGCGGGTGGCCTACATCCAGAAAACGTAGCCGAAGCGGTCGCGTTTTTGCGTCCATTTGGCGTGGATGTGGCAAGCGGCGTTGAGCCCAAAGGATGTCCGGGAATCAAAGATGAGAAGCTTGTAAAGCAATTCGTCGCGGCTGTCCGGCACGCGGATTCGCAACGATAATCAAGTGAAATGGGTGTCGTGGATGGTCAGCAGCGTTAGGAAGCTCGAATCTACCGCAATTCCACTTCCTTCTGCTCAATGCTTGTTTGTGTTGGTGTCGACGTGACCAACGTAGCGTAAGCTAAACCGCGGATCGGCGCTTCTCCAACCGAGCCGACGCCAACGACGCGAATATCCCCTATTTCGCGCTGAAAGGGCACGTGATCCCCTCCGCATATCACCAAATCTGCTGGGTCATCCCCAAGCAGAGCGTCGAATTCTTCATCACTGAGATCGTGCGTCAAGCTGACTGTTGAGTCCGAAGGAGATCCGTGAACAATCACCATTTCGTGTCCCGACTCAAGTGGGAGTCGGGCGATGGTTGGCAAACGTCGCAGTCGTTCGAGAATGAGCTCACCGAGTTCCGAATGCACTTGAGCAAGACGTTCCAAGCGCAGTTTATCGCCTTCGGTGCTGGCAGTAAGTTCATCCGGGTCAAGCTCTGAGATTGCCTTGTCGGTCAAGCCCTGAACGCAAAGTGCGCGCACTTCAACCAGGCGCTTCCATACGCGTAGGGGGGCAGGACCCGGAAAACAGAGATCGCCACAGACGATAACCTGGTCGAAGCCCCAGTTTTTGGCTTCCTCCAGTACGGTGTCAAGGGCGTCAGCATGTCCGTGAATGTCAGAGAGGCAAAGGAATCGCATTGGGTTTGCTTGAAGAGGGCTAATCGCGGAAACTCAAAGCGACAACCGGAAAATGGAGAACCGAAGCCGCAGCTACCGAACCGTGCGACAATTCGTCGAATTCATTGCTCAGGGTTCGGACAAGCTGAGCCATGACGAATCTCAGCTCACGGAGGCCGGATGCCTTCGAGCGCTGCTCGTCGCAGCCTATCCAGCGCTCGAGCCGAAGACGGCATGGCAAAAGGAAGCGCTCAGTTCGCTCTTAGGCTCCCAGCGTGTGACTTCTAGTTCGCTGAGTGAACTTCGAATTCGATTTGAACGTGCGTCGACGGACGACGAGACGGAATTTTCGAGAAATCTGAAGCAAATACTTTGGCTCGAGCGTGTTCGAATAGCGCTTCTAGAAGTACTGCCGTCGGAACTCGGTGGAAAGAGTGTCCAAGCGACCAGCGCTGAATGGTCTGATGTTGCTCAGGCGTGTCTCGAGGTAGCGGTAAAGTGGTCGATCCTGAGAAGCGAAAAGCTCTGGGGAACACCGCTTCAACGAGGTGGCGCTCCGTCGCAATTCGTCCTATTCGCACTCGGAAAACTTGGCGCGCGGGAGTTGAATCCGGGATCAGATGTCGATATCTGTTTCTTCTACGATACCGCCGACGGAAAAAGCACGGTGCCGCTGTCCGTGCATTGGACACGGACGACCCAGCAGCTCATTGCCATTCTGGACAAGCCAACCGAAGACGGCATTCTGTTTCGCGTCGATACGCGCCTTCGTCCATTTGGTCGACAGGGTCCACTTTGCTCCAGCGTTGCGGCTGCAGAACAATACTTTGAGACTTGGGGCCGCCTGTGGGAACGCGCAGCATGGGTGCGGGGTCGCGCCATAGCAGGAAGTCCCGCCCTTGGTGCATTAATAGCCAACGAGATCTTGCAACCATTCGTCTTTCGGAAGGAAGTCGTACCGGCAATTCTGCCGCGCATTCGGGCCTATGCGAAGCGTGTTCCCCGTCGTACCGGAGGTGCTCGCGTAATCGACCTGAAACACTGCCAAGGCGGGATCCGCGATGCGGAATACTTCGTAAATGGACTTCAGCTGCTGTGGGGAGGGAACTTCTCGACGCTGAGAGTGGGCAACACTTGGACAGCACTCCAGCGACTGGAAGACCTTGGCCTGGTTTCAGCAAAGCAAGCGGAGCGGGTGGCAAGTGGCTACGCAATGCTTCGTACCCTCGAACATCGGGTGCAACTTGCCACTGGGATTCGAACGCACTGCCTTCCGAATGATTTGGCGCAATTAGGTGCCCTTGCCCGCTCGATGGATTGCATGACCGTAAGCGAGTTGCATGACTGGCTGCAGGTCGCGCGCACGGACATTAGCCAGGCTGTTGAGTCTCTTGACGGGGAGGGAAGCGAAACGGCGACGCGTTATCGCTCTCTATTCGATTGGTTTGACGATCCGTCGGACACAACTTCACCCGGGGAGTCAGCAGATCGATTGGAAACGGCACTCCCAACGTGGGCTGTGCCCGCCGCGGTTCAGAATGAGCTTGCTGAGCGCGGCCTGATTGGTGATTCAGTCGAGTTTGCACATCACTTGCTCGTTCTTGCTCTTCGACCAGATTCGTTGTTGGGTGAAAAGAATCGACAGGACCATCCGACCACTTCCGAGGGAGTAGTCGATGCGCTAGTGAGCGCTGCAGATCCGGAACAGGCAGTAAGGTATTTGCGATTGCTTCTGAGCAAGGTTCAGAATCATAACGCCTACGTTTCCTCTCTGCTTTCGCGACCAGGGACGCTCAACGGGATTGTCGCAGCGCTTGGTTCAAGTGCGTTCATCGGCAACACCCTGCTTGCCCATCCAGAGATGATTGAAGGGCTATTGCAGGGACTTAAGGAACTACCAAGCCCGCTTACAGTGTTCCAGGCGGAAATGATGGCACCCGCTTCGCCAGATGCTGTGACATCGGGCGGGGATATGGAGCCTTGGGTGTCCGGACAAAGAAGGGCCAAGAAGCGAGTCTTGTTCGAAACTGCTGCAGCGGAATTGACTGGCGCAATCGACCGAAGAACCGCGCAGCGTCGGTTGTCGAATCTTGCCGATCTTATCATTGGTGATTGCACCGAGCGGGCACTGGGGGCGGATGTCGGTGGCTTCTGCGTGATTGCCCTCGGAAAGCTTGGGGGGGAAGAGCTTGGCTACGGTTCGGACCTCGATCTACTCTTCGTGTACGATGCTCAGCGGCAGGAACTTGGCGCGGAGGGCGGGCGGCACGCGATCCGCTGC
>Ga0302321_100002066_pt1 | contig 17223 bp, 15 predicted proteins | sample Fen_T0_1_FD_202505 | JGI IMG/M metagenome (GOLD analysis project Ga0302321, IMG submission 202505) | Peat permafrost microbial communities from Stordalen Mire near Abisko, Sweden - Fen_T0_1 | ecosystem: Environmental > Terrestrial > Soil > Wetlands > Permafrost | place: Sweden: Abisko...
CAGGGGCTGCCGCGCAAGGACGCCCTTCTCAAGGCCGGCGCGGTCCGGCTACGGCCCATCTTGATGACCACCGCCGCCATGATCTTCGGCATGGTCCCCGTCGCAGTCGGACTCTCGGAAGGTGGCGAGCTGCGGGCGCCCATGGCCATCGCGGTCATCGGCGGGCTCATCACTTCGACGCTGCTGACCCTCGTTGTGGTGCCGGTCGCCTACACCATCATCGACGCCATCGCCGAACGAACCCTCGGCCACGCCACGGTCATGCGCGAAGGCGAAGAGACGCCGCTCGAAGCTGCGGCCAAGCACGCGTAAGAGAGAGCGCAGAGGACGGAGAGAGAACGCCGAGACAACCTCGGTCCCTGCGTACCCTCCGCAAAATCGCCTAGCCGCGCCGCAGACTGTCCCGCAGGTAGTTTTCCTTAAGGCGCATGTATTTCCCGGCCAGCGCGCGATGTTCGTCGGCGGTGGCCGGGGTCAGGGTGCGGACCACTTTGGCCGGCGCGCCCAGCACCAGGCTGTGCGGGGGGATCACCGTCCGCTGCGTGACCAGCGAACCTGCACCAACAATCGAGCCCTCGCCGATGACACAGTCATCGAGAAGTGTCGCCTGCATGCCGATGAGGCAAGCATCCTCGACCCGACAGGCGTGCAACATCACCCGATGCCCAACCACCACATCCGCGCCAACCACACAGGGCGTGTTGTCCGCCACGTGCATCACGCTGCCGTCCTGAATGTTCGACCGGTCGCCGACGATCACGGGGGCGATATCACCACGCGCCACGCTCCCGTACCAGAACGACACGTCCTTCCCCAATCGCACATCGCCGACAATGGTCGACCCCGGCGCCAGCAAAACACCTTCTGCCAACTGCGGAATCAATTCCAGGTAGCGATCGATGATGCACCTGGGGAAGCGCTGCCGCAGCACCTGAACTCGGGCATCTAGCAGATGCGCGTTGGCAAGCGGGCCTGCAATAACCTCGACCGATGACGTGATAGTAGCCATGTTTTGCCCTCGAAGGTTAAGCCCTATCCTCTCACACGGTCAATGCGAGAGCCCCACGGGCTGCAATGCAGGTACCCTGATTCAGATACTCGGAACTTCGGTGAGCATCTCGTACATGTTCAGGGCGCGACGGTCTTCCGGATCGCGCTGAACGGCGTTGCGAAACACGCTGGTCGCTTCGCCCGTCTTCTGTGCGTTGTAGTAGGCCATGCCCAGGTGGTAGGCGGCGGCCTGGTCGTCGGGGCAGATCTCGAGCACGCGCTTGAAATTCGCGATGGCCTCGTCGTGCTTTCCCAGGGCCGCATAGCTAACGCCCAGGTGATAATTCGCGATGACCGAGGCGGGATTGAGCGCAAGCAGATGGCGGAAGGCAGCGATAGCCTCGACCTCTTTACCGACGTGGTAGTAGGTGATGCCCAGCCAGTAGTAGGCGGCCAGGTAGTCCCGGCTTATCTCCACGCACTTCTCGAGCGACTTGATGGCCAGCTTGATCTGCCCGGTCCGGTAGTAGGACAGCGCCAGATCGTAGTGCGCATCTGGATAGTCCGGTTTGTACGCCACAGCCTTCTTGAAAGTTTCGATGGAAAGTTCCAGTTCGCCCGCCCGGTAGTACAGGTTACCCAAACCAGAAAGCAGGTGGGCGTTGCCGGGTGACAACTCGCAGGCCTTCTTGATGGCTTCGATCGAGGTCGAGAGATCCTCGCCACTCAGCCGCGAGGTCAGCGCCTTGCGACCCCAATAGTGTGGGTCGCTTTCGTTGGCGAACGGCACGCCACACAGCGGACAGTACTTGTACTCCTTGGGAAAATCCTTCGCGCACATCGTACAGGACGTCATGGTCACCCCCCAGGCATCGCATTCAGGCCTGACGGCTCGGATACAGCCGCCGCCCTTATCTAGCCATTATCCGATGCGAGCGAACGTCTGGCTACAAGAAAAATCGCACCAATCCGGTCCCTATTCATCCGCGCGATGACACTGACGTCGATCTCCTTGGGACAAACCGCGGAGCATTCCGTGACATTGGTGCACGGGCCAAAGCCTTCGCTGTCCATGGTGGCCACCATGTTCTCGGCCCGCGTCCAGCGCTCGGGTTGTCCCTGCGGCAAAAGTCCGAGGTGCGAAATCTTGGCCCCCACGAAGAGCATGGCCGAGGCATTGGGACAGGCAGCGATACAGGCACCGCATCCGATGCAAGCAGCGGCATCCATGGCGGCATCGGCCTTGGACTTGGCCACGGGAATGGCATTTCCGTCGGGCGCCGAGCCCGTGGAAGCGCTGATGAAGCCGCCCGCCGCCATGATGCGGTCCAGGGCCGAGCGATCCACGATGAGGTCGCGCAGCACTGGGAAAGGCTTGGCCCGGTAGGGTTCGATGACGATGGTCTGGCCGTCGTGAAACTGCCGCATGTGCAGCTGGCAGGTCGTGGTGCCGGGCCGCGGTCCGTGCGGGATGCCGTTGATGACCACGCCGCAGGATCCGCAGATGCCCTCGCGGCAGTCGTGGTCGAAGGCAATGGGGCGCTTGCCCGCCAGGGTCAGTCGCTCGTTAACGACGTCCAGCATCTCCAAAAAGGACATTTCCGGGCTGATATCCTTGGCCTCGATGCGCTGCAACCGCCCCTCGGCCTGTTGGCTCTCCTGGCGCCAAACCATCAGCACAAGATTCATTTGTAGCTCCGTTGTGCCAGGTGCACGTTCTCGAAGGTCAGCGGCTCCTTGTGGCGAACCGGCTCCTTGTTCACCCCCTTGTGTTCCCACACGGCCACGTGCGCGAACTCGTCGTCATTGCGCTTGGCCTCACCTTCTTCGGTCTGATACTCCTCGCGGAAATGGCAGCCGCAGGACTCGTTGCGCTCCAGGGCGTCGCGACACAGCAATTCGCCGAACTCCATGAAGTCAGCGACGCGTCCTGCGTATTCCAGCGCCTGGTTCAACTCGCTGCCGCTGCCTGGCACGATGACCTGGCTCCAAAACTCCGCACGCAACTGGGGAATGCGCTCGCGCGCCGCGCGCAGACCGGCCGCATTTCTGGCCATGCCGCAGTTGTCCCAAAGCAGCTTGCCCAGCTCGCGATGAAAGGACGCGGCGGTCCGCTTGCCCTTGTTGCCGACCAGCTTCTTCATGCGCTCGTCAACCTCAGCCTCGGTGCGCTTGAATTCCGGACCTTCCTCATCGACTTTTCCCAGCTTGCCCGACGCCAAGTAGTGGCCGATGGTGTAGGGAATCACGAAGTAGCCATCCGCCAAGCCTTGCATCAACGCCGAGGCGCCCAGGCGATTGGCGCCGTGATCCGAGAAATTGGCCTCGCCCAGCACGAACAGGCCCGGGATGGTGCTCATCAAGTTGTAGTCTACCCACAGTCCGCCCATGGTGTAGTGGACGGCGGGGTACATGCGCATGGGAACCTTGAACGGGTTCTCGTCGGTAATGCGCTCGTACATGTCGAAGAGGTTGCCGTAGCGCTCGCGGATGAGGCCCTCCCCCAGCCGCTTGATGGCATCGGCGAAATCGAGGTACACGCCGCGGCCGCCGGGGCCAACGCCACGACCTTCGTCGCACACGGCTTTCGCGGCTCGGCTGGCCACGTCGCGGGGAACCAAGTTCCCGAACGCGGGATAGCGACGTTCCAGGTAGTAGTCGCGCTCGGCCTCGGGAATGTCGGCTGACTTGCGGCCGTCCCCCGCCTTCACCGGAACCCAAACCCGGCCATCGTTGCGCAGCGATTCGCTCATTAGTGTGAGCTTCGATTGGTGCTCGCCGCTGACCGGAATGCAGGTGGGGTGGATCTGCGTGAAACAGGGATTGGCGAACCCGGCCCCCAGCTTGTGCGCCCGCCAGCTCGCCGTCACATTGCAGCCCTTGGCATTGGTCGATAGGTAGAACGCATTGCCGTAGCCCCCCGTGGCCAGGATGACGGCGTCCGCCGCATGCGACTCGATCTTCCCGGTGACCATGTCGCGGGTAACGATGCCGCGCGCTTTGCCGTCTACCAGCACCAGGTCGAGCATCTCCGTGCGCGGAAACATGGTCACCTTGCCGGCGGCGATCTGCCGGATCAGGGCCTGGTAAGCGCCGAGCAGGAGTTGCTGCCCGGTCTGCCCGCGGGCGTAGAAGGTACGCGACACCTGCGCCCCGCCGAACGAACGGTTGGCGAGGTAGCCGCTGTACTCGCGCGCGAAGGGGACGCCTTGTGCCACGCACTGGTCGATGATGTTGGTCGAGACTTCGGCCAGTCGGTGCACATTGTGTTCGCGCGAGCGAAAATCCCCGCCCTTGATGGTGTCGTAAAACAGGCGGAACACGCTGTCACCGTCGTTCTGGTAGTTCTTGGCGGCGTTGATTCCACCCTGAGCCGCAATGCTATGCGCCCTACGGGGACTGTCCTGGTAGCAGAAGCAACGAACGTCGTAGCCCAGTTCGGCCAACGACGCCGCGGCGGAAGCGCCCGCCAGTCCGGAACCGACGACGATCAGGTTGAACTTCCGCTTGTTGGCTGGGTTGACCAGCTTCATCTCGAACTTGTGCCGAGACCAGGCGGTGTCGAGCGGGCCAGACGGCGCGTTGGATTTCAATTCCATGGTGGCTAGCCCCCAACCAGCTTGAAGAAAATGGCGCAGGGAAGAAACACAAAACCCGCGACCAGCGCGAGGGTCGCCCCGCCCACCACCGCGCGAATGATGCCGTCGAAGCGCGGATGCCGCAGACCGAGCGACTCGAACATGCTGTGGCCGCCATGCAGAAGGTGCAGCCCAACCACACACGTTCCAAGGACATACACCAGCACCACCCAGCCGTACTGGAAGCTGCTCGCAATATTGGCGTACACGTCCCCTTCGATGTGCTCGGCGGGCGTGACGTTCATGCCCCAGGTGAAGTGCGCCAGATGGAAGAGCACGAAGGCCAGCAGGAAGGGCCCCGAGTACTTCATGGTTCTGGCGGCATACGAGAAGGTCCGCGACTGCTTCTTCCGGTAGCCGACCGGCCGCGCGGCCCACTGGCGTAAAACCAGGACCGTTGCAGTCCAGATATGGAAGGTCACCGCCGTGAGCATCAGCGAGCGGGCCGTCCACAAGGCGACGGGCGAATAGCGAAGCAGGCTCCCGTAGCCGTTGATGGTCCCCGGCCCCTTGAAGAACAACATCATGCCTACAAGGTGCTCGACGCAGAAGCCGAACAGGATGAACCCCGACACCGCCATCAGCACCTTCAGACCGATGGTGGAACGAAGGAAGGACCAAAACGCTGCCATGGCATTTTCTCTTAGCACGTGGGAACGAGACGTCACTACAAAATAGAGAGCAGATAGTCTTGTTTCCTACAACTTTGGATCCCGAGACAAGTTCGCCGCAAGTGCGGCCGGTGCGAATGCGGCGAGGAGGGAGAGCGAAAGCGACCCCCTCGGCAGAGGCACCTACCTTGCCCGACGCTTCCCCACTGCGATTTCCGCAAGCTGTCCATTCGCCGGGGATTCACGCAGGGGTCGGCCTGAATTTCGACCTACTCAGTCCTGTTTAACTTTATCGCCACCGTATTTGTGCTAAGAACATGGGCCAGGTTAGCGTGAAAGAGGGCCCCATGAGCGACGCCATCATCGATCAACGCGCGGGTAAGGGCACGGTCTTCGTTCGGACGGAAATCTGCAAAGGGTGCTCCTTTTGCATCGATTTTTGCCCTACGGATTGCCTGACCTTCTCCAAGGAATTCAATCCCAAAGGCTACCATTTCCCCATCCTCAGCGCCCCCGAGGCCTGTACAGGATGCGACCTGTGCGGCCTCTATTGTCCTGACTTCGCCATCTACGGCGAGCGCTGGAAGGACATCGACGAACGCAAGGCCAAGGGGCAGCCATTGTCCGTGCCCGCCACGCTGCCTCCACCTGCACAAAAATCGGTCAGCCAGCATCCTGTTTCGGCCGACCCTAAAGGCGTCCTGACTGGCATCCACTTTGTCGATGGCAACCACGCCGCCTGCGAGGGTGCCATCGCGGCCGGGTGCCGTTTCATCGCCGGATACCCGATTACCCCGTCGACGGAGATCGTCGAGCGCTTTGCCTCCCGCATCCCCATGGTGGGCGGCGTTTTCATCCAGATGGAGGATGAGCTGGCGTCTAGCATCGCGGTTCAAGGTGCGGCCTGGGGCGGCAAAAAGGTTCTGAGCGTGACCAGCGGACCGGGCTTCTCACTCATGATGGAGCACATCGGGTTGGCGGTCATGACCGAGACCCCCGGCGTGTGGGTCGACGTTCAGCGCGGCGGCCCCTCCACCGGGCTGCCCACCCTGCCCGCTCAAAGCGACATGATGCAGGCCCGCTGGGGCAGCCATGGCGACAACGAGATCATCGCTCTCGTGCCAAATTCGCCGCAGGAGTGCTTCGACCTCATGATCAAGGCCTTCAACCTGGCCGAGCTTTACCGCTGTCCCATCATGTTCATGATGGACGAAGTGGTGGGGCACATGGTCGAGCGGGTCGAGATCCCAACCGCGGACAAGATCCAGGTGGTTCCTCGCAAGTTCACCACCAAGTCCAAGCAAGAGTACCGCGCCTACGCCACCACGGCTGACGATCTCGTTCCCGAGATGACCAAGGCTGGCGAAGGCTATCGTATCCATGTCACCGGATTGACACACGATGAACGTGGCTACCCGTCCTTGAATGCCGCCACCCAGGACAAGCTGGTGAAGCGTCTTATCGGCAAGATCCGCAGTCACGCCGCCGACCTCGTGGATATCCAGGAGGACGCCATGGACGACGCGGAAATCGTCGTCGTGTCCTACGGCATCACCTCGCGCATCGCCAAGAGCGCGGTGGACGATGCGCGCCAGCGCGGTCTCAAGGTTGGCCACCTTCGCCTACGCATCGTCTGGCCGTTTCCGGCGGCCCGCATCCGCGAGCTTTGCCAGAAGGCCAAGGTAGTGATTATGCCAGAGCTCAATATGGGCCAGATGGTCATGGAGCTTGAGCGCGCCGTGACCAGTGGAACCAAGGTCGTCAGTATTCCCCATGCTGGTGGTTCGGTGCACGAACCCGAAGCCATCCTCAAGAAGATCATCGAGGCAGCATCATGACCATCCTCCCCAACACCGCACCGACCCTTTTGCGCGACATCGACAGCATCAATCCCGTGATGCCATTCTTGCGTCAGGAGCGCATCCCCCACATCTGGTGCCCGAGTTGCGGCATCGGCACCACGGTCAACTGCTTCACGCGGGCGCTCACCGAGTCGGGCATGGATCTCGACCAGATCGCCATCGTGTCAGGCATTGGGTGTACTGGCCGCGTGGCCGGCTACATGAATCTCGATTCGTTTCACACCACCCATGGTCGCGCCATCCCCTTCGCCACGGGGCTCAAGCTGGCCAACCCAAAGTTGAAAGTCGTCGTCTACTCGGGCGATGGCGATCTTACGGCCATTGGCGGCAATCACTTCATGCACGCTGCCCGGCGCAACATGGACCTGATGGTCGTGTGCGTAAACAACTTCACCTACGGGATGACCGGCGGCCAGGTAGCGCCCACCACACCCCTTGGCGCCAAGCAGACCACCATGCCCTTCGGCAATTTCGAGGCCCCCCTCAACTTGCCCTTCCTGGCCGATGCCTGCGGTGCCGTCTACGTCGCGCGCTGGACGGTCTTCCATGTGCGCCAACTGGCCAAGGCCATGCAGGAGGGGCTCAAGAAGAAAGGCTTCGTTTTCATCGAAGCCCTTTCTCCCTGTCCGACACTGTACTCGCGCCGCAACAAGCGTGGCGACGGCATCGACGAGCTCAAGAACTACAAGCAAAACAGCATCGTGAAGCACGGCGCGGAAACCAAGGATGTCGGCCTGACCTTCGACGGCAAGATCGTAGTGGGCAAATTCGTCGACCGCGAGCGGCCGACCTGGCTGGACGCCATGAACGATCACTTCACCCAAACGCTCGGCAGCAAGTACGCGCCCTACGGAGGCTAATATGACTAGAACCGAAATTCGCGTCGGTGGTCTTGGCGGTCAGGGCATTATCTTGTGCGGCTCGATCATTGGCAAGGCAGCCTCCATCTACGCCGGCAAGCACGCGGCCATGATCCAGGCCTTCGGGCCCGAGGCCCGCGGCAGCGCCTGCAGTGCGCAGGTCATCGTTTCCGACGAGGCCATCGGCTACCCCTACGTTCGCCGCCCGGACATCTTGGTCCTGATGTCCCAAGATGCCTGTACGCAGTTCGCGCCGCAGCTCAAGCCAGGCGGACTGGTGCTCTTCGAAGAAGAGCTGGTCCACACCAACGGCAACCTGCCCGCGCAGGCGCGAACCCTGGGCATCCCGGCCACGCGCTTCGCCGAAGAGCTCGGGCGGAAGCTCGTGCTCAACATTGTCATGGTCGGATTCTTCGCAGGCGCCAGCGGCCTTCTGCCCTACGAGGCGGTTGAGAAAGCCGTGCTCGACTCGGTCCCCAAGGGCACCGAAAGCCTCAACCTGCGCGCGCTCGGCAAAGGCTACGAGTTCGGCATTTCCAAGCTGGCCTAGGAGCTCGAACGGAGGGTGGTGATGGACGCGTTGGATCTTCCCTGCATTACGCACCTGAAAAGTGGAAAAGGCGCCACGATTGCGCTGGCCGAGCCGGGCGACGGCCCGGGTCTGTTGCAATTCTACCGGGCCATGCCCGAGGAAGATCGGCTGGTGCTCAAGGAAGATGTCACCACCTCGGACTGGCTGGATCGGTTCCTGCTAAAACTTGCGAGCGGTGAGGCCATCAGCGTTGTCGGCAAGGTGGGTGGAGAGATCCGGGGTGAGGCGACCCTACACCGGACGTTCCATGGCTGGAGCCGCCACGTCGGGGAGATCCGACTAAACGTCGATCGCGCGGCCCGCGGGCAGGGACTCGGCCTGGAACTGGCCAGACACCTGGTCAAGCGTGCCATCGACGCCGGCATCGACAAGATCGTCGCACACATGGTGGATAGCCAGGTCGCCGCCAAGCGCACCTTCGAAAAGCTCGGCTTCCACAAGGAAGCCGAACTGCCCGGCCACGTGACCGACATCCACGGCAAGCGCCGCGACCTGCTCATCTACGCCAACGATGTTTCGCATATCTGGTCGGCCATGGAATCCATGCTGGGCGACTTCCGCCCCGACCGCGCTACGCGGTAGGGTAGGTGCCATCGGGGCACGAGGCGACGACGGCCGACGATCCGGGCCACTGGCGGCGTCGGGGCTGCGCTTCCGGTCCTCAAGTACATAAGTACATTCCGGTCCGGTTCTCGCCCCTCCTTGCCAGCGTCCCAGCTTGTCGGCCGGATGCTAAGGGACAACGATGTCCTGAAACACCTGGCGACGTCGCATGGCGGCGGAGTCCTGCACATGGCACATATCGTGTACCCACTCAGCCTGAGTTTCCCGTCAATTGATCTACGGTCCAGCGATGGAAGACTCTCCTCAAGCTGCGATCTGGCGACACATGGATCTGGCGAAGTTGGTATCGCTGTTGGCCAACGAGGCTCTATATTTCGCATGCCCAAACGAGTTGAGTGATCCGTTCGAAGGATATTTGCCCAAGCCGTACCTGGAACCACTTTCAGACGTGATCCAAGAGTATGTCAACGACATGCGACGAAGGACTGAACGGATCGCAAATGCGATCCCCAAAGCAGAGCTACAACGCCTTGATGAAGGTTTTGCAGACATGAAGGTAGCCCTTCAGGGGGCGATTCGAAAGACGAGTCTGAGATTTGGTGTAAGCTGTTGGCACCTGAGCGACCACGAGTCAGAAGCCATGTGGAAGTTGTACTCCGCCTCTGGACAGGGAATCGCTATTGAATCGACCGAGCAACAGCTGAAAGCGGCAATAGTTCCCAGCGAAAACTTGACGATTGGCCGTGTCAAATACGTTGATTTCCACAAAGATCCAATAGAAAAGGGCCACAAGCACTACTTGCTCTTCTTAAAGAGGAAGTCCTTCGAACACGAAAGAGAACTGCGTGCGATTCTCCCACTACCTGAGGCCGGGAAAGGCACCCTGGTGAAGTGTGACCTGGAGACATTGATTACCCGTATTCATGTCTCACCATTTGCGCCGCCATACCTCAAACCGATTGTCGAATACCTTTGCGCAGGAAAGCCACGAACGCTCGATAAGCCCGTGGTTCAGTCGACCCTACTTGACGAGCCGGACTATGGGTTAGAAATAGACTGCCTTTCCGACTTTGGGGATCGCTAGTAGGGCGAAAACGGGAAGAGATTGTCGGCCTTCTCAGCCACACGCTCAGGGGCGGGGTTGCGCCCTTCTTTTCGTCTTGCCGTGTGCCAGACTGGCGCAAGCTCGGCGCGCGGGCGGCCGAGGTTGTTCCGAGGCGGCGTAGACGAGTGCCACGAGCGTCCGCGCTCGTGTGCCAGCGAGTCGGGAGAGGGGCCCGCGACCGGTCTGCCGGTCGCGTAAGGCCCCGTATGCCGAGCGCGCCACGGCCGCGCTTGCGCGGCCTATGGCGTGCGTCCGCCGAGGAACAACCCCGGCGCAAGCCCGCAGAAGCCGAGCGCCGCTCTTCCGAACGGCGCTTTCTAGGTTGAGGGGCTGTCGCCGTTACCGTGTCACAGACGGTGCGCTGAGAATGATGCGTACCAGTTCGTCGCGAAACTGGGTGAAGGCAATTCGTTTGTCCTCGACTTGGCCCGCAAGCGCGGGCCGGCTGGCGTCGCGCACGAACATGGGCACGAAGCGATCGTAGCCGTAGGGACTACCGTGGGCGACGCCGGTACCCTTGACCAAATCCGCGTCGAAGAAGGCACCAGGCTTGAGCACGATGTAGAAATCCCCGCCACGCTCGGACGCAGGACTTATGGAATTGCACACCAGCGCTGCCATGCGATCCGTACGTTCGTCGGGACACACCTCCGCCTCTCGGAAAGGCAGCACATCCAGGATGGCGTGCACGGATTTGAATTTCCCCTTGAGCTCACTGTCGAGCCGGCTGGCAAGCCGCGCTCGGGCCGAGGCATCGGCGCCCATTGCGTTTTTCGCGGCCTCGGTCAGGTAGATGTAGGGATAGACCACGCCAGCGATGATGTTGTCGGGGCGCTTGCCGCTCGCATCGCGCAGGCCGGCCTTGGCGGCCGCAAGCTCGGCCGTGCTTCGCACTTCCTCCGTGTACATGCGAGCGCCGCGCGCGCTGGCGCCGCTGCACGGCTTGGCCGCATCAAGCGCGCCCCTCGGGCTTTGCCCGCACTGGGGTCGCCTGGGGCTATCTTCTAGAGGCACCACCCCATGATCGGCCGTAAGCACGACGGACCACGCTTGCGGACCGAAGGCGTCGAGCTCCTTGAAGAACCAGGCTAACGCAAGGTCGAGCCGACGCAGCTCGTCCCAGGCCTCCCAGGAATCGGGACCAAAGAGGTGCCCCACATAGTCGTTCGCCGAAAGCGAGACGGACAGGAAGACCGGCAAGTCGCGCGACTCGGCCCTGAGAACCCGCAGCGCCATCTCGAGAAGCAGGCGGTCCGAATCGGGCAAGGCGCGAAATGCGGCACCGGGCTTGCCCGCCTGACTCGCGGTGTGAGCCCCAACGAAGCCCGTGTAGTCGTTGGCGCCGGGGACGCCCGCGTTCTCGCTTAACCACGCCGGATCCAACCCTTTCCATGCCTGGGCCTCGATGCGCGCAACGCCGTCCCGCCGATCGCCCGCCTCGGTGGCCAGGTAGCTTCCGAGGAATGCCGCGAGACCGCTCTTGCGCAAGGACGCCTCGTAGCGCCTCGTGGTGACGAATGCGCCGACTTCTTTCTGAGCGTCCACTTCGCCGCGAATCTTCGGATCAAACCACAGGGCGTAGTCGGCGGTCTCGCCAGCCGCGAACAGCGCACCGCGATCTTTGAGAGAGAGCGCAGCGACAATGCCTTGCCCTTTGGGGTATCGACTGCGAAAGACTGTCGCGACCAAGCTCGATTTCGCCTCCAGAATGTCCACCGAGCTGCCCTGACCCTCCAGCGTGCGACCGTCCAGACCGACGAGCTTGCTCGATTCGCCGTTGTCCGCGACGGTGGGTTGCTTCTTCCCGTCCGGCCCCAGCACGTCGTTGGCGACGATGCCGTGGTCGCGCGGGAGCTTTCCGGTGAAGAGGGAGGCATGCCCCGGCGCGGTTTCGGTGATGGCGTGCGCATACGCCATTTCCTGGAAGTACTTGCCCTCGCGACGCAAGCGCGCGAAACCGCCGTCGTCGGGCAACCGATCCAGGCGTTCACGCAGAACCCACGCGGCAAGCTGATCAACTACGATGGCGACCGCGATGGGGGCGTGTTGCATGCGCGCAGGGGCCGGGACTGGGCTCGCAGCCGGCAAGGGCGTGGGAAGCGAGGGTTCGGGCGTGCCGGAGACGGGAGCAGTCGCCGGCACCCCAGCGTCCGCGGGTGCGGCAGCTTGGACGGTTTCGGCCTGGGCCAATGGCCCGGCCGCGAGCAAGAAAAGGAGCAAGACAAGATTCACGGATAGAGGCATGGCGGGCTCTCTTTACCGCATGCCCCATGGCGTGTCACGCGACGGGAGGCCCCGAGCGTCAACGTTTGGGTGTCGAAAGTAACTGCAGGCCGGTTAGCGCATGGCTTTCGCCATGGTCTTGCCGAGATCCGCTGGCGTGGGAGCAATGGCGATGCCCGCTTCTTGGAGGGCGGCGATCTTGTCGGAAGCCTTGCCTTTGCCGCCGCTGATGATGGCACCCGCGTGCCCCATGCGGCGGCCAGGCGGAGCGGTAAGACCGGCAACAAAGCCGGCAACCGGCTTCTTCACATTGGCCCTAATGAAGGCGGCGGCGTCTTCCTCGGACGTGCCACCGATCTCGCCGATGAGGAGGATCGCCTTGGTTTCTGGATCAGCCTCGAACAGCGTCAGACATTCAATGAAATCCAAACCTTTGACGGGATCGCCACCGATGCCGACCGCGGTGCTCTGGCCGAGCCCAAGCTCGGTCAGCTGGAAGGCAGCCTCGTAGGTCAGCGTTCCCGAGCGCGAAACGATGCCGACCGACCCCGGCTTGTGGATGTAGCCGGGCATGATGCCTAGCTTGGCCGCACCCGGCGTGATCACCCCCGGACAGTTGGGCCCCACCAGCCGGCAGGACTTGCCCTCCAGCGCCCGCTTCGCGCGCACCATGTCCAGCACGGGGATGCCCTCGGTGATGCACACGATGAGGTCGATGCCCGCCCCCGCGGCCTCCAAGATGGCGTCGGCCGAGCCAAAGGGTGGAACGAAAATCACGCTGGCGTTTGCCCCGGTTGCATTCACGGCTTGGGCAACAGTGTCGTAGATCGGGAACCCTTCGAAAACGGTTCCACCTTTGCCGGGTGTCACGCCACCCACCACGGCGGTCCCGTAGTCGCGCATTTGCTTGGCGTGAAAGCTTCCGGCCGCGCCGGTCAGACCTTGAACCACCACCCGGGTCTGCTTGCCCGCTAGGATTGCCATGGCTAGTTCTTCCTCCCGGATACCAGTTCGACGATTTTGCGCGCCCCGTCCGCCATGTCGGTCGCGGTGGTGATAGGCAAACCGGACTCCGCGAGCATCTTGGTTCCGAGCTCGACGTTGGTTCCCGCCAGGCGAACCACCAAAGGCACACGCAGGCCGATCTCGGCCACTGCCGCGATCACGCCACCGGCAATGACGTCGCACTTCATGATGCCACCAAAGATGTTGACGAAGATCCCTTTCACCCCTGGATCGGACGTCAGGATCTTGAACGCAGCCGTGACCTTCTCTTTGCTGGCGCCTCCGCCAACGTCGAGGAAGTTGGCCGGGCTGGCCCCGAAGTACTTGATGATATCCATGGTGGCCATGGCAAGCCCTGCCCCATTGACCATGCAACCGATGCTGCCGTCGAGCTTGATAAAGTTGAGGTCGAACTTGCGTGCTTCGCTCTCGGTCGGATCCTCCTCGTCGAGGTCGCGCATCTCGGCGACTTCCTTGTGGCGCTCGAGGGCGTTGTCGTCGAAGGTCATCTTGCAATCGAGCGCCAGCACGCGCTGGTCGGCCGTGATGACCAGCGGATTGATCTCCACCAGCGAGGCATCGAGCGCCATGAAGGCTTCGTACAGCTTCAGTAGAAACGCGGTGGCATGCTTGGCCACCTGATCCTTCAGCCCCAAGGCATAGGCCAGGTTGCGCGCCTGAAAAGCCGCCAACCCCAGCGTCGGATCCACGTGTTCCATCAGGATGCTTTCAGGGGATTTGGCCGCCACCTCCTCGATGTCCATGCCGCCAGCCGCCGAAACCATGACCACCACCCGGCTGCGTGCCCGATCCACCAAAATCGACGCGTAGAGCTCGCGCGCGATGGCCACACCCTGCTCGACCAGCAGGCGCTTCACGATGCGGCCCTCGGGCCCGGTCTGATGGGTGATGAGCGGCTTGCCGAACATCTTCGTACCCGCCTCACGCGCGGCTGCTGCGCCCTTGACCACCTTCACGCCCCCGCCCTTGCCCCGACCTCCGGCATGAATCTGCGCCTTGACCACCACGGTTTCGTTCTGGGTAGCCTGGATGATCTTGTCGGCGGCGGCAGAGGCACCGCCGGCCTCCAGCACGGCAATGCCCATGGGAACAGGTAGCCCGAATTTGGCAAGCAGCGATTTGGCTTGGTACTCGTGGATCTTCATCGAAACTCTCTACTTCCGCTGCTCGATCGGCACGTAGGTCGCGTTGACCGGACCTGTGTAGATCTGCCTTGGCCGGCCAATCTTGGTGGCGGGATCCTCGTGCATCTCTTTCCAGTGCGCGAGCCATCCGGGCAGGCGGCCAATGGCGAACATGACCGTGAACATGTTGGTCGGAATGCGCAGGGCTCGATAGATGATGCCGCTGTAGAAATCCACGTTGGGATACAGCTTGCGCTCTACAAAGTAGGGATCCTTCAGGGCCGCTTCCTCCATGGTGCGCGCGATGTCCAGCAACGGATCCTTGATCTTCAGCTTGGTCAGGACCTTGTCGCACGCGGCCTTGATGATCTTGGCCCGCGGGTCGTAGTTCTTGTACACGCGGTGGCCGAAGCCCATCAGCTTGAAGCCCGAATCCTTCTTCTTGGCCAGGTCGATGAACTTCTGTGGTCCGCCACCGTCGCGCTGGATCTCGTCGAGCATGTCGAGCACGCTCTCGTTGGCGCCTCCGTGCAACGGCCCCCACAACGCGCAAATGCCCGCCGAAACCACCGCGAACACGTTGGCCTGCGAGCTGCCCACCAAGCGCACCGTCGAGGTGCTGCAGTTTTGTTCGTGGTCGGCGTGGAGAATCAGAATCTGGTTGAGCGCCTTGACGATGTCCTCGTCGATCTCGTAGGGCCGCGATGGGACCGAGAACATCATGTTGAGGAAGTTCGCGCAGTAACTGAGGTTGTCCTGCGGATAAACAAAGGGTTCGCCCACGGACTTCTTGTACGAGTAGGCGGCGATGGTACGCATCTTCGCCAGCAGGTTGGTGATGGTCACCTCGTTCTGCTCGGAATCGTTCACCTTGAGCGCTTCGGGATAGAAGCTCGACAGAGAACAAACCATGGACGAGAGGATGGCCATAGGGTGGGCCGTGCTGGGGTAGCGATCGAAGAAGTGCCGCATGTCCTCGTGCAATGCCGAATTCAGGGTCAGCAGTGACGAAAAGCGGCTGAGCTCTTCCGCCGTCGGCAGTTTGCCGTAGATCAGAAGATAGGCGACCTCAACGAAGGTGGACTTCTCCGCCAGCACCTCAATCGGAATACCGCGGTAGTGCAGAATTCCCGCGTCCCCATCGATGAAGGCGATGTTGCTTGTGACCGCCCCGGTGTTCATGTACCCCTGATCCAGGGTCACGTAGCCAGTTTGCGCACGCAACTGGCGAATATCGATGGCCTTCTCCCCCTCCGATCCCACCACAATCGGCAGTTCCAGTGACTTACCATTGATCTTCAACTCGGCAGCGTTCGGCATGAATAATCCTCCCAGTCCGGTCGTCTTCGATCATTGGATGCTACTGATCGAAAAAAGACTTGTCGAGGATCTTTTAGAACCACACCGCCTCGAAAGGCGACGGCGCGAGCGAAGAGCAGGAAGCGCGTAACCAGCTAGTGGCGTGCTGCCACCCGGCGCTCGCAGGCGCGCTGCTTGGTCTTGTGCTCGCGGGACAGCTTGTCGAACGTCGTCTGGCGCAGCTCACGAACCGTGTTTTCGTAAATCTTTACCCAGATGGGACGCGATGGACAGGTATCCTGCAGGGCACAGGCTTTCGGATTGAGGACGCAGGGTCTGAACGCGAGTGAAGCTTGCGAAGCACCCAGCACGTCGAGAAGCGATATCGCGGAAGGCTCGCGAGCAAGCGAGAATCCGCCATGAATTCCGCGCACCGACACCAAGACATTGGCCTTGACCAGGCGCTGGAGAATCTTGGCCACGAACAGATCCGGAGCGTCAACCGCCTTGGCGATCTCGGACTTCGTGGCAAGACGCCCACGGTGCTCTACCAGAAAGAGGAGACAACGAATCGCATAATCGGACTGCTGGAGTACTGCTGACATGACTTCCTCTCGTATTTCTGGTCAAGATCGACCAACACCCTATTTCTACCATGGAATCGCCATCGGTTGTGAAATTTCTCACATCTAACAGCCACCCTCGTTGCGGTCTGCAGAATGTCTCGGTTTCTTGAATTCAGACCTCAATTACCACTTTTCCGCTGTACACACTCGGCTGCGCCAACGGAGAGCACCGCAGCCGTCCTGCACAACCCAGAGTCGCGTCAATCTCCCTACTGTTAGGCTACTGACGCATGCGATCAGCCAGCTACCCAACCTCCAGATCGAATTCCTTCAGGTCGAACCAAAAACCGCTCTGGTTCACGCTGTCCATTTCAGCCTGAACGATGGCCGCGTGCCCATCCTCGATTTCCAAGAATCGCGAAAATAGGTTTTGCCCCTCCTCAGGCAATTCCTTCACCATGCGGACGTAGAAGGTCGAGGTTTCGTCCTCCGCCGCCAAGGCCTGGCGCAAAGAGTCCAATTCCGCCGCGTGGCTTCCTTTGCGCTGTGTGACCTTGGAACGAAGCCGGTTGACGCCCGCCTTGATCCGTTCGCTGGACGGCAGGATGGTTCGCAGTTTCTCAACCGACAACTGCCCATCTTTCTGCCATTCCATCAGGCGGCTTTCGAGGTAGGTGATGTGGCCCTGCTCTTCCTCGGCAAGGGTGCGAAACACCTTCTTCGCCGTCTCATCCTCGGCCCGTTTTACCGCAACCTCGTAGGT
>Ga0302321_100002067_pt1 | contig 17217 bp, 32 predicted proteins | sample Fen_T0_1_FD_202505 | JGI IMG/M metagenome (GOLD analysis project Ga0302321, IMG submission 202505) | Peat permafrost microbial communities from Stordalen Mire near Abisko, Sweden - Fen_T0_1 | ecosystem: Environmental > Terrestrial > Soil > Wetlands > Permafrost | place: Sweden: Abisko...
CTCTGTTTAATTAAAATCCACTTGGATGATCTGTAGCTGCTGTAGCTATTGCTCCAAATCCTGCTATTGCTCCAAATCCTGCTGCTGCTAAACTACCTGCTTGTTCTTTATCAGGCATTACTGCTGCTTGAGTATATTTATCATACTGAGGATTACTAGTAAATACTTTTGGATGCTTTTCTGTAGATATAAATGGAGGAACTTTAGGAAGTGCTGCATATTTACCATTATATACTACTTTCAATGCACATACTACTCCTTTTGCTTTTTCTACTCCTGTTGCTGTTGCACCTAATGCTGCTCCTGTCATTTGAATATAAGCATCCCAAGCTTGATCAATAGCTGCATAATTATTTGCTGCAAGTGTTTGATCTAAATCTCCCGGAGTTATAATCTTTAAGAAAGTTTCTTCATCTAAAAATGCTCTTGTAATATGAGCAATTCTAGAATGTGCCATTCCAATATTTTTCTTAAACTCTTCATTTGTTATAGTTTTTCCGTTAATAACTCTATTAGGAGCAAATTCACGAAAATCTAATTTAGAACCAGTAATTTTTTGACAAAATTCAAAAGTTACAGAACGAAAAGATTTAGATTGTGGATCTTTATCTCTTTTTATAAGTACTAATTCACATCCTTCTACTCTTTCTGCTGGTTTAATGATGGAAATATCAGACACTTTACTATTATCAAACATATATTATTTTATTTTAAATTTATAAGAAAAAAAGAGGGCAGATTACCATCAGTAAAATAGTATCTGCCCAAGTAACTTGTCTTTATAACATGTTACTGTAAAATTTTAATTAATCCCAACTAGAATCTTTTCCTACTGCTGCAAGTTCAGGTTGTGCTGCTGCTACTGGAGCAGATACAGCTAGTTTTTCTACAGGAGTTTCTACTTTTTCTTTAGCTTTACCTATTGACAAAGTAAATGCTTCACTTACTGCTATTCCTTTAATATTTACATTAGTAGCTACAGAAGTCATATCAATAAATTGATTATCACCTACTTTACTAGTATCAATAACTTTAAGTGCTTCCAAAGCCAATTCTAACTTAGGAGAAGTAAAACTTGTTGATTTGATACCATTTACCATTTCACCTGTTGCTTCATCTTTATGTTGTTTAGGTGAACGCAATACTTGTGCATCTTTTTCAGATGTTACACCTAACAAAATACTACCATCTTTTGCAGTAAAGATATGAAATCCATTAGTTGCTAGATTAAGACTCTTAACTTTGGCTTTAGACACATAAAACCTACCTTCCATAATAGTAGAATCGGCTTTACCATCTTTACCTTTAATTTTCTTCTCACTCTTACGATATTTTAGGTTATCAAAGCTTTGTTCTTTGATCATCGTATAACCTCCTTTGCGTTCTCTTGTGTTGTCTAGCGACTCAAATTGATCAAAATTCATAATTTGTATTGTTTAGTTTTGTTTAAAAATTAATTATTTACCTTAAATGTTCCATAAAGATACCTATTGAACGAATGTTTTCCAAATTTATTTGATAAATTCTCTGATTTTTTGAAGAATTAAATTAGAATCATTCTCAATAGTATTTACTTCACTTCCAAAAATATCAGGAGGGCATTTTGCAGAATTTATTCCATCTGCCTGAATTGTAAAAAAATGTTTCGCTTTCTTATCACCAAATTCTACCTTAGATTCAGAATAGACAACTAAAGTATAATCTTTTTCAATTAATGATTCCCATTCTTTTCCTTTTACCTTCGCACGTTTCTTCTTCATGCCTCCAACTTCATCTGTAAGTATTTCATAATGAGCAGTTACAAAAACTTCTTTTTGTACCTTTTTTATATAATCATTAAATTTACCTATTTGTTCATTATAATAACTCCAAATTTCATATCCTGTTTTAGTAGCTCTAGCTTGTAAAAGTAACATATCTACAAAAGCTGAAAAACTATCTACTACTATTTGTTTTATTTCTTTATTTTGACTACCTTGTTGAAGAAAATTCAATACATCTTGAGGAGTATTTGGAAAAAGAGTATATTTAAAATCTTTTTTAAAAGGAAGAGGTTTATTCTCTATATTTATAAATAAAGTTGTATCTCTATCCATATTTCTAAATGAATAAGTTTTACCTCCTCCAGATTCTCCTATTAATAGTACTTTATAATGATACATATATTACCAAGTTTGTTCTAATTTATTTTGTTCATTTTTATTTAAAGCTTGATTCATTGGAATCAAATTACTATTTTGATTAAACTCATAATCCCAAATCTTATTATGAGCTAAGTTATGTTTCATATATAAATTTCCTGTCCAACCCTCTCTTTGTTTAAGTACACCTTCTACTAATAAATCATCAAGTTTATTTGGATTACTTTTATCTATTCCTGTAGGTATTCCTTCAAACTTTTCAAGTCCATATATACCCGGACGATTTAGAGTTAGACATATATCGGCTGCTTGATACACACTATCTCCGCCAAAAATATCGCTACTCACAATATTATTACTACCTATTTTTTCTCGACTAACTCCAGTCTCTATATTTCTATTTAATTGAGAAAGAAAGATATTAATCATATTAAAATTATTCTTTAATTCTATTCCGGCAAACATTAAAGCTGTAAGTTTTTCTTCTTCTTTACTTTCTTCCGATTTAAGAACTAATCTTGTATGATCAAATAAATTTATAATATAATGTTTTGGATATTTACCTTGAATTTGTTTTTTATTTTCTTTCCATTGAGAAGCTGTTACTGGTTGACTACTAATAAATATAGGATAATTTTTAAATAAATTACTAATCTCTATTAATCTTTTAAATCTCTCTTCTTCTAACTCTTTATTATGATCTAATAATGCTTTAACTTCTATTGATTCTTTTCTACTTATCATTCTAAGTATATTCCTCCATCCTGCCATTTCCCAAGAATCATATAAAATCATTATTTTATCTTTATAAAAAGGATTAATAGTTTGATCTGCAAAATCTGTCATCAATTGAATTAAGCGAGCAGTTTTTCCTGATCCTGGTCTTGCAGCTATAACTATTTGATCTGATGGATAAAATCCTCCTATTTTATCTGTTTCTTTTTTACTAGAAGTAAATAATGGTTTAAATTTACCAGAACGTATATCTTGCATTTTTTGTTGAGCTTCATCAACAACTCCTGATATATGTCTATAACCATTAATAACCACGAGTTTTTACTTTAGTTTCTTCTTGTCTATTTTCCCACATTCTCCCCCCTATATAATTCATAATATTAGCTTTAGCATAAGGAGATAATTCTAAATCTTGTTTTAATCCAGCTATTACTTCTTTGTGTCTTTTGATACTACTTTTTATCCCTTTTATATATGCAATTTTCATATCTTGATAATCACATGCTCTTGCTGGATACTCTATTCCTTTAACAAAAATATTTTTTGGATAATTATCAAAAAATTCATCTGCTGCTAAATCTAATTTATTTATAAATTCATCTGTAAATTTACTAGTTACTTCAAAATTATCAAGAGCATATTTATTCTCTTTATCAATAAATGTTAATCTCAAGAAATTTCTATCAATTAAATCATCTATCTCTTTTATATATCTCTTTTTTCCTTGAGTATCAACACCATTGGGTATTAAATAATTTCCTATTTTTCCTATTTCTGTATTGATCCTTATCATAGTTGCTGTATCTTTCTTATGAATCAATAAACAAATAGCGAATTGGTTTAAAGTTAGTTTGTGTTCACATAAAAAATCAATTGTTTCGTTATCTATTTCGTAAAGCATTTTAAATTCCAGTTATATGATCGTCAGGATAAACCAATGGATATTCTTGTTCTTGCTGACCTAGCAGTAAGTCCAAAGCTTGTTGTATTTCTTCTTTTGTATAATTATGATTAAAAGTTTTAGTTAATTCTTCTTTATAATAATCTATATCTGTAAAATCAGGATTAGAGTTATTCGCTACTATTATTCCTGCTAATTCCAGATTCAAGGTTTGATTCTGTGATAATAATCTCTTCGTCTGGCTCATCTGTTCCTAAACTTATAGTTTGATTTACGTTTATATCATTAATATCTCTTACATTTATTACATTCTTTCCTTCTTGACTAGATCGTAACCATTTCTCTTCTTGAGTTCCTTCCATATACAAACATATATTTAAGGCTTTCTTAGTCTTATCATCATAATCTATACGACCTGATCGTCCTCTTCTTTGTGTACCTTGTCTAGCTTTAGAAGAATAAGCACATTGAAGTGTCATAGATACATTTGGTACATCTACTCCTTCATCCATTGCTTTTACTGTTGACATTACTCTAATTGAATCATTTGGATCAAGAAATCTCTTTAATGCTAAAGATTTACGTTTAGCTGTACCTAATATTGTATATCCTTTATCTTGTAACTCTTTCTTATGATCTTTATCTATTCTACCTTTCTTATCTGTCTTTACTAATATCTCTTCTTGTCCTTTTATTGCTATTGTTTCAAGATTAGTATGATAAGATACGCAAATATCTGGTATTAAAGCTGATAATTTATCTGCAAAAGCTGATGTTTCACTAAATACTAAAGTTTGTCTCGGAAATTTCTTTATTATAGCTACTGCATAATCTAATTTAGATGGAAAATTCTGCCACATATTCTTACGCTCATGTATTACATTCATACATTGTGCAGCATTACGAGAGATATTTTGTGGAGAATATGGATGTTGAGGATTACCATCATAATTATTTACTCTAGCTAATTCTTTTATCCATTCTGCTCCAGTTTTCTTTCCTAAATAAGTACCTTTTCTTAAAGTTACTGACATTATTACATTACTTCCAGCATTACAAGCTTTAACTAAGTCAAATTCATGTTGAAATCTTCCAAAGAAAAACTTAAACTTTTCATTTATCTTATCATTAAATTCTTGATCTTTTTCTGAAAGAGGAATTGCTACATTATATATACTTGCAGGAGCTATCCATCCATGTGCTTGTGCTTCTTGTTCTGTAATAGTATCACATATTGGAATATTAAATGTTGCTAAAAAATCTATCTCCTTTTTTGATAAGGTAGCGGAACATCCTAATAAATATTTATATTTAGTTATATTTAGTGTAGTAGAAAAGAATTGAGAATCGTTATTACAAATACGATGAATTTCATCTATAAATAACAAATCTGTTTCCCAATTTTTATGTTTTACATAAGTATTAATTACAAATATTCTAACATTTTTAAGATTATGATTTTGCACATGTCCATTTATGAATTTTCCATTAGAATCTTTATAACCCATCCAATCTTCATATAACTTTGTAGTTGGAACTATTCCTATAGCAAACCAATCTGAATGTGCTCTATTCATATATTGTATTGCTAATATTATAAGATAAGTTTTTCCAAATCCAGTCGGATAGATTAATGTACCTGTAGCTGGTTTTAATATTCCATTTATTTCTCTTCCTTTTCTCCAAAGATTAAATCCTTTTTCTTGTCTAGCTAATCGTATGGGATCAAGTTTCATTTATTAATTTCTTTTTATTTATTTGAACTAATATCTCTTTTAAAAAATTATCTACGTAATTAGATTCTTCCATCGATAAAGTTAAATAATCACAAAAATCTTCTGTAGGAAACCAAAGTAAATGTTTATAACCTTCTATTTCCCATCTATTTTGACCTGCATATCTTCCATAAGTTATTTTACTACGATCATAATTAGGTACAATATTAACTTCTTTTCCGATTAATGAATAAATTTGTTGTAGGGATTCTTTAGTATGTAAACTATTTTTTACAAAATCTATTACTGTTGGAAGAAATATTTTTTTCATACAAATTTCTTTACTCTTGAACTTATTACTTTTTTCATATCAATATCTGGATTAATAATTATACTTTGTTGTTTAAGTTCTTTAGATTGTTTTTCTAATTCTTGTTTTAATAATTCAAAATTTTTATATTCTTGAGATATATTAACTATTTTTAAATAATTAAGAATTTTAGTAATATCTACTTTATTATAAATAATTTCTACTCTATCTTTAAATTCTTCTTTAACTTTTTTAATTATATCATTACAATCTATAATTCTTTTAACTATTATATTATAATCAAAAGTCATTTCTCCTATTCTAAATTCTATAGTTTTATGTTCTTCTGCTAATCTAACCCAAGCTCTATACAAAGATACTTTACAATCTGCATTATATTCTTTAGCAGTTTCCCATAACTTTAATCTTTCAATTATCCAATTGTTATTATCATTAATCCAATTTTGATTATGAATTTTATCAAATATATCTGTACAATCTATATGATAATGTATAGAACTAGCTGAAAGGCTACAATTTCTATGTAATTCTTGACAAATATTATATAAACATATTAATCCAACTAATCCATTAGGTATTCTATATCTTACTTCTATACTTGTTACTTGATTACTATTATATTTACCATAATCTAATATATCTGGAATTACTTTAAACTTTTCATAATCATAATTACTTAAAGTATTACATTCAATTTCAAATCCAGTAGAATAAGGAAGAAAAGAATTAATATAATTTATAGATTCTTGATCTTTAATAGCTAATAAAGCAATTGGATTAGTATAAATATATTTTTGTATTAATTCTTTCTCTATCATATTTTAACGATAATGTTCTCCTATATAACTATCACCTTGAACTGGTTTAGTTTCTTGTACTTTCTCAACTTTTTCTGCAACTTTAGCTATTTGTTCAGGTTGTACTTCTTCTTTTTTAGCTACTACTTCTTCTACAACTTTTACAACTTCCGCAATCGCTTTTTGTTTTTCAGGTAAAGCTTTTTTATTTTCTTTCTCTTGATTTTTTACCTGTTTTTTCAATACTAAAACTTCTTGTTTTTTCTTTTCTTCTTTAGGTTTTAGTAAAGAAATAATCTTTTTTAAGCGATTATCACTCGGTTTAGTATTATAAGCAAGAATTTCTTTCTTTACTACATTTCTTTCTTCTACTGATGGCTTAATAGTATATTTTTGTTTATTGACTATTGCAGTAAAATAAGCTCCTGCTGATTGAGATTTTATCTCTTGTTTAGTTTGTTTTGCCATATTGTTGATATTTTAATAATCCTTGATAAATAGTTTTAGTTCTTTGAAGATTTATTATTTTCTTTTTACGTTCAATATCTGAAAGTTGACTTATAGGTGCTTTATTTCCTCTCGGAATATATTCATGATTACAATAATATTCCGAATGAGAATAAATAGATAATAAATAACTTATTCTTTCTAAAGAATCTTGAATTAATTGTTGTTCATATACTTCTTGAGAATCCCAAATTTGATCTACTTTTTTATTTTTTAGCTTTAAAAAATCTACTAAATAAGGAAGAATTTCTTCTTTATCACAAGCAATATAATTAATTAAATCAAGTCCTACAACATATCTCTCCAATTTATTATGAGCATCAATCATATCTTTATCATAAAGATTATGATCTCTTGCTACTTCAACTAAATCTTTAAAAAATTGATCTGATACTTTATTATCTACTCTAGTATATGAAGCTCTTCCAAATTCATCACAAGCTTTTTCTATATCTTTCAAAGTATCTGCTACTGAAGGAAATATTTCTTCCATAATCTTTTGAAATTTATTTTCAGATCTATTAATATCTTGTATTCCAGTTAATCTTATTGCTTTACTACTATCTTCTATTAAAGCAGCAGTTGCAAATCTTTTAAATATTTTATTATTTCCCATAAATTGTTCTATATATATTGCATTTTTTAATTCTTGAAAGTATTTAAAGTTTCTTTGAGCAGTTTTATATAATTTACATTGTCGATGATCTATATAATCTCCTGAATTATTACCGTATTTACTATTCATTAAAAGAATACGAAAATCTCTAATTAAATCTTCGTTTTCTTCTGTTCCAAAAATAATAAATCCGGTAAATTTTCTAAGTTCTTCTACAGACTTATATTCTTTTTCTGCTAAAGTTGAACCTCCATAATTATAAACTAAAAAACTATTCTCTTCTTTATTAACTACTCTTTTATTTTTCTCATTATATTCTTTTAACCATTCTTGATCTATTTGAATATCATCTATAGAATAAGTTAATCTTTTAAATTCTTTTTCTACAAAATCTCGATATAACTTAAGTTGTTTTGTAGCATTAGTTTTAGAATAATCATATAGATTAGATTTAACTTTTATTTCTAAATAATTAAGAACTTGCTTTAAAGCTGATTTCTTTTCATCTTTTATTTTTTCAACTAGAAAAAAAGTAGAATTTCCTGTTAAATCTTTTGCTTTATCAAATAAATATTCTAATTTTTTTCTATTAAGTTTACCCGATTTACTTGGAATTAAATGAAGATTCTGATTTAACTTTTGATAAGTAACTTCAACAAACCATTCTTTATTCTTACCTTTTTTTTGATATAAATAATTAGTTCTATATTCAAAAAATAGATTTTTAGGAAGTTTACCTTGAAAGTTTTGTAAAGGTTCAAATATTCCTTCTGGTTTTTTAATTAACTGCGAAACATCTAAATAAATATCTTCATCTAATTTTACTTTACATTCTTTTTGCTCTTGATAAATTAAATATTTACTATAATCATCAAAAATATTATCTATATGTTTTTCATGAAGTTCTTGTATTTCTTTTTTGAAATCAGCTATTTTATTTAGAATTACTTGTTTAGTAGAAATAGCTATTCCATCTTCTTGAATTATATCAATATACTGAATAGACTCTCTTTCTGGAGTTATTTGTAGATCACCTATTTTAAACTTTAATCCTACCGGAATAAATATTATATCAATTCCTAATTCTTCCCAAGAGATCGGATAACTTACTTTTCCTAAAATTATATGAAGCTTTTTATCGTATTGATAATCAGGTCTATACTTGAAAGTATTATATTCTAAAATAGAATATTCGTTGTTAAATTCATAATAACTATCAAAATAAACATTATCAAAATAAGTTAATTCAGATTTACAAGCTTGAATAAATAGATTTACATCAACAGAATTTTTAATATAAATTTTTATTTCAGTTCCATTTCTTTCTTCTGTAGAATCTTCTATTAATTTATCAACAGTAAATCCATCAATACTTTTACTTATAGAAAATTCATATTTTATTTTATTATAAACTGTAGTCAAAAAGAAACTATTTGTATATGCGAAAGGCGATTTGCTCCCCAATCCCCATGTTCCGTGTTGATCATTAGTTAATTCTTTAGTAGAGGAAAGAAGTTCAGAATAGATTTGTATTCTTTCTGGACTCATTCCTATACCCACATCTTTAAATAAAATATAATCTCCTCCTTCATCTTCTTTTAAAACTATAATTACTGGATCATCTACATTTGCTTCTATATGACTATCAAAACTATTTGAAGTTATCTCTCGAACAATACTTGGTATTGGTCGTCTATACATGTGTTCAGATAAAACTCTAAATAGTTTCTTCTGATTTTTTACATTGATTTTAGATTTGATACTTTCAAAATCATCTCCACTAATCTCTGTATTTGTAGAGCTTTGTAATATCATTTTAATCTTGATTAAAATCTTCTAAAATTTCTATTTCTTTTTTTAAATCTTTTATTTCACTTTCAGATTCTATTAAAGCTTTATGATATTTTAATAATAATTCATCTTTAGTAAAAATAGAAGAATCAAAATGACTTTTAGTAGTAGCTTTATTCTTAATTCCTTCTAATTCTAATACTTGAAATTTATCTAATCTATTTTTGATAGGAAGAATTTGTTGACTTTTCATTAATTTTATGAATTAATAATGAATTAATTAAATTACTAATAGGCTTTTTATTATATCTTTTTCTTTGTCGTAATAAAGTCTTTTTATGTTGACCATCTCCGACATGATAAGATATAGTAGATTTTTTACAACCAAGAGTTTTAGCTATCTCATTATAAGTTTTGCCTTTTTCTCTTAATTGTAAAATATCTACTTTATATTTTCCTTTATTATTCATTCTTTAATATAACATTACTATTATTACTAATTTTATTTTGTATCTGTGTTGTTATGTCTTTATCTATAATTGGATTAATTAAAGTAACAAAAATGTTTCCTTTCTTATCATGGATAATAGTTTCAGTTTCAAATTCTTGATTATTTAAATGTTTAGATAAAGACTTTGCTTTTGATTTAACTAATTCTTCTATATCTTTTTTAGTAAAGGCTGTCTCAAATACTTGAGTTCTTGTAACCTTCACTTCCATACTTTTAAAGTTAGATAAAGGCTGTGTTTTAACTATAACTTTTTTATTCTTACTCCCTTTTGTACGTGGCATAATTTTAATTTTTATTATTTAAAAATATAATAATATAATATCCTATTATATAAATAGGCTTTTTTACTTCTTCATAATTTCTTTCACTAAATAAAGGTTTAATTATTCTCCAATCTTTAATACACATTCCATAACCAAATATTCTAAACCATATAAATCCTTTTTCTTTATGATAAGAAAATACTCTAGAATTAGAAAATTTCATAATTCTTGTGATGTTATTTGATCTATTTTCTTATCTATTAAAGTTTGCTGATCTTGTTCACCAAAAGTAGATTGTACATCTTCTTTAAATTGTTCTAAATCAACATTTGTAAGATAAATATCTATTTCAATATCATCTTTTTTAATTAATTCTAATAAATTTGTCATAAACAGTCTGTTAAATTATCTATTATATTTTGAATATCTTTTTTATCATAAATACAGAATAATTGACCTTCTTCAAAGAATCCATCTCTATCTTCTGAATCTAATAATAAAGGAAATTCTACTTTACTATATTTTATCATTTGATCTATTTTAGTATATCTTTCATTACTATTATTACAATCATCAAAATTATTTAAATCTAAATAATACCAATCATTTAATAAACTATCTTTTTTAATATTAAGATTATAGAAACTATCACCTTCTTTAAACTTACAATAAAGAGTATTTCTTGGAAGAGTTAGAAATTCTTTTCTATTTACTATTCTCATTTTCTTATTTTAGTTTTTCCTACTGTATCCATTACATAATAATATTTACAACTATCTATAAAATATTCTCCATTATTATAATAAAAAGTACATAATCCTATAGGTAAATAACTCCCAAAAGTATTGGTTGGAGATTTTGAAGTAATAATATTATTACATTTATTATTTTCTTTACAAGCATGAAAAAGTAAGCTAATAAATAAAAATAGAATAATTATCATCGTTATACCTGTTGCTATAATTTTCATATATTCCAAAATTGTTTTATTTCTTTAATCTTTTCTAAATCTGTTTGCTGATTTATCCAATCTGCTAATAATTGCCAAGATGAATTTACAAATCTAATAGGTCTTGCAGTTTCTATATCAGAACAACTACAACCTCCATCATATTTTACATCTATTTCCGAATTAAATTGAAATTTTATTGGATAATCGCATACTGAACAGCGATCTGCTGTCCATACTGTTATCTTTCTTTGATAAGCAATCTGCTTTAATTGATCTCCTGTTATTTGCATTAAAATAAATTTAACATATCTTTAATTATAAAATAAGATTCTCTACCTATTAATTTTCCTAAAGAAATTGCAAATAATAAAATTATTAATCCGATTACTATACCAAGTATAAAATTTATTCCTTTTTTTATATATTCCATATTTAATTATTTGATAATACTATTGGTAATACTTTATTACATTTATTTTTTACTTTACAATCACAATGATCTGAAAATTTATATCTTTTGCTCATTAAAATAGGAGCTATAGATAGTGGTAATTGTACTTTTTCATATCTTCTAATAGTAAATTTTCCTCCAGATAAAAGATGAATAACTGGTTCATCCTCTGTAGAATTTTCTATAACTTTTCTAGACATAAATTTAAGATAATCTATTTGTTTCATCAATCTATTGAATTAAATTCTATTAACTCTTTATTCTGATTTATATTACCTATAACTTCTCCAAATCCTCCTTCTGATTTTACTTGTTTGATCCAATAATTATCCCAAATATCTTTTATAAGCGTAACCCCTTTCATTTGTTTAACTATTGGCATATCTCCATCATAGTCTGAATCATATTCATATTTATATTGATAAATATCTCCTTCATAAATATCTTTATTATTAGAATCTTTTTCTCCTATATATTGATAAACTGGAGCTTTAAAAGTAACTACTAAAGGAATTTCAAATAAATCAAAAAAATAAAATTTTAATTGATCATTATCCCATACTCTAAATTTTAATTCTCTACTCATATTATTTTGGAATATTTTCTTCACACCACTTTTCAAATCCTTTTCCTGTATAATAACCCATAAAACAATCTTCATATTTTTCATAATAGATAATTTTATCTGAATCTTGAGTAGGTTCAGAATCACTAATTAATTTTTCCATTAGATTTATTACTTCTTCTCTTGTAAAAGTCATATTAAAATATGTTTGTTTTTATACTTCTCTAAAAAGAATATAAATTTCCATAAATTAATATTAATAGTCTCTTTATAATAATGAGAATCATCTGAATAAAAGACAACTTTACATATTGATCCGTCAATATCATAATTATCAATACTTTCAATAGCATAATTTTGTTCTTTTATATATTCTATTAGTATTTTTTCTTCTATATTCATAGCACTTTTTCTTGAATGTTAAATGTTGTTATTTTATCTATAATATTTTGGGTTTTACTAATATAATAATTATAATTTATATTATAATTATCTAATTCAAAATATTTATTGAATATCTGTATATTATATCCAGCTTCTATTTGATTTTCTCTTGTACCATCATCTATTCCTCCAAATATATCAAGCTGATTTTTTACTTTTTTATTTGGATTAGGTTTCATACGTTTTAAAAGAACATCTTTTGTATTTGCTATATAATATCTACAAGTCTTTTGTTGCTTAATATATTTCATATCTCTAAGTATATGAAGAGACATTGTACTATCTGCTCTTACACAACAACAAAAATCAAATATATCTTTATGTTCTTTTATAAACTTTTCTAGTTTAATATTATCTACATAATAAGCTTTTAATGCTAATGGTACTATTCTACGAGATTTATTTTTATGAAGCAAGTTATCTATTACAAAATCTCCTTTATATTTAAGAGTTCCATCTTTTTTTATTACTAAATAATCATTTACAGATGTTTGAATAATACTTTTATAATCAGCAAATTCTAATTTACCATATTCAGTAGAATTTGTTTTAATTTCCCATTCTTTACAAATTTCAATATATTTCTGTTCTTTTTGCTTATCAAATAAGGAGAGGATTCCATCAGTATTACTAGAAACTACAGTTATATTATTTAATTCTAATTCTTCAATTAACATTAGAATTTCTAATTGACAACCAATAGTTACAGAAAACATTTTTTCCATATCATATTGCCAAGAAGTTATTTCTCCTAACTTACCGAATAATCCTCCATTAAGGGCTAGCTTATAGGCTTCTACTAAAGAAGCTGCAACTTTATCAGTTTTAGCTAATGGTTTTAACTCTATTCGTTTTTTAATAAGTTTCTTAGCTTGATCACACCAAATTTGATCTAAATGTGCCGGAAAAAGATTACGTTTTGCAATTGCAGATGGATATTGTGATCCTACATCTGCATCGCGTAATATCTGATTATCTGTAATTACTATCTTTCTAGGCTGATCTTCTGAATGTAATCCACCTAAACCTAAATTATGTTTAGTTATACCTATAGTAACTGATTCTTTAAATTCATCATTTCCTATATTAATAGAAGTTTGTTTAATTCTATCTAATAAACTATTAAGAATATCTGTTTTAAATTTAATATAAGGAGGAATAACATTTTTAAGATAAATTAATTGCTTATAAGCTTCTCTTTTATTATGATATATTTCTTCTTTAGTTTGTCCAGTTAATTTAATATAGTTAATTAAATTTAACTGTTCTCCTATTTTAATATCATTCCAATTTATTATAGATTTTCCTAGTGTTAATCCTACATCTTTTCTTAAAGCTATTTGATCTTTACCTTTATATTCAGAATGTTCTACTTGTCCTTTTATATATTTATAATATTCTTCTGTAGAATCTACATCATTATGACAATAATATATTAAATCTTTAAGTTCTTCTTCTGTTGATATACCTATATTATGATCTACATTCATTTCAACTAAATCTTTCCAATTCATTCCGAATTGTAACCATTTTAACGATGTACTTTTTGCTAATCCATCGAAATGAGATATAAGAAAAGGATCACATTGAGGTATATATAATTTCCATTCAGGAAAGTCTAAGAATTTCCTTGCATTAGATAATTCGACTACGTGTGAGGCATATCTATGAATTTCAGAAGTTATCTCATCTGGTGTCAAAAGAATTAGTCTGTTGACATTATTAATGATCCATTGCTGGACTTGGGCATCAAATTTTACACAATTATAGCCTATCTCTCCTTGTACCTGTTTTAAGAACTCTACAAAAGCTAAAAGATCGTTTTTTTCTTTCCAAATTACGAAATCATAAAATTTTCCTGTAACTTTTTCTTTAAAGCTTGCTAGAAAACAATTCTTTAAAGTCTCAAAATCATAAAATACATACATTTGATAAAATTTTATTTAAAATATTTATATTAGAACTTTTTTATCTCAATTTCGTTTGTATATTTGTGTCATAAACAACTCAATTATGAAAACGGTCGAATTAATACCTAAACCTCTGAATGAGAAGGTATTAACTTCCGTACAAGGTACGAAAGTTAATAAATCTCTAGCTCTTGATCAAATTCAAGATGCTTTAGCCTATATATCTAAAGGATTAATCAAGAACGTGTACTTGTTCTAATCCTTTAAATTCAGTTATTGAAGGTCGTCTTACGAAAGTAGGAACGACCTTTTTTGTTTGTCGTATTGCGCAAAAATAATTACCCCATTTCTCACTTGGATGCTTTTCATCAGGATATATTAATTTTATTCCTCTTTTTTCTGCTATTTCTTCTAGTTGATCTCTTTTATCTGAAAAGAATCCAGATAATTGATGATATTTAAACTCTTGACCACAAGCATGTGTATGTGCAAATTGAAAATGTTTAATATCCATCTTCATCATATCAAGATATTGACCTGTACCATCTTTCCAAAAATACTTTGGATTTTCTTGTTGTTGATTCATAGTAATTTAGTTTAAAGTTTAATTTATTGTTCACATTCTTTTAATATTTCATTATATACTTTAGTTGAAATCATTACATCTCCATACCATTGTCCACTTGAATCATCAAATAAATCTCTGCTTACTAGAGCTACTATCCAATCTGCTATTGAACCATTATAATCTTCTGGTGGAATTGCAGGAATCATACTATTACTCATAATTTTTCTAATAATCTAGATTTAAATTCTTTTCTGAATACAGTTAATATATCTATTTCTTGTATTTCTTCTGATTGTAGATTTATAGGTAAATCTTCTCTATTCATAGACATATAAATAGTTTTTATAGCAATAACTCTTTGGACATTCTTTTTATAAGGTTTTCCAATAGGTATATTTCCATCTTGATCACATTCTACATCTTGTACTTCTGCTATTCCATCTATTAAGGCTATTTTATAACTCCTAGCTATTAAAAATTGTTGAATTTCATCTGATGTAAATCTTAAATTAGGATTTATATCCCACCAACTTATATTAAATATTGAACTTAATATATCTTGTGATACTGGTTCTATTAATAATTCTTGTATCATATAATAATATTTAAAAAAGAATAGGATATTTCTATCCTATTCTATACTCACCTACCCTTACTTCACTAACACGTTTTCTGCTTTTGACTCATCTGTTGCAAGAACAACTTTTTGCTTCTTCTTACTGATTAATTCACCTGTTTCTTCATCAAGAATCGGATGGTTATTAGATGCAAATACTGCCTCTGCTTTTTGATCAGCAAATACAATATAAGTAGCTGAATCTACCATATTTTCACGAATCTTATAAGGTTCAACTTTAGCTGTTACAATGCTACCTTCGATTTTCTCTCCAGCATCCATTGCTTTCTTAAATTCTGCATAAGTTCCTCTCTTCCATACTTTAGCAGTAGTATTATTTCCTTCTGCATCGCGTACAAAATCTTCAAAGATATTGACTGTATGTTCAGCTTGTCCTAATCCTGCTGCAAGTTTCAAAGTGAAATACTTACGAGTATCAGATGCTTCTTTTACTTCGCTAATTGAACGAATTGTTAACTGTCCCATGTTTTTACTCTTTTGAGTGTTTAATTTAATTTATTTTACTATCTCTAAGCCCAAATCAGCTAATAGTAGCTGTCTTTATATATTAAGTGATCACCTTAATAAATTTAATCCTTGAATTAATCCTTCTTCTAACGCTTTTTCATAAGTTTTATATATTTCTGATTCTATACCAAAAAATATAAAATCATTTTCTCCATGTACTTGTAATTCATATCTATTTATATCTTCATGTTTTTTAAATATAATAATTATATGAATATTATGTATTTCTCGTAACCATCTTTGAAGAAAACTTTGATATGGTAAAGAAACATATTTTAATTTTTCATTATCAAACCAATTATTCCAATTTTCAGGACTACTTCCTTTAGATTGAGATTTATCTATTTTACCTTCTTCTTTTGTAGAATTTGTATATATAAATCTATAATAAGTTTTTTCTTTAAACCCTTTTTCTTTAGCTAATATTGCAGTTTCAAAAGATATTAATTCATTTCTCATATCATTTTTAATTTAAAAAAGTAGGAGTATTTCTACTCCTACCAAACCTTAAAACAAATTGCACTATGACCTACAATCTATTATCTTTGTGTAAAAGTACTCCTACTCCAACTCCTACTCCCACTCCTACTCCAACTCCTACTCCCACTCCCACTCCTACTCCCACTCATACTCCTACTCCTACTCCCACTCCTACTCCAACTCCCACTCCAACTCCCACTCCAACTCCTACTCCCACTCCCACTCCAACTCCCACTCATACTCCCACTCCTACTCCCACTCCAACTCCCACTCCCACTCCCACTCCTACTCCCACTCCAACTATTATTGTACCCAATTCTTAAAATTGCAGCATTCATTATTTTCTTACTTTAGGTAAATCTGCTAACCATTCTGTAGCATCTGCTGCAAGTTTC
>Ga0302321_100002068_pt1 | contig 17212 bp, 12 predicted proteins | sample Fen_T0_1_FD_202505 | JGI IMG/M metagenome (GOLD analysis project Ga0302321, IMG submission 202505) | Peat permafrost microbial communities from Stordalen Mire near Abisko, Sweden - Fen_T0_1 | ecosystem: Environmental > Terrestrial > Soil > Wetlands > Permafrost | place: Sweden: Abisko...
CCCAAACTGCGGCTGGCCCTGCGCCCGCACCTGGCGGATCGCGCCATCGGCACCCATGATGCGGTATTCAAAGACGAGGTTTTCGTCCTGCTCGAGCGTGCTCCAGTCGATCTGCCGGATACGGGGGAGATCGTCGGGGTGTATGTGTTTCAGACAGTCCTCCACCTTGCCCGTGAACAGGGCGGGCGTCAGCCCGAAGATCTGCAGCATGGCGGCGTCCCAGATCAATTCGCCACTGAGCACATCCCAGTCCCACACCCCGTAGTTGGCGCCCCGGAGCGCCAGCCGGTGGCGGTCGTAGAGCTGCTTCAGCTCATTGGTGCGCGTGGCCACCTCCTGTTGCAACATTCCCGCCTGCTGTTGCACCCGGTGGAGGAGGCGGTCCCGCTCCTCCTCGGTGCGCTTCTTGTCGGCATCGAGCCGTTCCAGGCGCTGCAGGGAAAAGACCAGCACCGTGATGAGGACAAAGGTGAAGGCCACGGTGGTGAGGGCCACCTGCTCCAGGCCCGCCCCGGGGTTCTCACCATGCAATTGCAGCACGAACAGCACCGGTGGCAGCACCCCGGCCAGGATCAACAACCGCCGGCCGATCAGGCCGGTGGCGTTGTCGGACTTCAACATGTCGATGAAGCCGGATTCGAAATGGGCCGTGGCAAAGGCGAGGCCGAGGAGCATGGCCGCCAACGCGCCGAAGCCGGACACCCCGGGTGCGGCATCGGCGGGCAGGACCAGGCGGGTCAGCACGCCAAAGCCCGACAGGGCCAGCAGGATCGCCCCGAAGATCGAGGAGGGTCCGAGCCAGATCCGCCGGGCGTGCCCGAAGCGCAGCAGGGCAAGACCGGCCAGGATCAGGATGGAGTTGTTGGTGGCTCCCGGCTGGTCGGGCAGGGGGACGGCCGAAGCCCCGGCCATCAGGCTCCAGATTTTCCTCTGCCATTCACCTCGAAAGCCAAGCAGTTCCGGCAGGAAGCCTGCCAGGCCGCACAACAGTACCAACCCACCTAACACATGGCCAATCCGGTAGGCCCGGAGGCGGCTGGACCACTGGAGCATGAGACCGAGTCCGCATATGATCATGCCGCAGGCGAGGCCGGGCATGAGGGGGGGCCACATAATGTACAGGGCCCGAAGCGGTGGTCGGTCCAGATACCATCCAGCCAGAGCCATCAGCCCGCACCCGATGGTAAGAATGGTCGCGACATGACTGATGCGCCGCAGGGAGGTTTCCGTGCGGCCTGATCGTGGTTGGGCGGGTGAGGAATGAACCGGCATCGGACGGAACCGAACAAAGGGAGCAATCAGGCGAAACCTAGTTATCGGCGGGTGCGGGACCGTTGTTAAGTCATTTTTACGCCCGAATAAAGGTGGTTCAGGCCCGGGCTCGCCGAAAATGTGCTCAATCGACGCATGAATGTGACGAATCCATCCATTGCAGTCATGAAGACAAAAAATTACCTGTTTGCTTTTTTAGTTACCGCGCTGACCTGGATACCTCAAACCGGTGTCGGCGCTGAAGGCACGGAACCACCGGTGCCCGTGCGCACAGTCCCCCCGAAGTTTCCCGAGGAAATGCGCCGCAATGGCAGCGCCGGCCTGGTCACGGTCAACTGCCTCATCGATGAGAAGGGCAACGTGACCGAGACCAAGGTGGTCAAGGCCTCCAACGATGCCTTTGCGGAGCCGGCCCTCGAGGCGCTGAAGAAATGGAAGTTCAAGCCGGCCAAGAAAGAAGGCGCGGCGATCGCCATCCGCGTCAACATTCCCGTCCAGTTTACCGTCGATTAAATCTAACCCCGGATTTGCCCCCCAGTCCCCATGCAATTCAGTTCCCTCACCATCGGCCGGCGCATTGCGCTTGGATTCTCGTTCGTGCTCATTCTTCTCGGGGCCGTGGCCACGACGGCCTGGATCGCCCTGGGGTCCTCGGGCCACCGCATGAGCCTTTATGCCGGCAGCACCGAGGAGACCAGCAATGCCACCGGCGTGGAGTCGGCGATGCTCGGGCTGAAGCTCAGCGTCAACGAATTCCTCGTGACCGGATCCGCCGCCAGCGCCGCGGCGTACAAGGAGGCGAAGCTCCGGCTCGACACCGAGATCAGCACCGCGACCAAGACCATCACCGAGCCGGCCCGCGCGGCGGAACTGAAGGAGGCCGTCGCCTTGCTCGGCAAGTATGATGCCGCCTTCCAGAAGGTCAGCGCCAACACCGCGCAGCTGGACCAGATCGTGGCCGACCAGTTGAACCCCAACGGCGAGATCATCGCCAAGGGCCTCGACAAGATCCTCAGCGACGCCCGGGGCAACGGCGACATGAACGGCGCCTTCCAGGTTTCCAGTGCGCTGAAGGGCTATTTTGAATGCAGCAGTCTCGCCAATTCTTACCTGCTGACCGCCAAGGCCGAGTATGCCAACGCCGCCAAGGAACGCATCAAGGCCGTGGCCGCGGCCATCGAGCGGCTGCAGAAGGACCAGGCCGAGCTCGTGAAGCTCGACGAAACCCTCAAGGACCCGGCCAAGGACGCCCTGCTCGTGAAGCTGCGCAAGGGCGCGACCGACTATTCCACCAGCCTCGAGCAGATCATCACCCTCAAGGAACAGCGCAACGCCAGCGTCAACGACGAGCTCAACACGATCGCGCCCCAATTCACCGCCGCCCTGGTCCGCCTGCGGCAGGCGGTGACCGCCTTCCAGAACGATCTCGGCCAGCGGAGCCGGGCCGACCAGGCCCGCAACGAGACCATTGTGCTCACTTGCACGATCACGGCCGGCGTCCTCGGGCTGATCGTCGCGTGGTTGATCATCCGGGGCATCACCGGGCCCATCCTCAAGATCGCCAAGCAGCTCGCCACCGAGGCGGGCCAGACCCACAACGCGGCCGTCCAGGTCTCCTCCGCCAGCCAGTCCATGGCCGACGGGGCCAGCCGCCAGGCCGCCTCGCTCGAGGAAAGCCATGCCTCGCTGCATGAAATGGCCAGCATGACGGCGCGCAATTCCGAGAGCGCCCAGTCGGCCAAGGGCCTAGCCGCCGATGCCCGCGCGACCGCCGATGCCGGAGCCCGCGACATGACCGCCATGCGCGAGGCCATGACCGCCATCAAGTCCTCCAGCGCCGAGATTTCCAAGATCATCAAGACCATCGACGAGATCGCCTTCCAGACGAACATCCTCGCCCTCAACGCCGCCGTCGAGGCCGCCCGCGCCGGCGAGGCCGGCGCCGGCTTCGCCGTCGTCGCCGAGGAGGTCCGCAATCTCGCCCAGCGCAGCGCCCAGGCCGCCAAGGAGACGGCCGCCAAGATCGCCGACGCCTCCGCCAAGAGCGAGCAGGGCGCCAACATCAGCGGCCAGGTGGCCGGCAGCCTGGACAAGATTGTCGAGCGCATCCGCCAGCTGGACGAGATGGTGGGCGGCATTGCCCAGGCTTCGGCCGAGCAGAGCGAGGGCATCAACCAGCTCAACCAGGCGGTCGCCGGCATGGACAAGATCACCCAGTCCAACGCCGCTCTCGCGCAGCAGTCGGCCAGCTCGGCCGAGGACATGAAATCCCAGTCCGGCCAGGTCAAGCTGGCCGTGAACGAGATCCTCCTGATGGTGCAAGGCCATGGCGAGGACACCCCGGTGGTCGAGGTCCCCAAGGCCAAAACCACGGCGGGCAAGCCGGCACAGCGCAAGGCCGCCCCGGCGCAGGCCGACGTGGATGACCGCAAGATTCGGAAGCCCGTGCTTCATGCGGCGGCCGCGACCGACCACAAGGCGCCGACGATGGAATGGAACGATTGAGCCCCGTAGCCTGAGGCTCACCTTCGCGCCAGCCGGTCGGCTGGCGTTTTTTTTGTCCCGGCGGCCGGGGCCGGGCACGAAAAAACCCGGGCCGCAAGGCACCGGGTGGTGGGGAAGATGGGTTGGTTCAGCGGATGAAGGGCGACCGGCTGCGGGGAACGCGTTGCAACCGCTGTGTCCGAAACGGCAGGGGATCAAAGATCTGCCGGGGATTGATCAAGGCGGGTGGTTGAAACAGGATCCGGCCCCAGGTCACATCCCGGGTCCGCCGCTCGGCCAGCTCGCTCGCGGGGCTGAATGCAGGATAGGGCGTTTGCATACAACCATAACGTCTCGTCTTTCCCCGTCCTTTAGGATTTTGCGGCGAAATCCCGCCGGTCCGGCGGTCGTCCGGCCGTGACTACTTCATTATCACCTGAAGATGCTTGTCCAGGCGGGTGAAGAGGAAGGTGCGCTGGATGTTTGGATTGCTGATCACCGCAATGGCCTTGGCGCGGCGCTTGTGGGCCTCCTTGTAGAGGGAGACGATCAGGTTCAATCCGACTGAATCGACCATCTTGGCCGCGGTCAGGTCGAGCCTGAGGGTGTCCCAGCTGGCCGTCTTGACGGCATCCGACTCAAACAGGGCGAGGATTTCGGAGCGGATCTGCTCGGCATTGGTGCTGAGCACATCCCCGGGAATGGTGACCTCGAGGGTACGCTCGGCGGTCTTGATTGCATGATGCATGACTGGAGGGGTTGATGGATGGTTGGCGGATTAGTAACGAAAATCGAGGGTCAACTCCGCCCCGTTGCGGGCGGTGGCGACGTGGGTGGCGAGCCGGCTGATCAGGGCGAGCCCGCGATGCAGGTCGGCGATTTCCTCCTCACTCTCGCGGGCCAGGCTGGTGAAATTGTGGCCCGGGCCGGGATCGCTGACGATGAAACGCAAGGTGCGCTGGGCGGGCGCCGCGGACAGCATCATCCGGCATTGTTGGTCGGCCCGGCCCGCACAGCCGTGCAGCATGGCATTGATCACGCCTTCGCGCAGGGCCAGCAGCACGTCAAACCGGCGCGATTCCGGCAAATCCGGCAACGCGAGGGCCAGGCTCCGCTCCCAATAGGATTGCAGGACGTCGATCATCGAGCGCTGGTCGCCGCGGTAGCTTTCATGCAGGATGGGCAGCCAGTCGCAGGCGGGGGCGTCGCCCGCGAGGTGGATGAACACCACCAGCACGTCATCCTTGGCCTGGGCGAGTTCGGGCAGGGCCTCGCCGAGCAACTGGACGCGATGCAGCGCGGTGGCCAGCGCGAGCGGGCTGAGGTTGAGCGCCTCGGCCAGGTCCTCCAAGCCGTCGGTCCAGAGACAGAGGCGGCCGCCATCCGGGCAGTCAACCCGGCAAGGCTTCAAATCCAGATCCCCGAACCAGCCCAACGGATGACCATGCGTCATCTCACAGCGCAACAACCGGCCCTCCCGGGTAATATGCCAGGGCAGCGGGAACCCCTGGTTGAACAACGTCGCCTCGCCCTGGCGAAGATTGACCAGGGCGGCGCAGACGCTCACCGAGGTCTGCGTCGAGCCGCCGGTCTCCACCGTCCGGTCTCCCCATTCCTCGACCAGAAACCGGTTGAACTTGGCCAGCACCGTCGCGATCGCCTGGCCGGAGTCCAGCATGCCCCGCATCATGCCCTGGAAATAGGCCGAGACGAACGCGGCGTGCAGGTCGTGGCCGGAGACATCGGCCGACAGCACGACAAAGGTGTCGGGGGAAAGCTGGAAGAAATTCACAAAATCACCGCCGGCCTGGTGCCGGGGATGATAGCACAATTCGAGGTGCCGGACCGCCTGGGCTCCGAGGCCGAACAACTGGTGCTGGGTCCGGGCGACCTGCCGCACCGCCCGCTCCGCCTCGGCGGTCTGGCGATGACGGGTGGTCAGTTCGATGCCGTGCGCGACCGCCTGCAACAATTTCGCCTCGGTGATGGGCTTGTCCAGGAAGTCGTTCGCCCCCCCGCGGAGGGTCTCGGCCACGAGTTCCCGTTCCGTCGTCGCCGTGATCATGATGACCGACAGGGCCGCATCCTGCTGCTTCAGCCAGAGCAGGAGTTCCAATCCGGTTTCCTCCGGCATGCGGTAGTCGGTCACGACGCAATGGACGGCCGCCGGGCCATGCTTGGCCACATAGAGGCGGGCGGCCTTGGCCCCGTCAACCACGACGACCCGGTGCCCTGCCTTGTTCAGATAATATTCCAGCATGGTCCGGGAAACGGACTCGTCATCGACCGCAAGGACGACCGGTTGGGTGGAGTTGGTCCAGGGGGAACTCATGGGGCGGCGCCGGCCGGGGCCAGTTCCAGGGCGGAAATTTCCGGCACAAGGCGATTCATCTCCGCTTCCAGCTGGCCGACCAGCAGCTCGAGGGCGGGCCAGTCGGCCGGCGTGGCATGCTTCTCCAGCGCGAGGGCGGCGGCCCGCACCCCGTCGGCGGCAAAGATGGCGACGGAACCCTTTAATTTATGGGCCTGGTCGCGCAGGGCCGGAGAATCCCGCTGGGTGATTGCCGTGCGAATCGCCAAGAGCACCGTTTCATGCTGGGCCAGAAAGGCCCCGGCCAGCATGCCTAACAGGCCGGGATTATTGTCCGCGAGCAGCAGGGCTTGGGCGTGATCCATGGCCGCACCGGTTGTGACGGAGGGCGCCGTCACCGGGGTGGGGTCCGGGATGGGGTCCGGGGCCGAGACGGGCGGCGGGGGAGTCTCGCCGAGGACCGAGTCGATGGTCGTCTTCAGGTCAGCCAACGTGAAGGGTTTGCTGATGAAGGAATTCATGCCCGATTCGAAGCAGCGGGAGCGGGCCTCTTGGGCATTGGCCGTGACCGCGATGATGGGTAGTCGCTCCGCACTGCCTTGGCCCTCTTCCCAGGCACGGATGCTCATGGTGGCCTGAAATCCATCCATGCCCGGCATCTGGCAGTCCATGAGCACGAGGTCGAACTTCTCCTCCTTGACCCGGCCGAAGGCGTCATGGCCGTCCGTGGCCACGGAGGAGCGGCAGCCGATTTTGTCCAGGAAGGCCACGGCCAGCTGGACGTTGACCGGGTTGTCGTCCACGACGAGCACCCGCAGGGCCTCATGGCTGCGGGCGGTTTCCACCAACGGGGCCGGTGCCATCGGGGGCAATTCGGGCTGCGGCCCGGGGCTCACCCTGACGGCCTGGGGCAGGGTGAACCAGAAGGTGGAGCCCAGCCCCTCGCGACTCGTGAATCCAACCTGGCCGCCCATCAGCTCGACCAACCGCTTGCTGATGGCCAGGCCCAGGCCGGTGCCGCCGGCCTCGCGGGTGTAACTGGCGTCCACCTGCACGAATTTCTGGAACAGTCGCTCCTGCTGGTCCGCAGGGATCCCGGGACCCGTGTCGATGACGCTGAACTTCAGGCCGGCGTGGCCGGCCAACGCCTCGGGCCCCACCTGGATCGTGATGCCGCCCCGGGCGGTAAACTTGAGCGCATTGCCGATCAGGTTGAGCAGGATTTGGCGGACCCGGCCCGGGTCGGCCGTGACCCAGCGGGACAGGCGAGGGGGCCACTGGACGGTGAGGAAGAGATGTTTGGCTTCGGCCTGGAGGGAAAGCGTCCGGACCACGGTTTCGACGGCTTCGCGCGCGTCGAAATCGATCCGTTCGACCTCCAGCTTCCCGGCCTCGACCTTGGAGTAGTCGAGGATGTCGTTGATCAGATCGAGCAGGCCTTTGCCGGATGACTGGATGGTGGAAATGAATTCACGCTGCTGCCGGTCGAGGCGGGTTTCGTTGAGCAGGTCGGCAAAACCCAGGACCGCATTCATCGGGGTGCGGATCTCGTGGCTCATCACCGCGAGGAACTCGCTCTTGGAGATGTTGGCGGCATCCGCCTCCTTTTTGGCCTGCTCCAAGGCCGCGGCCTGCCGTTTGCGGTCGGTGATGTCGGTCCGGATGGCGACATAGCGCGTCACGCGGCCTGCCGGATCGCGAAAAGGCACGATGGTCGCATCCACCCAATAGGTTGCCCCGAGCTTGTTGCGGCTGCAGATTTCCCCGTGCCAGACCCGGCCGGAGCGGATGGTTTGCCAGAATTGCCGCCAGAATTCCCCGGGATGATGCCGGGCACTGAGGACCCGGTGATCCTGGCCGATCAGCTCCTCCCGCGAGTACCCGCTGATTTCGCACATCTTGTCGTTCACATACTGGATGCTGCCGTCCATGCCGGCGATGGACACGATGGCGTGCTGGTTCAGGGCGTCCTGCTGGAGCTCCACCTCGCGCAGGGCGTTCTCGGCAATATGCCGGGAAGCGACGAGTTGTTCCAACACCTGCTTCCGCTCGCTGACATCCTGGGCGATGGCGAGGAAGCCCGTGAAGGCGCCCGTCTGGTCACGCAAGGCGCTGACGGAAACGAGCGCGGGCAGCCGGGTGCCGTTCTTGCAGACATAGGTCCATTCGTGTTCGTCCGGCTGGTTGCGGCGACACCGGGCCACCAGGGTGTCAAAGCCGGGGGCGACCGTCGTGCCGAGTTCAGCACTGAGGACCGTGGCCCGCGCGGCCAGTTCGGCGGGATCATGGAGCAGGGTCAGGGACTGGCGGCTGTTGACCTCGCCCTCACTGTAGCCAAGCAGGCGCTGGGCCGCCGGATTGAAGACGCGGATCACGCCTTCCGGCGTGGTGGATATCACCGCATAGCTGGCGGAACGCAGGATCGCCTCCTGGAACCTCGAGACGGAACGCAAGGCCTCGTCGATGCTTTTGCGCTGCTCGATCTCTTCCCGCAGTTCAAGGGTCATCTCCTCAGCCAAGATCACGGCCTTATGGCGGGCGCGCTGGTTGGAGCGGGCGGCATGGCCGACAAAAAAAGTGATGATAAGGCCGCCGCCGAGGATAAGCCATGGCAGGCGGTGATCCGACTTCTCATAAAATCCGGGAAGAGCACTCATGCTCAGCCACCAGTGCCGGCCGCCAAAGAGGGCCTTGTATTCCCGGGACTGATCCCGGTCCCGGGAGGACAAAGGCAAAACCTCGGCGGGGCCCGCGGTGATGCCCGCCAAGTCATGATCCAGGTCAAACAGGACGTTGGCGGAGTTCGGGATGTCTCCGTCGAAGATCTCAAGATCATACCTCTGGGCGTGGTCCCGGATGATGTCTGCGACCAAATCCTCCATCAGGAGCGGGGTGTAGACCCAGCCAAGCAGGGCCTGCCAGCGTTCCTGCCGGGAGGTGATGGCCGCGCCATTTTGGTAAATGGGCAGGAAGAGCAGAAACCCCGTGCGTTGCACGCCTTCCAGGGTGGATCGGAGGGGAGCGGTAAGGGTGACCCGATCCTCGTCCACCGCGCTGGTTGCGGCTGCGCGCTGGATAGGCTGGCCGCCAAGATCAAGACCACGCAGGAACGCATTGGGAGCAAAAGGCTCGATGTATTCCACCAACATCATGTCAGTGGAGGTGGCCGGGCCGTGATACGCATAGTCCGGGGCTTCGTCGGCCTGGGTGGCGTGAAGGAAATTGTCCAGACCCCCCGGCCGGACATAACGGACGAAGCCGAAGCCCATGGCACCAGGATTGTCCGCCAGCCGCAGGGTCTGAACATAGGCGCGGAATTCTCCGCGCTCGACAGACTTGCTGGCCGCAAACAATCCTTTGAGCCCCGTCAGCACCTTTTCATGCGAGGTCAGCCGGTGGCGAATGGACTCGACCACTTCCTCTGACAATTCCGCGAAATGGGCGGCATCCGCCTTCCGGCATTGCATCTGGAAAAACTGCCACAGACACAGGGTGAGACCCAGTCCGCCAAGCCAGACAAAGACGCTGAGGGTCCACTGCGAGGCGGCCAAACGGGCGAAAATCCGTTGGATGCTATATGGCAGGCCCTGGGGTTTCATAGGGACCAGTCGGCTGGCCTCGGAGAATGGTTTCTGTGCATGGGCGGGGAGGGGCAGCGTTTCCGCCCCCTATGTCACTTCTATACGTCACGGCCCGGGATTAACTTAATGCCGAGATGGGACCGTCGACTCAGCCTAAAGTTTGAGCGGGTAGCCGGTTTCGCCGGGGGCATGCCCATCGACTTTGACCACTTTCACCGATGCATCGACGAGACTGGAGGCAACATAGCCGATCATGCCCGGATTATTGGCCACTAGCTTCCTAACGGCCGGTGCCGAGGGAATCATGCGTGGGGGGGTGGTCAGCATCCCCGTGAAGGTAGCTTGGAGGAAGTATGCCTCAAACTGTGCCTCGGTCATCTTGTAAACGTCCTTCATGATCACCGCGCGTTCCGGCGCGGTCTTCTCCCGCATCAGGACGACCAAATGGGTGGCCGTGGATGTTTTTTTATCCATCAGGAAAACCTGGCCCAGCTCAGCCTGGCTGAGATTGTCCAGATGCACTCCCGGGGCGACAATGATGGCGAGGTCCTCGCCGTGGAGGGAAACGAGGCGGCCGAGAATGAGGAGCAGGCTGAGCGTAAGTTGTTTCATGATGCTAAAATCGGCGCTAACTGGTAGGGATCAAAATGTCACAGCGACCTGGAACGTCAGCTCGCTGGTGGCGGGCGCATCGACATTGGATATTTCATCCCACTGCACCTTGTATGCGGCAAAATCGGCGAAATCCCACCGCAGGCCGTAGCTGGTGGTATGATGGCGGCCGGTCCGGCCGATCAACGCGTAGGCGGCATCATTTGCCGGAATGTCCACCGCGGTATAGCGCAAGTAGGGCCGCAGGGAGCCAAGCTGGCGGGAGACCTGGGCAAACCAGGCGGTGGAACGCGTGGACACGCCCAGCGTGGGTGCATGGGTGATGCGGTAGCCCTCGCCAATAAACTCCCAGAAGGCGTTCTTGTAGACCAGATGCACGTTGGGGATGTTCTCCACTGTGCGGGCCTGGCCGTCGGGTTTCAGCGCATCGTGATAAATGCCGGCGCCAAACTGGAGGCCGGGCAGGGCCGTGGGGCGTGAGATGAGGGCGAGATTGACCGCCTTGGCGCTGGAGGAGTCGGTGACATTGGCCACCCAGTCGTTGGGTCCGGCGGGATCGCGATACTGGTGATTGTTGCCCACCTCGGCAAAGTAGCTGAGCCCAAGGCTGCCGGAGGGAACCGCGCCATGCAGCGACACCCCGACCATGTGGACCGGCAAGATGCCGCCGGCGTCCTCGTAGTTGACAAAATCGGGCCGGCCGGTGGCCGTCTGGAACCAGGTGCCGTGGTGGTAGGCGGTGTTGTAGAATCCCAGCGCCGTGTGGAAGCGACCCACGTCGAAATTGAAACTGTCGCTCAGCCTATACTGGAATATCAGCCGCTCCAGATCGACGCCAAAGTGATCCGTGTCATCCGCTGAAAGGACGGTCTCGACGATGAAGCCGGCCTTTTCGGAGATGCGCGAATTGACGAAGAAATCCAGTTCACCGAGCTCGAAATGGGCAGGTCTGCCGGTGCCGTGATAGACGTGGTAGGTGAGGTCGGCAAAGCCACTGAACTTGACGCTCGGATAGACTGGCGCCGTATCCAAGCTCGCCCCGGCTGCCTCTCCCTTGACCTCGGCCAGATCATGTTCGAGTTGGTCCACCCGGGTGATGAGCTTGCGAATCAACTCGGCATCGGCGGAGGAATCGACGGCGAAAGCCATCGGCACGAGGCCGAGGAGGGCGGTGATCAGCAGGAATCGGGATTTCATGAGAGCGTGGATGGATTTTGCCATGGCTGCATAAGATCATGGCCGGTTGGGAAAGACCTTCCGGAGAATATCGGCCGAAATTGGCGAAACGTGAGAACTTCAGGGCGCCATAGGCATAAAGTCGTGCCCGGTTTCGCCGATGGGAAGAAGTATGTCGCTGTTCCATTGGCGCTTGGCCGTATTGGCACTGCTGGCCTCCACCCTCCTCGGAGCGGGCGAAGAATCGCCGTCCGCCGGGCTGTCGGTGCTGGCCATCGGCGCGAACTGGCAGGCCGATACGGGTGAGTCTTTTCCGCTGAGACAGCTGGCGGGCAAGCCACACGTGATCGCCATGTTTTACAGTGGCTGCCACATGTCCTGTCCCCTGACCGTGGAGGCGCTCAAGTGGATCGAGCAAAACCTCGCGCCCCGGGTGGTGGATGAAACGGGGTTTGTGCTTGTTACCCTTGACCCTGGAGGAGACACCGCGGAGGAGCTGGCGGGGTTCAGGCGTGAGGCCAATCTGTCAACCCGCTGGACGTTGTTGCGGGGCACCCGCCTGGCCACGCGGGAAATGGCGGAGGCGCTGGGTATTTCATTCCAACAAGGCACCTATCGTTTGTCGCATTCAGCGGCGATCGTGGTGCTGAACGCCGAGGGCCGGATTGTTTCCCGTCACACCACCCTGCGACCAGATCTGCACGCCGTGGTGCAATCGGTCGAGGCGCTGGCATCTCGCTGAAGAACGCCAGATCGTCCTTGATCCGCTGGAATCACCGGACCCTCGTCAGTTTTCCCCGGCCTCCGTCAAAACAGAGAGCATCGAGCAATGGTTGGCCTGCGGAGCGGCTGCCTTTCCCAACCCTTGCTCATGCATTCCAGATCCCGCCGCACAAACCCACTGTGCATTCATTGCCGTCCCGAGAGATTTGCTAATAGCAGTCGGGCCGTCTTAAAGCCGTGCCCGGTCCGGCCGAAGTGACTGGGTACCGAGGTCCGCAGCGCCGCTGCCGGCCAACGGACCGCCTCAACCTGCCGCCATGGCCAGACCAACCATCACCCCCACCGGTCGGGAAATCACCTTCGCCGAGCACGAGATCATCGTCAGCAAAACCGATACGCGGGGCGTCATCACCTACGCGAACGATGTCTTCCTGCGGGTGGCCGGATACACCGAGGAGGAAGTGATCGGACAGCCGCATAATTTTATCCGCCATCCCGACATGCCGCGCTGCGTCTTCGCCCTCCTCTGGGATACGCTCAAGGCCAACCGGGAGATTTTTGCCTATGTGATAAACCAAGCCAGGAATGGCGACCATTACTGGGTCTTTGCCCACGTGACTCCAAGCCACGATGCCGAAGGGCGCTTGGTGGGCTATCATTCCAACCGGCGCGCCATGTACAATGATGCCCGGCCCAAGGTGAAGGAACTCTACGCCCTGCTCAAATGCGAGGAGCAGAAATATCCCAATCCCGCCAAGGCGGTGGAAGCCGGTGGCCGTCTCCTGACCAGCCTGCTGGCGGAACAAAAGATGGAATACGCCGAGTTCGTTTTCAGCCTTTCCCAGCAGACGCAGCTGGCCACCGCCTGACCCGGAAGCATCTCACCCCTCTTGTCTAACCGCAGCTCGCCGCCATGAATCAAACCGCCTCCTCCCCCGAACCTCCCGTTGGCGCCCAGGATGGGCGTGCGGTCCAGCGCATCCGGACAATCACGCAGGTTTGTGACCGTGCCGCGGGCGGCGATCTGGAGGCCCGGGTCACAGGGCTCGGCGGCGATCCGGACTGGCAGCCTTTGGCGGATTCCATCAACCGCATGCTCGACATTGCGGATTCCTTCGTCCGGGAAGCCTCCGCGGCGATGGACCATTGCAGCCGGGACCTGTATTACCGCCCGGTGCTCCTGCGCGGGCTCAAGGGGGCCTACCGGCAGGGCGCCGGGGTCATCAACCAGGCCGGGTTGAAGATGAAGGAGAGCAGCGACCAGATCCGTTACGTCGCCAGCATGGCGATGGAAACGGCGACCAACGTGAGCACGGTGGCCGCCGCCTGCGAGGAGCTGACCAGCACGAGCAATGAGATCTCCGAGCAAGCGGGTGGTTCCGCGCGCCTGGCCGAGGAAGCCGTGGCCGTGACCCGCCATGCCGCCCAGGCGGTGGCCGAGCTCAATGCCGCCGCGAAGAAGGTCGATAACATCGTGAAGCTGATCAACACCATTGCCGGGCAGACCAACCTGCTGGCGCTCAATGCCACGATCGAGGCCGCCCGGGCCGGCGAGGCCGGCAAGGGCTTTGCGGTCGTGGCCTCCGAGGTGAAGGACCTCTCCCGCAACACGGCCAAGGCCACCGACGACATCGCCCAGCAGGTGGACATGATGCAGGCCACGGTGAAGACGGTCGGCCAGCACATGGAATCGATCCATGCGGCCATCGCGCGGGTCAGCGAGGGTGCCGGGGCCATCTCCCGTTCCGTGGGCGAGCAGGTCAAGGCCACGGCGGACATCTCCCGCAGCATCACCGATGTCTCGCAGAACACCGGCTTGATCTCGCAGCGCATCGGCAATGTCGGCCGGGCCCGCTGAGCCGGGCCGAGGCGTCGGGGGTCGGGACGGATTTCGCTCAGGATCCGGCCAACCCGGCCGATAGAAAGGATTGGACCGTCCCGATCCAGCTACCCCAAAAACCTTCCAGCCGCCGCGTGGCGCCAGCTGCCCGCGGCATCCTCCCATGCTCCTCGCCCCGCCGCCCTCCCTCCATCCGACCAAGGAACAGTTTCAGGCCGCCCTGAAAGAGATCGAGAAGTTCAGCCCGGCTCCCGTCATCCTGGCCCGCGCCCTCAAGCTGCTGCGCGATCCGCGCTCGGACATTGAAAGCATCGCCACGCTCGTGGGGAGCGACGCGGCGCTGACCACCGACATCATCCGCAGCGCCAACTGCGTGTATTATGCCGGCGGCAAATGCACGAGCATCGGCGAGGCGGTGCAGAAGATCGGCTTTCAGGAAACCGTCCGCCAGCTGAACCTGGCGGTGGCGCGGATTGCCAGTGGCCGCGATCTGGGGTGCTACGGCATCCATGGCACGGATTTCTGGTCGGAGAGCCTGTTCAACGGGCTGTTTCTGCAGCAGCTGGCGATGGAGACCGGCGAATGCGACCCCGACGAGGCGTATACCGTCGGCCTGCTGCGCTTCATCGGCCGGCTGGCGATCAACCAGGCGATCGAGCAACTGCGCGGGGGCCTGTACTGGATCGGGCCCGAATCCATCTCCCAATGGGAACTGGACAATGTCGGCCTGGTGCAGGCCGAGGCGGGGGCGATGCTGCTCCGCGCGTGGCAGTTTCCCGAGGAGATCGTGGAGGCCATCGCCCGGCAGGATGCCCCGGCGCTGCAGGAAAAGAAAAACTGGCTCGCCGAGGCGCTCTTCTTCGCCACGGCCCTGCTGCCCCAGGGCATCGGCACGCCCTTCAACCCGGTCATGGGCTCCTCCTTGGCCCATCTGCCCGTGGGCATGGATTTCATGCATCATTACGGCCTGAATGCGGCGACGGCCGAGCTGCTGCTCGAGAAGACCAGCGTGGAGTTCGAGCGGATCCGCACGACCTTCGGGGTGTGAGTTCAGGCGGGATCATCCCTTGGTTCCGGCCGGTCGCGCCGCCAGCCATTTCCGACGAGCAGCCCGGGGGTCCCACGCGCCCCGGCGCACGCTGACGACGGGTCAAGGTCCGGCCGGTCCCGTCACTCCAGCCAGACGCGCACGGTCTTCGGCCCGTCGACGAGCGAAAACAATTCCCCGGGCGCATAATCGCCCCGCCGGGCGGCGTCGGCGACCGCGGTCAGATTCACCGCGCGTTCCGCCAACCGGTCGCGCAGTTCGTGCGGCACGAGGTCCGGTAGCCGGTCGACGGCGTCCGCGCCGAACGTGAGCGAAACCTTGGTCGCGCCATTTTCCTCCACCAGCAGGCGCAGGGTCTCCGCCGTCCGGTGCGGGTTGCGGGCCGGGAGCGGGGCCTGTGGCGCCGGGGGGGTGGGGAGGGCCAACGGTGAATTGAAATCAAGTCCCGCCGCCTCGCGCCAATCCACCGGCGCGTCCAGGATCGTGAGGTATTGCACCAGCCCCTGCAGGGCCCGGAGGATGAAGATCATCGCCGGCGGGCCGGCGGTGCGAAAGGCCAGACGGTCTTCCCCGAGTGCCGCGGCGAGGCGTTCGCGCAGGTGCCAGGAGGCGACATCAAATTTACCCGGGGCGTGGAACGGGGCGGTCAGGGCGCTGCCGACCGCAGGCAGTTTCACCTCCAGCCGGGCAAGGACGGCGGGGTTGAAGCCCAGGTGGACGAATTGCTCTCGGATCGTTCCGGCCTCAGCCCGGCCGTTCCGGCCGGCCTCCAGCAACCCGCGCATTCCCGCCTGGACCGGCGGTGGCACCCGCTTGACGCAGCCGAAGTCGAGCAAACCGACCGTCGGCCGGCCCAGACAGTGGAGAAACCGGTAGTTGCCCGGATGCGGATCAGCGTGAATGAGCCCCCATTCAAATATCCCGCGGAAAAACAGCTCGATCAGGCTGGCTGACAGGGTGGCTCGCGCCGGTTCCGGCCAATGCCGGACGGCGCCAAGGTGCTCGCCGTGAAGCCAGGTTGTGACGAGCAGCTGTTCACCGCTCAGCTCGCTGACGACCTCAGGCACCAGCACCGGATGCCCGAGCGACCGGGTGAGCCCGGCGAAGCGGGACAGGGAGGCGGCTTCCCGACGGTAGTCCAGCTCGCCCAGGAGCGATTCGCCGATCTCGGCCCGGTAGGCGGCCAGGTCAAATCCCTGGCGCAGGTCGCCGATGGGCGCGGTCAGCCAGCCGAGGGCGCCGAGGTCATGCGCGACGGCCCCGGCGATGCCGGGGAGCTGGAACTTGACCGCCACGGTGCGGCCGTCGTGCAGGGTGGCCCGGTGAACCTGCCCGATGGAGGCGGCGATGCCCTGGGGCTCGAAGGTCGCGAAAAATTCGGCCAGGGGACCGCCGAGATGGCGCTCAACCACCTCCCGGGCCTCGGCGGCGGTCAGCGCCGGCTCGTTCTCCGTGAGCGGCGTGAAGACGGGATCGGCGCCCTCCACCTCGCTGAACGCGAGGAGCTGGCCGATCTTCTGGGGCAGGCCGTGCATGAGACCGAGCCGCGCGACCAGCCGGCGGCGGGCCTGGTCGCGCCGCGGTCCGTGGTCGCGCAGGCGGACGGCGGCGAGATCCTTGGCCAGAAGGCCAAGTTGGATCGTGCGGGAAAGTGACATGGATGCCGGGTCAGGTCCGGGTCAGGCAGGGCCGGGCTCCAGGCGTGGCGCTAGCGCTTCAGGTCCGCCGTATCGACAACCACCTTGAGGGCGGTGGAGAGGCGGGCCAGTTCCTGGGCGGCGGAGAGGGTGTTGTTGGCGCCCTCGGTGGTGCTCTTGGCGGCCTGCGAGACATTGGTGATGTTGCGGGAGATCTCGGTGCTGCCCTTGGCGGCCTCGGTGGCGTTGCGGGCGATCTCGTTGGTGGTGGCGGACTGCTCCTCCACCGCGCTGGCGATGGTGCTGGAGATGTCGTTGATCTGCCCGATGATCTTGGCGATCTCGGCGATCGCCGCGACGGCGCCCTTGGTGTCTGTCTGGATGGCCTCGATCTTCCCGCTGATGTCCTCGGTGGCGGCGGCGGTCTGCTTGGCGAGTTCCTTGACCTCGTTGGCGACGACCGCGAAGCCCTTGCCCGCCTCGCCGGCGCGCGCGGCCTCGATGGTGGCGTTGAGCGCGAGCAGGTTG
>Ga0302321_100002069_pt1 | contig 17208 bp, 11 predicted proteins | sample Fen_T0_1_FD_202505 | JGI IMG/M metagenome (GOLD analysis project Ga0302321, IMG submission 202505) | Peat permafrost microbial communities from Stordalen Mire near Abisko, Sweden - Fen_T0_1 | ecosystem: Environmental > Terrestrial > Soil > Wetlands > Permafrost | place: Sweden: Abisko...
CGGTAAAAGCGCATTCTCAAGGAATGTGAATTTCTCAAAATCGTATGTGTAGCCGATTCCGATGGTGGGGCCGTGATAGCCATTGCACCATGTTACATAATAACGATCTTCAAGCCAGACTACGCGCGGGTCATAGCGATACTGGAACTTGCCGATCTCGGGGTCGTCGCATTGCCATTCAATCGGGTCGTTGTCCAGTTTCCAGTTGATGCCGTCATCGCTGAAGCCGCGATGTACATTCATCTCGCGCTTCTTATTGTCACAGCGGAACACACCCGCGAACTTGCCTTTGAATGGCACAACCGCGCTGTTAAAAATGCTGTTCGATGAGGGGATCAAGTTACGCGGAATGATGGGATTGGCGTCATAGCGCCAGACTACGTCAGAGCTTCCTGCTGGTCGGTCTTGCCAGGGGATGTTGGGAAGAGCGTTGTTGTTCATGGTTGATAAGTATCCTTTCGGGAAAATAAAGATTTAATATTTTGTGCAATTTGAGCCATCGCATTGACCAACAAGAACTTGCGGTTCGTAAAATCAATAAGACATTCCAAAGCCAAATGGATAGAGCGGATCCTCTGAGTCGTAGGGAACATCAGTCTTTTGGTTGCGTACCGCTTCCATTGAGCTGGGAAGTTCGAAAGGCAGTTTGCCTTCCGGACGGGCTTTGCCAAAGACAATGTTCATCACAGCCAAATCGTCTGCACCATACTCGCCCAACAAAGCCTTTGCTTCTGCGCTAATTTCAGGGATAACCGCAGGGCGATCTAAATACAGCACAACGATGGTGGGCACGGTCTTTAATAGGGACAGGATTTCGGCTTTGGCCTCACCCTTGAAATCAAGGTCTCCATGATGAAAACCAAGGGCAAAAGGATTTTTAGTCTCGACCGGCACCCAAGGAGTGTCCAAGCGTAAAATGGCAAAATCGGCTTCTTCAGCAGTTGCAACCACCTCGGCATATTGAGCCGCGACAGTCAAGTCGATATTTTTGACGAAGATTTTGGGTTTGCCCTGCAACGGGAGGATCTGCTTGTCATTTTTGAGCAGAGTCATGGCGCGTTGTTGCGAATCCAGACCTGCTGCCACTGAAGCAGGATTCCCCAGAACCTGCGGAACCTGGCTTTCATCCACGAACGGATTTTCGAACAGCCCCAACTGGAATTTCAAGCGCAGTAAACGACGCACTGATTGATCGATCCGTGCTTCGGACAGTCGTCCTGTTTTCGCCAGTTCGACCACGTATTCCGGGCAGCTTTCGCCGCCGAACTGATCGACACCTGCTTCGAGCGCCTTAAGCACCCGTTCATGTCCGCTCAGATGCTCAACGCCCCAAGCCCGCGCGGGCCAGATGGCATCCTGTATGTGAGCATCTGTGATCAAACCCCAATCGGTGCAGACCACACCATCAAATTTATATTTCTCACGCAACAGGCTGGTGATGATCGCCTTGTTGAACGACATGGCGACGTTTTCGTCGGTCTGATCCATTGGGACGCCGTAGTATGGCATGATCGCGGCGGTCTGAGCATCGAATGCCGCCTCGAAGGGAATCAGATGGTAGTCGAAATTTTTGCCCGGATAAATTTGTCCCTTCTGGAATTCGAAGTGCGGATCCAGCCCTTCGTTTTGCGGACCGCCGCCGGGGAAGTGCTTGGTCATGCAAGCCACGCTATCTGCGCCGAGGGTTGTGCCTTGAAAACCTGCGATGTATGCTTTCACCAAACGCGCTGTCAAGTGGGCATCTTCGCCAAAGGTTCCGCTGATTCGGGGCCAGCGTGGTTCGGTGGCAAGATCAATTTGCGGGTGGAGTGCGACGCGAATCCCAACTGCAAGATATTCCCGCCGAGCGATGTCGGCAAACTTCTGTAGCAGTCCAGCGTCATCCAACGCTGCAAAACCCAGGGTTTCGCACCATTGCGAAAATTCGTTGGCAGCCATCGAAAAGATGTTGCGGGTAAAGTGGTTGCGCGGATCGGAGGCAATTGTGACAGGGATGCCAAGCCGGGTTCCTTCGGCAAACCGTTGCAATTTATTGTGCCATGCCGCCACAACCTGTGCCCCTGGAACCTGCCACAGGTTGAAGTGATTCATTTTCTGGTCGGTGATCTGCTTTGCGGCGACCCCGCCAAACCCAGGGGCACCGGTTTTCTCTTCGATGGAACTATCTTCGTTGATGACAGAGCCGTTGATGAACAACGTCCCTGCTTTTTCTTCCAGCGTCATCTGCCCTAAAAGATCCTCGACACGGGCTTCGATGGGCTGGCGTGGATCTTCATAAACATCCAGCCTGCCGTTTTTGTTGAGATCGCGGAATGTAAAATCGTTTTCGGTTTTGAGCAGTCCGGAGTGCTGTTTGATTTCACTCTTGCTTGAGTTCATAATTTTTCCTCGTTACAAATTATTTACTCACCTTAGTAGTGTCGTTCTGAGCGGAGCGAAGAATCTCTACGATTGTCTCAGAGACCCTTCGCTATCGCTCAGGGAATCACGGTTGAGCGCGTAAGGTGACTTATTTACCCAGGCTATGAACCTGCATCAACAGTCCATTCACTAGGTCTTCGGGGTGCATGGGCAGCGCGTCCTGTTGGAACATCAACACACTGACCAGCGGCATGTCGTTGAACATTTCCATGATGTCCATGCCGATGGCGCTTTCAGTGGCGTAGCGTTCGTTGTCGCCGCCGCCGCCGAACATTTTGCGGGCGGCGCTTTCCATCTGGGTGTAGAAGGGACCAAAGACAGCATTCCCACTCGGGTCTGCCATCCATTCGCGGATGGTGGATTCCTTGTCGAGAATGCAGGGCAGGTTCAGGGTCGATTCGAGCGTCACTGTCAGGGTCTGGCGAATATCCGTAGCAGATGCCGCGATCAGGATGTCGAAATCCCCGTCTTCGGTGATCCACTGTTTGTATTCGGGGTGATAGTATGCAAAGGCGCGGAAATCTAGGTGGATGGATACAGTCTTGGTCTCGCCCGGTTTGAGTTCGACTTTAGCGAAGCCTTTTAATTCCTTTTGAGGGCGCACCAAACCGGACTTTTGGTCGTGGACGTAGACCTGGACAATTTCCTTCCCCGAAACATTGCCCGTATTTTTGACATCCACTGTGACTGTTACACCGTCTGTGTCCTTGAAAGTTTTCGCCGACACTTTCGGGTTGCTATAGGCAAAGGTTGTATAACTCAACCCATAGCCAAACGGAAACAGGACAGGCATTTCCTTGGTGTCGTAGTAACGATAGCCGATAAACAAGCCCTCACCATAGCGCACTTCGCCTGCGCCGCCGGGCCAATTGAGGTGAGGAGGGGTGTCAGAGAGTTTGAGCGGGAAAGTTTCTGCAAGCTTGCCACACGGGTTGACCTTGCCAAAGAGCACATTGGCAATTGCCACGCCGCCAGCTTGTCCCATCATCCAGCCTTCGAGCACAGCCGCCACGCCATCAATCCATTCGTTCATTGCCACAGGCGCGCCATTGTTCAGCACAACTACAGTCTTGGGCTGGACTTTGGAGACAGCCTTGATCAGCGCAACCTGCTGTTCGGTCAGGTCGAGGTCGGTGCGGTCGTAGCCTTCGGATTCTTTGAAGGTTGGCAACGCGATATAAAGCACAGCCACATCCGACGATTTGGCAAGGCTGACTGCCTGATCGATCATATCCTGTCTGAAAGAATTATCGGTGGGGTAGCCTTCGGCATAGGTCAGTTCTGCATCTTTGGCTTGGGCTTGCAATTCCTTGAATGGGACAGCCACCTTCGTTGGGTTGATGTGTGAACTGCCGCCACCCTGGAAGTGGGCATTTTCTGCGGCACGTCCAATCACAGCGATGTGCTGTTGATCTTTGAGCGGAAGGAGTCCGTTGTTCTTGAGCAAAATCATGCCTTCGCTGGCAATTTTATGCGCCAGTTCATGATGAGCGTCCACATCGAAGGTTCCGTTCTTGGGTGTCTCTTTAGCTTTGAACACAATGCGCAGGATGCGGCGGACAGATTCATCGAGCACAGCCTCATCCAGTTTGCCAGAGCGGACGGCATCCACGACTTCCTTGACGCGGCGATCCTGGGGACCGGGCATTTCCCAATCCAGTCCGCCGTTCAATGCAGCCACGCGGTCACGTACCGCGCCCCAGTCTGAAACAACCAGACCTTCGAAGCCCCACTCGTTTTTGAGAATTTCGTTCAATAAATGATTGTGTTCCGAAGCAAATGTCCCGTTGACCTTGTTGTACGAGCACATCACCGTCCAAGGTTGGGCTTGTTTGACAGCTTTTTCAAAAGCAGTCAAATAGATTTCGCGCAGGGTGCGTTCGTCCACTTCGGCGCTGATGCTGAAGCGCTGGAATTCCTGGTTGTTGGCGGCATAATGCTTGAGCGAAGTACCCACGCCCTTGGATTGAATCCCATTAATGATGCTGGCGGCCATCTCTCCGGCTAGATAAGGATCCTCGGAGAAATATTCAAAGTTGCGACCACCCAGCGGGGAGCGTTTCATGTTTGCGCCGGGACCGAGCAAGACATCCACATTCAGGGCGATGCATTCTTCAGCCAGGGCTTCACCCATCTTGCGGATCAAATCCACATCCCAGCTTGAGGCGAGGCAGGAGGCGGTGGGGAAGCAAGTCGCAGGCAGACTTTCCATTGCTATTGAATTGACATCCGGAACACGTCGGACGCCGTGCGGTCCATCGGAAACGATCATTTCCGGCACGCCCAGCCGCTCGACAGGGGTTGTCGTCCAGTGGCTGGCGCCGGTGCAGAGAGCGGCTTTCTCTTCGAGAGTCATTTTTGTAATTATGGATTGGATGTTTTTCATGTGAAACTCCTTTTTATGTTTGAGTGCAAAAGGTTGAGCAATCACGCTCAACACAAAAAAATTTTATGCTTTCGAGCTGGACTTGACAGCGATCATATACAAACCAAACAACCCGGCAAACACCACAGCCATACAGACGGGGATGATTTCCAACGAAATCCGGCGTGCCAGAACTCCCAATAAACTGGGGATAACTGCCATTCCCAAGCCAGTCGCCGCCATTTGAAAGCCAATCGTGTTTGCGGCAAAATGCGCGCCAACCCGACGGCTGGTACCAGACATGAGCGCTGGGAAGATGGGAGCGATGGAAAAACCAATCAATGCCACTGCCAGCAGATTTGCAAATTGGGATGGATTCCAGACCAGCAAAAGCGTGCCGCAAAATGCACCCACCAGGCCGCCAAGTACTAAGAGATTAACCCCAACACGTTTGGCATACAAGCCCGCTACCACCCGTCCAACCGTAAAGGTTGCCCAATAACTGCCAGCCCATAACCCAGCTACAGCCGGGGCGATGCCGCGCGACTCGATCAGCAGGCTGTAGATCCATGTTCCGAAGGATACTTCAGCGCCGCAGTATAGAAAAAACAAAAGCGCGCTCAACCATACTTGAGGCTGGCGCAGTGTTTCGCCCATCGGTGTTTTGTAATCGGTCAGGCGTTTGGGTTCATCGCTCCCAGCGGAGGTATCTTTTTGATTCCACATCGCCAGGATCAATACAAAACAAGCCGCCAGCGCAAGCTGAAAACTGCCCACCACACGATACCCCACACGCCACGAATTCAGGGTCGTCAACGCGATGGTCATGATAATTGGGCCAAGCGTCACACCGATCCCATAACTGGCGTGCAGCCATTGCATCAGTCCTTCGCCAAAATGCGCCGCAACATAGGTGTTGAGACCGGCGTCAATTGCGCCTGCCCCCAAACCCGCCACCACGCCCAGCAAAACCATCATCCACCAGAAGGGGACAATGGTATAACCGATCAGTGCCACCCCGGTCATCGCGCAACTCGCCGCCAAAACTTTGCCAACGCCCAAACGTGTAATCAGGAGACCGCTCAGAAAACTGGATGTCATGTAACCTGCAACAGCCGCTGTCAACAGCATTCCAATCGCATCTAATGGAATGGAAAAACTGGTTCTAATTGACGGCCAAGCCACTCCCAATAAGCCATCGGGCATCCCCAAAGCGATGAAAGCCACATAAGCCAAAATAATAAGACCGATTCTAGGGTATTGCTTGACCTTAGTCCAAATATTCAAGGATGGTTCTCCTCTTGCAGCTTGAAATGATCATCACAAAGTTTTTTTGAAATTCCGAGATTATTTTACTTTACAAACTTACCTAATACAAGGTAGGTAAGTTTCAAGTCTTGGCGTATAATAGTGTTATGACGAAGTTACAAACTCCACGACGCACACAGGCAGAACGCACCCGCGCAAGCCGCGAAAAAATCACCCAAGCCGCCATTGAATTTTTTGCCCAACAGGGTTTTCGCGGCGCTAAAATGGCTGACATTGCCAAAGCCGCCGGCCTGACCGGTCCGGGTCTTCTACATCACTTCCCCAGTAAGACTCACTTATTGATGGAAGTGATCAAAGAGCGCGATCGGATTGACAGTGAACGGATGCGTGCCACTTTGCAAAAAAACGGCAACCATTTTCTGGAAGCGGGCATCGAACTGGTGGAGCACAACGAAACAGTTCCTGGTTTGGTGCAGTTGTTCACCCTGTTGGTGGCGGAGGGTATTTCCCAGGATCACCCGGCACACACATTTTTTGTCCAGCGCTATCAGCGCGAGCGCGAACGCATGGTTCAGGCGATTAAGCAGGCACAGCAAGCCAACGAAGTCCGATCCGATATTTCCGCCGAAACGTTGGTGGTGTTAATTTTCGCCATGATGGATGGCTTGCAGGTGCAATGGCTGTTGGAACCGGAGAAGATCAACATGTCTGCAATGTTTCGGGTGCTGATGGATATGTTGAAGGTGGCAGATGGGTAAAGTAAATAACAAGCAATTCAAATCTTGATTTAAATTATGGGTTTCAGATTAAAACACCTTACCTGGCAAGGTAAGGTGTTTTATAAAATCAATGTGTTTAATCTGTAGCGCCGTGTGAAAAAGAATCATAAACGGAGCAAAGGCGAAATGCTTTTCGCGCCCGGCTCAGAGTCCAACCGGCAGGCAGTGGACAGGAAACCTGAACTGTTCGACCAGCGGGTAGGTTAAAGTAGTTATCGCTAAAGACAACATCGGCATCGGTCAAGGATAATTCCACGAGCAGCGCTAAAGAACGTGAAGTCAGGTCAATGATCAATTTACCTTTCTCATTGCGCATGTTTGCGGTCATGACTGGGTCGGTCAGGGATACGTGTTTGATTGGGGCGAAGTTTGCCGTTTGACGGGACACGAACTTGTCGCCCTGCCAAAGTTCAGCGATGAAAACCGAGGTGCGAATGTTGTCGTCTGAAATGCGGTCGGTAAAATCAAGCTCAAAGATTTTGGCGGCAGCTTGAGGCGCGGCATGAGCCGCTTCCTGTCCCGAGGTGAGGACTTCGCCGCTGAGAGTCTCGAATGACCAGCGCACGGTTCCTTCCCAGGGTTCAAGGGATTCATTTGTCACATAAACTGCTTGCTTGGGCGGCTTGTCTTCGATGGAAAGCATCAGTGGGGCGAAGAAGCGGCGTGCGGCGTAGTGCAGCGCTTTCCATCGTCCGAAGTAATCCAGACTTGACCAGGAAGCCACGGGCCAGCAATCGTTGAGTTGCCAGTACAAGATTCCGGCAACGCGGTCAGGGTGACGCCGCCAATGTTCCACACCGTAACGAATGCCCTCTGCCTGAAGCACCATGCTCAAATAAACAAGCGATTCAAAGTCCTTGGGCAGACGGAATGTATCAAGCATCTGTCCGACCATTAGGGAGTTTCCGCTGGCGTTTTTCTGGTGCATCTCCATAACGTAGGAGGTCATGTTCCAATCAGCTTCGTCCGCGTAGGTGCGGATGGTATCCAGCGGCGGGAGCGCCTGAAAACCGAACTCGCTCATAAAACGTGGATATTGATCGCGATACGCAGTGAATGGTTTGCGCCCGTGCCATACATCCCAATAATGAGCATCGCCTTGAAGCTGTCCGTTCGGGCTTTCAAACGGAGTATTTGAAGACGGCGAGCTGGGCCAATACGAATGATCGGGGTCTTCAGCCAAACACCACTCAGGCAGCGTGTGATGGAAGAACTGATCATAGGCGGCTTTCAATCCCTGCAATTCAGGGTCTTTCCAATTCCAATCCACCCAGCCCCATTCCATTTCATTGTTGCCGCACCACAACGCAAGGCTGGCGCGATGGCGCAAACGGCGCACATTCTCTACAACTTCGACATTTACGTTGTCAAGAAATTCCTGCGTGTCCAGCGGATAAATGCTGCACGAGAAAATAAATTCCTGCCAGACCAAAATTCCATAGCGGTCGCAGAGATCGTAAAAACGATCCTCTTCATAAAAGCCGCCGCCCCACACACGCAGCATATTCTGGTGCGTCTCAGCCGCCGAGCGAATGAGTCCTTCGAGGTAGTCATCCGAAATGCGGGTGGGGAAGGAGTCGGCGGGAATCCAGTTTGAACCTTTGGACGTGATCGCGACATTGTTGACCACAAACTCAAAAGATTGTCCCCACTGATCTTTCTGTTGACGTAACTCAATCGTGCGCAGGCCGATCTGGTAAATTCGCTTATCCAGTTGTTGGATGTCTTTATCGACGAGGGATATTTCCACCTGATAGAGCGGCTGTGCTCCGTAGCCATTCGGCCACCAAAGCTGCGCCTCTTTTATCTGGACCTGTAAGCTGGTCTGATCACCCTGGGCAATTGCCGCACTGGTTTCAAAAAACTTGCCATCGGGCGCAACAATGCGCATAATTGCAGAGCGAGGTGCTTCATTCCAGCTTTGAACAGAGACCCGCGCTTCAACTGTCACCTGTCCATCAACATGATCCTGGCGCAGATGAACTTCGGTGAGGCGAGACTTGCTGTAACCCTCCAGTCGGATGTCCTTCCAGATACCGATTGGTGGAAGCTGTGGACCCCAATCCCAGCCAAACTGACAGGGGGCTTTACGCAGGTGTGGTCCGCCGATAATGGCTTGAGAGACACCTGGCATGTTGCGAATGGCTTGTTTTTCGGTTGTGTATTTCACAGGCGAAGCAAAGGAGATGGTTAAGTCGTTGGCGTCTTTTGCATTCAACACTGACTTGACGTCCCATTGATACTGACGGAACATATTGTCCGTGCGGCCAAGTTCATGGCCGTTGAGGATAACTGTTGCGAGAGTATCCAATCCGTCACAAACCAGAAAAATCTTTTCTTCGGAAAGCAGCTTATCCGCGCAGATAAAACTGGTGCGGTACACCCAATCGGATTCAGCGACCCATTGAACACGCTTTTCGTTATCGGCTACAAAGGGATCCGGGATGCGTCCGCTTGCCATAAGATCGGTATGGACGCTGCCGGGGATATTGGCTGGCAACCATTCCTCTGTCCCCACTTGCTGAAATTGCCATTTACCAGTTAAAGGTTGAATTTGCATCGTATTGCTTTCCTGTAATTGGGATAGTTGATAGTTTTTATATTTTGCCGCCTTCCTGCGTAGAAGGTGACACATGACCGACCCCTAAACTAGGGGTCGGTCATGTTGAATATTTAGAGCTATATTATTTCACTTGAAATTAAACCCAAGACCAATGTAATTATACGGTTGAGAGATCCCATTCTTCATGGATCTTTGGCACATCATTGATCAAACGCTGGGTATAAGCCTCTTTCGGATGCAAAATCACTTCATCGGCAGTTCCGCTTTCAACAATTTTTCCATGCTCCATAATACAAACACTGTCAGAAACAAAATATGCCAAGCCAACATCGTGGGTGATGAAAATAATCGTCATCCCGATTTCATCACGTAGCTGCATTAACATATCCAGGATCGTCGCGCGTGAACAGGCATCGATCATTGATGTTGGTTCATCAGCCAGCAGGATCTTTGGCTTCAGCAGGAAGATACGGGCAATCATTAAGCGCTGCATCTGTCCGCCGGAAAGCTCAAAAGGATATTTGTTGGTCAATTCCTCGAACTTCAAATTGACGAAACTGCACGCCTCTGACATCAACTCAACTTTTTTTGCATGGGGAAGATTTCCGCCGCCGCGCATGCGAATACAATCCAAAAGCACGGCGTCAATCTTGTTGAATATGTTGTATGAAGAATATGGATCCTGAAAGATCGCCTGAATGTTTTTCCAATATTCCTGTTTTTTCTTCTGAGTACTGATATCACGCTTCTCTCCCAGAAAGTAAATATCACCCTCGGTAGAGCTGATTAATCCCAAAAGCATTTTTGCCAGGGTGGTCTTTCCGCTGCCCGATTCGCCCACGATCGAGACGATTTCGCCCTCGTAGAAATTGAAATCCACATGATCAACGGCTAGAGTTTTCTGACGACCAATCCCAAACACTTTGGTAAGCCCTGACCCACTCAAGCATAATTTCTTTTCATCAGCCATTTTTGTAAGCCTCTCTCAATTGTTCTTCCGAAAAGATGCAGCGGTAAGCGCGGTCGCCTTGAAGTTCACGAAGATCGACAGAACGTGTTTTGCATTCCGGTTGAACGTATTTACAGCGTTCGGCAAACCGGCAGCCAGCAGGTGGTTTTTTTAGATTAGGCGGCACCCCGGGAATGGCTGTTAGTTTGACATCTCGCAGACCTTTTTCAGGCACAATGATCGAGCCCATCAGACCTTTGGAATATGGATGGAGTGGATCGAACACAGTTTCTTGTGCGGTACCCTTCTCCACGATCTGCCCCGCATACATGACCATAATATCGTTGGTCACGTTGTAAAGCAGCGGGAGTTCATGTGTAATGAAGATCAACGAACTGATTAAGCCAGTTTCCATTAACTTCCGCAGCATCTTGATCACCATCTTCTGGGAAGTGACATCGAGTGCGGAGGAAGGCTCATCAGCGATCAGTACTTTTGGTAAAAGCAACACAGATATTGCGATCACCGTGCGCTGTTTCATGCCGCCAGAAAGTTCAACGGGGTATTTTTGCAATACCTCCTCTGGAAGTCCTAAGGTCTCAAACAATTTTCTTGCACGGTCGTAAATATCCTTCTTGGTGACATAAAGTTCATGTTCTTGAATAACATCTTCGATAAAGTTGATGATCTTGCGGGTGGGGTTGAGCGCGTTCATCGCGGATTGGGGAATATAGGCAATCTCCTTTCCCAATATCGACTTACGAACGTCATCAGGATCCATTCCGGAAATATTTTGTCCGTCGATGATGATCTCTCCACTCGTATAGTGCAATGGGGCGAAGTAATATCCCATTAGGCTGAGTGCCAGCGTCGACTTTCCGCAGCCGGATTCCCCCGCAATTCCCAGCGTTTTCCCTTCTTCGACCTTCAGGGACACGTGGTCAACCGCGTAAACATCTTCCCCGAACCGGGTAATATACTTTGTTGTCAGTTCCTTGACCTCTAACATTACTCTTGACATAGCAATCACCTAGTCCCTTAATGCAGGATTGAATACCTGGTCGAGACCTGTATTCATCAAATTCATAGAGAATGTAATCAGCGCGATGGTGACGAGCACAGGGAAGTATGCCCACCATTTTCCCAATATCTGTGCCTGGTAGATCATCGCCCATCTCATCATCAAGCCCAAAGTTGGCACCTCAGTAGTTCTGGGTCCCAACCCAAGGATCGATAATCCAGCTTCCGCCAGAATGCCTGAGGAAATCTGAAGGATTAGCGCCATAACAACATAGGAGGCGATGTATGGAAGGATATCGGTGAGGATGATGTGAACAATCGAGTGCCCAGATAGTTTCGACAGGTTGACATGGTCGCGATTCCGCAGGGAAATCACTTGCGACCTCACGGCTCTGGCAGTCCAGACCCAGGAGGTAAACCCGATCACCATGGCGACCGTGACAGCGCCGCGTTTATCCTGCCCGATGCTGAATGAAATCAAGATCAACAACACAAAACCAGGGATGACGGTAAAGAGGTTGGTGATGAACATAATGAAGTCATCCACCGAACCGCCGATATACCCCGCCAGCAATCCCAGGGTCAAACCAATCAAGGTTGCTATGATACCAGCGATAAGTCCGATCTGTAGCGATACGCCAGCGGCTCTAACCAGCTCCGTCAGTACATCCCTGCCGAAGTTATCGGTTCCAAGCGGCAACACTCGCACGTTCTGAACCTGGCTGATATTCACATAGTCGGATTGGTTGACAATACCTGTCTGCTCCAAGGTGCCCGTTGTCGGGTTATTCGCTGCGATAACCGCTCCCCCGGTTAACAGAATCCCTTGTAGTGAGGTATTGAGCCTTTGATAATATCTTTGCTTGGCAAAGGTCATCCCGGGAAAGCCTTTTTTGGGGTCGTAATTCTTTTCCCATTGATCCAGAAGCTTTACAGTGTCCGTGACATCGATCTGGTCCGCTGGAATCCCACTTGCCACAAGCCAATCCTTAATATCCTGGCGTTCCTGATCGCCTAATTTGTTGTCAATTCGTTTGGCGGAGGCATTATCCAGATTGAGTGTGTATGTAGTAGGGGAATTGATGCTGTCATAAGCGCTCACATAGATCCCAGGCGGGAAGAAAGTGCCCTGCCCGATGATCGCCAATGGAGAATCTTTTATAATTAGCGGATAAATGAACACGATCAGCAGCAGTGCTATAAAAATGGAAAAACCAATTACAAATTTGCCAGAGCGAAATACTTGTTGAAGTGTATGTTTCATAGCAGCTCTGCCTAATCCGACTGTGCCGCTTTAATGCGCGGGTCAATAAAGCCATAAACGATTTCGATTGCAAAGTTCGCGAACAATACCATTATTGTAATGATCATGGTGGTTGCCGAGATCAGCGGATAATCCTGTCCTGTTACAGCGTTTAGGAGTGTGGTGCCAAGTCCCGGATAACTAAAGATGATCTCTGCCACCAGGGCACCGCCGACCATGGTACCGATCGATAACGCCAAACCGGTCACTTGCGGAAGCATGGCATTTCTAAATACGTAGCCGACGATCTTTCGATCTTTGATGCCCATGAAACGACTGTATTTTACATAATCCGCATTCAGTTCATAGATGGCCATGGAGCGCATGCCGATCGCCTGTCCGCCGACCGCGATTGCAACGATCGACCAGAATGGCAATTGATAATGGACGATGACTGACCACATAAATGCCCAGGTAAAGCTGGGGATCATGTCAAACCCATAACCGCCCGAGGTTGGCAACCATTTTAAATAGACCCCAAAGATAACCATCAGGATGACTGCCATGCCAAATGGCGGGAAATTACTGACAAAGATGCTGACGGGCATAATGACTTTATCGAAGCCGCCCTTGAGATAAGCTGCCAATGCGCCGAGCGTGTTGCCGATAATCCAGCCGACAATGATCGCCGGGAACTGCAGACACACCGTCCACATGATGGAGGCTTTGAGAACATCTGCAACTGTCCTGGGATATTGGCTGAACGAGAAACCAAAATCGCCGCGCACGACATTTCTTATGTAGATGAAGAATTGTTCGAGCATAGGCTTGTTGGTGCCAAACAATTCCGTGTATTGTTGATAAATCGCCTGGACTCCGCTCGAGTTGCTCATGCCTTGGGCAAGCCTTGATACGATGGCTGCCACAGGGTCTCCTGGCATCAGGCGCGGCAGGATGAAGTTCAGTATAAAAGCGAAAACAAAAGTGACCAGGAACCAAGCTAGCTTGTTAAGGAAATACTTTCGGTATCCTTTCAAAGCAGCACCTCCTCGTAAAGATAATAAGCATTATACCAATAAGGTGACAGTCACTTGGTCAGACCAGATACAAGTCTGTGGCTTTGGAAAGTTGCCATATTAGGCACAAGTGACTTGCCACCTGCTTATTACATGATGGGTTAATAAACAGCCATGCCCCGTTTTGCGGAACATGGCTGCTTTGTTGAATTACTGTTTACTTGACCAGTGTCAAGTTATAGAGACCTGCAACACTCCAACCGTCAGTCAAATCAAGCGGCGGGACGGGCGGGTTGGTGCCATCACCATCGTGAGGATAGTTAGTCCAAACACTCTCGTTCACAGTGTGGAACGCCTGAGGGCGGTACATAAGGGTGAAGGAGGGGATGTCGGTCAGGTAGATCTTGACCAATTCGGTGTAATCTGCCTTTAGTTTGGCGGGGTCAGATTCGCTGGGGATCGCCTGAATCAATTTATCAGCGGCAGGGTTCTTGTACTGACCCCAGTTGCCGTTCCAGTTGCTCGCCATACCAATGTATTCAGAGCTCATCAGTTTGCGGATACGGCTCCAAGGCTGTGTAGGACCAGCGCCGTCACTCCACATCATGAAGATGTCATAGCCGGCAGGAAGGTCTGCATCGGACTTGGTGACAACGGTCTGATAAACGGACCATTCTGGGTAGTTGGTTGTGATATCAATACCAATCGCTTTTCCAGCGGCAGCAACGATTTCAATCGCAGCCTGCCAGTCGGACCAGCCGTTGGGGCAGGTGGCTACATAGCTAAGCTTCTTGCCTTTGTATTCGCGCCAACCATCGCCATCGGTGTCCTTGATGCCGGCGGCGTCGAGTAGTTTCTTGGCGCCTTCAACGTCGTTACCAGCCCACTGCAGGTCCTTGACGGCGGCAGAGTCGTAGGTGGCTTGTTCGCCAGCGGTTGGGTTCATGAGCGAACGCGGAACCTGATCAAAGGTAGCTGATTGGTTGGTCATGGCGTTGGCAATGATCGTGGGATAGTCAACCGCAATGGCTATAGCCTTGCGGACTGCAATCTGGTCCAAACCGTAGGACTTCGGGTTAAAGAAGGCGGTCGGGAGGCTGGCACCAATACCATAAGGAGCATCGGGCAGGTAGGTAGAGATGGGCAGGTTCTGCTTAAGCCAGAAATCCTGAACATTTGAGTTGAACTGCTGGCTCACATCCACTTCACCGGCTTGCAAAGCGGTTGTACCTGCAGCGTTATCCTTAAAGATCGTATGCGCAAGGTATTTCGGAGCGGGCAGTTTGCCCCACATGGAGGCATCCTGACCCCAGTACTTGTCATCACGAACGTAGACGACCTTCGTATCGTCAGTGAAGAACTTGTGATAAGGACCGGAGTAAACAACGTCTTCCGCGGTATCAGCCAAAAACGCGGTGTCATCTGCGCTGCGGGCTTCCAGGGCCTGGGTCCAAGCCTTCTGGATGACATAGTTGGTGCTGACATAAGCATTGACGATCAGAGGATTGACAGCCTTGCCGTCAGCGCCCAATTTGGCTTTGATCACAACCGTCTGGGCATCTTTGGCTTCAATGGTGTCAATGTAATCTTTGTTGGCAGCGCCGGTAGGGGTACTATGCTTGATGTGGGTTGCCCAGGTATAAGCGACATCTTCAGCGGTCACCGGGGTGCCATCGCTCCATTTGGCGGCAGCTTTGATCTTGAAGGTGATCTCGGTCTTTTCCGCGTTCCATGTGTAATCGCCATCAGCGAGCAGAGGATACTGCTTGCCATCGAGCATGTTATACAGGTAGGGGGTTTCGAACATAATAACGCGGGCATTGTCCTGTTGGGCGACAGCCATCGCATTGTTGTTGCTGTTGGAGTACGGATTCCAACCAACAAGTGGTCCCCACTGTTGACCATTGAAGTACAGAGTTTCATTGCGGGGCAATGGATCACCTGGCTTCAGTTCCATGGCGGGCGCTTCGGTAGCTGCAGGGGCTTCGGTAGCTACAGGGGCTTCGGTCATAGCAGGGGCTTCAGTAGCTACAACGGGGGCGGCGGTGGGTGTTGCGCTACCGCAAGCCGTAAGGATCATCGAAGCGATGATCATCAGAGACAAAACATACAAAAGTTTCTTCATGGTGCTATTTTCTCCTCGTAATATAGTTTGGAACATATATAGATGGACGAAAAAACAGATTTGGTATTATCGAAAGCTTTCACCTCCTTTCATGATTTTTGGCCCGCATCATGTGTTACATCCACAGGAGCGTCGAGTAATCAGTTTCGTTGGCAATAACGTAACGCCTTCGGGGAACTGTTCGTCGAAGAGAGAAAATAATTGTTCCATTGCGACCCGTCCAACCATTTCGGTGGGAGCAGAGACGGTCGTGAGTGGGGGGGAAAGAAATGCAGAAAATCCAAGATCGTCAAATCCAATAACAGATACATCTTCAGGTACTCGATAACCATTTTCGCGCAATGCTTTAAGTACTCCAACTGCCGCATCGTCATCGCCTGTAAATATTGCGTCAAATGAAACTTGCTTGTTATTGGTAATCAGCTCATTCAAAACTTCATAAGCTGTACTTCGATCAAAATCTCCATTAAGTATCAAGTGCTTGTCAAGAGGAATGTCATTTGCTTTTAAGGCGGATTTGTAGCCGGTTTCACGCCAGCGTGAGTCTTCATGAAGAGCAGGTCCACGTAAAAACACGATGCGTTTTCTTCCATGAACTCTAATAAGGTGCTCAATTAATTCGAATGTAATTTTTTTATTTTCAACTGTGACACTGGGGATTTTTAATGAACTAGGCGGTGTGCGGTGAACCAGCACCATCGGAAATTTTCTGGCGTACAGCGAAGCTAGTTCATCGTCTGAAAGTCCGTCGGAGAAAACCAGCATTCCATCTGTGTTATGGGGACCAATGGGAGGGGGAGTATTGCTATTGCGGTTGCTTGAATGATAAGTGGCGATTACGAGATTATAGTTATGTTTGCGGACAACAGATTCGATCCCATTTAAAAGTGGTACAAAATAATCGTTATGCAGGTTATTTAATAAGAGACCCACTACACGGGTCTTTTGAGAGGCTAATTGGCGGGCAGCAGCATGCGGCACATATCTTAATTCTTCCATTACCAATTTCAAGCGTTCTGCCACATCGTTTGAAACGGGTGCATTGTGGTTGATATATCGACTTACAGTTGCAACAGAAACGCCAGCTTTCTGAGCTACATGCCGAATGGTAACGGATTGAGATTTGCTCGTCATAGTATTTGTGTAACCGGTTACAGTAACCGGTTACATTATTTCATAAATATGGGGTCGTGTCAATACACGAGTTCCTTAAAAATACGGTTTTTCAATTTGTTTTTCAGCAAACTTAAAAAGAATAGGATATGCCCCCTGCCTTTTTAAGCGGTGGTCATTAACCCTCAAACTTCCCAACTATTCTCAGAATGTCAAAGCCTTCTGCAAATGGGACTTCTGCCAGCGCGCCATGCCGTACCATAATGGAGCGGGTCAGTTCGCTGTTGAAATAATACCTGTCACGATAGGTTTCGTATTCTGAGAGAGCTTCGACTTTTTTCTTTA
>Ga0302321_100002070_pt1 | contig 17205 bp, 13 predicted proteins | sample Fen_T0_1_FD_202505 | JGI IMG/M metagenome (GOLD analysis project Ga0302321, IMG submission 202505) | Peat permafrost microbial communities from Stordalen Mire near Abisko, Sweden - Fen_T0_1 | ecosystem: Environmental > Terrestrial > Soil > Wetlands > Permafrost | place: Sweden: Abisko...
TCGGTACGAAACACCACGCCATGGAGCGAGCCAGTGAGCCGCACCGGCGCCAGCACACCGTCGCCGGTCTCGCGCGTGAACTCGATGCCGCGCTGGGTCAGCTCGGCTTCGCAGTCGTCTTGCGAGAACTTGGCGTAGCGCACCGCGGGGGTCTCGGAGGCATCGGTCGGCGTCGAGATGTGCGCGGAGGTCGACTTCGACATGCGGCGCGCGCGCTTGGCGGCAGGTGACTGGCCGGCGTAGACCGGAACGGCGATCGCGGTTACCGCCGCGATCGCCATGCGAAGCGCAGCGAAGATGACCTCGGGGCGAACCACGGCTGACCCTAGCAGCGGATCACGCCCCGGCAGCAGTTTTTGCCGGCGAGCGCGTCCGCGATCACGATCCGTGGGGCCGCAGGCGCTACTGCGCCGTGATGCCGGCGCGGTGGCCGCGCAACACAAACTTCTGGATCTTGCCGGTCGCCGTCTTGGGCAACTCGCTCACGAAGTGCACCGCCTGGGGGCACTTGAAGTGCGCGAGGTGCTCGCGCGCAAAGCCCTGGAGCTCGGCCTCCGTCGCGGTGGCGCCGGCGCGCACGATCACGAACGCGTGCGGGCTCTCGCCCCACTTCTCGCTCGGCATGCCGACCACCGCAACCTCCTGGACCGCGGGGTGGCGCAGCAACACGCCCTCGACCTCGACCGACGAGATATTCTCTCCGCCGCTGATGATGACGTCCTTGATCCGATCGCGGATCTCGACGAAGCCGTCGGGGTGGACCACGGCGGCATCGCCGGAGTGGAAGTAGCCGCCGCGCAGCGCCGTCGCGCTGGCCTCGGGGTCTCTGTAATAGCCCTCCATCACGACGTTGCCGCGCACCGTGATCTCGCCGATCGTCGCGCCGTCGTGCGGCACCTCGCGGCCATCATCGCCGACGACCACGAGCTCGCCCGAGGTGATGAGCTCGACGCCCTGGCGCGCCTTGACCACCGCAAGCTCGGCCGGCGACAGCTTGGCGTGCGCCGGTCGGGTCTCCGACACGGCAATGAACGGCGAGGTCTCGGTCAGCCCGTAGACATGCGTGATCACCCAGCCGAGATCCTGCTCGATCCGACTGATCGTCGCGGCCGCGGGCGGCGCACCCGCGGTGAACACGCGCACGCCGGGGTGCGCGGTCCGGCGCAACTCGTCGGACGCATTGGCGATGCCGATCAGCACCGTCGGCGCTGCGCACAGCATCGTGACCCGCTCGCGCGCCACCTCGGCGAAGATCCGCGGCGGCTCGACGCGGCGCATGCAGACGTGAGTGCCGCCGACCGCGGTGACCGTCCACACGAACGTCCAGCCGTTGGCGTGGAACATCGGCAGCGTCCACAAGTAGCGCTCGGTGATCGCCGCCATCGGCGCGTGGACCAGCGTGCCGATCGTATTGAGGTAGGCGTTGCGGTGCGTGATCATCACGCCCTTGGGCCGCGCCGTCGTGCCGCTCGTATAATTGATTGTCAGCAGGTCGCGCTCGCTGATCACGGGCGGCTCGAAGTTGCCGGGCGCGCCGGCGATCAGCTGCTCGTAGTCGAGCCAGCCGTCGCGCTTGCCCTCGAGCGCCACGTAGTGCTCGACGCCCGGCAGCTGGCCGCGGATCCTGTCGACGGTCTCGAGGTAGTCGGCGTGCGCGCACACCACGCGCGCGCCGCTATGTGTGATGATATACGCGAAGTCGTCTGCGGTGAGCCGGTAGTTGATCGGCACCAGCACCGCGCCGAGTTGCGGCACAGCGTAGAACGACGCGAGCTGTGCGTGGGTATTGGGCGCGATATACGCGACGCGATCGCCCTGCACCACCCCGAGTGTTCGCTGCAGCGCCGCAGACCACCGGTCGCAACGCGCAAAGAACTGCTCGTAGGTCAGGCGCAGATCGCCGTCGACCACGGCTTCCTGATCGGGGTAGAGACGCCGGGTGCGGCGCATGAGCTCGAGGGGGCTGAGCGGAGTCTCCATACGTCGTCACGGCAGCATCGCACGCGCAGCGCCGCCGTCGAGCGATCGTTGCCGCGCGGCCCACAGCAATTGACCAGCGCACTGCGTCACAGCGGAGGCGACAAGCCTGCCCATCCGCTGTGTGTACATGATAAACTACCGAAGTCTCCGCCCTCGAGCAAGCCACGACCGAGCTTGTTCGCATCGTGTACCTCCCAGCCGGCCCAAGGAGCTCGCGTTGATCGCCGCGTCCGACGACCGCGAGTTTCCGCCAAGGTTTGCCCGAGCAGCCGACCTTCGACCGGGTGACCCGGTGAGGCCTTGGCGCGGGACTTCATCGCCGCCTATCCGGTCCAGCAGGCGGGCGCGCATCCCCCCGCATCCCCCCGCATCCATACCGTGCGCTGGATCCCCGCGGAGCGAGGAGCTGCCCGCGTTCAACCGCAACATCGTCGAACTGATCGAGGTGATCCTGGCGCTCGAGCGCACCTCGACGCGGGCAGTCCAGCAGGTCGCCAGCTCAGGCCGCGGAGCTCACGCGATTGCGGCCTTCATGCTTCGCCCGGTAGAGCGCGCGATCGACGCGCTCGATCAGCGCGGTCGGACCGTCGCCCTCCTTCCAGGCCCCGACCCCCATGCTGGCGGTAAACCGCAGCTTGGTCTCCGGATCCACCGCCCAGTCGCTGCGCGCGAGCTCGACGATCAGCCGGCGCGCCTTGCGCACCGCCGGACGCAGCGCGGCGCCCGGCAGGATCACGCCAAACTCCTCGCCGCCGCAACGCGCGACGGTATCGCTCTCGCGGACCCGGGCACGGAGGAAGCCGACGAACGCGGTCAGCACGCGATCGCCGATCGGGTGGCCGTACGTATCGTTGATCTGCTTGAAGTGGTCGATGTCGGCGAACACCAGCGCGAAGCTCTCGCGGCCGGTCGCGGCGAGCGCGCACCGCCGGGCCATCTCCTCGTCGAAGGCGCTGCGGTTGGCCGCGCCGGTCAGCGGATCGGTGCGCGCCTCGTTCTGCGCCCGCGCCACGTTGATCCGGAGCTCCTCGATCTCGCTCTGCAGCGCCCGGGTCGCGGTGGTCTCGAGCGCCTGGCGCTCGGCGATCGCCTTGCGCAGCCCCTGAACCTCGGCGGTGATCGCGGCGCGCATCCGCACCAGATCGCTCAGGCGCGATGCCGCCTCGAACCGCGTGCCGTTCTCGAGGAGCCGGCGGTGGTATTCCGCTGCGCCCTGGGTGACCCCGGCCAGCCCGTCACTCAGCACCTGGATGATCCGGCGCAGCTCGGCGTCGCGGTGACCGAGGTACTCGCGCTCGCGTTCGGCGAACGCCAGGATCTCGCGGTGCTGGACCGTCATCTCTGCCGTGAGCTCGTCGCTCTGGCTCCCCCGGATCTGCGTGGCCAGCCTGGTGAGTCCGTCCTTGACCTCGGCCGCGCCGAGATCGTCGAAATCAAGGACCAGCGCGCGCATGCACCCCAGCATCGTCGTCGCGATGCCCTCGAGGGCAGCGACCCGCGCGCGCGTGGCGTCGAGATCCACCGAGAGCTCGCCGCGTTCGCGGCGCTCACGCAGGCCTGCGAGCAAACCCATGGTTTCCGCATCGGCCGATCGCGCGGTTTAGATAGCTACCTCGTGCAGTATCAACGGCTTCGCAAGCTACGGGAAGATCTTCCAGGCACCCAGGTGCCGCGCAAGTCAGCGCAATACCACGCATCCCGGCACCGCGCGACCTACAGCAGGCTCAGCTGGCGGGGACCGCCCGGCCAGGCCGGCAGCTGGCCGACGTCGATGTGCGCCCGGACCATGGCGTGGAACGCATACGCATGCTCCGGGGCGTACGTATCGTCGGGCGCGTGCATGAAGAAGTACGGCTGCTTGGCCTGCCGGATCCAGTCGGCGATCTGCGGTGCCCACGGCTCGACGAACGGTCGCGCGGCGCCTGGCGTCTCGTGCGGCACGCAGCGCACGATCGGCCGGTCCGCCGTCGCCCGCACGATCACCGGCAGCCGGGGTTTGCGCGCGCGCACGTCGGCGAGCGCGAGGCTTCGGCCCGCGTGCAGCCCGCGGGTATCCATCGTCACGAGATCGACGCCGCGCTCGCGCAGCAGCTCGAGCATCGCCGTCTGGTCGCGGCCGTCCTGGAAGAACCCCTCGTGGCGAAACTCCACCGCATAGGAGAACCCACCGGGCAGCCCATCGAGGAACGCGCGGAGCCGCGGCAGCAGCGCGCCGTCGAACCGCGGAGGTAGCTGGAGGAACAACGTGCCGAGCCGGTCGCCGAGCCGCGAGACCCGATCGAGGAACGACGCGACCTCGGCGCCGGCGTCGATCAACAGCTTGTCGTGGCTGACCTCGCGCGGGAACTTGAAGCAGAACCGGAACTCGGCGGGGACCTGGTCGCGCCAGCGCGCGACGGTCTCGGGCGCGGGTAGCGCGTAGAACGTCGTGTTGCCCTCGACGGTGTTGAACACCCGCGCGTAGCGCTCGAGGAACTCGGTCGGCCGGGTGCCCGTCGGAAACAGCCGGCCGACCCACGTCTTGACGCCCCAGCCCGGGCAGCCGAGGTAATAGCCGCGTATTGCCATGCCGCCCCTCCATGGGTAGACCGAACCGCGGCCGCCTTCAACCGGTTCGCGGCGTCCGCGCGCCGCACGGTCCCGACGCAGGCGACCCTGGGTCCACGACGGGGCATCTGCCGTCAGCCGAATCGGCCACCGCAGCGCCCGCAACAGACGGCGGCGCCGCCGGCGCCCGGCGCGTTCGTACGCACCTCGCCCACTCCGCCGCCCGCCCCCCACGGTCCCGATCGACCACGAGCGCATCGCATGACCGCGTGGCGCGTCGCGCCCGGCACGCAGACCGGCTGGCACCGCCACGAGTTCGCTTACGCCGCCGCGCCGATGAAGCTCGAGCTCGAGCGCTGACCTGTCACCGGGCTTCGCGATCCGGCACCGGCGCCCCCGCACCGCGCCTCGACTCCGGAGCCACCGGGAAGGTCCTGGCGACCGGATCAACGCCGCCCGCGGACCGCTCGTCGACCGCCAGCCTGGCTCGCATGGCACTGGCACGCTGCCGAGCGTCCTGCCCGGTGTCCATGGCGGCCAGCAGCTCGTCGAGGTCGCGCCGCGTCTGCGCCATTCGAGCCGCGGAGGTGCGGGCATCGCGCTCGGCCACGTCGACTCGCTGCCCCGCGATCCGGGCCCGCTCGCTCGCGGTTGCCACGGCGAGCGCTGCGACCAGCCGTGCCTGCAGGCTCGACAACACGATGTTTGCGGCGAACCCGGCCACCAGCGAGCCGCCGATCAACGCCACGCCGGTCCGTGGATCGGTCACATAGAGGATGGCGATCGCGGCCACCGCCCCCGCCAGGAGATCCCACGCGCGGCTGCGGCTGCCGCGCGCCAACTCCTCGCCGGCCGGCGGAGGATCCGCGACCGTGACGGGCGGGTGGAGCGCCGCGCCCAGCGCGCCCAGCGCGGCGGCGCCTGCGATGATGGCCCAGAGATGTGCATCGATGAGCGTGGACCAGAGCGTATCAAGATTCACAGGACCCTCCCGGTGACGAAGCGCAGGCGCGCCTCGCGTTTCGATGAACCACGGGTTTTTGACGACATGCGCCCCGGAGTTTGGTAACGCTGGATGTGCGATGGCGAGCTCCCCTCAAACGGAGCGGCAGGAGGACTCGGCGGCGCGGCTCGCGAGGCGCGATGGCGCGACGACCGGTCACGTCCGCGTCGTGTTCGGTCGATCTTCCCGCGAGGTCTACGAGGTCCGAGCAGCCGGCACCCGCTTCGGCCGCGCCACCGCCGCCGCCGCGTGCGACGTCCAGATCGACGACCCGTTGATGTCGCGCCTGCACATCCGGATCGAGCGCGGCACCGATCGCTGGCAGATCGTCGACCTCGGCAGCCGCAACGGCGGCTACGTCGACGGTCGCGGCTTCGATCCCGAGAGCTGCACGCCGATCGGTGATGGGGCAGTGCTCCGCCTCGGCACCACGCTGCTGGTGTTCCGGTCCTCGCCGCCCACCCGCGACGAGCCCGCCCAGACCGGAACTTTTCCGGGCCTCTCGCCCGCGGCGGTCTCGGTGCGGCAACGGATCGAAGCGCTCGCGACGGCCACCGGCCACGTCCTGGTGCTCGGCGAGACCGGCACCGGCAAGGAACGCGTCGCCCGCGCGATCGCGGGGAACCGAGCCGGCCGGCTGTGCGTGACCCAGAACTGCGCCGAGCTCACGCGGGAGCTCGCGCGCTCCGAGCTGTTCGGCCACGTGCGCGGCGCGTTCAGTGGCGCGCTCCACGACAAACCCGGCCTGGTCGATCTCGCCGGAGACGGCGTGCTGTTCCTCGACGAGATCGGCGAGCTGTCGCTCGACGTTCAAGGCGACCTGTTGCGGTTTCTCGAGGATGGGTCGTACCGCCCGATCGGCGCGGTCGCTCTCAAGCAGAGCAGCGCCCGCGTGGTCGCCGCCACCAACGTCGATCTCGAAAACGCCGTGACGACCAACCAGTTTCGCCGCGACCTGCTCGCCCGCCTGCGCGCGAGCAACGAGCCGCTCGAGCTCGCGCCGTTGCGCGAGCGACGCGAGGACATCGCGCCGTGGTCGCGGATGTTCCTCGCCGAGGCCGGCCACGCCCGCCCCGAGAGCGCGTGGACCGCAGGGGCACTCGAGTGCCTCTTGCTGTATCCCTGGCTCGAGAACCTGCGCGAGCTGCGGCGCGTGGTCCGCGCGCTGGTCGCAGAGCGATGTCCGGTACCGTGTGCGACCGAGCACCTCCCGCAACGGTTCCGGACCCTGCGAAGCCAGCTCCGCACCCCCCTCGCCGCTCCGGACCCTCCGGCACCTCCGGCCCCGCAGGCCCCGCAGGCCCCGCAGGCGACCCGACGCGACCCGACGCGGGACGAGCTCGAGGACGCGCTGCGCCGCACCCAGGGCAGCGTCCGCGCGGCTGCCAAGGAGCTCGGCATCGAGCGCCGCAAGCTGTATCGCCTGTGCGAGCGCTTTGAGATCGCGCTCCACGAGCACCGAGACGCGCCCCTGCGTGATGACGACTGAAGAGGTGTCGAAACATGTTGTCGCGGCGTGGCTCGACGCCTTGGAAGGCGCGATTCCAAGACCGCCTATTCCGTACAGGTTGTCGCCGGTTGTGGCGACCGGCCGATCGACCGAGAAGTCATGGTTCGCCATCTCATTGTCCCAACAGCAGCGACCAGTCGCCGCTGAGCGCGATCGTCGATTCACCGCCGCTCGTGGGCAACACCACCCCCACGCTGACGACCCGGCCGTCCGCGAGGGGCACGCCCAGCCCCAAGCGCAGCGCCCCCGGGTTCACGGTGGCCGCCATGGTCCCGTCCCCCCATTGTTTGGTGACCTCGAGCGCGGCGCTCACGCAATACCGCTTCAGATCGCGGACGACGGCCAGCTCCGCGCCAAACGCGCCATACACCGCCGACCGCGAGCGATCGGTCGCGCCGTCGTGGAACCACACGAAGCCGCCCCGCCCGCGGAACTCGAGCGTCGTCCCGTCAGCCACCGCGTTCCCGCCGTAGCCCCCGGAGAGATACGCCGCGACCAGCGAATCGTTCGCGGCTGACCCATCTTGGTTCAGATCCCCTCGATCGAACCGCCCCTCGATGCTCAGGTACTTGCGATCGGTATCCTCTCTGAACTCGGCCAGCCGGGCGTGTGCATCGGCGAAGGCTTTGTCAAGTAGCGAGCTATCCACGACCTGGCCGCAGAACGTCACCTGGTCCATCCGATTCCCGTTGATGATCGCGGTCGCGCACTTCCCTGGATCGTCGGACCTGCGGAGCAGCGCCGTGATGTCGACCAGATCTGCCGACGTCGGCCCCTTCAGGGCCTGATACGCCGCGACCGCCTGGGTCAGCGCCTCCGCCTGAAATGCCGCGAGCGTGTTCAGTCGAAATCTCCCGCCGATGTACTGAAACCCATGGTTGGCCATATCCGTCGATTTGACGTCGAGTGGCAGTATCAGGCTGACGTCCACGAGGCGCGATGCCCACACCGAACGCATCGAGGTCTCGCCCACAGCGATCGAGGCCGGGTTGATGGCGAGCGCCGTCACCAGCTCGAGCCCGTGACCGGTATCCCCCACGGCCACGCTGCCACCACCCCATCGCACCGGCTGACCGGACGCGACCGCGGCGGTCTGACCCGAAGAGGTCTGCGCGCCCGGCGTGTCGGTGATCCGCGGCTGTCCCGCACCCAGCGCCAGGGTCCGCTGCAAGCTCGGCCTCGCCTGCACATACAAGGCGTCCACGACCACCACGGCCAGCCCCCGACACGCGTCGACGGACACCGAACGCCCGCGGGCGGCGAGCCCCGCCTGGCAGCGCGCGTCCGCCGGATCGCCCGCCGGGCCGGTGGCCGGAGACGGTGCAGGGTCCGCGGGATCGCTGGGCGCGGCGGCCGCCGGCGCCCAGGCCCGCGCCGCGACCAAGGCGATCACCATCATCGCGCGCTTCATCACACCACCAGAAACGTCCAGGTGGCATCCGCCCCCTCGACGCCCTCGGCTACGACCACGGCGCCCTGCTCGACCACGATCGTCGCACCGCCGCCCTGTACCGACGGCAGGTCGAGATCGACGAGTAGCATCTGCGCGCTCGGCACCACCAGCGACCGCTGGATCTTACCGCCTGGCGCGACCGCGAAGACATCCGGCGCGGGCGTCGTCCCCGCCGGGTTCGGAATCCACAGCAGCGCGACCGCCAGAGTTCCTGGGGTCGCGACCGCGCTATCGATCGTGATGCGACAAGACGAACCCACGGACAACGTTCCTTTGAGCGACATAACAACCTCCGCACACGAGAGTCGTGCACACAACAGCGCCACCCCGTTCACCTGGATCCAGGCCGCATTGCCCACAACCGCGGTGAACCATCGACGACCGCTAATGCACCGCGAGTACCAAACCGCGCCGCGCCGGCGGGAGTGACCACCGCGCCTTCAACGCTCGGCCAGCCAGGTGGCTGCGCGTGGCGCGATCGTCGAGGGCCATTTGATGTCGCTCGACGGGATGCGCCGCGCGCCGCTGTGGGCCCGGATCGAGGCGCGGATCGACGCAAGGCCCGGATCGACGCCCGGATCGGCCGCCCGGATCGACGCCCGGATCGGCCGCCCGGATCGGCCGCCCGCTGTGCACCGGATCCGGCCACCGGTCCGCACGTTGCCGGTGGTCGCAGGCGACTGGCCCATGGTCGGCCCATGGGCCAGCGCCGGCTCGCGCCCGAGGCTCCCCGCTAGGGCGCGGCCGCCGGCGAGGCCGGCACTGGCGCGGAGACCGACAACGGCGCGATCGCTCCAGCGGGATCCGCGGGCGGCGCCCGAACCTGAGCCACCTCGGGCCGCGGCGCTGGAGGTTCGGACGCAGGCGGCGCGGCCGCGGCGCGTGAGCCCGGCGCGTGGCGCTTCAGGCGCGACGTCCGGACGCGCAGCCGGAGGTCACGCCACAACGACTCCGCGGGGTTCCTCGTCGTGAAGATATCATTGTCCAACACCTTATCATCGCCGGTGCGTCCAAAGTAGCGGATCCGACGGCCCCCACCGTCGCCATCCGCGGTCTCTACCTTCAAGAACCGTGAATCACAGATCAGATGGGCGACCATGCCCTCGCAACAGCGAAACGACACTTCGTTCATCGCCAGCAGCTCATGACCCTCGGCTGCCTGTGTCGCCGACCCAGAGAACTTGATCTGCGTGGCGTACTGGCCAAGCAATGTCTTGCATTGGGCCGCGTCATAGCCGCCGACCGCAGGCTCGGCCCGCTGCAGCAAACCCGACATGCCGCCGAGCGCGGCGGCGGCGATGACCTCGGCCTGCGAGAACTCGGGCAGCGCGCCATCGACCGTCGAGGTCACCACCTTGGCGCTCGCCGCGCCCGAGAACCTCCGCCACTGGCCACGCACGTAGCCTTGCGCGCTGCCCACGTAGCGGCCATCGACAAAGCTACTCGGCCCGACGAGATCATCCGCGCCGAGCACGTCGCACCCCCACATATCCTGGAGGTCGAACATCAACGACTTGCCTCGCGCGATCATCGGCGAGGGCTCGTTCGAGCCGACCTTGCAGCCGATCAGAATCACCCGCGTGCTGGGCTTGACCGCGTTCTCCAGGACGCCGTATGCATACGGATTACTGTCGAGGAGATAGAACGGTCCAAGGTCATCGTCGGTATACTTGGTCGGATCCCAGTAGTACCCGAGCGCCAGCATCCCTGGGGCGCCGTGACCGATGATCTGGATCGTACCGACCTCCTCCGCTTGCATCTCGCTCAAGTGGCTCGCAATCTCGGCCAGCGACGAGACCAGGATCGGCGGGATCGGCGTGCCCTTCAACACGGCGGTGACACTCGCGATCGCGACATTGCCGTCGGTTCCTGCCAGCGTAGCCTGCCGATCACGTGGCGCGGCGATGAATGTGATATCCTTGCTTGTCATTGTCATGAGACCTCCAACACGCGGGCGCAGCCCTGGCGGACCGCGCGAGCCGCTACAGGTGAAATCCAATACCGAACATTCCCAGCCCCACCGCGGACAGCCGGAGCTTGCTCGGCGACATGCCGAACACGACCGCCTGACTGGCATCCGCCTGCAGCGGATTCATCAGATCGACCGTGTTGCTGATCTGCGTCCTCAGGCAGGTGCCGTGCACGTGAGCGTGCAACACCTGCATTGGCACCGACTCCGTCTTGTCGACTCCTTGATATTTGACCTGCAACGTCGTGAACACGGGCCGCAGATCCAGCGTCTGCTCGGGCATCCCGCTGTCGCGCAGGTCGAACGTCAGGAGCCCGGGCCGATCGCTGACGTGGGCGATGATCCGCACGCTGCTCACCGAGACTTCGAGCTCGTGATACATGGGCGATGCCTGCGGCCTTGCCACCGGGTTCCCGTCAAGGTCGAGGGCGGGGAACCCCAGGTTCTCCGGCCATTTCGGACCCTGCGAGAACTGTTTGACGGCGACAGGCAGCTTGTTGGTCCACAGCTCCGTGCCCACGTAGAGCGTGCCACTGGTATTCACCCGCGGTGTCCCATCGGGATTCGACAGCGTGGTCGGGCACTTGGTCCACAGCGCGGGATACTTCCACTCCGAGATGAACGTCGTCTCCGCGCCCTTCGCGACGAACCCGATCTGGCCATTCGCATAGGACGTGATGACCACCGCGAGCGGCGCAAAATCCCGCACGTGACCATCGCCCTTCGCCACCGCGGCGCTCGCCTGATTAGCGGCTTCACTACAAATCGTCTCTGCCATTTCCCTCTCCTTGATGAACGCTACATCAACAACCCTCGAGGACACTCACCCACGCGCATCCCGGCGATGCGCGAGATGCCATCGATCTGTCAGCGACCTATCAGCGACCTAGTCGTGTGCCACGCAGCGAAATCCGATGGCATAGTCGAACCATTGCGGATCACGATGATTTACGAAGATCGTGGTGATATGATGCAACTCCGGCGGGGAGTTCGCGGAGCCGCCGCGAATCACCGCCAGCGCGTGGACTGCGCCCGCCGGCGGACGCGCCATCCATTCGTCGACATTGCCGACCAGATTCAGGTGGCCATAGGGTCCCGCGCCGCAGCCGTACGACGTGACCGGAGCGGTCCACGCGCTACCGTCCGCCTCGCCCCCCTGGTTGACACATCGTGGCGCCGGGTCGGGACCCCACGGGTACAGCCGGCGAGGATAGGGATTGACGACACCGTCGACCGACCGGCCCCCGCGCGCCGCCTTCACCCACTCAGCCTGTGATGGAAGCGTCTTCCCCATGTACCGGCAATACGCTTCGGCCTCGAACAGGTTGACGTTCGTGACCGGATACTCCGGATCGCCGTCATGAGCGTGGATCGCGTCGTCGCCGTAGCGCGGCGCGGGGTAACCGGTCACATGCTCGAGCCGGGCAAACATGGCGAACTTGGCGTTCGACAGCTCGGTCCGATCCATGGTGTACGATGGCAGATCGATCTGCGTCTCGGGCTCATCGTGATCGCGCTCGCCGTAGAGCGGCGATGCCCGCTCGCCGGGACCTCCGTAGATGAAGGCTCCCGCGCCGACCGTCAACGTATCGGCGTGCGAGGCGTTACAGGTCGGGATGTCGATGGTCCAGGCATCGGGCAGCGCGTTGCCCGCGTACCCTGGAAATGACTGGATCCGGATCCACGACGGTGCGCAGTCCTGGCCACGCAGCCCCCGACCATCGATCCGGAGAAACGCGGTCCCTCCTGGCGCCCGCACGCGCACGCGCTGCGCCTCGTCCGCTTTCGCATCGGACAGCGTCTCGATCAGCTCCGGGGGAATCGCGTCACCCACCTCGTGAACATCCCCGGGCCGGGCCGCATACAGGCTCCAGCGCAAGGCCGGGTGGTCCCGCAGGAGCGCGCGGCGCGGCGCGCCGGCAGCCCAGTCGTACATCTGGAACACGAGCTCGACCGTCCCCGCATTGGTGCGGATCAGGTGCTCTCGCTCGACGTATCGTCCGATCCAGATGAAGGCAGGCACGGCGACCGCGCACGCCACTGCAGATGCGATACCATACCGCCGACGCCGCCGGCGTTGTTCCGCCTGGTGTCGCGCCTCCCCGGCATCCAGGAACGCGGTGACGCGGCCCGGGAGCCGAAGGCCGAGCTGCACGGCGCGGTGGCGCACGGCGGCGATGTCTTCGTGAGACCAAGTCTCTTCGCGGCGAGCGCCGCGACGATCCCACAGCGAGACGGCGTCTTGTAGGTCTTCCAGTAACCGGCGTTCGTCGCGGGTCTCGGCCATCCAGCGGGCGAGCTGCGACCAGGTCTGAAGCAACGATTCGTGCGCGATCTCGACGCTGGGCGACTCGCCGTCACCGTGGTTGCGCTGCGCCAGGAGCCGCGCGGCGAGCAAGCGATCGAGTACGGCTTCGGCGCGCGGCCCGACCGTCGCGATCAGCAGATCGCGCGCGACCGTGCGCCGCGTTGTCCCCGAGATCGAGGCTCGCGAAGTGCCGGGCGAACCCTCGGCCCGGCCTGCGCCGGCCGCCGAGCTCGGTGGCACGAAGCCCGAGACGAGCTGCAGCAGCAATTCGCGGGCGACGCGGCGCTCGTCGCCGGTCAGCTCGGCGAGCGCTTTTTCCGCGTGTCGTGCCAGCGCGCCTGCGAGGCCCCCCATGGCCTCGTAGGTGGATCGAAGCAGCCGGCGCGTGGTGACATCCCGGCCATCCCACAGGGTGCGGCAAGCAAACTGAAGCAATGGCAGGTCGGCGTCTGCCGTTCCGATCTCGGCCAGCAGGTCATCGACGACGCGGCTGTCATCGAATTCATAGTGACAACGCACGAGCGGGCTGGCGATCGTGCGCCACAGCTCGTCGCGACGCGGCTTGTGCAACACGAACAGCGTGCGCAGCCCCGCGATCCGCCCCACGAAGTCATCGCGGACCGTGAACACGACACGCACCGGGTCGAGCGGATCATCCGCGGCGCCGAGCAGCAGCTCGAGAAACCGCTCCCGCTCGCGCTCGGAGTTGCATTGCGTGAACACCTCCTCGAGCTGATCCACCGCGAGCAAGATGTGACTGCCGAGCGCACTGCCGAGCGTGGCCAGGCGCGCGGCGAGCAGGGTCGGAGTTGCCAGCAACTCGGCACGCAGGGTCTGGATCTCGGACTTGCGTTGATGCTCGGCCTGCGGATTGCGCCCCATGTGCTCGACACCGGCGACAAGCACGTGGCGCGCCAGGGTCCCGAGCGGATCGGAGCCGGGCCGAAACGCGAGCACGGTCCACGACTCGCGCGTGCGTAGCCGCGGAATGACTCCCGCGTGCAGGAACGACGACTTGCCCGTGCCCGAAGGGCCGACGATCGGCAGATACGCCGAGCCCCGCAAGCGCTCGAGGAATTCGTCGATCTCGCGCTCGCGTCCGAAATAGAATCGCGCCTGGTGTTCGTCGAATGACGAGAGCCCGGGATACGGACACTCCTCGGCGAGCGCGTCGGACCGACCGTTGACGACGTCATCGAGCGCGCGCTTCCACTCCACGGCAGACGGACGTGCGTGGGGGTCTCGCCGCAGGGCGCGCGTGATGAGCGCAGTGATGGCGGGCGCGATGGACTGCCGGGCCAGATACGCGCCGGCGACCTGCGAGGGATCGAGCGCGGCTTCGCGGCGCCGCGCCGCGCTGTCGCCGAGCGGGTGCCCGCCGGTCAGCAGCTGCGCGAGCACGATCGCCAGCGCCCAGGAATCGACTCGATCGGTGACCGCGGCGCCTGCGCGCTGCTCCGGAGCCATCCACGCTTCGGTTCCGCTCCTGGCGCCGCCGGCGTCATGGGCCATGCGCGCGATCCCGAAATCGAGCACGCGAATCCGGCCATCGCGGCCGACCATCACGTTGCTCGGCTTGAGATCACAATGATAGATGCCGGCGGCGTGGGCATGCGCGAGCGCATCGGCGATCGCCAGCGCGTAGCGCAGCGCCTCGTCGCTGCCGATGCCACCGGGCTGCATGCGGTCGCGCAGCGTCGTGCCATCGACGTACTCCAGCGCGAGGTAGATCCCACCGCGATGAGGCCCGGAATCGTGGAGTTGCACGATATTGGGGTGGTTCAGCTGCGCGATGACCCGAGCTTCGTGGAGCAGCGAGCCGACGACGATCTTGAGCGCAACCGCGCGACCGAGCACGGTATCGCGCGCCAGGTAGACGTGCCCCATGCCGCCGCGGCCGAGCAGCCGGCGGACCTGGTAGCGGGCGATCGTCTCGCCGAGTACGACGTCGGCGATGTGTGCCTGGACGGTGGAATCAGAACCGGACGGCGTCACGGGCGGCGTTCGCTCGCCATCTCCCCCGATTCCTGCGCCGACGGACGATCTCTCCACGCGTCCCCACCTGTCAGATGAAGCTGCCAATGTAGGTGCAATCGGTCGAGCTTGCAAGCGCAAGCTTCGCCCATGGGCTGCCCAGAGGGCGGCGCCGCTGCGCGGCCCGCGCGGCGTCCGAGCTTCGCGCAATGCACTTCGCTACAGGAGGCATAGCGCTTGCTCGGAGCGCGAATGAAGCATCGAAGTTCAGTAAGGCACGTCTATCCGCTGGCCACTGGGGGGCAACCATGATCACGATCGCCGTCATCAATGAATCGAAGCACATTGACGATACTGCCATCAACGAAATGCTGCCGATCTTTGCAAAACAATGGAATCGAGATCTCGTACCGGCGTGGCGCGTCGATCCAGCAGAGCTGGTATTCATCGCTCGCGGTCACTCGCCTCCCGACCGCGCATGGTGGCTGGTCTGGCTCGATGACGCAGATCAAGCCGACGCGCTCGCGTACCACGATCTGACCGACGAAGGACAGCCGATCTCGAAGGTGTTCGTCCAGACCATTCGAGCCGACCATGCATCGGAGAGCGTCGCGGCGACCCACGAGCTGTGCGAGATGGCGGTCGATCCCACGATCAACCTCGCTGCCCAGGATCCGCAGAGCGCGTTCTGGGCCTACGAGGTGGCCGATCCGGTCGAGTCCGATAACTACGGCTACGAGATCGACGGCTTGCGGCTGACCGACTTCGTGTTGCCGTCCTGGTACGGCTTCGAGCACGCCGCGCGGCCGTTTGACTTCTGCCGCCACTGCACGGATGCGTTCCAGATCCTGCCCGGGGGATATGCGCAGCGGTACGCGAGCCACGGGTGGCAGCAGATCACCACGCGCGAGGCGTCGAAGCCCAAGATCTTGACCCCGCCGCCTGGATCCCGCCGCGACCGGCGGCACCGCGGACGCGGCCGCTGGCGCCGTAGCGAGCGCCGGACCGATCGGTGAACCCGATCAGCTGCGTCCGGTGCGCGGCGGGCGGGCATCGTCGGCGAGCCCCGCCGCTGCGATCGCCGCCGGGGCCGCCGCGGCCGCCCCGCTGACGTGGACCGTGCGCGTCGGGAACGCGATCGAGCTGCCGTGGCGCTCGATCGCCGCCATGAAGTCGAGCAGGATGTCCTGCCGGATCGCCTGGAACTCGGCGCCGTCCGCGGTCTGGAACCACGCCATGATCTCGACGTCGAGCGACGACGCCGCCAGCTCCTTGAACCGCACGGTCATGCTGTCGGGCCAGATCTTGGGGTGGCTGCGCAGGATCGCCTCGAGCGCCGCGAGGATGTCCCGCATCTGCTGGGACGTCGTGCCGTAGACCAGGCCAATCGTCGTCGCCAGCCGCATGCGATCGCGGACCGCGAACGACTCGATCCGCTGGTTGGCGAGCTCGCCGTTGGGCACGGTGATCACCGTGCGGTCGAGCGTGCGGATCCGCGTCGAGCGCAACCCGATCTGCTCGACCGTGCCGACGAAGTCGTAGAGCTTGACGAAGTCGCCCTCGCGCATCGGTTGATCGATGCCGATCGACAGCGTACCGAACAGGTTCTCGAGCGTCTTCTGCGCCGCGAGCGCGACCGCGAGGCCACCGATGCCCAGGCCGGCAACCAGGCTCGCGACCGAGACGCCGAGCTGGGCGAGCGCGACGATCCCGGCGACCGCGATCACCGTGACCTTGGCGAACCGCGCGCCGATCGAGAGCAGCGAGCGCGACGACGGCCGATCGATCGCCCACGCCCGGCGCTCGAGCACGCTGCGGGCCAGGTCGATCCCGCGGAACGCGGTCCACAGCACCGCGAGCGTGGTGACGATCGCGATCGCGTCGCCCACGGTCGACAGCGCGCGAACATCGAGCGGCAGCCACGGCGACGCCAGGCGCAACGCCTGCAGCGCGAGCACGAGGCTGAGCGGAGACGCCATCAAGTGGACCAGGCGATCGTCCCACTCGTTGGTGGTCCGGCCGGCGATCTGCGCGAGCATCGGCCGCGCGACTCGCACGATCACGCGGCCGGCGAGATACGCAAGCAACACGGCGAACGCCGTGATCGTCCAGGGCGCACGAGCCACGCCGAGCGCCCATGCAGCCAGCCCGTCACTCATGGCGAACCTCTACGACGACGATACATCAAGGGTACCTCCAAACAACACCGGCGAGCCTAGCAGGTCGCTACGCGGTTGCCGCGAATGTACGTCGGTCCCAGACACCCGTATCGCGGCGTGCCAGGATCGGCGGCCACACCGAAATGCTCGACAAGCTTCTCATTGCCAATCGCGGGGAGATCGCGATCCGGATCGCGCAGGCGGCGGCGGAGCTCGGGATCGCCACCGTGGCGATCTACGCCGACGACGACGCAAGATCGCTGCACGTGCGGCGCGCCGGCCAGGCCGTGGCGCTCGGGAGC
>Ga0302321_100002074_pt1 | contig 17184 bp, 15 predicted proteins | sample Fen_T0_1_FD_202505 | JGI IMG/M metagenome (GOLD analysis project Ga0302321, IMG submission 202505) | Peat permafrost microbial communities from Stordalen Mire near Abisko, Sweden - Fen_T0_1 | ecosystem: Environmental > Terrestrial > Soil > Wetlands > Permafrost | place: Sweden: Abisko...
GGAACAGCTGGCCAAATCGATCGGCCTCGACATGCCGCACTTCTTGAAGGATTGGGAGAGCGAGGCCGTCGCGGATCTGGTGTCGCGTGATCGCAAGCAAGGCGAGCGCTTGGAGTTGTCTGGTACACCGTCGATCTTCATCAATGGCCGCAAATTCGAAAGCACCGGCGAGTTCAAGGAAGACCTCGAAGAATGGGTCACGCTCGAGATCAAGCTCTCCGGCGGGAACGCCACGCCGCACGTAGCTGAGGCCGTGCCGAGCAACGCCGCTCCCAGCGCCAGCGCTGCACCGGTTGGTTCGTCGAAAGCTGCAGTCAAAGAGCAAAAGCAGCGGTCGCCGCTTTGAGAGTCGTCAGCGCCGATCACGGCTGCTTCCCCAGCGGGCGTCACTATCCGGGCATTGCTCATCTGCTGCGCGTCGTCGCGGCCGGCCTGCTCGATGATTTTGCGGCCGACCACGCGGTACACGGGCTGCACTTGGTGGCGATCGACACGGAAACGACCGGTCGCGATCCGCTCACTAGCCGTATCGTCGAAGTGGCCTGCGTGTTCTGGCGCGACGGCTCGGTGGTCGAACGGAAGAGCTGGCTGATCAATCCCGGCTGCCCGATCCCCCAAGAAGCCTTTGACGTGCACGGCATCGGGGACGAACAGGTGAAAGACGCGCCGCCTTTCTCGGCGATCGTGCCCGAGCTGTTCGAGTGCCTCGCGGGTCACGTGCCGATGGCATACAATGCCGAATACGATCGCAAGATCCTGATGGCCGAGCTGGGCCGCATGGCAGGCTTGCCGGCGCTTACTCCGCCCGCCTTCCGCAAGGGTGTCGAGTGGGTGGATCCGCTGGTTTGGGCGCGTGAACTGCAAAAGCTCGAAAAGAGCCGTGCGCTCGGTGACGTCGTGCAGCGGCTCGGGATCGTGCTCGAAAACGCGCACCGTGCGGCCGCCGACGCAGAGGCCACACTGCACGTATTCGCGGCCTTCATGGCTGATACGCGCGTACCCAAGGCGTACGGTGCGCTGATCCAAGAGCAGCGCCGCCTGGCGCGCGCGTTCGAAGACGAACGCGGCTGGCGCTTCCGCTGAGGGTCTCCGAAGACGTTTTGTGCCGTGCACACGGACGCGCACGCGGGAACGCGCTACGGTATGATCCAGTAACCATGACGCAACAAGTACCAGTGAAGATTGGCGACCAGCTGTTCCAACGTGAAGACGGCGCGGCGTTCGGCGCCGTCGTCGGCATTCACGAGCACGAGCTGCTAGTGGAGATCGAAGGCGTCGGGCAAGCGGTCTTGCCAGGTGCGGCGATCAAGGCCGTGCACGACGGCAAGCTGATTGTCGACATCAGCCAGTTGCCCGCGCCCCTGCGCGCGTCGATCAAGCATGCGCACGATCGCGAGACGCAATAGCAGGCACGGGCCGATCGCTCGGCCCTTGCCCAAAGGCTACTTGCCTTTTTTCGCGACTTGCGCGCTGGCCTTGTTCGAGGCGTTCGTCTTCTTTTGATCTTTGTTTGCCGTGTCTTGCTTCTTGGCCTTGTCTTTGGCCTTCGGAGACTTGTCGCCCATTTGAGATACCGCCCAGGTTGGAGTTACGGAGGCTTCAACCTATTCGAAGTGAGGGTTCAGCGAAAGTGACAACGCGTCGCCTCAATCGCGCCCGGACCGCCACCAAGAGCACACGAAAGGCCGCTCAATCAGTCAAAGGCGTGGTCTCACGGCCAAGACCGAGCAGGGGGCGCTCTGCACCATGTGCGCAGCGACGCCGCCCAACATGATTCGCGCAACGCCGCTTCGACCTCGGGTGCCGAGTACCAGCAGCTCTGCCGGCAGTGAGTCGACGAGCCGTAAGATTTCCTCGGTCGGATTGCCGCTGACGAGGCGTATCTCTGCTTCGACTTCCAGTCGCTTCAGCGAGCTGTCGATGATCTGTCGAACCAAGTTGTCTCTTTCGCGAGTGACTTCCGGCGAATCGACGATCGGGTTTGCGCCCAGCATGGCCATCGCCGGTGCGGTGCGGCGCGACAAGCTGTCGCTCGCATGCATCACCACGAGTGGCCGCTTGCGTCGGCTGGCTTCGCGAGCGCCAGCGGCGATGGCCAGCTGCGCTGGATCGGACAGGTCGGTGGCGACCAAGACGACACCTTCGGGACTCTTTCGCGCGATCAGTGCCGCACATGGGGCGTGACGAGCGACCTTTTCGGCGACGCTCCCGAGAAACAAGTGCTTGAGCTCGGCTCGCCCGTGGTTTCCGATCACGATCAGATCGGCTCCCCATTGCTCCGCTCGGTCGACGAGCTCGGCGTAGGCGGAGCCCTGTTCGACGAACACCTCGAACGGCACTTCTTGCCCCGCCTGTAGGCGCTCGACCTGGGCACGCAATGCGGCCGTCGTGCGCGGTGCGATCGCTCCGAGCGCTTCGATGTCACGCTCATGTTCTGCTGGGAACAGCGCTCGAAGTTGCGGTTCCGGCAACACGTGGCACACGGCCAACTCAGCGCGTTCCGCGCGAGCGAGCGTGATCGCTTGACGCAGGGCCTCGTCCGACGCTGCGCCCAAATCAGATCCGACCAGTATGCGCACGGTTGACCTCCAGTTTGAACGTTCTCCTGCAAACCTCGCTGCAGGCAGCTCCCCTGAAGCAAGACTTGGACCGTTCAACGAAATCGCCCGCAGCTACGAACCGCGCCCGTTGGCGAGCGGAATCGCCCGCTCTCCGCGCGGCTTGCCGCGAGAGTCCGTATCGCGGAGTGCGCCTCGACACGCAAGGCTTGCGTCCAGTCCGCCAATTCGCGCGCCGTTTGCGCAGCGTATCGAGCGAAACGGTGCGGCGCGAAGGTGGCTGCAAACGCGTTCGGCTCGCCGTCGCCGAGCCGGGCTTAGCCGGCGACCGTTGTCTGGTGAAGTTCGCCACTTTCGCCACGAACAGCAAGTACTGCTGTGTCTCGCTGCAGGCCCCTCGCGGTCGTTCGTGATCTGCCGATTGGCCTTGCGCAAACGCCTGCGTCTCCGTTCTTCGACACCGCCGAGTACGTTCCTCGACACCGCCGAGTCCGTTCCTCGACACCGCCGAGTACGAGTGCATGTCTAGCTGCGTTGGACCGCGGGCGTGCGCGATGTCGAGCCGAGCTCTTTCAGCAGCCGTCCCCAGCTTTCTCCGTGGTCGATGTGCAGTTCGCGGGCGATCTCCTCGAGTGCACGCTCTGCGTTGCGAGATACGGCGGCGGGCTCGTCTAGCGCTCGAGCCGTGCTACGGGCGATCCCTTCGGCGTAGGAGATCAATGCCGGAAGCTCGCTGAAGTCGATTTCGAGATCGTCGCTGGCTGTCGCTAGTAGGTACATGTCGTGCAGCGCCTCCGAGATGTAGGCGTGCGACGGACGATGCGTCAGCCAGCGCTCGAGGACGGCGATCCCTGCCGCGCTGAGCTCGTATTCTCGCGAGGCAAAGAAGTGGATGCGCTCCTTCTTTACGCTCTCCATCTTCCCGTCCGCCCACGCCACGTAGATCAATGGCAGGAGCTTCAGCACGCGATAGTCTGCCGGCGGAATTCCCAGACGATCGAACGATCGTTTCATCTTGTCTCGTTCCATGGTGTTCGACTTTCCGACTGCCGTGGTACGCGCGCTTCGAATGAGTCCTCGCGGCGGTGTCTTCCACCGTCTTGCAGGAAGCGCGCCCATCCGACGCGATCCGCCCACGAGAACTATTCACTCGATCAATGGCTGGGGGAGGCCGACAGTTGCGGCTCGAAGCATGTCGTGTCCACGGTCCTCGAGGCACGAGCCGCGGCGCACACCAACCGGGAACGGTCTCCTCGAGCGTCTTGGTCGCCACCGGGTCTGGCCCGCCGCGCGTGTTCAGTAGGCGAATTCAAGGCCGTCGATGAACTCGCGGAAGCAGCGGCGTGGGGGGGGACGAGCTCCGCTCGAGTCGGCACGAACAGCCGTAGCAGCCGAGGGCGCAGCTTTTGCGTGCTTTGGAAGTTCGGGACGCAGTCCGTGCGCAGGCGGCGGCAACGACTTGCGCTCCCGCGCTACGTTTATCCAACGGCGTTGGCCCATGTGCTGCCTCTTTGCGTCCGCATGAAGCGTCCAATGTGTTCCGCTAGTCCCGACGTCGACCGGGGGCGCGCCATCGCCAACGTGGTGCTCGAGGCCGGTCTCGCGATCCCGTGTACGTTGGTACTCAGCGAACTCGTGAGTAACTCACTCGAGCACGCCAGCAGCTCGTCGGACTCTTACGGGACGCGAAAGCTCTTGGGCAGCGTGATCGAGCTACCGCTGAAGGCCGGCACGCGCGCGCCGCGAAATGCGTTCACCACGCATTGGCCCACGGCGGTGCCGGCGAAGGGTGGCGAGACGCTCACCGACTTCACGCTGCCGTCTGGCGAGAAAGTCACGTTCGCTGAGCCGGATCCGCGCGGGCCGTCGCTGCGTTTGCATGCGGCGGCTGCGGCGCCAGACGAGCCGAGCGCCGCCAAGGCCGCGCCCCGGTTGAGCGGTGAGCGCTGATTCGCTGGCACGGCTTCGGCCGGTGGTGGCGTGGGCGGCGCGGTCGCGCTGCCGACCTCCTTGACCTTGTAGGGGTTCTCGACGTCGTCGAGATCTCGACCGACGTCTTTGACCGGTCGCACAGGGACCACAGCGGTCGGCTGGACCACTGCTGCAGTCCCAGGCAGCTTGCGTCCGGAGAGCGCATTGCTCATGGCCTCCGAATCGGGTGCAGTCGGGAGTACCCCCGCCGCGGTCGGCAAGCTATCGATGTTCACCCCGACCGGACCGGTGTCGTCGCGTTGCGCGCCGCTGCTGCTCCTTTGCTGAGTTGCGTGCTGTAGGCGGGTCGTGATCAGTGGAGTTGGGCCGGGCCGATGGGACGCCAAAAAGATCGCGCTGGCCGCGGCGGCAAGGCCGCCGATGGCGGCCAACAACGGTAAAAGACCGCCTTTTCGCCGGTGATGATGATCGAGAGTTTGCGCGTGCGGGGTGGTGCCGGTGCGCGAACTCGAAAACTGCGAGCCGCTCGTGGGCGGCTCGGAGGGCAGACCAAAATGACCGCTTACACGGTCCGAGGAACGTTCGGGCGAGGCCGGATGATCCGGCACCAGACCAGTTACCACCATGCCGTCGGCGACCGTCAATGCTTCGCGCAGGGCTTGGCGCTGCTGTTCGATGCGTGGCCCCAGCACGCGTTTTACCAGCTGGCCAACGCCTGCGGGCGAAACCATGATGCGCTCGTCTTTCAAGTAATGCTCGAGTGCATCGCGAAATTCAGCCGCGGTTTGAAAACGCTGCTTCACTTCGCGGGTTAACGCGCGCTTGACGATTACGGCTAAGCCCTCGGGATATTTGGCGTAAACTTCTTGCGGTGCGGGAATGCGCCCGTTCTTTACGAGCTCCAGGGTGTGCGCCGCGTCATCGCCGCGAAACAGCCGCTCGCCGGTGGTCAGCTCGTACAAAACGATGCCCAGCGCGAACACGTCACTGCGCCGATCGACCCTACCTGCGCTGGCCTGCTCCGGCGACATATAGCCGAACTTCCCCTTGATTCTGTCGCTGCCATCGAGCTCGGTGTGCGCCGTCGCGTTGGCCACGCCGAAGTCGACCAGCTTGGCCTGCCCGTCGAGGCCGACCAAAATGTTGTGCGGCGAGATGTCGCAATGAACGATGTTGCGGAGTTCCCCGTCCCAACCGCGTAACTCGTGCGCAGCGTGTAGCCCCGCGGCGGTGTCCGCGATGATCTTCACTGCCATCTCTGCGGGGATCGCGCGGCGGCGCTTGGCCTCCTTGATCAGGGTGCGCAGGGAGTCTCCCTCGACCCACTCCATGGCCATATACAGGATGCCGCGATCCTCCGAGACTTCGTGCACTTTGACCACGTTGGGGTGGTCGATGCTGCGCACGATCTGGCCTTCGCCCAGGAACATCGCTCGAAAGTCAGAATGCCGCGCGAGCTCCGGTAGCATGGCTTTCACGGCCACCAACCGCTGCTTGCCGCTCACCGGTGCTTTTTCCCGCGCCACCCAAACGCTCGCCATGCCACCGCGTCCCAGTCGCGTGAGTAGCTCGTAGTGCCCTAAGGTGGAGCCTGACTTTAGTTCGGCGTTCATGTGTGGGTCGGAGTCGACCAACCGCGTGGGCGCATTCCTGGAAGGCGAGGCTCACTGGCGAACTTCGCTACGGTTATTTATGCCACGACTTTCCAGGGCATGCGAGCGGTCGAACTCGTCTGACTGGCTAGACTGTGATGAGACTGGTCAAACCCGTCACAAAAATCGCCGTGGCGGGCGCGGGTGTTCATGTAGTTCAGGGTGTACCACTGTCGCCTGGATCTTGAGCACCTGGCGCGCCCGCGGCGCGTGCTCTGGCAAGCTCAGCGGCACTCGCGCTGAGCTTGGGGGCGCTGACCTTCAGGGTGACATCGAGCAGCAGGGTCTCGCCCGGGGTGAGCTCGATCGTGCGACGTTCGACCGGCGCATTGGGGTGCTCGAGGCGCACGTAGTGGCTGCCTGCGCTGAGCGGGATTGGTCGAGCAAAGGGGGTGACTTCCACCTCTTGGCCATCCACGATCACGTGCGCCCAGGGGTGGGCAACGACGCGCAGAGAGGCCCGCCCGGCCGGCAAGAGCTCGAGCCGACGGCCGGCTTGGGCGGCTACCGCGGTGCCCACCGCCTTCCCCGACAGCAGCTGAATCGCAAACCCTCCGCCGAGGATCGCTAGCAATGCCACGAACAGGCCAGCAACGGTCACACCCACGCGGCCTTCGCGGGCGCGCTGCTTTCGCTGGGGCGCACCCTTGAGTGGGCTGCCGTCGACCAAGCGGGCGCGGATCAGCGTGTCGCGCAGCAGCGGCGCACTGGGTTCGGCGCCCAATTCCTGCGCGGCGGCTTCCAAGCTCGCGCACGCCTCCGGGGCTGCGTCGAAGCGATCGCTCGGCATCTTCTCGAGGCAGCGCTGAGTCATGCGCTCGAGCGCCTGGCTCACGCCGGGAGCCTTCTTGCTCAGGGGCGGCACCGGGTCCCTGCGAATGCGAAGGGACGTGCTGCGATCGTCGGGACCGTCGAACGGGCGCTCACCGCTCAGCATTTCGTACAAAAGTACGCCGAGCGAAAATAGATCGCTGCGCCCGTCTGCGCGCTCACCCAAAATCTGCTCCGGTGACATGTACGCCGGACCGCCGTAACCCGTGCCCCCTTCAAGCAGCTCGGGCGCGGTGGGCATGCGTTCGTCGAACGCGACGCTGAAGTTCGCCAGCTTGAGCGAGCCGTCCTTGCCGATTAGGATGTTCTTCGGTTGCACGTCGCGGTGCACGACTCCGTGAGCGTGTGCATGCGCCAGCGCACGGCAAACCTCGAGCGCGACCGCGCAGGCGAATGCTTCCGGCACGCGCTTGGTGCGCTTCATCACCTCCTCGAGCGAAACACCGTCGACGTATTCGAGCACCAACCACATGCGCTCGCCGCGGCGCACGAAATCGTACACCTCGAGGATGTTCGGGTGGTTCAGCTCGGCGAGCAGCCGCGCCTCACGCTCCAGGGATGCCGCGAATGGCGACGAGGGTAAAATGCTCGAGCCGAGCGCCTTGATGAACGCCGGGCGCCCGAGCGGCTCTTGGACCACGTGGTATAAATCCGTGATCGGGCCTGTACTCAGCTTTTTTACGACTTCGCAGCCGTCGAAGCGTTCCGCAGCCGTCATTTCGCGCGCACGTTAACATCGGCAATCGACCGGGTGTCGAGCCAAGAACTCGCTCATTGAGACTTCGGGGGCTTGGCACTACAACGGCCGTGCGCAGCCTATGAACGGCGAGTCACTTCCCAGCCCCTTCGCTCCGCCGCCCCCAGAGGTTCGCCCGACCGTGCGCGAGCGGCTCGGGGCATGGTTCTCCGGGCTCAGGGCCTATTTCAGTGAGCAGGACCCTCGGTTCTTGACCGCCTTCGCGCCCGCGTTCGTGCTCAGCGTGCTGATCTACGTACGCAGCCCGCTCTCGAACTACATCTTCGACGAGCAAGAGGCGCTCCTCGCCAACCCGTACGTCAACGGTCAGGCCGGTGGCTTCTTGCACGCGTTCACGCGCGACTTTTGGGGCTTGCCTCCGGATCGAAGCATCGGTTCGTACCGGCCGTTGCCCGACTTGGTGTGGCGCGCACTGTGGTTCGTGAGCCACCGCCCGTTCTTGCACCACTGGGTGAACGTGCTGGTGCACGCGGTGAACGCATCGCTCGTTGCAAGTCTGGTTTTCTCGCTCAGCCGGCGGCGCGACACTGGCTGGCTGGCAGGGGCTTGCTTCTTGGCGTCGGCGGTGCTCACCGAGGCGATCACCGGCGTGGTCGGCATCGCGGACGTGTTCGGTGGACTGTTCGTGCTCGCCGCGCTGGTGTGCTTGCAGCGCGGTCTGCTGGTCATGCCTGTGTGCGTGTTCGCGCTGGTGCTGCTCGGCCTGTTCAGCAAGGAAAGCGTGCTGGTGGCGTTGCCGCTCGTGCCCTGGGTGGCGCTGCTCAGCGCGCCGATTGTGCATCCCCGGCGCCCCCTGCGCGCGCTCAGAGCCGGGGCTGCGCTGGCGGCGTCCGCGGCAGCGTTGGTGGTGTACACTTACTTTCGACGTCGCTTCTTTCCGGTTGTGTCACAGGTCGATGCCGGCGCCGCGTTGCCGGCCGAAGCGGGCGCGTCCGCGCGCGCGCTGGCCAAGTTCTTACACTGGTTTCAACAGCCGCAATTGCCGCACGATCCGGTCAACAATCCGCTGATCGACGCCGATTTGCCGCATCGCGTGGCAGGCGCGCTGCGCGTGTACACGCGCGGCCTCGGGCAACTCGTCTTTCCTTGGCCGCTCAGTGGCGACTATTCGTTTCCGCAGGAGCCGAGCCCGGAGCGTGTCTATTTTCCGGAGAGCATCCTGGGCGGCGTCCTGCTCGTGCTGCCGCCGATCACTGGCGTGGGCATTTGGATCGCGGCCCTGGTTCGCGAAGCGCGTGCACGCGCCCGCGCCAAGCTGCACGGGGTCGGCTCAGTCGCGCTGGCGTTCGACGAACGACAAGGCACGCTCACCTTGCTCGCGATCGGCCTGGTCTGGGTGCCGATCGCGTACTTTCCGCACTCGAACATCCCGGTGCTCCTACCCACGATTCGCGCGGAACGCTTTTGGTACCTTCCGGCGTTCGGGTCGGCATGCGTGCTGGCCGTACTGTTCACGCGCCTGCTGCGCAGCCAATGGCCTTGGGGCGCAACCGCAGTCGGCGCATTTCTCGGCTTTCAAGCCTTGGCTGGTCGTTGGCACGCCTTGGACTACACGGACGACTTGATTTTCTGGCGGGCCACTCACAACGCCGTTCCGCGTAGCGCCAAGGCGCAGCTCAACTATTCGGTCATGCTCGGTGCCCGCGGCCAGCTCGAAGAACGCCTCAAAGTCAACGCGGAAGCCATGCGCCTGGCACCCAATTGGCCCATGGCTCACGTGTACTACGGCGACACGCTGTGCCGCCTCAAACGGGCCGAGCAAGCTTGGCCGCACTACATGCACGGCTTCGAACTCGCGCCCAACGATCTGAACTTGATCGCGCTCGGGCTACAGTGCGCTTGGGAAGAGAAGATCATCGACGCGCACAAGGACGAGTTGCTCGCTGCTTCCGAAGCGCATCCCGGCAGTTGGCTCGCGTTTCTGGGCAGTGACCTCGTCTACAACGGGGTAGCCAACGGGGGAGTGCAGAAGAAATACCGGCCTCGGGCTTATGACGAAGGGCCCAAGGGGGATGCGCCTTGAGCCTCACACCGTCCACTTGCCGTCGCGGTAGACATCGTAGCCATCGAGCCGGACCGCGTGGGTGATTGCGAAGACGTCGACGTGGTACTTCGTGTGGCGTCGACGCAACGCGGGCTTGTCGAACACACCGTGTTTGGCGCCGAGCGACAGGTGAATGCCGCACATGCGCTCGTAGGTGCCGATGTCGCTGACGCGTCGCTCGGCGGTGAGCGCGCGGTTCATGCCGAAGCCGAGCTCGCGGATCCAAAGCGGCTCGGTCGCCTCGATTTGCAGCACGACCTGGTCGAAGTCTGGAGTGGAATCGATGATTTTTACGACCTTGCCGTGCTCGATGCACAGGGTGATGGGAGCGGCCGGAACGTTGACGCGGAACTCGGTATCCCCGAAGACGAAGATGCGAACTTTGCCGTGGACGCGCTCGAGGTCCACTGCCTCGGTGAACACTTCTCCGATTGGAAACTGCCCACCGACGTTGGAAAGTGTGGAGTAGTCGCCCACGTTCAGCTTGGCGGGCTCGAACGCGCAATCATACCGGAGCAGCGCGCCACCGCTGTCCACCTCTGCGCTCGAAGCGGAATCGATGCGCCGCCTCAGCTCGGCACCGATGCCGCGATAATAAGCCGGATCGTAGGCCAGCGCGTCGATGTACGTACCGTATTCGCTCGGCTGCATGCGCGCCAAATGTGGGTGTTCGATCACCTTCAGGCCCCGCTTGAATAGTTCCACACGAATCCGGAACGCGCCCAGGCGAAAGCTCGATGACTGAATCAGCACGACCAAATCTCCGTGCTGCAACTCGGCGAACGCTTGCAAGATTCGTTCAGGCGCGGCGGCGTCGAAGCGCAAATGCAGAGCGTCGGGCAAACAGGCTCGATAGGCGGCTGCCACCAAGCGCGCCAGGTCGCTCTCGTCATCGGCGACGACGACCGCACGTTGCCCAGCCTCGTGCCGGAGCGAGTGGAGCAGCATAGCGCGGATGTGCTCCTGCGCGGCCGAGGTCAGAGCCGCGAAAGTTTCGGGGGAATTGAGCATGCCTCACATCATCTTACTCGCTTATGGCGCGGGCGCCTGTCGAGCTCGCGCGAACGCCTCGCTCTACCAAGAAATGCGAGGTCGACTTCGAACTCGATTTTCGTGCTTTAAGGCGATCGCTCAGGAGCAGCGACAAATGGCATGATGGGCGCATGCGCTGTGAGGAGCATGGCTTGGCGGCCGGCCCGGGGGGAGAGTGCGTGGTGTGTTTGCGTGATTCTCGCGCTCGCGCCGCGCGCCGCGCGCCGCGCTCATTGGCTCGGAGCTGCTTTTCTCGGGTCGGTATTGTTCGCTTGTAGCGGCCTGTTGGCGACGCGTTTGCTGCGGACTCGGTCGGTTGCGGAATCGCCGCTGCGCGTTGCGGCAGATGCGGCGGAGCCGGTTGCGTCAGTGCCGCGGGAACTGGAGCCGCCGAGCGTTCAGCCGGTTCTAACATCGACGTGGCCTTTGGATTTGCCTTCTACGATTACGTCGCCCGTGGACGAGCCGGTTGCCGCCATCTCGGCGATTTCGTCAGCACCAGCAGCACTTGCGTCGGTGGCTTCCGCTGAGCGTGCGCCGGGCACTCGAGTGCCCAGCAAGCGCGAGTTGATGGCCGCGCTCCACGCCACGCCGGTGTCGATGTTCTCCGCCAGTTGGTGTCCGCACTGCCAACGTGCGCGTCGTTTCTTTCAGACTTACGGTCTGAGCGTCGTGGATCACGATGTCGATGCGGACGCGCAAGCAGCCGCTGAACTCAAACGGCGTTCGGGCGGGATGGCCGTACCGCTGATCGATATCGATGGCCTCGAGCTCAAGGGCTTCAATGAGCAGGCCACGATGGAAGCCGTGGTCGCGAGTGTGGAGCGACGACTGGGCATCACCGGGGTCAAGCTCAGTGCGGCGTCCGTGTCGAACTGAGCGATGGCTCCGGCAACGAAGCGTTGCGACGATTTCGAGGAATTTGAAAACGAGAATGAAAGTAGGCAGGTTAGACGCCTCGCCTGCGGTCAAGTAACAGCGCCTGCCTGCTAGCAGGCAGGTTGTCGTTGTCGCGATGTCGATATTTCGATTTGCCGGCTAGCCGTTGCTATTGATAGCGCTGCTGCGATATCAATACTGGTCGACTGACTTGGGTGAGGACAGCGGTGTCCGGTCAATTGTTGGCTCGAGATCAATTGCGAATTTGCATCAGCGAAAGCAAGAAGCGATGTCCATAATCAATAAGCGTAGTGTTCTGACGAGTGCAGGCGCGATCACCCTGGTTGGTGCCGGTCTGCTGGTTGGCTGCGGCTCTGACGCAACCACTGATGGCGGCGAGGCCGGCAGCGGTAGTGGTCATGCGGGCGCACTGGGCGCTGGTGCAGGCGCTACGGGCAAGGCGGGCAGCGGCGCGGCTGGCGCACCGGGTGCAGGTTCACCGGGTTCCGGTTTCAGCGGCGCGTCGGCCGTGGCCGGCGGCGGATCAGGTGGCGCGTTCACCGGCGGCGGCGGTGGCAAAGGCGGCGGGTTCGCTGGCGGGTTCACTGGCGGCGGCGGCGGCAAGGGCGGCGGGTTCGCTGGCGCGGACACTGGCGGTGGATCAGGCGGCGGGTTCACTGGCGGCGGCGGCGGTAAGGGCGGCGGGTTCGGTGGCGCTGCTGGCGGCAAGGGCGGCGGATTCGGTGGCGCTGCTGGCGGCAAGGGCGGCGGGTTCGGTGGTGCTGCTGGCGGCAAGGGCGGCGGATTCGGTGGCGCTGCTGGCGGCAAGGGCGGCGGGTTCGGTGGTGCTGCTGGCGGCAAGGGCGGCGGATTCGGTGGCGCTGCTGGCGGTAAGGGCGGCGGGTTCGGTGGCGGGTTCAGCAAAGGTGGCGGCGGCGGCACAGCCGGCGCTTAACGCCTCTATCCGCGAATTTGGCAGCGGCTTGACGGGCGTTTAATTTCGCCTCTCGGGCCGCAGCGCTCGAAGCGCGAGTGCTGAGTGAACTCCGCCAAAATCACGCAGCTGGGCATGTGCGCCTCGCCTAGCGAGCCAAATGGCCGCGACCTTCGATAGCTGGTTTCCGCCTGATTGAAGCGCGGATGAAATTCAGATGTCGGCAGTTGCACGAATCCGCACGGATTGGTTGAGTAACGGCACACTGCGCTAGCAGGCGCGCTTGCGCGGATCGAGGCTGGCAACATTTCAATTTGTTGCCCGGGCGTTGCTATTTGTGCCATTGCCGGGATATCAAGCTGTGTTGACCACGTTCGTTAGGGGGACCGCGGGGTCCAGGCGCCCTTGGCTCGACAGCAATTGCGAACCTGCATGAGCGAAAGCGAGAAGCGATGTCCATAATGAAGAAGCGTACTGTCCTTGCGACCGCTGGCGTGATGATCTTGGCCGGTGCTGGTCTGCTTGTTGGCTGCGGTTCCGACGCGACTGACGGCAGCGAGACCGCGGGTAGCGGCGGCGCACACGCCGGTAGCGGTGGCGCGCACGCCGGTAGCGGTGGAGCGCGCGCAGGCGCTACGAGCGCGGGCGCTGCCGGCAAGGCAGGCGGCGGCGCGGGCTCGGGTGGCAGCGGTACGGCCGGAAATGGTACGAGCGGTGGCGGCACGAGCGCAGGCGGAGGAGGCAGCGGCGGCAAAGCCGGCTCTGGCGGCTCTGCCGGCAAAGGCGGCGGTGCTGGCACGGGCGGCAAAGGTGGTGCCGGTGGGACCGCTGGTAGCGGCGGCAAGGGCGGCGCTGGCGGCACGTCCGGAGCAGGCGGCAGCGGCGGGAAAGCCGGCGGCGGCGGCACGTCGGGTGGCGGTGGCACTTCAGGTAGCGGTGGCACTTCGGGTGCAGCAGGCGGTGGCGGCACTTCGGGTGGCGGCACGTCGGGTGCAGCTGGCAGCGGCGGCACGTCAGGCGGTGCCGGCACTTCAGGCGCAGCGGGCGGCGGCGGCAAAGCGGGTGGTGGTGGCAGCTCCGGCGGCGGCGGCACAGCCGGCGGCGCCTAGTTCGTATTTTCGCGAAGCTCGCCGGGGCTCGAGGGGCGTTTCGTACGCCTCTCGGGCAGCGACTAACGTCGTGCTGATGCTACGGTCGCGCGCGCATGAGCAATCAAGGCGAGCCTGAGCCTTTGGAAAGCGAAAAGGTTGCGTGCGAAACCAGCGCGCCGACCCTACGTGACGCGGTGCTGCGCCGCTTGCCGGTGCGTCTAAGTGCGGCTGCTGAGTTCCGTGTCCCGCCCGCGCCCGCACTCCTCGATCACTGGGTGCAGTTGTTCAACAACATCTGGCTCGGCATTGGCCGCGGGTTCAACGCCGAGGATCTGGAGCTATTCCGGGGGACTCTGAAACAGAACCTGGAGCAGGCTTGGGCGGCGTCGCCGTATTCCAGGGTGTTGGTGAGCTTTGCGACGGATGCGCTGCCGCAGACCACCGTCAGCTGGCGCGTCGACATCGAAACGATGACGATGGCTGACGAATACGACCACTGGGTCGCGACGCGTTCGCCGCCACTGTTCGGCAAGTACCCGGACGCCAAAGTCTTCGAAGTCGCGCGAACACTCGGCCCGCCCGGAGAGGTACCGATTCTCGACGTGGGTGCAGGCACTGGTCGCAACACGTTGCCGCTCGCGCGCGCAGGTTTTCCGGCCGATGCCGTCGAATTGGTGCCTGCCCTGGCCGCTATTTTGCGCGACGAAGCCGCGAAAGACGGGCTGCGTGTGCAGGTGTTCGAACGCAGCATCTTCGATCCGGAACTGGATCTCCCTCCCGGCTACTATCGGATCTTGCTCTTGGCCGAAGTGGTTCCGCACTTTCGCAGCTCGAGCGAGCTGCGCGCGCTGTTTCAGGTCGCGGCGCGTCTACTTCCCTCTGGAGGCTTGCTCGTGTTCAGCGCCTTCCTCAACAGGGATGGCTACGAACCGGATGACGTCGTGCGCCAAATGTCACAAGTCTCGTGGTGCAAATTGTTCACCCGTCGTGAGCTGCAAGAAGCACTCGCCGGCACGCCGTTCCAATCGGTATCGGACGAATCGGTGCCCGCTTTCGAAAAGGTTAACTTGCCCGCCGAAGAGTGGCCGCCCACGGGTTGGTTCGAGACCTGGTCCGCCGGGCAAGATCTGTTCGACTTACCGATCGACAAACCGCCGATGGACTTGCGCTGGCTCGTGTTTCGCAAAGACGAGCCGGGCAACGGTAACGGCTAGTTCGAGCGAAATAGCCAAGTCAGCCCAAGGATGCTGAGCCCCATCACGATCACCGCGAGCAGCGCCACCACGGCATCTACCGCACGGAACCCCTGGGCTTTTTTGGCGACCTTTGGCGCCCGCGTGGGCACTTGCGCAAGCGGTGCGGCATCCACCGCGCCGGCGGCGTGAGTCAGCGCCAGGCTGCTCGGCACTGGTTCGCCCGGGTCGACATTGGGCGGATCGATCGAATCACCGGCCTGCATCTGTTCGTCGCGACCCGCTTCGATCTCGGCCAGGGCGGCCAGCACTGGATCTTCGAAGCCGAATTGACTCGAGCCGAGCGCCAGCACTGCGTGCGGAGGCCAAGGAGTGTCGCGCTTCGGGTCCAGTCGCACTTCAGCCAGGGTCGCTCCGTTCTTCGAGCCCAGATCGCGAACCAAAATTTGTGCGCCGCGCCGAGTGACCTCCACGTGCCGACGCGAAGCGTCGTCGTCAGTGAGCACCAGATCTGCGTTCGGTGCGCGGCCAATGCTGTAAGCGCGCTCGAACTCGGCGAGCAAGAGCTCCTTGCCGAGGTCCGGGCCGGCGGTTACGAATAGCCGCGGCGCCGACGGCTCGCCCTCGGCAGCAAGAGAGCTTGCCACCAATGAAAGCGCGATCTCTTTGGTGATCAGGCTCTGGTTCTGGGTGGGAAGCTCTTGCGCAGTGGTCAGCTCCAGCCAAATCCGCCCCACGCGAATCAATTCGCCCGAGCGCACGACGCGCGGAGCTTGTGGTGGCAATCGCACTGGCCCGACGAACGTGCCGTTGCTGCTGCCCTCGTCGACCACGACGTAGTCGGTCCCGCGCTGCCGAATCGAGGCGTGGCGGTGGCTCACGCTGGGGTCCGGCAAGCGGATTTCGCAACCGTCACCCCGTCCGATCACGATCCGCGGAGCGTCGAAGGTGATGGTTGCCTGAGACTTGAGGTCGCCGGAGCGGACCACGACCGTCAGGGCCATGAGCGGCGCATGATGGACAGCGGAGGGGCTCGTGTCCACCTCTTGGCCGAAAATTGAGTAGTACTACGCCGCGTCCCCAAATTCAGATCCCCTCGTGCGCGTGCCCGTACCCGTGGCCGTGCCCGCTCTCTCTTCAGCATCTTCTTGGTTGATGGTCACGAGCAACCCCGCGTCGCCACTCAGCCTTCGGCGTCCAAGTCCGACGCGCTTCGTGATCCCCGACGGGGGAGAACCCAGCGTCAAGTGGGTTGCGTGGCTGGATTGCAACCCACCGGGTGTCACGAAGCGCGTCGATCGCCGCCATTCTCACGTCAGAGAGTCGGGCTCGGCTGCCAGATTCGGGCACGGGTACGGGCACGGGCACGTTTACGGCTGAATTTTGTGGGCGATCACCTGTCCCGCGCTGCACCTCGGCGTACGAAATTTGGCCATTTGTCCGCCGGCGTCCTACTCGGGATGGGACGCGGGACCTTGGCCACCCCTGGCTGAGACCCGCTGGAGGCAGCCATGACCGAAATTCAAGAACGTCGCGCCGAGGGCGCAGGTCGCGTGCGGGTCGAGACCCTGGTCGAAGTTTGCGGAAACGAGCCGGGAATCCCGGCTTTCGAGGCCGAAGCGGTCGACGTCAGCGCGCGCGGCATGCATTTGCGCACCGCCTACCTGCCCGACAACGGGGCCCCCCTGGTGTGCCGCTTCGAAGAGGGTGGACGCGAAATCGTGGTCGAAGGCCGCGTGGCCTGGCGCCGCGAAGGCAGCCGCGGCGGGGAGTTCGGAGTCGAATTTACTGCCCTCGACAGCGGTAGCGTGGGCGCCCTGCGCGAACTGTGCGACGGCGCGGGCGAACAAGAAGCGGCTCCGGAAGCGCGCCACGACGGAAAATCCGAAGTGGGCTCGCGGGTTCGCTTGCACATCGACGGCCTCGGTTCACCGATGAAGGCGCGCGTGCGCGAGAGCGGCTCACGAAACGTGCAGGTTGGCTCGAACCTCGAGTTTCTCAAGGTGGGCCGCAAGCTCGAAGTCGAAGATCTGGAAGCGGGAGGACGCCGTCAAGCTCAGATCGACGGGGTCAGCGTCGCCATCGATCCGCTCACGCGCGTACCGCAATTGGTCGTGCAACTGCGCTTCGCCGGCGCTGAAGATACCACACCCGAACCGAGCGTGACCGCGCTTCACTTCGGCGAAAAAGAGGTCAAGGGCTTCAAGATCCCGGGAAGTGCGGTGACCACCGACGGCGCCACACCAGCGCGCGACAACGACGGCCGGGAAGACGACTCGGA
>Ga0302321_100002078_pt1 | contig 17176 bp, 11 predicted proteins | sample Fen_T0_1_FD_202505 | JGI IMG/M metagenome (GOLD analysis project Ga0302321, IMG submission 202505) | Peat permafrost microbial communities from Stordalen Mire near Abisko, Sweden - Fen_T0_1 | ecosystem: Environmental > Terrestrial > Soil > Wetlands > Permafrost | place: Sweden: Abisko...
CGTCGAAGACATCCAAACTGCCGGAAAGCGCGTGATCGTTCGCGTCGATTTCAACGTGCCGCTCAAAGACGGCAAGGTGGAGAGCGACAAGCGGCTACGGGAGTCGCTGCCGACGATCAAGTACCTCAAGGAAAAGGGCGCCAAGGTGATCCTGATGTCCCACTTGGGTCGTCCGGATGGCAAGCGCAGCCCTGAATTCAGCTTGCGGCCAGTAGCAGACGCGCTCGCGGTTCTACTCGGCTCGCCGGTCGCGTTCGCCGACGATTGCGTGGGCGAGGCCGCCGAGAAGGCGGTAGCCGCCTTGAACGATGGTGACGTGCTGCTGCTCGAAAACCTGCGCTTTCATGCCCAGGAGGAAGCGAACGATCCGGCCTTCGCCAAGCAACTCGCGGCGCTCGCCGATGTGTACGTGAACGACGCGTTCGGCAGCGCGCATCGCGCGCACGCTTCGACCGAGGGCATCACCAAGTTCGTGCCGCAAGCGGCCTCTGGCTACCTGATGAAGAAGGAGCTCGACTACTTGGGGGGCGCGCTGGCCGAGCCCAAGCGCCCGTTCGTAGCGATCATCGGCGGCTCCAAGGTGTCCGGGAAGATCGACGTCATCAAGCACCTTTTGCCGCAGGTCGACAAGCTGCTCATCGGTGGCGGTATGACGTACACATTCTTGAAGTCGCAGGGCTTCGAGATCGGCAAATCGATCGTCGAGAACGACAAACTCGAATTGGCCAAGAGTTTGCTGGCCGAGGCCGGCGACAAAATCGTGCTCGGCACCGACGTCGTCGTCACGGACAAGCTCGATTTCAAAGCCCGTACCGTGGGCGCGACCAAGGTCGTATCGACCAAGGAAATCCCGAGTGATTGGGAAGGCGTCGACGCCGGGCCCGATACGATCGCGGCCTTCCGCAAGATCATCATCGGAGCGGGCACGGTGATTTGGAACGGACCGGTCGGCGTGTTCGAGATCGACGCCTCGGCCAAGGGCACGATCGCGGTAGCCGAAGCCCTCGCAGAGGCCACCGCGGGCGGGGCGACCACCATCATCGGCGGCGGGGACTCGGCATCCGCGGTGAAGAAGGCCGGCGTTGCCTCCAAGGTTTCGCACGTCTCCACCGGTGGCGGCGCCTCCCTCGAGTTCCTCGAGGGCAAAGTGCTTCCCGGCGTGGCTGCTCTGACCAACAAGTAGCCAAGAAATGGTTGCCGAGTGCGGCACCCCGAAGGGCGGGGTCGCCGCGCTTGGCACGGGCGCGTAACGGGCACATTTGCGGGCCCCAGGTCGGGACAATCCTCGTTGTCCGCGAGCCAAGTGCCGACGCGGCGCCATTTGCCAATCAACCCGACGGGCGACCAGTGACCGCGGCGCAAACTTCGACGAGCACGCCCTCAGTTGCAGATAGTGGCGAGCGCTTCACTCGCCACTGGCGAAGATTCGACCTTGGAGGGCGCGATGCCTAGCTGACCTTCCGAGTTCGAGCCCCAGCAGTACAAGGCTCCGGTGCCGAGCAGCATGCAGCTATGGGATTCTCCCAGCGCGCCGGACTTGACGCCGGCGATGGGAATGTCCGTCGGAATTAGAACCTCTTCGACGTGCCCGAGCCCGAGCTGCCCCTCGGCGTTTGCTCCCCAGCAGGCAGCGTGCCCGTCATCGCTGTCGATGCTGCAAGTGTGCTTGGCCATCGACCCGGCGACGACCTCGTGTCCGATTTCGACGAACTGGGGGGAAGGTTCCGACGCGCTCTTGCTACCCACGCCGACTTGTCCGGCGGCGTTGCTCCCCCAACACTGAACCGAACCACCCGTCACGACACAACCGTGTTCGGCGCCGAGCGCGAGCAGCGGAACACCGCGATCCGAGTCCACCGTCAAGAACGAACCGAGTCCGCTCATCTGAGGGACCTCCGTGCTCCGTGGAGTCGTTGCGCCGACGGCGAGTTCACCGAGGGTGTTGTCACCCCAACACTGAAGCTCACTCAGGTCATCGACGGCGCACGAATATTCATCGCCCGACACGACGTACAGTGCGTCGACTGGTTTGGCGATTGGTGTCGGCAGTGGCACGTCCTGGCAGGGCTCGGCGGTGCCGCCTTTGGGGCAGGGAGCTTCGGGATTTTGACCAGATTCGTGATGGTCGTTTTCTCCCCAACACCAGACCGCTCCGAGCTTGTCTACCGCGCAGTTGTGCGCCGCACCCACGGCCAGACTGTGGACGGGCAAGACCTCGCTCGGAAACACGGCTTGCACGGGGGTGAGGTGGTCGGTGCTGTCGTCGCTGCCGAGCCCGAGTTGCTGGCTAGCCCCGCCGCCCCAGCACCAAACTCCGCCGTTGCTGGAGAGCGCGCAGGCATGCACTTCCCCCGCGCCGATTTGAGTCGCGACGACGCCAGCCGGGAGCGCGACCCGGCGTGGCTTGACGCTGAAGGCACCCGCAGGCTGACCGTCGCCCAACTGTCCGTGATCGTCGACGCCAACGTGGTTGTCAAAGATCTACGAAGCGACCGAGAATGCTGTTTTTTCATTGTGGCGGCAAAGGTGAGTCGTTGTCCCAAGCGCGGGTTGCGCCTTCGGGCTTGGGCGCAGGGGGAGCCGTGCCGATAGATGCGGGTCTCGCCAAAACAGGGGCGACTGATCGAGGTCGGAATGGGGATGGGGGACGAGCTGCACGCTCGGCTGGTCGCGGGTCCGCGCTGAGCGACGGAACCGGCTCGCCGCTGCTGCGAACTTCCGGCGGGCTCACGCTCGTACCCGTCGGGGCCGGCGTGATGACGCCCGTGGGCGCCGTTCCGTTCGACGATGCGGCGGCTGCCGTGGGCTCCGTCTTCGAGGCACGCGAGCCGAGGTAAATGCCGAGCGTAAGCACGCCGAGCAGCAAAAGCGCGAGCAGGCCGAGCAGCAGTGCACGAGCGCGACGCCGCGGCGGATCGTCGAGCAAGCCCGCGCTCAGCCCACTTTGCGTAGCACGCGCCGACAGCATTACCGCGCCGGGCACACTGTCTTTCGAGTGCAGTCCCGTCTGGCTTCGGCGCACCATTTCCGATGGCAAGGGTTGCGCAGAGAACGGCGCCAGTGCGTGGATCATTTCGCGCATGTTCTGGAAGCGATCCTCGGGAGCCTTCTCCATCGCGCGAAAAATGGCGGCCTCGAGCAGATCGGGGATGTCGTCCCGGTACTTGCGCAAAGGACCTGGACGGTCCACGACGATCGCGGCGCCGACGGTCGTGGCTGAGCCGTTGAATGGTGCGACGCCGGCCAGTAACTCGTAGAGAATCACTCCCAAAGACCAAATGTCGGTGCGCTCGTCGAGCGCGCTCGATACTCGCACTTGTTCGGGCGACATATAAAGTGGAGTGCCAATCTGAGCGAGCGGTGCCGTCAGGTTCACCTTTTCGAACTGGAATTTCGAGACCCCGAAATCGAGCACTTTCAGGCACACGCTCCCATCCGGCTCGTCGGCTAGGAATAAATTCGACGGCTTGAGATCGCGGTGCACGATGCCTCGACCGTGCGCCTCCACCATCGCCGAGCAGGCTTGGATCACGTAGCCGACCGCTTCTCCGACTGCGAGCTGACCGCGTTCCGAAAGTTCCGCCTCCAGATCTCGGCCGCGGAGAAATTCCATCACCAAGTACGGGACGCCATTTTCGCTCGTGTCGACGTCGATGACGCGCGCCGAATTTCTATGACGGAGTCGGGCCGCAGCCTTCGCCTCTCGCGCAAATCTGTCGACGAGGGAAGGCTCCGCCAGCACGATTGCTTGCGGGATTTTGATCGCAACATGCTGCCCGAGCCGGGTGTTGAGCGCGCGAAACACGATGCCCATGACGCCCTCCCCGAGCACGGCCTCTAGGCAATACTTCCCGTTGAGAACCGCGCCGATGGGCGGCACACTTAGGCCTATCGCCATAGTTCGTATCTATTATCACTAGACGCAGCACCCGAGTGTTTAAATCGAACGCTGGTTGGCGACCCTCCGCGCGGCCGAATCGGAAGTTCGTCGCTGGCGAACCGCTCGAAATCGTCCTTACCCAAAAGGGTTATATAGGCTGTAGCCAGTCCACTTGAACGACCCCGCGACGGCAGCGCTTAGGCTCTGTTTCGGGCAGGAACACCGACTCGACGACACGTGCAGAAATTGCGCGTATCGCGTCGTTGCAGCACTGCAATTCATATTTCAGGGTTGCAACGCCGCGTCTCGACGCGCTGGTCGACTGCGGACTACGTGAACCGCTCTCGGTATGCTCACACCAGGGCCTGTCCCTGAATTCTCGGTCCCGTGAACGTGAACGTGCCCGATGGTCCGTAAAGAAGCGTCGGCGCTTTTGTTGTTAGGCCGGGGTCCTAGCGCGGGCAGCTGCCCGCGCAGTCGGCATTCCTTCGATGATCCCGTTGGCCTGAACACAAATTCCAGAGCCAACTCGTAGGCGTCCAGTCGTTCGTGATCGAGCTGCATCCACCCCTATCGGCACGGCCGCTCACCCGGTTGCGCATTTCGGGCACGGGCACGGGCACGGGCACGTTCACGTTTGCGGGGGACCTGAATTCAGGGACAGACACTAACCCCTCTGGGTGCCGCTCAGACACGGCAAGGTGGAGAGGACAAACGGCTACGAGAGTCGCCTGCCGACGATCAAGTAACTCAAGGAAGAAAGGGCCGGCGTTGCCTCCAAGGTTTCGCACGTCTCCACTGGCGGCGGCGCCTCCCTCGAGTTGTGCACACACGTGCTCACACGCTCTCACACAGCATCAATTCGGCGCGCGCGCCCGCTACTCCAGATCTACGGACTGAACGAGGCACTTGTCGTCCAACCGGGTCCCCCACACCTTGTGCGACCCCTGGTGTTCCGAGAGCGAAAACGAAAGCTTCGCACCGAACCCCAAGTCGACGTCCTTGAACTGCTCGAGCGCGTCGACGAGCTTCTCGGTCGTGAGCTCCGCGCCGGCTCGCTGCAAAGCTTCCACGAATGTCACGCCGACGATGAAGCCTTCGAGCGAGACGAACCCCGGCTGGGCCTGGGGCTGAAAGTTGGCGAGCGTCTCGCGATAACGGCGCACGCCGGTCGCGCCCGAGTCGAACGCCGGCACGACCTGGGTGACGTAAACGTTCGAGCAGAGGCTCGGGCTGACGCTCTTCAAGTCGTCGGCCAGCGCTTCCGTTCCGACGAAGGATACATTGAAAAACATCGGCTTTCCGAGCCGCGGAACTTCCCGCATTTTTTGAATGAATTTCGACGCGGCACGATACGTGGCCACCATCACTACCGCCTTCACGGGGTGCTTCAAAACCCGAACCACATCCGGGCCCGATCCGACGCGCAGAGTCTCCGTTTGGTCGCTGTACCTGACGACCTGCGCGACCGCTGTGTCCACGTCCGCAGTATTTCGCTTGTAGCCGACGCGAAGCACTTCCCGATCGGAGTTGTCGAGCTGGCGTACCGCTTTGCTCACTCCGTCGTAGCCGGCGTCGCCGAAGGAGTCTTCCTGCGCAAAAACGACGACCTGATCGATGGGGATCTTTTGGACTTGCGTGAGATAACGAATGGTCGCTGCCGTCTCCTCGCGATAGCTTGCGCGGTAGTTGAATACGTAGCGGTCGGGAGGATCTTGGCGCAGCACCGGCGCGCCCGTGAACGCGCCGAAGAACACGGTCTTTTGTTGCGAGGCATAGGGCGCCGCTACGGCGGACGTCGGCGTCCCGACGTTGCCGATGACGGCGAACACCTTGCGCTGTTCGAGTAGTTCTCGCATCGTACCAAGAACACGCGAAGCCTCGTAGCCGTCGTCCAGCGCGATTACATCGAGCTTCCGCCCGTGCACGCCGCCTCGCTGGTTCGCGAGCCAGAATGCGGTATCCAGACCGAGCTTCATGTTCTCGCCCAGCTGGCGGGTTGGGCCGGAAAAAACGGCGCTCATGCCGAGCGTGATGCTGTTTGGCGTCACTCCCTGTTGCGGCGCGGCGGCCGCCGCGTGCTCCGCTTCCCCCGACGGAGCCCGCGTGTCTGGTGTCTGGGCCGCACCAGGCTCAGGGCCCGCTGAGCGGAAGGTAATCGCGAGTGCCGCGCCCGCGAGCACCAGCCCGCCCAGCCCGAGGACAGCCGCCCGCTTCGGGTTTTTCCTCGCGGCAAGTGCGTGAGAGCTCGTCGGCGGTTGCGGCCCGGAAATCGGCGGGGGAGGTACCGAGGCTTGGCGCAGCATGAAGCCTCGCGCGCTGGTGGCAGTTGGCAGCTCTGCCTGTGCAGGGTGGAACGAGCTTTCATGGGTCAGTAAGCTCGGTGGCTGCGAGCCACGCGCACTGGGAGACAGCTCTTGCTCGATGATTTCGCGGATGCGCGTGCGATCTGCGTTGTATGCCTGCGCGAGCACGCGGCCGAGCTCACGATCGGGCTTGGGTGAGAAGTGGAGGCGCAGGAATCCCTCGAGGTCCTCGGCAAACGCCGCTGCGGTCGGGTAGCGGTCTTCTTTGCGGAGCGCGAGCGCCTTGAGGCAGATTCGCTCGAGCGTGGAATCGATGTCGGGCGCGAACTTACTCGGGAGCGGAAAGCTGCCAGTGACCATGCGTGAAAGAATTTCCGTTTGCGTCAAGCCTTGCCACATGCGGCGGCCGACGATGAGTTCCCAAAGAATGACGCCGGCGGAGTAGATATCCGCTCGACGGTCCACCTCTCCCCCCTTGGCTTGTTCGGGCGCCATGTAAGCGGTCTTGCCCTTGAACATGCCGATGCGCGTCTCGGTGGTCGAATCGCGGGCCTTGGCGATACCGAAATCAGTCAATTTGATCTGGCCGTCGTAGCCCACGAGGATGTTCCCAGGTGACACGTCGCGGTGCACCACCCGCAGCGGCGTTCCATCGTAGTCCGCGAGCTCGTGTGCGTAGTCTAGGCCCGAGAGCGCACGCACGAGCACGGTCAGCCGAAAATTCAGATCGAATCCGTCGCTGCTGTGGAGGCTCTTGAGGATCCGATTGAGCGGCTGTCCCTCGACATACTCCATCGCCAAGAAATAGCGCCCGGCGCCCTGTCCGACCTCGAGCGTTTGAATGACGTGTGGATGGTTCAAGCGAGCCGCGAGGCGCGCCTCGTCCAGGAACATGTCGATGAAGTCAGGTTCTGCGACGAGCTCGGGCTTCAGCAGTTTGACGACCACTAGCTTTTGAAACCGAGTGCTGTCCTCACCCGAAATCGCCAGATAGACGTCCGCCATGCCGCCGCTTCCCAGGCGCGCGATCAAACGGTAGCGGCCGACGCGGTTCGTTACGGGGGCTGTCCTATCGAACAGCTGGAAAGACTCGTCGCTCGTTGAATTTGTCATGAGATTATAACCAATTGGTTGCAAGCCGGGCAGTGATTGGGCTCTGCGGAGCTCGGAGACGGTGCACTACTCCCGTAGCCCGTCGTCTGAACCCGGCCTTTCACGCCGCACCAGCGCTCGCTGCGTAACGCCTTAGAAAGATCCTCCACACCCCAAGCTCACTGCACGATCCGTGCGCATCTCTATCAAAAAAACTCCAACCCCATTCATATGCCGTTGCGTGTTTCCAAAAAAAGGCTCGCGAAACTCCTTTCTGTACCATCGCTTGCTAGTCGCGTGCATCCGCCCATCACTGACCCTACAACCACTCACACGAACGTGTGTACTGGGGACGGCGAGTTGCCCTGAATCGGCGAGCAGGCCCATTCTGAGCCGGTCGCTGACGCGGCCTCCCTCGCAGCGGTTCTAGCCAAGGATGCAAATTCAAGATGGCGCTCGTACCGGTTAATTCCCCTGTCGGAGCCAGCTACGCTCGACATGCCGCCCGGAGCGGGCGGTTGCCATAGCGTCGAGTACGCGGTGCGCTCGGCGACCTGGGAGCTGGCCAAGTGCGCCCGTTGACGGAGTGCCGCGTTCGGGGCAGACGCAGGCGCGTCAGCGGATTGTCGCCGCATCACGCCCTCGGGGGAGGCTCCCGGAATTGCGCGGGCGCGCGGCGCGTTCTAAAGCTCGCCGAGTGTCTCGATGGTCGAAGCGTGCGTTGCTGTGGCTGGCCCTGTTCGGCATAGGCTTGTCGTTCGATGCCTTCGTCGTCGAGCCGGGGCGGTTGGTGGTCAATCGCCAAGAATTGCGCTTGCCGCGTTGGCCGGCAGAGTTGTCGGGGGTGCGCGTCGCGTTCATTTCCGACTTGCACGTCGGGTCACCCCATTGGGGGCGTTCGCACTTGCATGAGTTGGTGATGCGAGTGAACGCCGAGCAGCCGGATCTGATCTTGCTCGGCGGGGACTACATGATCAACGACATTTGGTTCGGCTCACCGGTGGCAGCGGATTCGATCGGCGCCGAGCTCGGCCAGCTGCGTGCGCCGCTCGGTGTGTTTGCAGTGCTCGGCAATCACGACTGGTGGAACAACGGTCCGAAGGTCCGGGCCGCGTTCGAAGCGCGCGGCGTCACCGTGTTGGACGATGAAGTGCGCCGCCTGCATTTCGGGGGCAAGAGCTTCTGTTTGCTCGGAGTTCGCGACGAAACCGAGCGCTTGCGCTCGGCGCAGAAAGAGCTCGAACTCGCGCTGCCGGGCATGCCTTTGCTGGTCTTGGTGCACGAGCCCGACATCTTTCCCCTCCTGGACGAACGTGCCACGCTCACTCTTGCGGGTCACACCCATGGCGGGCAGGTCGATCTGCCGCTGATTGGGCGCCCCATCGTACCCTCGCGGTTCGGCTCGCGTTACGCCGCGGGACACGTGGTCGAGGGGGGGCGCCACTTGTTCGTCACGACCGGAGTTGGGACCAGCATCATACCGGTCCGGTTCCGGGTGCCCCCTGAGATCGCGTTGCTCACGCTGCGCTGAGCGCGCGTTCGAGCGACCCTTTCCCCGCATCCGAGACACGAGCCAAGCCTGACCTTCAGCTCGGCGAAAGCTTTGCGGGTTCGGCGCGAGCGGTTCGGCGCTTGGGTTTCGCGTCCAGCCCCAGCTCGGCAACCAGCGCCGGATTGGCCGCGAACACCGCTTCCGTCAACGAACGGGCTTGGCGCAGCGCGAGCTCGAGGCTGACGGCTGCGAGACTGACTGCTTCGCGCAGCTCGAGCGCTTTGTCCTCGGCCAAGGGCCGCGGAGTCAGCGCCTCGCGCAGTGTCCGCTCGGTCGCTTTGGCGGCCTCGAGCAGTGGCGGTAAGAACGCATACTCCGGGTCGCTGCACAGCCGACGCACGTAGCCGGATTCTGCACGACGCTCGAACTCCAGCCAAAAATTGTGCGCCGAGCTACCCGGCCGGCGCAATGCGGCAAAGCGCTGATGGGGGAACAATGCTTCCACCAAGGGGCCGTTGGCCGAAACATTGGCCACGATCGCGTCGAATACGCGCTCGATGGCATCCGCCCAAGCGTTGGACAGGGCTTCGCTCTTCACTTTTCGTGCGCTCGCGAACTCCGGTAAGGGGGCCGCGTCCAGCAGTGCGCGCTGGACGCCTTCGAGCGCGCCGTTGACTCTCCGGGTGGCTGTTTCCAGCCAGCGGCGCTCTTCGGTCGCTTCGTCGTGCGCGGCATCGAAGCGTGCGCTGGCCGCAGCCAGCCGCTCGACGGTTTGGGTTGCGAAAGCCGTGAGGTCTTGGGCCTCTTGGATGCTGAAGGAGCTCATGGGCGAGATGCCGCTACAGTAGTCACACCCGCACCGGAGCGGGAAGCTCGAGCATTCAACCGCCGCCGAACAGCGGCAGGTATTCGGAATAACCTGCGTTCTTCAGTTCTTTCACCGGAATGAAGCGCAGGGACGCGGAGTTGATGCAATAGCGCAGACCGGTTGGGGGCGGGCCGTCTTCGAAGACGTGACCGAGGTGCGAGTCCCCCTCTTTGGAGCGCACCTCCGTGCGCGACATGCCGAGTGTGGCGTCGCTGTTCGACACGACGCGAGCGGGCTCGACCGGCTGCGTGAAGCTCGGCCAACCGGTGCCCGAGTCGAACTTGTCACTCGAGCTGAACAGCGGCTCGCCAGTCACGACGTCGACGTACAAGCCCTGATCGTGATTGTCCCAAAATTGATTTTGAAACGGAGGCTCCGTTGCTTCGCGTTGAGTGACGTCATACTGGATGGGGCTCAGACGGCGCTGGATTTCGGCTGGCGGGGGCTTGCTGTATTTTCGCATAGAGAGCGTGGAGTGCGCTGCTGGAGCGCTCTTGGGCAGGCCGACTTGCGTGCTGCCGGAGGCGGCGTGCTCGCCGCGTTGGCAGCCGCTGAGCGCGAACGCGGTGAGGACCGTGACGCCCAGAATCGCCAGTCGAACGCCGTGCGGGGTGAAATGACGCATGACCTGTATACGTGCGGCGGACGAGGCGGTTACCGGCCGCGCGCGGACAGACGCTCGGCCCAAGCACCCACCAAGCGTTTGGTCGACTCGTCGTGCAGAAGGAGCAGTTCGGTCAGCACCGACGTGGCGCGCTCGGCCTTTGTCCAAGCGGCGCGATGACCCAGAGTATCGGGTGCGGTTCTCGATAGTTCGAGCGCGTCGACCAGCCACGCGCTGACTTCTCGGATGCGGTCGAGCTCGCTCGTTGGTGCGCCTTGGTTGTCACGCACGACATACAGCGCTCGCGCGATGCCAAGCAGATCACGGACGGTGTCTCGGGGCAGTTGTTTCGTGCTCACCCCGCTCCGGTACTGGATTTATGTTCAGCAGTAAATGAAATCGACTTCGGGGCGAAAACCCTGGGGCCGGAGCTCAGCTCGGGCTTTGGGCCGCGCTGCGCGTGCCGCGCCGGCTGACCAAAAATCTCGAGACTTCCGGCGAAGCCCCCGCGCGCCCGAGGTTACCCAGCGCCGCGTCGCTCCCGGCGTTAGCGATCGGCCAGCGGACGCAGGTCGCGTTCCAAGCAAGCGACGACCGGTTCGAACTCCAGACGACCTGCTTCGCTCAGGCGGACCAGCGCGCGGTGGGCATCCAGCATCGTGCGCTGCAGCGCAGCGGCTGACGGCGACTCCGTGACATCGGCGGCGACATCGGCGGCCTCCGTAGCGACGGGCGTGCCACTCTGAGCGAGCAGGTCGGTGTCGGCGGGCAGAAGATCGAAGGTCTGATCGAAGCCCATGCTCCGCAGCACGACGTCTATATCCTCGTTGCTGGAGATGATTACGCTGTTGGCAGCGCCCGTCTCACGTGCTTGTTCGTTTGCCCGCGCCATCAAACCCAGGTTCGTACTGTCGAGCGAATCCGCAGCCGTGAGATCGAATACCAAGCCGGATACATGGTCGTCGCCTATCAAGTGCTGCAGGAACTGCTGCAACCCTGGCGCCAGGGTGTAGTTGACGGTCCCGAAATAGCGCAATACGTGCACGCCTTTCTGGGCTGCATGAGTCACGTGTCCTAGCGGCATGGTTTTTCCTCTCGGTGGACGAGTAGCAGGGCGACGTCGTCGCTCAGCGGGGTGCGTTCGTTCAGTCCCAGGGAGGCGACTAGCTGGTCCATGCCGCGGTTCTGGGAGAGCAGTTGGCCGAGTTGCTCGCGCCGTTGACGATGCGAGCGCTTGGGTGGCAGTTCGAGTACGCCGTCGGATACGAGCAGCAGTCTGCCCCCGGGAGTCAAGCGAGCTTCGCCGCCCGCGAAGCTCGCGCGACCCGGCAAATTGAGGGGACGCCCCGAACATTCGAGCTCGATGGCGTCCACACCATTCGACAAATACGGGAAGGGAAACGCTCCGGCGTTGCCGTATACGAGCTGCCCGAGCTCGATGTCTAGCACGGCGTAGAAGAAGGTCACGTGCTTGGGGATCGAGAGCGATTTTAGATCTGCATCCAAACCCAGCAGCAACTGTTGCGGATGCAAGATGGTCTCGTCACCGTGGGTGCGCAGGGCCTCGCGATACTTTCCGACCAGAGTGGTGAGGATGGCGGTAACGAAGGCAGAGGCTGCGCCGTGCCCGGCGACGTCCGCCAAGTACAGCCCGAGGAAGCGATCGTTCACTGCGAAGTAGTCGAGGAAGTCTCCACTCAGCAGCTGCGATGGGAATAGGCGACGTTCACAGCGCACTCCGCCCAAGGACAGCCCGTCTTCTGGAAGCAGTTGGAACTGCAGTTGTCGAGCGCCCTGTTCGTCACTGCGGAGCTCGTTCAGCGCGGCCGAGAGGCGGTCGTTGGTGCTGTGCAGACTCTCCCCGTACTCGCGATTTTGCCGCAAGAGCGCCGAACGCTCGAGACCACGCCGCACTGCCTGTCGCAGGATTTCATTGTCGGGCAGCGGTTTCGACACGAAATCCCAGGCGCCGCGGCGCAGGGCTTCGACCGCATCGGTCATCGTGCCCTGGCCCGAGACCACGACCACCGGAGTCTCTGGGTGTTCGGCGACGAGGGTGGTCAGCACGTCGAGCCCATCCATCTCGGGCATGCGCAGATCGAGCAGAACTACGCCCGGCTGGCGCGCGCGACACAAGCCGAGACCGACCGTACCGCTCTCGGCTTCGAGCACGAGCCAACCCATCCTTTCCAGCACACGTCGGAATACGCCGCGTACTGCCGCGTCATCGTCGATGATCAGCACCGGAGCGTCGTGGTTCATGATCGACCCTCGAGGAACCAGCCGCGAGTGTACCAGTGATCGCCGCGCCGCGCTGCACGCCCAGGGTGTCGGAAACCGTCGCGGTCTCTTAGACACTGATGCGCACAATGATGCATTTTAGTCTCATCGCGGGTCCGCTCCGCGAGCAGGTCGCTCGACGTCGCGCCGCGCATCCGGCACGCGCGGGTTACTTCGGAGGGGCTTCCGGGATCGAATCGGCGCCGAGCCGGAAGATTAGAAAATCTTTGGTCGGGTTGCCGGTGCCGCCAGGCCACAGAAACGCGCTGCCCGAACTCCGGTTCGGCTCCCAGTCGAACCACATCCAATGCGCGGCGGAGTCGATGTCACAGGCGATCTTGAATTCATTGCCGACTACCGGTTGGTCGCGTTCGGTGCTGTTGTCTTCCCCGAACACGATTCGGCCGTTACTCGACTGGGCCGTGCCGACCCAGCCGCCGCTGGTCGTTGCCGGGTCCGTCTTGCCTCCGTTACAGGCTGCGATCTGCTGATTGATGACTTCGAGCGAGGGGCCGCCCGTCCCCGGATCGAAATCGATTCCGGTCGCGCAGCCCTGCCAGGGGCCAGTGCCGGTGAAGACGGGCGCTGCGCCGTCACGAAAGAATTTTGCGATCACGCCCTGCGTCGTACTCTTGTCGGCATACCCGACGATATACAAGTAGGCGCCGGCGTTGGCTTTGGCGGCAGGCACCGTGTACGTTTCGGGGCCTTTGCCGATCGGGCAACTGAAGATATCTTCGCTGCGGATATTTTCGACGCCGCCGAAATAATTGATGATGTTCGTATCCGTACCGTAGCCAAAGCCGTAAGCGTTGTCGGCCGTGATCACCACCGTTACGTCGGTCTCGGGTGGCGGCGAACCAGTGCCGCCCGCCGTCGGATTGGGCGTGGGATCGACCACGATGCCCGAGTTCCCGGAGCTGCCGTTGCCGCCGCCGCCGTTGACTTTGCTTTCGTCGGACGAGGACGAGCAGGCGACCAGCGCGCCGAACGCGCTCAATATCAAGAGCCAAGTTCGACTTGCGGGCATGGACCACCAGCGTACCGCTGATTCAGCACCGCCGCGAACGCTATTCGCCGCCTGCGACCCGCTAGCGCTTGAGACTCGAGAAATAGCTGCAGTCGGCGTGTGGGCCGCGGTGAGTCTTCTGTTTACACGTCGCGAAAACGCTTTGAGCGCCGGACCAATCGCCCAGGTCCTGCAGGCCTGCCGCCAGTAGAATATACGGTTCGGCATCGCCGCTGTTGGCCGCTACTGCCTGTCGAGCCACGTTCACGCCAGCCCGTATCTGCCCGGCGCGGAGCAGCGCGCGCGCGCTACGAATCAGCTCGCTCGCGGTTGTCGCGGAGGGGCCGTCGTCGGTTCGCGGGGACGCGGACGCGCTAGTGGGCGGTTCCGGTGCGGGCAGCGGTCGCGACTCCACGATTGCTTCAGGAGTCGGCACTCGGGGCGTCCTCGCACCGGCCTCGAGCTGGACCGCGAAAGCCGCGCCGGACTGGGCAGGGATATCGCCGTGATGGCGAAGCGCGAGGCCCATGAGCAAGAGCCCAGCGCTCGCGCACCAGGTGGTGGCTACTGCTCGGCGCAGGCGCTTGCGACGGGCTTGGAGTGTTGGGTCATCGCTGCCTACGTGCGGGCCCTCGTGCCCGTCAGGCGGACCCGGGTCCGTGCAGTCTCTGCTCGTCGGCGCGAGCGTGGAGCCGAGCCGATACTGCTCCTGGCCGTCCGCTGCGTGCGCTTCGATGAATGGTTCAGCGGCGCTGAAGAAGCGCTCTTCTTCGACGTCGAAGGCCTCGTTGGCCGCTACGCTCTCGGCAGTCGTGCCTGGCTTCGGAGCTGGGCTCGCTTCCGCAGCGAGCGAGCGCCGCGCAGCGCTCGGTTTTTTGGCTTTTAGCCGAGCGGGCACGCGGTTCGGCTTTGATCGACCGTGGCGATTCATCGAGCATTCCTCAAACTATTGCACCGTGAGTTGTGCCGTGCCGCTCAACGCGCCGCGCACCGCGCTGATCGTCACCGTGCCGGTCGAAAGTGCGCTCGCTACACCGCGTGAGCCGTTGGCGTTGCTGATGCTGGCGATCGTCGGCATCGTCGATAGCCACGTCACGTAGCTCGTGATGTCGAGCGTCGTTGCATCCGAAAGTGTCCCCAATGCCGTGAACGGCTGCGTGGTGTGACTGGCGAGCGTGGTCACCGCAGGCGATACCGTGATTCCAGTGAGTGTGGCAGACGACACGAGCACGGCATCGCTGCCCGTGATGCCTTGATAGACGGCTGTAAGCGTGGCCTTGCCAGCGCTGATCGGGCTCAGCAGCCCGCGACTGCCGTTCGCGTTCGAGATGCCCGCCACATCAGCGGCGCTCGAAGCCCAGGTGACGAGCGCCGTGAGATCGCGGGTCGTGTTGTCGCTGTACAGACCGGTTGCGACGAGGTTCGTGTTGAACCCGACCAGCACCGTCGGCGAAAAAGGCGTGATTTGGATCGCGGTCAACGTTGCAGGCGTCACGGTCAGCAGTGTCGAGCCCGTCACGCCGCCAAAGGACGCGCTGATCGTCGCAGTGCCGTTGGCCAGCGTTTGGGCTTGTCCTTTCGAGCCGTTGGCGGTGCTGATCGCTGCCACCGCCGGGGCCGAAGACAGCCAGGTCGCCTGATTGGTGACGTTTTGCGTGCTGTTGTCGCTGTAGATGGCGGTAGCGACGAAGGAGACCTGGGTGCCCATGCTTACGTTGGGTTGTACCGGATTGACCTCGATCTGGGTCAAAGTGGCCGCCGTGACGGTCAGGGTGGTCGAGCCAGTGACGCCGTTGTAGGTCGCTGAAATCGTCGCACTGCCGGCGGCCAGCCCAGTCGCGGTGCCGCGTCCGCCGCCCGTCGTCGTGACTTGGGCAATGCCGGTCGCCGAAGATACCCAGGTGGCTTGTCCGGTCACGACCTGTTGCGTGTTGTCGCTAAAAATCGCCGTGGCAACGAACTGTTGCCTGCCGTTGACCGCGACCTTGGGATTAATCGGAGTGACCTCGAGCTGGGAGAGGGTGGCATTGCTCACGGTGAGCGTGGTGGTCCCGGTCATGCCCTGAAAGCTGGCAGAAATCGTGGTCGTGCCGACCGCCCGAGCGGTCGCAATCAGCCCGCCGCCTCCCGGACCCCCCCCTTGGCCTTGGGCGAGCGTGGCGGTGGCCGTGCTGGAGCTCGTCCACATCGCTTGCTGGGTAACGTCGCGTTGCGTGTTGTTCGACAAGATCGCGGTCGCCGTGTACCGCACGGTTTGCCCCACGCGAACCGAGGACGCGATCGGGCTTACGACGATTTGCGTCAACGTGGGCGCAGAGACGGTCACCGTCGTCGTTCCGGACGCGCCCGGCAATGTCGCGCTGATGGTTGCGGTGCCAGTTGCGACGCCAGTGACCTGACCTTGCGAGCCGGCTGCGTTGCTCACGGTCGCCACACCCGGCGCGCTGGAACTCCAAACCGCGCTCGTGGTCACGACTATCGCCGTACCGTCGCTGTACATGGCCGTCGCGCTCAACGACTGATTCGTGCCCGCCGGTAGAGTGGGATTTACGGGCGCAAGCTGCAGCGAAACTAACTTGGCAGCGGTGACCGTGACCGTCGTCGTGCCGCTCACCGCACCGAGAGTGGCATGAACTTTGGTCGTCCCGAGCGCGCCCGCCGTCAACAATCCCGGGTTCAGCTGCGCGTTGCTGACAACGGCGATTTTCGGATCCTCGACCGACCAGGTGGCGCTGCCCGTGACGTCCACGACCGAGGCATCCGAATAGGTGCCCGTTGCGACGAGTGCAGCGGTGGTTCCGAGCGGCAAGGACGGATTGGCCGGGGTGATCGCGACGGCGACCAAGCTTGCGGCAGTTACGGTCACTGCTGCGGTCCCGCTCACGTTGCCTTGGGCAGCCGTGATCGTCGCGCTACCCGCGGAGACGCCGAACACGGTGCCTGCCGTGCCGACCGCATTCGAAACCGTGACCACCGACGCACTGCTCGAGGACCAGGTGACGCTGCTCGTGAGGTCGATGCTCGTCTTGTCCGAAAAAGTTCCGGTTGCGACCAACTTGGTGTTCCCGTCGATGGCAAGCGTGCTGGTGGCTGGTGTCACTTGGATCGCCTCGAGCGTCGCGCTCGTGACGGTCAGCGTGGTGGTTCCGGCGAGACTTCCGACGGTGGCCGTAATCGTGGTGCTGCCGGCAGCGAGCGTGGTGGCCTGATGTGACGCGCCGTCGATCGTCGCGATGTCGTTCGCGCTGGACTTCCAGACCGCGCCGCCCGAGACGTCAGAAACCGAGCCATCGGAGAAGGTGCCGGTCGCGGTGAACGGCACCTTGACCCCAACTCCGGTGCTGGGGTTGGTAGGATTCAGTGCGATCGAAAGCAATTTCGCGCTGCTGATGGTCAGCGTTGCCGCGCCGCTGACCGCGCCAACGCTCGCTCGAATCGTGGCTAGACCGGCCGTCACGCCGCTGGCGACGCCCGTGCTGGCGATGGTCGCAACCGCGGGATTGGAAGAAGACCAGGTTGCGGTGGCGGTGACGTCTTGTGTGGTTCCGTCACTCAAGCTGACGACAGCTTGAAAGGCTACGGTCCCCTGAACTCCGGTGGTCGTGGAAGCCGGCGTCACCGTCAAAGACTGCAGCGTAGCGTCGG
>Ga0302321_100002079_pt1 | contig 17175 bp, 10 predicted proteins | sample Fen_T0_1_FD_202505 | JGI IMG/M metagenome (GOLD analysis project Ga0302321, IMG submission 202505) | Peat permafrost microbial communities from Stordalen Mire near Abisko, Sweden - Fen_T0_1 | ecosystem: Environmental > Terrestrial > Soil > Wetlands > Permafrost | place: Sweden: Abisko...
TCGATCACGTCATATAGGGAGGCAAAGATACCTGAGTCGTAGAAACCTTTGCACACGCCAAAACAGGTCATGGCGAACAACAGCGTAACCGTGCTCGCCGTGTGGCCTACAAGGTAAACAAAAACGGCACCCACGACCAAACCACCACCCTGAACCAACATGCGTCCAACCGAAAAACGTTTACACAGCCGATCAGCCAGCCAACCGGCAAAGGGCACGGTCAAAGCACTGGCGAGATGAATGTACACGGTACCGGTCAGCCCGGCAGCACCAATTGAATAATGGAATTTATCGACGAGAAACTTCGGCGTCCAGGTCAGAAAAATTACGGCAATAAAATTCGCACAGAGAAAACCCGCCATCAAAAGCATCGCTGAGGGCGTCCGGAAAATCACTCCGAGCGTACGTCCCACAGACAACGGTTGTTCAGAAAGAATCCGGTAATCCATGGTCCCTGACGAGCGACCGGAGCCGGGTCTACGTTCAGGCTCACGGATAAACCGGCTCAAGAGAATCGCCAGCACGATACCGATGGGGCCGAACAAGTAGAAAGGCACACGCCAACCCGCGCGCTCCGCCAGCTCGGCGGCCATCCAGCTTCCCAAAATCGTACCCGCGTAGACGGAGGATTGATGCCACGACAACGCGCGTGAACGCGTTTCAACGCCGTGGTATTCGCTGAGCAACGACATCGCTGACGGAAAATAAAACGTCTCGCCCAAGCCGGTCAAAGCCCGCACGGCGATCAACGAAATCAGTCCGCTGCACCAACCCGTCGCCAGGGTGAAGAAGCTCCACGCGATGCAGGCAATCACGATCAGCCATTTGCGAGAAAAACGATCAGCCGCGACGCCTGCAATGGGAGCGGCTGCGGCATAAACCCAGGCGAAAGCCGAACCGATCCAGCCGAGTTGCAGGTCGTCGAAGTGAAACTCGCGCCCCAGCAGTGGCAACACCGAGCTGATTGCCTGGCGGTCTGCATAATTAAAGAAGCAAACGAACCAGAGCATGCCGACCAAAATCCATTTGTAGTTTTTGCTCATGGCATGCGCGATTAGACGCTAATCAGGCCCGGGCTTTCTTGCTGGCCGACTTTTTCCCGAAGGCGGGTTCAAGGCCCCATTCCACAAATTTCTTTCTCAGATCGGTGACAATGCCGGCGTAGATCTTTTTCGATGCCTCAGAGATAATCATCTTGGGCTCGCCCACTTCGAAACCACGTGCTTCAACGCCTGCGGTGACATTGAGGGTAAATGTCAGCCGGTCCACGATCGCGCCGACGTCGCGCATGCGAGTGGCAGTCGGTTCAAGTCTGCCCGGCAGGCTCTTGCGATAAACGTTGAACTGCTCAACCATCAGCTCTGGCACAATGTTGACCAGACCACCAATACAGCCCGTGGCACCGAGCTTGAACACCTCGGGCAAACGCGTATCAGCGCCGGAAAGGACGTTAAAGTTTTTCTGTTTACCGAGACGAATCAGTTCGGTGTGGTAACCGAATTCACCGCCACTCTGCTTGATGGCGGCCATCGGATGGCGGTCGGCGAAGGCGGCAATCGTATCGAGACTGATACGGTTGCAGGTAAGCTCAGGGAAATTATAGAGCATCACCGGCAGTTGCGCTGCCTCGGCGGCAAATTCAAAAAAGGCGAGTTGGTCGGCGGCCGAGCAGGGAAAGAAATTCGGCGGCATGACAGCAACACCCGGGAGTTTCAGCCGGCGGGCGAAACGTCCAAGTTCAGCCACGATCGCGGGATTGATGTCGCTGATGTTGGCAATCACAGGAAGCGGTGCGGCTAGTTCGGCAACCGCTTCGAGTACGGCTTTACGTTGCTCGACGCTCAGGCGCGGGAATTCGCCTGTGCTGCCCAGGGCGAGAACACCGTGAATCCCTTTGGCGCGCAACCAGGTCAAATGCGCGGCAAGCGCGCGTTTCATTAGGCGACCGTTCACATCCATCGGGATGGTGAGGGCTGCAAGAATTCCTTCTGAAGGAAAGTTATGTTTCATGGGTCGAAAAATGAAGAATGCGATGAGCCGGGTCGGCGGCTCCGAAAATATGAGAAAGGCAGGAGTTAATTACCCGGCGGTTTGTCGCTGATCTCTCCGGCGGCACCCGCTACGCGGCGGATGCGTAGCGCCATGCCAGGTTTGCCCGGTAGCGTGACGGTTCGGCCTTTCTCCTCGATATACGTGTACGAGTCTTTTTTCTTGGCCACGAACACTCCGTCAACTGGCGTGATGGTCATATCCCATGTATCGATGACATCGATCTTAAACTGGTTACCATCGGCAATGCCGTCACGATAGAGCTCGAACTTCCACGACACCGGTTTTTCGTGTCCGAAATAGACCAGATAATATTCGCCGGGTTTGCCGCCCATGCCCACGGTCCACCACTTGTCGATCGGGTCGATGCCGGTCGTCGGGCTGTCTTCGAGGATTTTTCGCAGAAACGCGAGGCGCGTCGGGCTTTCGCCTTTCAACGTACCGCCCTGCCCTATCCAGACAAAAGCGTTGTTTCCCTTGGGGTCTTTGCCGCTGTATTCCGCTTCCCTCGCTGGATCATTGGCATCAATCAGGTATTCACTGTGGCCGACGTACGTACCCGCCACCGTGCCGACCCAGAAGCGGTGCACCATTTCGCGGCCGTCAATTTGAGCCCAACGCAGACGATGATTTCCCTCATAAACAACTTCGTCGTAAATGACAGGCTTACGATAAACGTCACGGTAAAGCAGTGCGCGCCCAACTTCCTCCACAGCCGAACCATTCTGCATGCTTACATGGGTGACCCATGGCTTGTTGTGATCGTAGATCATCTTTCCGTTGTGAATCGAACGCAGGTGATTGAACGGATCGGACGCCTGCACGACCTGGAAATTGCGATCCCAATCCGACTCGGTCTTCGTGCGCACGTAGTCGTATTCGTTGGCCATCGACCACCAGATGTTTCTGTACGCGGCCAAGCGGGCAACGATGTAGCGAACATAGAAGTCTTCCGCCGCGGCTGGCATCGTGTCCAAACCCCATGCGTGAAAATCATCGTAGGGATGGAAGAGAATCAGGTCGCTTTCGATCCCGAGCGCACAGAGTTGGCCAATCCGTTTTTCAAGATGCTGGAAAAACTCCGGATTGAAGCGCGTATAGTCGGGTTTAGTTGGTTCCCCCATGAAAGGGAAACGCGTTGGCGGCATGGTCACGCTGCCATGCGTCTGCGGAAAAACGCACATGCGAATCTTGTTGAACGGAGAGTTCGACAAAGTCTTGAGCGTCTGTTCCTCAACCGCATCCGGCCGGTGAGTCCAAGTGTAACAAGTTGTACCTAGCTGCTTGTACGGTGTGCCATCGGCGTAGGCAAAATGGTAAGTGTTGGCCACACGAACCGGACCATGATTACCCTTGGTCGGAGCAATCACGATAAAGGTGCCACGTTGTTGGGTCAGCGGCCAGCGATTGCTATGCGTGAAATACGTCCAGCTTCCGGTTTCCTCCGGCATGAAACGGATGCGATATACTCCACTGCCATCGTAGAAACCAGGCACGTTGATCGTCCGCGTACCATTGGTGAATTCTGCGGAAAGCGTGACATCGACAAACGGATTCCCCTCAGCCGGACCTTTGAGTTCGATTTCGTAGATGCCCCATTTTTCAACCGAGGCAGGAGCGGTGGCACGAGCAAAACACAAAGTGCCAAGCAATGCTGCGCAGAGCAGTGTGGTGCGAAGGATTCTGGTGGTCTGTGTCATGGTGGAAAAATCAGGGAATGCGTGCGATCCAGAAGGCTGCGGGCTGTTTCCCCGCACCTAACTCGATCTGTCCCGAGACCGGACGTTCAGCGTCAATGGCCCCGGTTTTTAAATTGATTTCGCGAACAACAAATTTGCCCGAGTGCGCTCGAAGATCCAGCAGCGTTTTACCGTGATCAAACGCGTAGATGAAAGACTGGCCGTCTAACGCTGAAAGTTGGAGCAATCCATCGGTTCGTGTTTTTACAGGTTGCATCGCCCCCAGCGCCGCGCGCAATCGTGCATCGATGGTGGGCGGAAGCTTCGGAAACGAACCACCCGCAGCAACAAAAGCCCAGCCATCGGCCTCAGCGAGGTCACTGATAATGGCCTTGTCCGGAAAACGCTCCCGATATTCGGCCACCATTCCAGCGATCGACGCAGCGGAAGGTTGGTCCTTTTTCCATTTGCGCAGGTGCTGACGCGGGGCCGCATCCGTGCCACCCGCCGGGGCGAATTCTTCGCCGGACTTGGTACGGAACCAGTATTTGAAATCGATCACGTCAATGATCGCTCCGCGCACTGGATCAGCGAGAATAGCGTCCTGCACGTCCTTGGATGCGCTGAGCCCGATGAGCGGATGTTTACCAGTCTCTTTTTCCCACTCAGCCACGACATCGACCCAGAACTGCATGAAATGCAGCGGCCCCGAGTATTCATCGCCGATGAGGTGGATGACGTTTGGTTCGTCAGCAAGGGCATCCAGACTGTGACGAATGAACCGCCGGTGCAGGTCGCGTTTTTTCGGATCAGTCACGTCGTAAAACACGGCTGCGACATTGATCGTATCGCCCTTAAACGGCGGCGGCTCAATAAAGTTTGTCTCTTGGAGATTGTTTACTGGGCGCCAAGGAAAATCCACCCAGTGCGCACCTGACTCGATGATGTTATGCTGAAAATACATCGCGTTCACCAAGACGACACCACCCCGGCGAGCTTCAGAAGCGAACTGCTTCAAACGCCCAAAGTACCACGGGTTGAATTTCGTGAGGTCATAACGACTGAGCCCGTCCCACGCCGTGTCCAGACCGCTGCGCGCCCAGGGTGATTCGTAAAACGGCGGAAAAGCATCGGCGTCGGGACGCCGGATCATTTGGTGATCGATGCGGCGGCGGTCATACCAAAGCCCCCAATGCTGACGTAGCGCCACTTTTCCACCTGCGACCATATTAGCAACCACGCTTGAGATTTCGTCGGTGAGACCCGTGCCTGCGCGGCCAGGAGCAAAGCGGGTCAGCGCCGGGCCAAATTCAGCGGCGCGCGCCGGTTCCAGACGACCGAGCCACCATGCAACGCCGATCTGATCGCCTACAAGTAATTCGCCATTCGCGGTCAGCCAGCCGTTCTGTAGAACGAGCGACTTATTTTCCGAAACGACAGGTGCTGCTGGCGTAAATGTGAATACGGGAACGTTGGCGCTGGTGACCGGATAGGTTCTATTCTGTAATGCGGTGAGTGCTTTTTCGCCCAGGCGTTCGGCGAGTTGCGTGCGATAAAGACTTTGGGGCAAGGCAAACTCATTAACCCGGCTCCACCGGCCATTGCCGACAAATTGCCCCCAGACACCGTCAGTCCAGTTAGCCGCGCCCGGCGGCGTGCGACAAATAATAACCGACGCCGAACATTGCCAAAGCATTGAATTCGCGGCTGCCCAGCCAACACCTTGATTCCACGTCTCCAGATTGTCGAGTCGCAGCGCGCCGCCATCGATGGCAACATTATCGAATAGCAGGCCTGAGGCCCACGCGCCGACTGAACCGCTGAAGCCGTGCGACTCACGCGTGCTGCAGTCGAGAAATACATTGGGTCCCGCCGTAAGATAACCGGCTGAAAAATCATGACGCGCTTGTTCGGCAAAGCATCGTAGAAACAGCGCCTGCTGACCGCGAACGTGAAATGGCATACGCCGGTAACCCGCGAGTTCAGAGACAGGTTCAAGTGCCCGACAATCCTGAACCGTGATGCGAGCGGTCTTGACGCCGAGCTGAACTACCGAACCGGCAAAATGCACTGCGGTGACATCACTCACCCAGCCGTCGCGCACCGCATGAAGATCGATGGTGTTCCACGCGTGTTGTTCGTCGAGCGAGTTGGTCGTGTCGTAAACCGAAACGCAGCGCAGGTTTTCTACGCCCACATTTTTCAGAAATCCGGATTCCTCGAAAGGTGTCACGGTGCCACCGCCAAACTTTTTCTCCAACGCGGTGGTCAAAGGTGTATCAAATACCAGCGTGTCACACGTGATTGCCACGATGACGCGATCCCAGCGCAGATTGACCGTTCCCGGTTTCCACTGGTAAGGCTGACGTCCTGGGGCCTCGTCCATGCCAAGCGCGGTGATCCAAGCAGCAGAACTAGGGCGATCGATCGAAACGGTCATGCCCACGGCCAATCCGGCGGCGTTCGCCACGCGGAGTTTCGTTGCGCCGACCGGTACGTATTCATCTAAAACCGCAACCGCAGGCCCGATGGATTTGCGATCGGTACGTCCTGAAATTTCGATGAGAGCTCGTCGATCAAAACCAGTCGCCACCAGAACAGTGCCGTCGAGCCCCTGCCCTTCGCCCCGCAAGACCACGCCACTGGCTTTTATGCGTAACTGTCCTGAAATTTTGTATGATCCTTTGGCCAGCACCACGGCGCCACGCAGCCCACGTTCATCCGGCGCGAGGCTCGCCACTTGATCCAACGCCGCCTGTATCCTCTCGGTGTTGTCTATGTCCGCTGGTTTTATGACGAGCCTGGCCGGGACATCCGGCAGGCGTACGCCACCGCCGCCATAACCAGCGTGCGAAAAATCGGGCACGCGATTTCCGGCTTCATCGGCGACGTACTGCAGCTTTCCATCTTTGGACTGGGTTACCACCGAAGGCGATTGCGCGGCAAAGGCCGCAGGTACGGCAACGATCAACACCAGGAACAGAAAAGTTGGGAATTTTAGCTTCATCGTTGCAGCAGGACGCATTTCAAGGGAGACGCACTTGGAGCGGCCCAAGTTGCGCGCTGCGGGCAATCTCTTTGCCATCCACAAAAATTGCCAGGCCAGCACCGTGGCCAAAGTGCTTGCCGTCGCGATCCCACACGATGGTCAAATCGCGTCCGTGGTAGCGCACGCCATCGAGACAGAACCAGTTCCAGGTGTTTTCGGGCAGCAACGGCGAAAGCTCTACGACATCGTCCGCACGCGGGCGAAGTCCGATCACGCCGGTGATCAGGAGATCGGCGTACGTCGAATGGTTATAGTAGCGGCTGCGCGGGTCGCGGCCTTTGAGCCACTGGCCCGTTACCTCGTCGAGATATTCACCGATATAGGGCAAGCCGTCATAGCGGTGTGAGCGCGTATAGGTGATGAATGCATCGAAATAATCCTTCTTTGTCACAACGAGCTGCGGGTAGTCGTGCAGGACGTTCGCGAGAGCGGTCAGCGTTTGCGATGTAGCGAACGGCCAGACGGCACCGTCCCATTCGCAGCTGCCGACACCATGTGAACGGAACTGAGGATGCCGTCGTTCCGCCGTGGTGATTCCGTACGGCGCACGAAAACCTTTTTCGTCAGTGAACTGCGCCCACGCGGCCTCAAAGCCTTTGCCCGATTCTGGTAGGTTAAAATACCACGGAATAAAACCGATCTGTTCGCGCACGTCGGCCAGCGTGCCGTCTTCACGCCGAACTTCGAAAAACTTCGCTTCGAGATGCCAGAGTTTCTCGGTCATGAGACGCCGGAGTTCGTCGGCCTTTTGCGCAAATTCTTTTGCGAGGTCGGGGTTGCCCGCGAGATTCGCGATTTCGACCAATGCACGCGCATTGCCGTACATGTACGAATTTAGCGGTGGACGCAGGTTTTTAACTTTCCGTCCGCCACTGATCGACTCCTCCATCGCATCCCACACGTCGTACTGCCAAAAGAGGCCGCCATCGGTGCGTTTCTCGGTTTCCCAACGGCGATAGTCGGTTACCAGTTCGTCCAACAAACCCGTGAGTGCAGCGGTGTCCTGGGTGACAAGCCAGCGCTGCCAGAGCGCATGTTGGAGCCACTGGCTATATTTATGGAGATGGCCCTGAGGTTTGCCGCCTTCAGCTCCACGCAACCAGTACATAACATAATCGTCGTGGAAACGTTGATCGCGCAACCAGCGCCCTTCCATCAACTGATGGCCAAGCGCACTGCTGACGGGACGGGGCTTGGTGAGAAACTCCGTGAAAACGAATTTCCCGTCAGGCTGTTTACGCAGGTGTTTTCTCAGCGACCACCAGCGGAACCAATAAATCTCCTCCACATCGGCATCTTCACAGGTAAAAAATGGCACGTTGTTCCGCAGCCATTCCCAAGACTGAGCATTAGGCACCAGATTGATGACCGGCTCGTCCTCCATCGCATTAAACCGTTCAACATGCCGGGCGAAAGAATCCGCCTTCAGCACAAACAGCGGTGACGTTTGAGCAGGATTTTCGACAGCGCAAAAGCCGCCCGAAAGGGCAAATACACACGCTAGGAGAACGATTAAAGGGTAACGCGACATTTTTCAGAACAAAGTCGATCCACGTAACTCTGCATATTACCGGGTCTTGTCACAGGCTACACTGAATCTGAATCAAATCGATGGAGGGTTGTTTCAATTCCTGACAAGCGCATGATAGACGACGCTCGATTGTTTCATATGAAATACAGTTTTATCGTTGTGTTTCATGAAACGGGCAAGTCAAACGTTTTAGCGAAGCCCCCAATGTTTTCAAGAAAAGGACTTCCTTTGCGATTGCCCCGCCTTGACAAGCGACTGCCATCATGAAAATAAGGCTATTTCATGAACTATGAAACGACGCCGCTGGCGAGCTGCCGCACGCACGTCGAAAAAGGTCAGCGAACAGTTTTCTTTTAGTCCAACCGATAAGAACACCCAACGCGTTATGACAAAGTCAATCAAAGTGACCATCACGGATGTGGCTGAAGCTGCCGGCGTCGCCGTGGGTACCGTTTCGCGCGTCTTAAATAATCACACCGATGTGAACGCAACCATTCGCGCCAAAGTTTGGGAAGTGGCGCGCCGCCTGAATTACACGCGTATCCGCCAACGCAGTACACGGCGTGAAGACTCCGCCAACGAACATAACACCGGGACAATCGCTGCCGTCTTTTTCGGCATGGAAGATACGCTGGTTCAGTTGCCCATCGTTAGTGCGGCGCTACAAGGAATGGAGGGCGCGCTTTCCGCTCAAGGTCGAAGCCTCATGCTCGCCAATATTCCCAAGGCCGATCGCGTGCCACCATTTCTCCTCGGCAACGAGGTCGTTGGTTTGATTTTGAAAGGCCCCAACCAGGGCGAACTCCCTTCGCCCGAACAAAACGATCTTTTGCAGCACATCTATCGTTTTCCCCACGTGTGGCTGATGGGCCGCCTCGGAAACGCCAAAGGCGATCACTGCAATTTCGACACCGAATTCGCCGGCAAGATCGCCGCCGAACATCTCCATCAAAAAGGCCATCGCCGGGTTGCTTTCCTCAACCCAAAACCAGGCCAGACCCAGTTCGAAAAACTGAAAAATGGATTCTATGCCGCGACCTCAAGACTCGGTCAAATGGTTACCCTTTTGGAAGCGTCGCCCCGCGACACTCACGAGTGGCCTCTCCCTGCCATCACCAACGCCGATGTCGTCACCGAGCTCGTCGAGCGCTGGATTGCGATGCCCGCTCAATCCCGCCCCACGGCAATTTTTGTCCCTGCCGACCGAACTGCTGTTCAGGTATATTCCGCCCTCTCGCAAAAAGGCCTGCGCGTCGGTTCGGATGTAAGCCTCATTTCGTGTAACAACGAGCGTCCGCACCTCATGAATTTGCAGCCTGCAGTCACGACTATCGACGTCCACGCCGAGTGCGTCGGCAGGCGGGCAGTTGACCAGCTTCTTTGGCGTATACGTAATCCAAATGAAACTGCGGCCATTCAACTGTTGGTTGAACCGACCTTGGTCGAGGGTGACTCGGTAGCCAACGTTTGAGTTAAAAATCATATTAGTTGCTAGACAACAACGGTTAGCAATGTTATATTTGCCGATCGACCAGTAGCGTATTTTCGCGTGAAGCCATTTTAGGAAATCCTTGTTTCAGGCGTTCTGGGTTTCATTCATAATGAAATAATAATATTGACGCGTTGTTTCATGAACGCGACATTACTTTTACTGCGTCAACGTCAGCCTGACCACGAAAAGATCGGACCGGCGAACAAGCGCAGTTTGCCCTGTTTTTATGTTAGCAGACGCACAGCGCCCTATCACTTTGTTACAACCACCGAGGCTCGGTTTTGGGCCAGGCAGCGCCTCGGCGTGCCCGGATGAACTGGCGAAGCGCGGATTGCGCCGCGTGCTGTTGCTCTCAACGCCGCCCGTCGCGCCTCACGCTCAACCGCTCGTCGCAGCCATGCAGGCGAAAGGAATCACCGTTTCGATCAACACCGATATACCGCCGGAGCCTGGCGTGCTAGATTTCAACCGCATCGTGGCCGAAGCCCGTAAATTTGGCCCAGACGGTGTGATCGGTTTTGGCGGTGGCAGTGTACTCGATATCGCCAAACTCGTGGCCGCCCTGCACGACCGGCCGGAGCCCGTAAACATTTTTTTCGGAATCGGCCTGCTGCCCGAACGACGCACTTACCTCGTCTGTATTCCCACCACAGCGGGCACCGGCAGCGAAGTTTCCCCCAACGCCATTCTCCTCGATGAATCAGAGCAGTTGAAAAAGGGTGTAATCAGCCCCTGGCTCGTCCCCGACGCCGCGTACGTCGACCCGCTCTTCACTCTCTCGGTCCCGCCCGCCGTCACGGCCGCCACCGGCATTGATGCGATGGTGCACTGCATCGAGGCCTACGCTAACCGTTTCGCCCACCCCATGGTCGACGTGTTTGCACTCGAGGGCATTCGACTGATCTCTGCCAACCTCCAACGCACGGTCGAACACGGCCAGGACATCGAAGCCCGCACCGCCGTCGCGCTGGGTAGCTTGTACGGTGGCATGTGTCTTGGTCCGGTGAATACCGCTGCCGTTCACGCCCTCGCCTATCCGCTCGGCAGCGAATTCCACATGGCGCACGGCCTCTCCAACGCCCTGCTCCTAACGCACGTGCTGCGCTTCAATCTTCCCGCCGCACCCCGCCGTTACGCGGAAATCGCAATCGCCCTCGGCGTCGCGCCCGAACCGACCGATATCGCTACCGCCGAAGCCGGACTCGCCCGCATCGAACAACTTTGCGCCGCCTGCGGAATCCCGCGCAACCTCGCCGCCTGCAACGTGCCTGAGTCCGCCATTCCTCGCATGGCCGCCGCCGCCATGAAAGTGACCCGCCTTTTGAAGAACAATCCCCGCGAACTCACCTTCGCCGACGCCGAGACCATCTACCGCCAGGCCTTTCAAGCATGATCCAGTACAACAAGCACCACGGCGTGATCGTTCCGCTCGTCACACCCTTCACCGAAACCGGTGATCTCGATGACGCCGCCATCGGTCGCATCGTTTCAAATTGCGCCGACCACAACATCGCCGTGTTCGTCCTCGGCACCACCGGCGAAGCCGCATCCATTTCCTCTCCAAAGCGCGCACAATTGGTTAAGACCGCGGTCGAAGCGGCCGCCAATCGCGTCAAAGTTTACGCCGGCATTGGAGATAATTGCCCCGAACATTCCATCGCCGCCGCCAACGAATACCTTCGCCTCGGCGCTGACGCCGTCGTCGCCCATCTGCCCGCGTATTACCCGCTGAAACCCGCCGAGATGCAGGCCTACTTCGAACTTCTCGCCTCTCAGGTGCGCGGCTCGCTCATTCTCTACAATATGCCGCAGACGACGCATATGTCCCTGCCGCTGGACATTGTCGAACCACTGAGTCACCTGGAAAACATCATCGGCTTCAAAGACTCCGAAAACGTTGCCGGCCGTGCCGAAGAAACCGCCCGCCGCCTGGCTGGTCGTCCCGATTTTGCGATTTTCATGGGCGCCGCTGTCCTCTCAGGCAAAGCCCTGCAACTCGGCTTCGACGGACTCGTTCCCAGTTCGGGCAACGTCGCACCTCACCTCTGGCGCGAACTCTACGACAAAGCACGCACGGGCGATTGGGCCGCCGTCGAAGTATTGCAGACCCGCTTAAACGCCCTCGCCCAGGTTTTCCAACGCGACCGCTCCCTCGGTGAATCGCTCGCCGCCCTCAAGGCCATGATGTCCACCCGCGGCCTCTGTGGCCCGACCGTGCTGCCTCCGCTACGCACCCTCGACAGCGCCGCCCGCGAAACGATTCAGCGCAATCTCAACGCGCTCAATCTCTCGTAAGTTTTCTGCCATGGCCGGACTTTCCATTACGGCGGTGGCGGATGATTTAACCGGAGCTGCCGAAATAGCCGCTATCGGCCACCGTTATGGCCTGCCAGCCGTGATCTGTACCCGAACCGGCCGGTCGTCCGAACAATCCGGCCTGACTGTTTACGACACCGATTCCCGCCTGGTTCCTGCGGCCGAGGCCACGCTTCGCCTCGAAGCACTCGGTTACATTGTCTCCGAAAACCGGCCCCGGCTCACCTACAAGAAAACCGATTCGGTTCTCCGCGGTAATGTTGCCGCCGAGCTCCTCGCCCTCGCCCGCTCGCTCGGTTTTCGTCGCGTCCTTCTTGTACCGGCCAATCCATCACTTGGCCGAACCACCCGCAGTGGTGAATATTTCATTAACGACGTCCCACTCCACGAAACCGCCTTCGCCCGCGACCCACACCATCCGGTACACTCCGCCTCGCTCATTGCGCTCCTGGGCAATTCCCCCGGATTCCCCGTCGCCGTCATCAAGCCCGGCGACCCATTGCCCAACCACGGCATCGTGCTAGGCGAAACCGCCACCTCTGCCGACGTCGAACACTGGGCCGGCCTCCTCGATCCCCAAACGTTGCCCGCCGGCGGCGCCGAATTTTTTGAAGCCTGCCTGAAGCAGCAACGCCTCACCTCCTGCACGACCGCCGCGCCCACGGTAAACGGTCCGATGCTCGTCATCACCGGTGCGCTCACCCCCGCTCGCCAGAAATTGCTCGCCCATGCCGCCACCGCCGACTGGCCCTGCCTGCCAATGCCACGAACGCTCGCCAACAACACCAAACACGATGCATCAAAAATATGGATACATCGACTCGCTTTTCTCCTCAACAAACATCAACTCGCCATCACTGAAAGCCCGCGAATAGCTCTCGAAGACAACGCCGCCGCCGAGCGAATCCGCCGCGCCTTTGGCGACGCCGTCTGTCTGCTCCACGACCGCCACGCCTTCGGCCACCTGATCGTTGAAGGCGGTGCCACCGCCGCCGCAATCGCCGAAGCCGCCGGCTGGTCATCCTTCGACGTCCTTGGCGCTTGGGCACCCGGCGTGATTTCTCTCCGACCCATCGCACCCAACGCGCCCGTTTTCACCCTCAAACCCGGCAGCTACAGCTGGCCTGAAAACCTCTGGCGCCAGCTCGACACGCGCTTCGTTCCCGCTGCACACTCTTAAGCCGCCATGACCCCACCCTCCGTCGCCGCTGAACTCCCGCTTCTCGCCATCACTCTCGGCGATCCCGCCGGCACCGGCCCCGAAATCATCACCAAAGCGCTCGCGCTCCCGGAGGTGCGCGCGTTTTGTCGACCGCTCGTGGTTGGGGATGCCGCCACACTCGCCCGCGCGCTCAGCTTCACCAGCGTGCAGCTAAAAGTCCACGCCGTCACTTCGCTCGCCGAAGCAACTTTCTCACCCAACGACATCGACGTCCTCGATCTCAAAAATGTCGACCTCGCCAAACTCGTCCTCGGCAAAGTCGATCCCATGGCCGGCAAAGCCGCCTATGAAGCCGTGAAAATCGCCGCCGAACTAGCGCTCACCGGTAAAGTTAGTGCCATCGTCACGTCCGCCCTCAACAAAGCCGCGATGAACCTCGCCGGTTATCACTACGACGGACACACCGGCCTCCTCGCCGAACTCTGCCAATCTCCCGGCGCCACCATGATGCTCGTCGCCGACAAATTGCGCGTCAGCCACGTTTCCACTCACGTGCCATTGCGCGTGGCCGTCGACCGCGTCCGCCCCGAACGCATTCTAAAAGTTCTCCGCCTCACAAACGAAGCCGTAAAAACACTCGGTATCGCCAACCCAAAAATCGCCGTCGCTGGCCTCAACCCACACGCCGGCGAAAACGGTCTCTTCGGCGACGAAGAACAAAAATACATCACGCCCGCGATCGAGGAAGCCCGCCGCGAGGGCATCGATGCCTCCGGTCCTTACGCCGGCGACACCATTTTCTTCCGAACACTTCAAGGCGAATTCGACGCCGCCATCGCCATGTACCACGACCAGGGCCACGTCGCCGCCAAGATGCTTGGCATCTGGCGAGGGGTTAATGTCACGCTCGGCCTCCCGATCATCCGCACCTCCGTCGAACACGGCACCGATTTCGCCAACGCCGGCACCGGCCGCTCCGACCCGCGCAGCCTCGTCGAAGCCATCAAACTCGCCGCCATCATGGCCAAAAACCGCACCACGCCATGACAAGTCTCCGCTGGCTGGACGCCTCCGTTATAGTCGTTTACATGTTGGCCATGGTTTTAGTCGGCCGCTGGTTCGGCCGCCGCCAAAAATCCACCGAGGACTACTTTGTCGCCAAGCGTTCCATTCCGAGTTGGGCCTTAGGCATATCGATCTACGCGGCCCTCATCAGCAGTATCACATTCATCGCGTATCCAGGCTCTGCCTACGCCGGCAATTGGAACGAAATGGTCCCCGGCTTCATGGTCGTCGGCGTGCTCATCCTTGTCGGCCTCGTGATCATCCCCTTCTTCCGCCACGCCGTCGGCATGAGTGCCTACGAATTTTTCGAAAAACGTTTCGGCTACAAGGTCCGCGCCTACAGCGCGTTCGCCTTCGCCATGGGGCATTTTTCAAAAATGGGTTTCGTCTTCTACACGATGGCTCTAACCGTCACCAGCATGACGGGCTGGAATCTCTACGCCGTGATGCTCGTGACCGGAATCGTAACCATTTACTATACGGTAGTCGGCGGCCTCGAAGCCGTCATCTGGACTGATGTCATTCAAGGTTTCATCAAGTGCATCGGTATCTTCGTCTGCGTGGGTTACCTCCTCTATCTCATGCCAGGCGGGCCTTCAGCAGCATTCCAACTCGCTTGGGACAACAATAAATTCAGCCTCGGCAGTTTCGATTTCAACTTCACCAATAAAAATAGCGTCTGGATCATGTCGTTGTACGGCTTCTTTTGGTACCTCCAAAAGTACACCGCCGACCAAACCCTCGTCCAACGTTACCTAGTCGCAAGAACTGACCGAGATGCACTAAAAGGCGTGGCCCTTGGTGCCCTGCTTTGCATTCCAGCTTGGGCGCTCTTCATGCTCATCGGCACACTGACTTGGGCCTACTACCGCCTTTCCGGCGAGGTACTCCCCGCCGCCATCAACAAAGCCGACAAAGTCTTTCCGTTTTTCCTCGCGACCAAAGTCCCTTCCGGACTCGCTGGTCTATTCATGGCGTCATTATTTTCCGCCGCCATGTCGATGCTGTCGTCCGATTTAAACTGCCTTTCCGTCGTCGGGGTCGAGGACTGTTATCGCCGTATAAAACCTAACGCCACCGACCGCCAACGCCTCGCCATGGGCAAACTCATCGTCGCCATCTGCGGCATCCTGAGCATACTCATCGCAATCATCATCGCCTGGAAATCCGAACAGGTTCTCTCGTTTTATTTCACCGTCTCGTCCATCGTCGCTGGTGGTTTGGCCGGACTTTTCCTGCTCGCCTTCCTCAGCCCACGCGCCAACCGCCAGGGCGTTTACATCGGCATCGCCGCGTGCCTCATTTTCACCACCTGGGCCACGCTCACCGGCGGCAAAACTCAGACGCTCGATCTCGGTACGCTCAACTTTCCTCTGCATCCCGTCATGATCGGCGTCATTGCCCACCTCGTCTTGCTCGTGGTCGGCTATGTCGCTAGTCTGTTCTTCCCTGCCCCCGAAAGCGACAGCCGAAAAATGACGCTCTGGGGCTGGCTCGAATTAAACCGCACCGCCAAATCTTGAAAGGTACCCGCCATGTCGCCCATTACCTTACTCGCTTTCGTTACCGCACTCGGTCTGACGCAAACCAGCCTGGCAACTGAACCCCCGCCGCTCGTCTACGCAAATCCAGAGCCCGTCATCTCCACCGCCGACGGTGGCCTGCGCCCCGTGGTTGGCGTTCATAACATCCAAGTCTATCGCGCTAATCGCACCGCAACCACCCACGCCGACGGCCTCAACCCGACCTACTCCCACCAGCCCATGCTCGCCTGGTGGAAAGGAAAGTTCTACCTGGAATTCCTCACCAACCCCACAGGCGAACACGAGGGCGCCGGCTCGACCTCGCTCACCACCTCGGTTGACGGCCTGCGCTGGGAAAACCCTCGCGAAATTTTTCCGCCCTTCAAACTCCCCGATGGAAAATCAACCCTTGCCCACCAACGCATGGGCTTCCATATCGCGCCCGACGGCCGACTACTCGCCCTCGCTTTCTATGGTAAACTGCCAGCGCCAAACGACGGTACGGGCATCGGCCGCGCCATCCGCGAAATCCACGCCGACGGCACACTCAGTCCGATTTACTTCATCAAGTTCAACGTCAAAGGGGCCATCCCCGGCTTCACGCCGCCCTACCCACTCTACACCGCTTCGCCCGATCGCGGTTTCGTCACCGCCTGCGAAACCCTCCTCGCCGACAAACTCGTCACCGCCCAATGGTGGGAGGAAGACGCCCTCGACGAAACCGATTTCTATCGCATCAAAGGCCGCGCCCTCTCCTACGTCACGCGCCCCGACGGTGCCGTCCTTGGAATCTGGAAAAACGCCCTCGTTTCCATAACCCGCGATAAGGGCCAAACCTGGCTCGATAAACAACCAGCCACCAACCTTCCCGGCAACGCCTCCAAGTACGCTCTCCAACACACCGGCGATGGCCGCTTCGCTCTTTTCCTTAACCCAACCAACCGCCTGCGCTTTCCGCTCGCTGTGCTCACCAGCACCGACTGCGTCAACTTCTCAAACTTGCTCACCGTTCACGGCGAATCACCCGATCAACGCTTCGACGGCGCCTTCAAGAACCTCGGCCCCCAATACGTTCGCGTCATCGCCGAAGGCGACGGCACACCGCCCGATTCCGCCACAGCCACCTGGATCACCTACAGCGTGAACAAAGAGGACATCTGGGTAAGCCGCGTTCCTTTGCCGATCACCGGCACCGTACTCGATAAGCCAATCCACGACGATTTCAACGCTACCGAACTAGGCTCGTTACCCAACGGCTGGAACATCTACAGTCCGCTCTGGGCTCCCGTACGCATCGTCGAAGCCGGTG